>Ga0306924_10000755_pt1 | contig 28089 bp, 26 predicted proteins | sample sta12Can44000111_FD_203756 | JGI IMG/M metagenome (GOLD analysis project Ga0306924, IMG submission 203756) | Lab enrichment of tropical soil microbial communities from Luquillo Experimental Forest, Puerto Rico - statanox.12C.anox.44.000.111 (v2)... | ecosystem: Environmental > Terrestrial >... | reverse complement strand
GCCGCGGCCGCCAGGACAACCGCGCGGACGCCGGTGCTCCAGCGCAGCAGCTGATCGCGCCGCAGCCGGCTAGTCAGACCGGTGAGGACCAGCGCCACCGCCATGCCGGCCACGGTCCGGCAGGCGGCATAAGCAGCAACCAGTGCGGCACCGCCCGCGCTGACCGCGTAGACCACCAGCGCGACGGTGCCTGCCAGCTCGCCAGTGATCGACAAGCCATAGGCGAGCTCGATCCGCCGCATACCGGGGAGCTGGAGCGCCTCGCGGACCGTTCCCACTCAGCCCTCCCGTGGAGATGGACGCTCTCGGCGCGTGCCGCGGCCGCTGATGCCCCATGCCGCGGGTACCCGGGCGGGGCGGCTCAGGGCCTCGACCGCATCAGAAGGGACGTCGCGGAAGCCCGCGGCGAACTCCCGGAACCGGTAGACGTCGGCGAAGGTGGTGACCAGGCCGGGCGAAGCCCGCGCCGCCCCGGTGGTCTTCCCGTCGATTAGCTGGAGGAACTCCTGGTAGCGCACCCGGTCTTTGTCCTTGAAGGCGGCGGCCATCTCTTGGGTGGAGAAGCCGAGCGCGACCTCGCGCACGCCAGGGTTGCAATGGCAGCCGCTGCGCAGGGAGATTCCGGCCATGTTGGCCCGGCGCTCGGCCCGCATCGAGTCGATGAGCACGCCGGAGGGATCGAAGAAGTTCATCGCGATCGTCGCTCCGCGGCGGTCGGTACCGGCCGGGCCGTAGATGCGGACGACGGGCGCCCCGTTGCCGTGCCGCAAGGCGGCCAGCTCCTCCAGCAGCCAGCCGGTCAGGCACATGACCCTGGTGTGAATCGTCTCGATGCCCACCGAGCCGATGTGGTCCAGGCCGATGCCGACAGCGGGGATGCCCAGGTAGTCGACGGTCCCGTCCTCAAAGCCGGCCGGCCCCGGAGTCAGGTAGAAACCCCCGCCGGGAGTCGCTTCGGCTCGCACCGAGGAGAAGGTGGTCGTGCCGCCGGCGTACCACGGGCGACGTAGCCTGGCCAGCGCCGGCCTGCGCACCAGCAGGGCCCCGATACCGGTCGGGTAGCCGAAGATCTTGTAAAACGACAGGGTCACGTAGTCCGGGTGCCACCGGGACAGATCCAGCCGGCTGGCCGGCGCGAAGGCGGCGGCATCGAGCAGCACGTCGTACCCGGCCGCCTGGGCTTGGGCGATCCAGGCCAGGGGATGCTGGACGCCGGAGAAGTTGGACTGGGCGGGGAAAGCGAACAAGTTGCCGGTGGCGAACCCGGAGCGGGGCCGCCCGAAGCGGCGGCGGCGACCAGGGGTCGTGGCCTTGAAATGGCGGGCCAGCGCCTGCTCTGATATGCGCAGGTCGGCGGAGGCGAGCGGAACGTAGCTGACCGAGGCGCCTTTGGCCCGGGCGAACTGCCGGATCCCGTTGACCGAGTTGTGGTTGTCGAAGGTCAGCAGGTACCGGCCGCCCGGCCCGAACGGGTAGGACTCGCCCACGAGCCGCAACGCGCCGGTGGCGTTCGGGGTGAAGATGACCTCGTACTCCTCAAGTGAAGCCCGGAAGAACTCCAGGATCTGAGCCCGGGTCGCCTCCACCCGGGCGGTCATCTCCTGCGAGGGCACGTTCTGGGAGTGCGGGTTGCCGAACACGGCGCCGGCCAGCAGGTCTCGGTGCCGGGCCAGCTGGCTGTCGGCGTACAGGCCCCCGCCGGTGTAGTCGAGATAGACGTGGCCGGCCGCGTCCAGCCGGGAATAGTCCCTGGCCCGCATGTCATCGAGAACCGCGGTTCCGGCATAGGCCGGGTAGCGCCGCTCGAAGTCGGCCAGCGCAGCGGCGATCGCCGCCTGGCCGGTGAGCGTCACCGCTGAGGTCCGGTCATGGGCCGTGATCATGGCGGCCCCGTCCTTTGAGCTACGGGTTTTTCGTTGCGTGTCGTCTTGCCCGGGGGTTCGCGTGGTCTTGCCGGGCGTCCTTGCCGCGGGTCGTCGCACTCCACCAGCCTGGCTACCGGGCCGGTGGTGGCGCGCTCAGCTCTGGCTCAAGCACCGGCCCCGGCGGTGTCTCGTCCAGATGAGCGGGCCGACCGGTAGGCGCGGCCACGAAGTATTCGCAGCCGAACATCTCCCGGAGCAGGAACTCCGGGAACATGTCCGGTTCCAGCGGGAACTGGCTACGGTAGGCGGAAAGAGCCTCGATCTTGCGGGTGACGTGTCCGGACACGTCGCAGGAGGCGACGCCCTGACTTGCCCGCACGTTCCCGGCCACGGGGGAGATGATCGCCCGTGCGCCGGGCAGGGCGTCGGCTAGGCGGGCGCCCTGGCCCCGGCCAGCGAACTTGGCCGGCGGCGCAGGAGACAAGACTAGGCAGGTGAGGCTGGCGGCCGCAACCACGTCGGCGCTACGGGGCCGGTGCCTGGCAATGCCGAGCTCGCCGAAGAACTCCCCCACCCCGAGTCGGCGGAGCTGCTCGCGGCGGCCGCTGCTGCGCTCTTGCCACACCTCCGCGTCACCCGACAAGATCAAGAACAGCTCGGAGGCCGCCTCGCCCTGCTCGACCACGTACGAACCCGGCGGATACCAGCGGACCTGGACGTGGTCGCTGATGTGGCGCATAGTGCCGGCCGCCTCGGCCAGCAGCAGAAGAGCATGGCCAAAGCCGGCCGTACCCGCAAAGCGGTTCGGCTGGCTGGTCAGCCAGGTCGCCAGGCGCTCCAGGATCAGCAGGTCGGCCGGCGGGAAATGGCTGTAGTAGAGCCGAGGCGGCCGACCCCGCGACCAGGCGGCCACCCCGTCCGAATGGCTCCCGGCGCCGGTCCGCCGGCAGGCGGCCGTCGTCACCGCGCTGATGGTGACGTGGTCGGGATGGCCGTAGCCGCCGTCCGGGCCGAAGGTGATCACGATGTCCGGCCCGAACCCGCAGATGACCTGGGCCACCTCGTCCACCAGGGCCGGGAACCCGGCGTCGGCGAGGGTGCCGTCGATGTGGTCCAGGCAGTGCACTTTCGTGATGCCGAGGCGCTCGCAGGCCAGGCGCAGCTCGGCCTCCCGGACGGCGGCGATGGTCCGCCGGCTGCCGGCGGCAGCGTCGCGGATCTGGCCGGCCTGGCCGCGTGTCGCCGATACCACCATGATCTCGGCGCCCTGTTCGGCGTAGCGGGCGAGCGTTCCTCCGGCGCAGAACGTCTCGTCGTCAGGATGGGCGAAGATGCCGAGCAGGCGGCAGCGGCCCGCAGCTGGTGAGCCGTCATCGAGCAGGCGCGACCCGGCGGCGCCGGGCCCGGCGGGAACCGGGCCTGCCAGGGCCGGAGCCGTGGACCGGTTCACTGGTTGTCCCCGGGCCCGGCCAGCAGGTAGCCGTAACCGCTGGCGCCGGTGCCCAGCTGGACCGGCAGCGGGACGTACAAGACGGTCGACGCGCCGCAGACAGCGGAGCCCAGCGCGCAGAGCAACATGACCGCCATCGCGACGGGCTGGGCGGCCAGTGCGCTGAACCCCGCCTTGAACTGCTCGATGGTGTCGTCGTCGGCGGCTGCGCCGCCGCGGGAACGAACGCGCAGCCGGGCGACCAGGGCGGCGGGTCCGGAACTGGCACGCGCGGGACTCAAGGCGGCCGCACGTTCGAGCCGCGGCTGGCAGCGCAGGCGACGGTCAATGTCGCGAGCCTCGGCGCTGACCGGCGTGGAGCCGCGGGTCCTGCAGAAATAGGCGCGCATGCGGCCATGATCACGCATCCAGAAGTCCAGGCCAACGGACCTAGGTACTGTTCGAGGACCGTACCTGAGTACGTTGGCGCCGATTGCCCCGACCGGGGGATGAGCCAGGCGCCGGATTAGCCGCACCGGTCAGCGGCTGATCACGTCACCGGCCGGCCATGAGACGAGTGAAGATCACGAAGGTACCTGGGTGCCCGGAGGTGCTGTCATTCCGGTCTGGTCATGGGACGCTTACTATATGACGTTCCCGTTACCCAGCGCTCGCCGGTGGCCCGGTCACTCGGTGCGGCCCTGATCACGCTGGCCGTCTCGGCGGCGATGCTCGGCGCCATCGAGCTTTCGCTCTTCCCGGCGTCGGGGATTCATCCGGTGTGGGTGCCTGACCTGTTCACGATAGGCGGGCTGATCTACGCGACCGCCGGACTGGTGGCCTGGTGGCGGCGGCCGAGCAACGGGCTCGGTGTGATTATGTTCGGCGGCGCGCTGATCTGGCTGGCAGTCGCGCTGGCCAACACCGCGGTGACCGTGCTCGCGGCCGCCGCCATCGTGCTGGCGACGGTGCCGCTGGCGGTCGTCGTGCACCTGCTGCTGGCCTTCCCGTCCGGACGGCTGCGGAGCCGGGCGGCACGTTGGACCGCCGCGCTGGCGTACATCACCGCGGTCGTGCTGCAGGTGCCGGAGTACCTGTTCGCGCCGCCAGGGAGTCCCGGCGGGATGCTGGCGGCGGCCGACAGCCCGGGGCTGGCGGCGGCGGGGACGTGGCTGCAGAACGTGGTCGGCCTCGGGGTCATGCTGGCCACTGCGGTGATCCTGATCGCCAGGCTGCGCCGGGCCCCCCGGACGCAGCGCCGGGTGCTGCTCCCGCTGGACCTGTACGGGATCGCCGCCGTGCTGCTGACTCCGCTCATGCCGATCATGATCCAGCCGCTGACCGGGATGTCGGACGCGGTCACCGTCGCCATGCAGGTCATCGCGCTGAGCCTGGTGCCGGTGGCGTTCGCGGCCGGGATGCTACGCGGCGGGTTCGCCCGCACCAGCGAGATTCAGGAACTTGGTGCCTGGCTGGGCGCCGACACGGCGAGCAGGCCGTCGCTAGAGCTGGCGCTGGCGCGGGCGCTGGGCGACGACTCGGTCCGGCTGGCCTACTGGGTGCCCGCTCAATACGCCTACACGGACGCGGACGGCAGGCCGCTGGCCATGCCTGGCGCCGGGCATGGCCGCGCCGCGTCTGAGATCAGCCTAGACGGCCGCCGCATCGGCGCGATCATCTATGACGCCACGCTGATCGAAGATCCGATGCTGGTGCATGCGGCGGGTCAGGTGGTGGCGATTGCGGTGGACCGGGAGCGGCTCATCGCAGAGCTGCTGGCCAGCCAGGAGGAGTTGCGAGAATCGCGGACCCGGCTGGTCAACGCCGCCGATGCCGAACGCCGCCGGATCGCCCAGAACCTGCACGACGGATTGCAGACCAAGCTGGTACTGCTCGCGCTGGAGGCACAGCAGCTCGCCGGGAAACCGGGCGCGGGCCGGGAGGTCGCCGGAGCCGCCGCGGCGTTGCGCGGACGGATCGACGCGGCCGCGGCGGAACTGCGCGGGCTCGTGCATGCGGTGATGCCTGCTCCGCTGATCGAGCGTGGCCTCGCCGCGGCCGCTGAGGACCTGGCGGACCGGATGCCGCTGCCGACTCAGCTCGACATCGGCGTGGACGGGGCCCTGCCCGGCGCGGTGTCGGCCACCGCCTACTTCGTGATCGCCGAAGGGCTGGCCAACGCGGTCAAGCACGCCCAGGCGTCGAAGCTGAGCGTCGGCATCACCCGCACCGAGGACACGCTGCTGGTCGAGGTGCGCGACGACGGGACAGGCGGAGCAGCGCCCGGATCCGGCCTCGGCCTGCGCAGCCTGGCCGACCGTGTGGACACACTCGGCGGCCGGCTCTTCGTGACCAGCCAAGCCGGGCTGGGCACCAGCCTGCGGGCGGAGCTGCCATGCGGGTCGTGATCGGCGAGGACGAGGCCCTGCTGCGGGAAGGGCTTAGCCTGGTGCTCGCCAACGGCGGTTTCGAGGTTGCCGATACGGCCGGTGACGCGCAGACGCTGATCGCTCACGCACGGCGGCTCGCCCCGGATCTGGTGATTACCGACATCAGGATGCCCCCGGGCTACACCGACGAGGGGCTGCGCGCCGCCCTGGAGATCCGCCGCACCATGCCATCCATGCCGATCGTGGTGCTGTCCCAGCACCTGCAGCGCCAGGTGGCCATCCAGTTGGTTGCCGGGCATTCCGGCGGGGTGGGTTACTTGCTCAAACAGCGGATCGCCGACATCGCCACGTTCTGCGCCGACTTGCGACGGGTGCAGGCGGGCGGCATGGTCCTGGATCCCGAGGTCGTGTCGCTTATGGTGGCCAGGGCCCGGGCCGGGCACAAAGGCCTACGGCGGCTCACCGCCCGCCAGCAGGAGGTACTCGCGCTGATGGCCGAGGGCCGCAGCAACGTCTCCATCGCCCGGGCCCTGTCGCTGACCGAGCGGGCCGTCATCCAGCACGTCTCCAACATCTACACCCAGCTGGGCCTGCCGCCCAGTGACGACGACCACCGGCGCGTCCTGGCCGTGGTCCGCTACCTGTCCCAGCAGGGCGCCCCAACGTAGCCGACCGAGCAACCTGAAAGCCAGTGCAATGGTGTCAGCGGCGGCGGACGGCGAAACCCGGAGGCCGGCCTTCCGCGGCGCTGGCGTCCGCAGGCCGAATGCCGTTCGAGCGTCGCACCCGGGAGGCGCCGGATCCAGAAACGGATATCCGGGCACAGCTTTAATGGCCGCGAGCACACATAACAGGCTAATATGCGCACACGAATGCACTCCAGCTAAGCCAAAAGAATTCACGCCGAGTCGGCGTTCTGAATCGGCGGCTACCGTCGAGTGGTCACATTGCGTAATGGCCTATCGCGTTGCCTTGATGGCTGTCACCGGTAAGGCCGAGAGGTTCGGTTGCGCTGGGGTTGGCATGACTGGCATGCGTGAGTCGTGAGTGGGTTTCGGGCGTGCCGGGGAAGGCGCGCTTGGCGGGCGCTGCGATCTAGCTTGCTCCGAAGAGCTCGTCCATGATCTCGGCGCCGGTGGTGATTACCGGCCGCAGTTCGCGGCGGTAGACGATCTCGGTGGTGCGGGTGGAGGCGTGCCCGGCGAGGCGGGCGATCTCCTCGATGCTGACCCCGCGGTGGCTCAGCAGGCTGACGAAGGTGGTGCGCAGCTCGCGCGGGGTCCAGCCGTCCCCGGCGCCGGCCTCGGTGCAGATGCGCTTGAACATCTTCCGGACGTTGCCGGCGTCCAGCGCGGCGCCCAGGTGGTTCGTGAACACCAGCCCGGTGTCCTGCCAGCGTTCCCCGGCTGCGAGCCGCTCGCCGGCCTGGCTGGCGGCCCAGTCGCGCAGCGCCTGGTCCGCCACCTGGGGGAGGCCGAGGGTGCGGCGGGACCGCTCGGTCCTGGTCTCGCCGTGGGTGCGCACCGACCGCCACACGGCCAGGTGCGGCGGCACGGGAGGGCGGGCGGCCGGGTCGCCGTCCAGGTCCACGTGCGCCCAGCGCAGGGCGCGGGCCTCCTCGGTGCGTATCCCGGTCAGCAGGCTGAGCGTGATGTAGGCGTGCATGAGTTCGGCCGGGCGGCGGACGTCCTTCAGGCCGGGCCGCAGTTCCATCACCGGCAGGGTCCGGGCGGCGGTGATGACCGCCACGGCCTGGTCCAGGGTCAGCGACTTGGAGGGCCGGCCGTCCTGGCCCTTGCGGGTATCGGCCAGGGCGACGTTGCGGGCCACCAGGTCGTTGGCTTCGGCGTGCCGGATGGCGCGCTTGAGCGCGAGGTGCCCATGGTCACCGCCGCGGTGGAGTACCCGGCGGCCATGGCGGCCAGCGCCTGCCGCACGTCGGCCGCGGACAGGTCGCGCAGCTTCCGGGCGCCGCTGACGGCCAGGATCGGCTCGAGCACGTTCTGGTTCTTGGTGATGGTCTTGGGGGAGCGGCCGTCGAGGCCGTGGGCGAGCCAGTCCTCGGCGGCCTGCCGCACGGTGTAGTAGGCGTAGCCGGCCTTGGGGGTGACCCCTTTGTCGAGCTGGGTGTGCAGGTCGCGGAGCTTATCCACCACGGCGGCCTTGGTCTTCCCGCTGACCTTCCGGCGCTGGCGCTTCCCGTCGCCCGTATAGCCCACGGTTAGCTCGCCGCGCCACAGGCCGGGGCAGTGCCGGTGGCGGTGCGGGTCGCGGCAGGGCCCGCGGTGTTCGAAGGAGATGCCGTCTTCGCCGCGCCTGCGCCGGGTCGCCATCCCATCAGAGTACCCTGGTGGGGACTATTGTGGTGACGACGGCCGTACACGCCCAGGCACTTCCAGACTCTTCAGGACCGTAAACCGCAGGTGGGATCTCAGGTTGTTGCAGGTTAGTGCTGGTCAGCGGTTGGCCGAATGTCCATGGTAAGGAGAAGGTCTACGGTTCGATTCCGTAACGGGGCTCCAGGTAGAAATAGCTTTTTCGAACAACTCGCATGACGGTCGTGGCACGAGTCGTGAGAGATGCTCGCCAGCACCCATTGCTCCCATTGCACCGCAAGGGCCCGGCGGGAGGTACTGAGGGGTAGCCGTAGAAGGTCATTCCACGGTGGCCCCGATCACCGCCGCACCAGCCGGGAAGGGGAACCGGTGAATCCCGGCGAGAGAGGTGGCGCTCCGGTGTTCGCCTGATGGAGCGGTTCGCGGCCGCCTGCTCCCATCCGATGCAACCCTGCGCAACGATCGCTCTATCGGTGAGCAGCCGGCAGGACGTTCTCCGGCTGATCAGGCTGCGGGCGCTACTCACCGGCTTACGCACATGCCGAATTGAGGGCGTTGCGCCTGGACGCATATATGCAGAGGAATGCATAATCATCCATGATTCGGCCAGTGTGCTTACGTCGCAGTGGCAATTGCTGCGCAACCTTTTCACGTAGACGCATAGAGCCAGATCGATGCCGACTATGCGCTACTCTCCAGGTCAGCAGGCTCCGTGCTGTGCGAGCGCAGATCCGCCAGTTAGGCTCGGCCGCCGGTTTCTTATCAAAATCAGGTCCATGACGGGCAGCGTCGGGTCGCTGTCGCCTGGCATATCGCCCGAATATCCTTCATTTCTGCTCAGCCATTGTTGCGGTGGCCGGCTGGGGTGCGGTCAGTGATCGTCTCCTCCTCCAGCGCGGACTCGGCGTCGTAGTCAAGCGCGGTCGCGACCTCCAGGGCGGCGGAGATGACCTTGTGGGGCTCGTTTACTGGATCTGGCCTCGACGGCCTGGCGGGTTGGGATCATCGCTGAGTGATCTTTTCGGTCCTCTACCTGGCCGTGCGCTGCCTGATCGTGCTGACCCGGCGCCAGAAGTCCAAGGATTCCGAGCTGCTGGTGCTCAGGCACGAGAACGCGGTCCTGCGCCGCCAGATCAGCCGGGTCCGCTACCAGCCGGGCGACCGGCTGTGGCTCGCCGCACTATCCGCGCTGATCCCGCGGCGGCGGTGGGATGAGGTGTTCGCGGTGACCCCCGCGACGCTGCTCGCCTGGCACCGGCGGCTGGTCACACGTAAATGGGACTACACGAGCCGTCGACGTCCCGGACGGCCGTCCACGGCAGCCGCGGCCCGCAGGCTCGTGATCCAAATGGCGACCGATAATCCCGCGTGGGGGCACCGGCGGGTGCAAGGCGAGCTCGTCAGGCTCGGCCACCCGATCGCGGCCTCCACGGTCTGGCAGATCCTGCATGACGCCGGTATCGACCCCGCACCACGCCGCACAGGCCTGACCTGGAAGCAGTTCCTGACCGCCCTGGCCCGCGGCATCCTCGCCGTCGACTTCGTCCACGTGGACACCGTGCTGCTGCGACGAATCTACGCCCTGATCGTCATCGAGCACGGCACCCGCCGCGTCCATCTGGCCGGCATCACCGCGCACCCGGACGGCGCGTGGACAACGCAGGCGGCGCGTAACTTCCTAATGGACCTGGGCCAGCGCGCGGCTTCAGTCAAGTTCCTGATCAGGGACCGCGCGGGCCAGTTCACCGGCTCCTTCGACGCTGTGTTCGCCGCAGACGGCATCAGGATTGTCGCCGGCCCGCCGCAGGCGCCCAAGGCGAACGCGATCTGCGAAAGGATCATCGGCACCCTGCGCCGGGAGGTTCTCGACCGGCTTCTGATCGTCAATGAGCACCACCTGCGGCAGGTTCTCACCGAGTACCTGCGACACTACAACACCGGCCGACCGCACCGTGCACTCGGGCAGCTCACACCGGCTCAAGCCGACACCCAGCCACCCGAACCGATCAACCTCGCCGGGCACCGAATCCTCAGGAAACAAGTCCTCGGCGGAATCACGCACGAGTATTACGTCGCCGCCTTACCGCCGACTGCCCAAGCAGGTCACCAACCCAATCGTGTTTCCGAGCCTCACACGGTGCCCGTGGTCATCTGACCCCGGCCGCGCCGCTACCCAAAAAGGGGTTCGCCGTGTGCCGTGCCATGACTCGCATCATGGCTCTGAGCTGTGTTTTCTGTGCCCGTTTGGCTGCTTTCCGTACTCGTCACCACGGGTCCTGCCTGGCCAGCCGCCGGACCAGCTGATGGATCTCCTCTGGGACTGGCGGGCGCCCGTGGTGCTGGGGTAGGTCCACTTGTTCTTGACGATGCGCCGGTGCCAGCCGAGCAAGGTGCCGGATGTCACGATCCGGTCAGCCGAAGGTGCCGGGGGAGCAGCCGCGCGAGCGCGGCGATCACGGCGGTCGGCCCAGTCTGGTTCGGGCGGGTGACCTGGCGGCGCAGGACCGCAATCTCATGGCGCAATACCAAGATCTCCGCGTCTTTGGATATGTCGCGGCGCGTGAGCAGCGCCAGCCAGCCGAACGACCGGACCAGGCTGCCACCTTGATCCCATCACGTTCACGGTCGACACGCGAGATGACCTCGCCCGGCTAAACGCTCGCCTGGAATACCTGGGTATCGATCATTCACCGGTACTACCGGGACTTACCGGCTGGATCCTCGTCACCCGCACCCCAGATGGCTTGCCCGTCCAGTTCCATACCGTCCTGTCCTCGGCATTGCGCCAGCTCGGCGACGACGTCCCCACCTGGACCGGCAGCGGCCGCCGTACCGGTCAGATCTCACCGTCGGGGCGGTCGCGGCGAGATAGCTCGTCGAAGATCAGCACCGTTTGGGTGGAGGTCACGTCAGGCATGCCCTGCAACCGGGTCAGGATCACATCCCGCAACGCGGCGGCGTCGCGCGTGCGTACCAGCAGCATGATGTCGTGCTCACCCGACACCAGCGTGGCGTGGTCGACTTCCGGGATGCTCAGCACGTCGCGGCGGACCGTCCTCCATGATTGCTGGGTGATCTTGAGGAAAACGTAGGCGGACAACCCGTATCCGCACCGCCGGGGGTCGATCGTCGCGGTGTACCCGGTGATGACCCGGCTGGCTTCGAGCCGCTCGACCCGCGCGTACGCGCTGGCCCGGGAGATGTGCAGCTGCTCGGCCAGTCTGCGCATCGACAGCCGCCCGTCGTCCCGCAGCGCGGCCACGATCCGCAGGTCGATGTCGTCCAAGGCGGCCATTTGTCCATCGCCCGCCGGATGCGTATCCGTGCTCTCAGTCATATGGCCAAGAATACTCGTCACTTATGACAATCTGTCTTGAAGATCTCCTTGAATCTGTACATATGGTTGGCCATGAGCGGAGAATCGAGTTATTGGCTACCCGGAGGCGCTTACCGTGATCACCCTGCCTGACCGAGTCGCCGAAGCGCTGCCGCCCGGCGGAGCACCTCTCAGCCTGATCGACCCGGACGGGACCGTCGGCGATGCCCACGGCGTGCTGGTCATGCCGCACGACGAGGTGCTGCGCGAGCTGCTCCGGCAGATGATCAGCGGCCGCCGCTTCGACGCTCAGGCCACCGCCCTGACTAAGCAGGGACGCCTGGCCGTCTACCCGTCGTCCCGCGGGCAGGAGGCCTGCCAGGTCGGGGCGGTCCTCGCGCTGCGCGAGCAGGACTGGCTGTTCCCCACCTACCGGGATACGGTGGCCATCATCACCCGGTCGGTCGAGCCACCAGAGGCGCTGTCGCTGCTGCGCGGGGAGTGGCACTGCGGCTACGACCCCTACCAGCGCAACGTGGCCCCGCAGTGCACGCCGCTGGCCACCCACGCGCTGCATGCGGTCGGCCTGGCCCATGCCGCCCGGGTCAAGCATGAGGACCAGGTGGCGCTCGTCCTGCTCGGCGACGGCGCCACCAGCGAGGGCGACACCCACGAGGCGCTGAACTTCGCGGCCGTGTGGCAGGCCCCGGCGGTCTTCCTGGTGCAGAACAACGGCTACGCCATCAGCGTCCCGCTGGCCAAGCAGACCGCGGCGCCTGCCCTGGCCTACAAAGGGGTCGGCTATGGCATGCGGTCTCTTCTCATCGACGGAAATGACGCTGCCGCCGTCTACGCCGCCGTCCACTCCGCCGTGACCCGGGCCGCTGCCGGGCACGGGCCGACGCTTATCGAGGCTCTCACCTACCGCATCGAGGCGCACACGAACGCCGATGACGCGGCGCGGTACCGGGACAGCGCCGAGGTCGAGGCGTGGCTGGCCCGGGATCCGCTGCGCCGACTGGAAACCCACCTGCGCGACCGGAAGCTGGTCGACGACGCCGATCTGGCCCAGTTCGCCACCGAGGCCGAGCAGTTGGCCGCCGATGTCCGCGCGGCCATGAACCGTGACATGTCCGCGGATCCGGCCGACCTGTTCGCCCACGTTTACGCCGAGCCGACACCGGCGCTGACCGCGCAGCGGGAATTCCTGCTCGCCGAACTGGCCGGCGGCCAAGACCGGAGCCTGAAATGAACCACGTCATGGACCGGCCGACCGCGACGCCGCCCCGCCCGGCGCCCGCGGGCCGGGAGGCGGGCGGCCGGGATGCCGGGCCGGTCACGATGGCAGCCGCGCTGAACTCGGCCCTGGCCGACGCACTGGCCAGCGATCCGTACGTGCTGGTGTTCGGGGAGGATGTCGGCCCGCTGGGCGGGGTGTTCCGGGTGACCGACGGACTGGCCGCCCGGTTCGGCGAGGACCGGGTCTTCGACACCCCGCTGGCCGAGTCCGGGATCATCGGGACCGCAATCGGGATGGCCATGAACGGGTTGCGGCCGGTCGTCGAGATGCAATTCGATGCGTTCGCCTACCCGGCGTTCGAGCAGGTAACCAGCCATCTGGCCAAGCTGCGCAACCGCACTCGCGGACGCATTAGCCTGCCGGTCGTGGTCCGCGTCCCGTTCGGCGGCGGCATCGGCGGCGTCGAGCACCATTGCGATTCCTCGGAAGCCTACTACGTGCATACCGCCGGGCTGCGGGTCGTTACGCCCGGTACGGCGTCCGATGCCTACCGCCTGCTCCGCCAGTCCATCGAGTGCCCGGATCCGGTCATCTTCCTCGAGCCCAAGCGCAGGTACTGGTCCAGGGAGCCGCTGTCGGCCGAGGGCGGCCCGGCGATCGGCCAGGCGCTTATCCGCCGCCCCGGCACCGATGTCACGCTGATCGCCTATGGCGGCACGGTGGGCACGGCGCTGGAGGCCGCCGATGCCGCGGCAGCCGAGCAGGGGCTGGACGTCGAGGTGATGGACCTGCGCAGCCTGTCGCCGTTCGACGACACCACGGTGGCCGGCTCGGTGCGCCGGACCGGCCGCGCGCTCGTCCTGCACGAGGCGGCAGGCTTCGGCGGATACGGCGCTGAGGTCGCGTCGCGGCTGACCGAACAGTGCTTCCACTACCTGGAGGCGCCGATCCTGCGCGTCACCGGCTTCGACGTCCCCTATCCGCCGCCCGCGCTTGAGCAGTACCACCTGCCCGGCGTCGACCGGATCCTCGACGCCATCGCCCGGCTGCAGTGGGATGATCATGCCTGACTTCCTGCTGCCCGACCTCGGCGAAGGCCTGACCGAGGCCGAGCTCATCTCCTGGCACGTGCAGATCGGCGATCGCGTCGAGGTCGACCAGAACGTGGCTGAGGTGGAAACGGCCAAGGCAGTCGTGGAGGTGCCGATCCCGTTTGCCGGCCTGGTGTCTGCGCTGCATGCGGAACCTGGCGCGGTCTTGGCGGTCGGCGCACCGCTGATCACCGTGGCGCCCGGCGTTCAGCCGCCCAACCTGCGGGAGCCTGGCGTAGTCACGCCCGGGCCGTCCGATGACGACAGCGGGAACGTCCTGATCGGCTACGGTACCGGCGCCGCCTCTCGGCACCCCCGGCGCGGCGCGCCGACCAAGCAGGCCGCCGCACCCGCGCCCCAAGCCGCTCTGGACGGACGGGGTCCGGTGCCGGTTATCTCGCCGCTCGTGCGCAAGCTGGCCCGCGATGGCGGCCTCGACCTGGCCCGCGTCGCCGGCACTGGTCCCGGCGGGATGATCCGACGGTACGACGTGGAGCAGGCCCTGGCCGCGGCCCGCCGATCCTCTCCAGTGGCTACCTCCGCAGACGGATCCGCCGCCACGGCGAGCCCGCCAATTGCGTCTGTGCCGCCAGCCCGGCACGAGCCGGGTGAGATCCGCCGGCCGATCCGGGGTGCGCACAAGGCCATGGCGGCCAAGCTGACCCGGTCCCGGCGGGAGATCCCCGAGGCGACGGTCTGGGTGGACGCGGACGCCACCGGGCTGCTGGAGGCCCGGGCCGCGCTGAACGCGCGGCCCTCTGGGCACCCGGTGAGCCTGCTCGCGCTCCTGGCCCGGTTCGCCATCCTGGGCCTGAGCCGGTATCCGGAGCTGAACGCGCACATCGAAGACGACGAAATCGTGATACCCGGCCACGTCCACCTGGGCTTCGCCGCCCAGACCGAGCAAGGCCTGGTCGTGCCCGTGGTCCGCGACGCGAACACGCTGTCCACACGCGAGCTGTCGGCGGCGCTTGCGCAGCGCACGACGGCCGCGCGGTCGGGTCGGCTGGCACCAGCCGACCTGACCGGCGGGACGTTCACGGTCAACAACTACGGCGTTTTCGGCATCGACGGTTCCGCCGCGATTATCAACCACCCAGAGGTCGCGATCCTTGGCCTGGGCCGGATCATGGACCGGCCCTGGGCCGTCGGCGGGCAGCTGGCTGTACGCAAGGTCACCGAGCTGACGCTGGCCTTTGACCACCGGGTATGTGACGGCGGGACCGCAGGCGGCTTCCTGCGCTACATCGCCGATTACGTCGAATCGCCCCTGCTCGCCCTCGCCGACCTGTAACCCTAATCCACGACCAGACGGTATACGTCGACGCCGGAGGCAAAAGTGATCTCGGCAGACAGCGAATTTGAGACCGCGATATCCGTATTACCGCCCGGCTTAAGCACAGCGACGTCAGTCCCGCCGGTGGTGGGAAATTCGGCGACCACGTCCAGCCGGCCGCCGCGGAACTCATAGAGTTGTGACATAAGCGATGGCTGCGGGTCAGCCGGCGTGCCGAGGACGAAATTGACCCGCACCATGAACAGCCGCTCATCGTGGCTGAACACAGCGAATTCCCTGGCTCCCAAGCCGTCAAGGCGCTGTACCGGCTCGAACCCGTCGCCGGCCCAGCGCATCAGCCAGGACGGAGCCTGAAGGCATGCGACCACAAGGTAATGCTCGCTTTCAAAGGTAAAGCTCTCGAACGCGCGTCCCGAACGTTCGGCCAGCTCCTGGTGCGGGATCAGGCGCTGCCCGTCCCAGCGGTACAGTACGCTCGGACCTAGATGCTCGGCATGGGCCACGAACGTCGCTGACCCGATATCGAAGGGATGCCAGTTGTAGGCCCAGCGCGAAGGAATTTCCTGAAATTCGGAGAAGGCCGAGCCGTCCCATTCGTACACCATCGAGGGACGATTTCGATCCTCCTGGCCCGGTAGTGCTACGCCCTGAGCCAAGCCGAGGAAATGACGTTCTCCGATACGCCAGTGCTTCCACTGCTTTGCGGCGAACGACCCTACCGATTGACCGGGCAGGAATTTCCCGGCGCGCCATTCGTAGATGCGCGACTCGGTGCCGAAATCGTACGGTCCGGCTCCCGTCCGGATACTGGCCACCGCGAGGAACCTGCGATCTCCGATCACGAAGAACTCGGCGTCCTCCCCGCCCGGCGCAGGAAGCGACGACCAGCGCTCGTATCCGCCTGCGGTACGGCGGAACATCAGGAGCTCGGTATCGCTGTCCCCCCCGTTCATGCCCGCTGGGGTGCCCGGCGCGTCGACGGCCAGCTGGGGGACTGCGAGCAGGTCAAGATCGTCCACAGTGAACGCCTCGACCGCGCGGGCCCCCGACGCTGGCAAGCGCTGCATCCGCTGGAGCCTGATCGTCACCCGGCCATGTTCTCAGGCGGTAACCGCCTTAGAGGTGCCGGGGGATGCCCCAGTTCTGGGCGCTCACGCCGCGGACGGCGGTGATCGCCGAGGCGATGGGCGGCGAGAGGTGCTCGCCGTCGCGGACGATCAGGACGCTGTGCCGGAGGGTCTCGACGCCGGTGATGGGAATGCGTGCCACCGGTGCCCCGGCGCCGGCCGGAGTCAGCTGCGGGGCGATGGTGATGCCCCAGCCGATGCCGACCAGGCCGATCGCGGTCCCGATGTCGTTGACGGTGGCCGCGAGTTCCGGCTCGAAGCCGGCCGAGACGCACAGGGCCATGGTGAGCCGCCCGATCGTGCTGGCGGGGCAGACGATCCAGGCTTCGTCGCGCAGGTCGGCCAAGGCGCACTGGCCGGCCCCGGCGAGCCGGTGCCCGTCCGGAACGCACAGCCGCAGCGGGTCGTGGCCCAGCTGCCACTCGCGCAGCCCCGGCGCCGGACGGGGTGGCGGCTCGCCGATGCGTGACACGATGGCCATGTCGATCTGGCCGCGTCGTACCGCATCGGCCCCTTTCTCGTCGGTCGTGGCGACGAGCCGTATCTGAAGCCCGGGGAACTGCCGGCGGACCTCGATCAGGGCATGGCTCATCGTGGGCGGCCCCTCACGGAAGGGCACGCCGACCCGCAGCAGGCCGCCCACGCTGAGGTTATCCCGGGCCAGGGTGGCTTCGGCCGCTCGCAGTTCGGCGAGGATTCGCTCGGTGTGCTCGACGAGCGCCCGGCCCGCCGGGGTCAGGCTGACCCGGTTCCCGTGCCGTCCGACCAGCGACGTTCCCGTCTCGTGCTCCAGCGACGACAGCTGCTGGGAGACCGCCGAACGGGTGTACTGCAGGGCCCGGGCGGCGGCCGCGATCGAGCCTTCGGCGGCGACGGCTCGCAGCATGATGAGTTTCCTGAGCTCGAGCATGCGTCACATCCATTAACGTCATGTGTCGCTGATAGTAACTCCAGCTTACTTGTCCGGGGTACGACACGGTTGCTGTAGTAAGGCCATGCCAGCCACCGCCGTGTTCGAAAGCGTCGAGCTGACCGAGCTGTTCACCACGTACACCGCGGCGCAGGACAGCATCGGCACCCACCTCGCCGAGACCGTGGCCGGCCAGGCCGCGCACGACCCGCTGCTCGTCGCGACCGGAACCGACCTGGCGTTGTTTGCCGGCGACGGTTCGGCGCCCGCGGTCGAGCCCTACCGGCTGTCGACGCGCGGGTTCAAGGAACTCGCCGCGGTGTCCCACCTCGGCCCGGCCGTGGCCACGCTGGCCCGGATGCGCGAGGTCGAGCCGGCCGGGATCTGGCGCGCCGATGCGCAGCGCCTGCTGGCCGCGTGCAAAGCCGGCCGCGCCGCCAACTCGGCCAGGCTGTGGCGAGACAAGATCGCGGTCGGTGCGTTCGCCGGCCGTGAGCAGGACATAGCGCGCATGGTCGATTACGGCTGCCGGCTGACCGAACGCCTCCTGGAGCGGGCCCTCGATGACCCGTCTACCCTGACGATGGCCGCAGTCCGCCGTGACTACCTGGCAGGCCCGGCCGGCGACCTGCCCGTCTCGTTCAACCGGGTCATGATCGCGACGTTCTTCCTGACCGGCATGGACATCGCGCACCGGCTCATCGCCTGGTGCGACGAGCGGGACGTCGCCTGGGAACGCGCGATGGTGATCATCGCGGGCCGGGCCGGACGGCCGACGGCGGGCGTCACCGAGGAGTCCCACAGCGTGGCCGGGATCGTGCGCGCCGCCGCCCGCGGGCGGATGGCCCGCGACCGGCTGTTCATCGCGCCGCACGCCCCGGTGTTCCCGGCTTTCGACGGCACGGACGTCTCGACCGTCGCCGCGCTGGAGGACGAGTACCGCCGGCTGTGGGCGTCGCTGCGCGCCACTTCCGATCTCGGCGGGCGGATGTTCGAGGGCTACCCGCGATTCGCGGTGCGCCCCCCCGAGCACATCACCGTCGGCGCCGGCTCGGTCAGCGTCCACGAGAAACCGGCCGTGGCCAGTCCCGACGACTGGTTCGCGCTGACCACGCGATTGCGTGTCGTGATGGAAGATCCCCGGCAGCTGCTTTCCGGCGCCGTCACGGACTACGCCAGCCGCCAGCTCATCCAGGCCGGCAACGACCCGTCGGCGGTCACCGTCCCCGGGCTGGACGGAGAGCCCTATCCGCACCCCGATGGGGAGGCCTGACATGAATAAACGACAACGCTCCACCAGATGTCTCGGCGCCGCCGTGTCGATCGCCTTGCTCGCGGTATCGGCCTGCTCGTCGGCCGGATCACAGAACCTGGCACAGCCGTCCGGTCCGCTCACCATCGGCATGTCCCTGCCGCTAACCGGGCCGGTCGCCGACGTCTCGAGGTCCGGCTACCAGGGTTACAAGCTCTGGGCGTCGCAGGTCAACGCCGAAGGCGGCCTGCTCGGCCGCCAGGTGAAGCTCGTCGTGCTCGACGACGGCTTCGACCCGAACCAGACCGCCGCCGACTACACCCGGCTGATCAGCCAGGACCGGGTCAACCTGCTGCTCGGCACATTCTCCTCGCTGCTCAACGCGCCGGCCTCGGCGATCGCCGCCCGGCAGCAGATGCTCTACGTGGAGCCGTCCGGTGGCTCGGCGTCCCTGTTCACCCGCGGCTTCACCAACCTCTTCTTCGCGCAACCGGGCACCACGACGAGCCTGCCGGACCAGTTCGTCAAGTGGATCACCTCACTGCCGGCCAGCCAGCGCCCGGCGACCGCCGCGTACGTCACGCAGGACGATCCGAGCGCCAGCCCGGCGATCGCGGTCTTCCAGGCCAGGTTCGCCGCCCTCGGCATCAAGACGGTCTACAGCCAGACCTACGACCCGAGCACGACGAACTTCGACACCATCGCCGCCGCGGTCGCGCGCGCTCAGCCGCAACTGCTCATCCAGGGCGCGGTCGCGGACGACGGCGCTCAGTTCGTCCGGTCTCTGGAGAAGCTCCGGTTCAGCCCCAAGATATTGTTCCAGACCAACGCCCCATCCGATGACACCTACCCGGCCGCGATCGGCGCGCAGAACACCCAGGGCCTGTTCGCCGCGGAGGCATGGAGCGCGAAGGCCGCGTACCGGGGCAACGCCAGCTTCGTGGCCGCCTACACCAAGATGTTCGGGGTCGCCCCCACCGAGGACGCGGCGAATTCCTACACCGCGGGCCAGGTGCTCGCCGCGGCCGTGAAGGCCATCGGACGCATCGACCAGAAAGCCCTGGCCGCCTGGCTGCACACACACGCGGTGAACACCATCGTCGGGCCGCTGCGATGGAATTCGGCCGGCGATCCCGAGGGCAGCCTGCTGCTGGCCCAGTGGCAGGACGGCAGGCTGCAGATCGTCGCGCCGCAGTCCGCGGCCACCACCACGACCGTGGTGAATCCCAAGCCGGGCTGGGCGGGCTGATGACGGAGCTGGGGCAGGCCCTCGTCTTCGGCGTTCTGGCAGGCAGCGTCTACGGGCTGATGGCGACCGGCCTGACCCTTACCTTCGGCGTGATGAAGATCGTCAACATGGCGCAGGGCGCGCTGCTCATCTTTTCGGCGTACCTCTGCTACACCTTGTGGGCGCGCTTCGGTATCGATCCCCTGCTGGGCGGCTTCATCGTGACCGTCCCCCTGGCCGTCCTCGGCGTCGTACTCTACAAGTTGGTGATCCAGCGCGTCCAGCGTATCGATCAGGGGCTGACCATCGTCGCGACCTTCGCGCTCGCCCTTATCGCCGAGGCCGCCATTGCGCTGGCCTGGGGGCCCAATCCGGCCGCCGCCACGCCGCGGTACTTCAACCAGGCGTTCCGAATCGGCTCGCTGACGGTGCCGCGCGCGCAGTTCTACACCTGTCTGCTCGCGGTCGGCGTCACGCTCGCATTGCAGGCCATCCTCAAGCGGACCTGGCTGGGGCACGCCATCACCGCAGCCGCCGAGAACCCGGAAGGAGCCCGCCTGGTCGGGGTCGAGCCCGCCCGCGTCGGCGCGTGGATCTTCGCGATCGCCACCGCGAGCACCGCGTTCGGCGGGGCGGCGATCAGCTTCCTCTACCAGTTCACTCCGGACTCGCAGGACGTGTGGATCGGGCTGACGCTGAGCGTGATCGTCCTGGGCGGCCTCGGCAGCGTCCCCGGAGCCTTCGCGGCAGGACTGCTCCTCGGCGTGGCCGAGGCCATCACCTCGACCTACATCTCGGTGCGGTGGGCCGCAGCGGTCCCGACGTTGCCGATCCTCGTGGCCCTGCTGATCCGTCCGCAGGGCCTGCTTGCCCGCGCGACCCGTCAGGACACAGGCACATGACCAGCAATCTCGTCCGCCGCGCGGTTATTACGCTGGCCCTGGCCGCCCTGGCCGGCATCCCGCTCGTGTCGGACGACCTGTACTACCAGAGCGTGCTCATGCTGACCTTCATGCTGGCGATCGGCGCGAGCGGATGGAACATCATGGGCGGCTACGCCGGCTACATCTCGCTCGGAAACAGCGCATTCATCGGCCTCGGCGCGTACACGACCGGCATCCTGGCCGCCAAACAGGGCGTCTCGCCGTTCGTCGGCTGCCTGGCGGGCGGCCTGGTGGCCGGGCTGGCGGCCGCCTTCCTCAGCCTGGTCACGCGGCGCACCCGTGGCGTGTACTTCGTCATCGTCACCTTCGCGGCGCTGGAGTTGCTCGGTGTGGCCGCGACCACCTGGTCCGGCGTGACCGGTGGCAGCCAGGGCCTGGCCCTGCCGCTGCCGACATGGAGCATGGCCTACCAGAACTGGCCGTTCTACTATCCGCTGCTCGGCCTCCTGGTCCTGACGGTCGCGGTTTCCGCAGCGGTGCGGCGCGGCAAGCTCGGCCTCGGCCTGTTCGCCATCGCCGACGACGAGGACAAGGCCTCCGGACTCGGCCTGCGGACCGCGGTTTACAAGATGAACGCGTTCGTCCTCGCCGGGACGTTCACCGGGATCGCGGGTGGCATCTACGCGTACTACGTCGCGTTCCTCAACGTCGCCGCCGTCTTCGACATCGTCACGAGCATGCTGATCGTCCTGGCGGCCCTGCTCGGCGGACGCGGCACGGTCTGGGGCCCGGTGCTCGGCGCGTTCATCATCGAACCGCTCGCCAACCTGACGAGCACCAGCCTGGGCGGTGCCGATGCGGGGGCTATCCGACTGCTGCTGTTCGGCGGGCTGCTCGGCGCGGTGGTGCTGTTCCTGCCCCGTGGCGTACTGCCTACGGTGACCGGGTACTGCCGGCGGAGGCAGGCCCCGCGGCGGGTCCCCACCCGGCCCGCGCCCGCCGGTGCCGCCGGTGCCGCGGTGCCAGCGCACGGCCCGCGCCAGGACGGCGACCCGCACGGGGACGTCGCGGACGACGTGCTCGAGGCGTGCGGGCTGGTGAAGGCGTTCGGCGGGCTGCGCGCGGTCGACGGTGCCGACCTGGCCGTGGCCGCCGGTCGGGTCACCGGGCTGATCGGCCCCAACGGCTCGGGCAAGACCACGCTGTTCAACCTCATCGACGGCACCGTCAGGGCGACGTCGGGCCAGGTCGTCCTGGCCGGCCAGCGCATCGGGCGGCTGGGGCGCCCGGCCCGGGCGCACGCCGGGCTGGCCCGCACCTACCAGCTGCCGCGGCTTTTCGGCAGCCTGACCGTCGTGGAGAACATCGTCATCCCGGAACGCCGCCTGTCATTCGCCCGGCTGTGGCGGCACCGGGTGACCGCCGCCGAACGGGCGCGGGCGATCGCTATGCTGGCTGAGCTCGGCCTGGCCCCCTACGCCGACACCAGCCCCGCCGAGCTCAGCTTCGGGCAGCGCAAGCTGGTAGAACTCGCGCAGGTCCGGTGGCTCGACCCGGTCGTGGTCCTGCTGGACGAGCCGGCCGCGGGGATTAGCCCCGCGCTCGCGGAACGGCTCGCGGACACGATCCGGTCGCTGGCCCAGCGCGGCACCGGTGTCCTGCTCGTCGAGCACGACCTCCCCTTCCTGGCCAGGCTCTGCCAGCGCGTCTACGTCATGGCCAACGGGAAGATCATCGCGAGCGGAACCGCCGCCCAGGTGAGCGCCGACCGCGCCGTGGTCGACGCCTACCTCGGCGATGAGGTCGCCCTCGCGTCCGCGGAGCCGGCACCATGATCAGCATCGAAGGGCTGCGGGCCGGATACGGCGCCTTCGACATCGTGCGCGGCGTCGACCTGAAGGTCGATGCCGGCGGCATCACGTGCATTATCGGGCCGAACGGAGCAGGAAAATCGACGGTCCTGAAGACGATCAGCGGCATCCTCAGGCCCAGGAGCGGGCGCGTGATCATCGGTGGCACCGACCTGTCGGCCCAGCCGCCGGAGGCAATCCTGCGGGCAGGCATCGCCCACGTTCCCCAGCGGCACGGCCTGTTCGCCCGGCTGACCGTCCGCCAGAACGTCCTGATGGGCGCATACGTCATCCGGCGGCGCCGCAAGCACATCGACGCGCGCTACCAGAAGCTGGCGCAGACGTTCCCGCTGCTGGCCGAGCGCCCCGACGCCGCTGCCGGTGCCCTGTCCGGCGGCCAGCGGCGCACGGTCGAGTTCGCCCGTGCCCTGATGCTCGAGCCCAGGGTAGTCCTGCTGGACGAGCCGACCCTCGGCCTGGACCCGCGCAGCCTGGCCGTCATCCGGGACAGCATCGTGGCGATGAACCGGGCCGGGGTGACCATCTTGATGGTCGAGCAGAACGTCAGATTCGGGTTGTCGCTCGCCCGGCACGCCGTGGTCATGAGCGCCGGAACCGTCGCCCTCACCGGCCCGGCCGGGGACGTCGCGAACCATCCCCACCTGATGGACCTCTTCTTCGGCGCGGCGCATGGCTGAGGTGCCCCGGCGGGGCACCCCATTCCTGGACCGCCTGCGCAGCGGCGACCTGACGCTGATGCTCGCCATCCGCAGCAACCGGACCGCCGACGTGGTGCGCATCGCGCACCAGACCGGTCACCACGCCATCATGATCGACCTCGAGCACTCCACCATGCCGCTCGACGTCGCGGCGCAGCTGTGCGCGACCGCAGGCGATCTGGGCATGACGCCGTTCGTCCGCGTGCCCGAGCGGGAGTACGGAGCAATCGGGCGCCTGCTCGACGGCGGCGCCCAGGGCATCATCGCGCCGCGGATAGAGACGGCGGGCCAGGCACGTACGGTCAGCCGCGCGTGCCGGTTCGCGCCACGCGGTCAGCGTTCGCAGGTCGCAACGGTCCCCCGCCTCGGCATGCGGCCGACGCCAGCGCCAACCCTGAACCCTGTCCTGGATGACATGACGATCGTGCAGATCCTGATCGAGACGCCCGCCGGTATCGCCAACGCCGACGCGATCGCGCAGCTCGACGGCGTGGACATGCTGGCCATCGGCGCGAACGACCTCACGGCCGAGCTGGGCGCACCCGGACGTTACGACGACCCGCGGGTCCGCGATGCCGTGGCCGCGGTAGGCGCCGCTTGCCAGCGGCACGGCAAGCTGCTCATGGTGGGCGGCATCGCAGACCTGGCGATCCTGGACGACCTGATGCCACTGGGCGTATGCCCGCTCCAGCTAACCGGCATCGACACGGAAATGCTATTCGCCGCCGCCTCGGCGCGTGCCGAGAAGTTCGCCCGGTGGCGCTGTCCGGATCCGGGCAAAGGAGCGAATCCATGACGAAGATCCTGCAGACCACGCCGATGCGGGCCGCCAAGACGAACACCCGGCCGCGCTTCACGATGCCCGGCGGCGCATGCGACGCTCACTTCCACATCTTCGAGCCAGGCTTCCCGCACGTCCCCGACCCGCTGTACACGTTCCCGGAGGCCACCCTCGAACAGTACCTGCAGATGAGCGAGGTGCTCGGGATCCAGCGGATGGTGCTCGTGCAGCCCACCTTCTACGGAACCGACAACAGCCTGCTGGTGCAGACCTTGCAGAAGATGGGGCCGCAGTGCCGCGGCGTCATCAAGGTCGCCGACGACACCGGCGACGCCGAGCTCGATCGCTGCCACCGGGCGGGGGTGCGGGCGATCCGGCTCGACCTTTTCGCCCGCGCATCCTGGCCGACTGGGGACATAATCGCCTACATCCGGACGATGGCGGCCCGGGCCCGGCCGCGCGGATGGCATCTGCAGTTCTACACCCCGGGCACCATCGTCCGCGATTTGCTGCCCTTCTTCAGCGACTTCGAGGACACCTTCGTCATCGACCACATGGGGTACATGAAACAGTCCGACGGGCTGACCCAGGCCGATTTCGATCGCCTCGTCGCGATCCTCGCGGGCGGGTACTGCTACATCAAGCTGTCCGGGCCCTACCGCGTCGCGCCGGGCCAGCCCTTGTCATCCGTGCAGCCGATCGGCCGGGCCCTGGTCACGGTCAGGCCCGACCGGCTTCTCTGGGGCTCGGACTGGCCGCATCTGCCGGACGGGCAGCGCGACACCGGCGAACTGCTCAACCTTCTGGCCAGCTGGGCGCCCGATGACGCGGATCGCCGTCAGATCCTTGTCGAGTCCCCCACCAGGCTGTTCTACATGGACTTACCTGGCATAACCGTGCTGGCTGCCCCGGTCGCCGTACACCACACGACAGACATCCAAGACCGCACGGCGGGTAACTGCGGGACAGCGAGCATTTCTCCTCGAAGTAGGCGAAGTGCTCGAGTTAATCAGCGCCGTGCCAGTGCCGGAGTAAACGTTCCTGGTCAATGAAGAGGCGGCTGATGCCCTTATTCAGCGTTACGCAGGCGCGCGTGCTTGGTCAGTCCCACTTCGGGGTGTTCGCCCGTATGAATGATTTAAACGCTTGCTGCTGACCTGGGCTTAGCTTATTCGCTGGGGAACAGCCCAGCGTCCACGAACGCTTTAACGAGTTCGTTGTGTTCGGACTTGCGCGTCAACTGGAGCAGCTCGGTCTCTTCCAGCATGTACGGGCGGTGCCCACGAGGAATGTAGAAGGCGTCACCGGCGCTGAGAATTTCTTCTTGGCCGTCAGTGTATTCGACACGCACCTTCCCCTTGAAGATGTATCCCCAGTGCTCGGCCGGGCAGGCATTATCAGGGAAGATCTTGACGAGCGCATCCATGTCATACCCGGCCGCGCAGGTCTCAAATGCGTAATGCATGTCTCCGAGTTCGGCCCAGGCGCCTGTGTAGTCGCCGGTCTGGGCCGAAACGGGCAGTTCATGTTTGAATGCTCGCATGCCGGAGCCTTTCTTGCTGTCGTTCATGCCACATCAGCGGATCGTTCCCCGCCGCACTGGGGTAAGTCTCCGCTCTCATAGTTCACTACAACAAGCACCGGGCGCCGGGGCAAGTAATTTGACGTTAACATCGATGACTCATGGCGTTAGCGAAAGTAACGCATGCTGCGTGTCCGATGCTGACCACCATGCGGCGCAGGCTTGTGCCGTGCCAGAATCCGGCGTGTTGCCCTGACCTGCTGGTCTACGCTCGGGCGCTCGTGCTCATCCGTCTGGTCTACTTGTTCATGGTCCGGGTGTTCGGCTGGCTGACGCTCTTGGCGTGGGAGGACACCGCGAAGGATGCGGAGATCTTCGTGCTGCGGCATGAGGTCGCGGTGCTGCGTCGGCAGGTCGATCGCCCGAGGCCGGGCTGGGCTGACCGTGCCGTGCTCGCCGCCTTGGCGAGGCTGTTGCCCGGGCCCCTGCGGCTGCACCGGATCGTGACACCAGGCACGCTGTTGGCCTGGCACCGGCGCCTGATCAAGGAGAAATGGACCTACCCAGCACGCCGGGACGGCCGCCGGTCCCGGATGAGGTGCGCGCTCTGGTAGAGCAGTTGGCGCGTCAGAATCCGCGCTGGGGTTACCGGCGGATCCAGGGTGAGCTGCTGGGTCTGGGTTACCGGGTGGGGGAGGGGACGATCCGCCGGATTCTGGCCGCCGCCAGGCTGGGGCCCGCGCCGCGGCGGGCGTCGCCGACCTGGCGGCAGTTCCTAACAGCCCAGGCCTCTGGCATCTTGGCCTGTGACTTCCTGCACGTCGATACCGTGCTGCTCCGGCGCGTGTACGTCTTGTTCGTGATGGAGATCCAGACCCGGGCCGTGCACATCGCGGGCGTCACCGCGCATCCGTCCGGGGCCTGGACTGCCCAGCAGGCCAGGAACCTGCTCATGGATCTCGGCGAGCGGGCCGAGCGGTTCAAGTTCGTGATCCGCGACCGGGACGGCAAGTTCACCACCGCATTCGACGGCGTCTTCGCTGGTAACGGCACGCGGGTGATCAAGACGCCGGTCCGCTCGCCCCGGGCGAATTCATACGCGGAGCGGTTCGTGGGCACGCTTCGCCGCGAGTGCCTAGATCACGTGCTGATCCTCAGCGAGCGGCATCTCCGCACGGTGCTGGCCGAATACGTCCGACACTATAACGGCCACCGTCCGCACCAGAGCCTGCAGCAGGAACCTCCGCTGCACCAGCCTGGCCGCGTTGTCGATATCAGAGTCCGGATCGAGCACAGGCAAGTGCTCGGCGGCCTGACTAGGGAATACCGCAGAGCAGCCTAACGGTGCGAAGAGCCAGGTCAGCGCATATGAACGAGTCTTGGCACGTCACAGGCCACCGACGCCGCCGGCGGCGACCTGACCGCTGCCACGGTGGTGATCCAGTACACGGTCGTGCGGACCTCCCGGTTCCGCGAATACGGCATCCCTCCCCCGTACGCCAAGTCCGCCGGCTACGGCACGGCGGCGGTCCTGCGCGACGGGCGCGCTTACCAGGTGCGGTGGTCCCGGCCCAGCCCGGATAGCGGCACGACTTACACCCTGCCCTCTGGCGCCCGGATGACATTCGCGCCCGGTCAGGAGTGGGTCATCCTCACCACCACGAACTGGGCGAAGGCCGGGCTCTAGGGCTACTGCCAGGCCACGCCCTGCCCATCGATGGACCCGGCAGCTGCGGTCTGCGACCGCCAAACCGACTGCAAAACGTCCGCGAACCGCCGTTCGGAGCGGCTGCGGAACGTACGGCGCCCATCAGCTGAAGCGTGCAGAACAGGTCGACCGGCACGCCGCGACGCTAGCGCATACCGGAGCAGCGAACCGCTCCCAATCGGGCGATGGCAGGGTCCGGAGCGCCCTTCGCGCCGTGGCTTGCGGCTGACCGGCTATCGCTTCGGTGAACCTGCCCGCGGCCGGGCTGGCCCACGGTATCCGGCACGCCGCTAGCCTGGAGTGCCGTCATGGTGCACGATCGTGCGCCCAGACGCGGAGCGGGCCGAGGGCCCGGAATCCGGCTTGCCGAGCCGATGCCAGGTCGGTGCCGTGCTCGTAGCCCACGATGGGCAGGTCCGGCCGGCGTGCGGCAACCGCCTGCAGGGCGCTGGGCCACAACTGCCCGGCCGGAAGGCCGGCGCCGAACATGTTCGAGATTCCGGTCACCTGGCCGGCACTGTAGGTGATGACCCCGGCGATGAGAGTATCCTCGCGGCGGCAGGCCAGGATGGCGCAGCGTGGGTCGGCCAGGAGCTCTGGCCGGAACAGCGGCCGCCCTGTGCTGTCGCGCTGGGCCCATGCCCTCTCCCACCCGCTCAGTTCGCGGGCGCCGGTAACGGTATCCCAGGACAAGCCGGGATCGCCCGGCCCGGCTGGCGGGGAGCTGCAGGCGATCCACTCGGCCTCGAACAGCAGCCTCAGGCCCTCAGCAGCCAGGTCAAGCCGGGCAAAGCTGTCCTTGACCGCATAACGCCTTGATAGCGCCCGGGCCGCCAGCGCCTCCGGCGCGGTGACATCCGGGCACAAGCTGACCGCGTTCGGGTAGAACTCCAGGTCATGGCGGGCACTGATCCACAGGCGGGTGCTGAACACTCCCGGGTAGCCGTGGGACCGGCAGACAGCATCGCACCACAACGCGTTGTTGACGACCGCCGCGCCGAGCAGTGCCTCACCGTGCACACGACGATCTAACCCGCCGGGCTGCGTTCTGTCACCCCGCCGTCGATCCGGCCAGTCACCCAAGGTAGCGGCATGAGCTGCGCAGGGCCGTTCCGCCGCGCGAGTACCCGCCGATCTGCTCGGC
>Ga0306924_10000742_pt1 | contig 28253 bp, 27 predicted proteins | sample sta12Can44000111_FD_203756 | JGI IMG/M metagenome (GOLD analysis project Ga0306924, IMG submission 203756) | Lab enrichment of tropical soil microbial communities from Luquillo Experimental Forest, Puerto Rico - statanox.12C.anox.44.000.111 (v2)... | ecosystem: Environmental > Terrestrial >... | reverse complement strand
TAAGCCTCCCGTGCGGTCGACTGCGGCTGTTCGAACCGGGTCATGCCCATACGACACGCCCCGGTGCGGCGAATTGAAGTTCTTATCAATGCAGCTGCAATCTCGTTGTAGGAACTTCGAACCCGGGAGCCGCACTAGAAACTATGTTTGCAAGAGCTCCTTTGATTCCGAAGTTCGCATCAGAGGTCGACACGATAGTTTGCGAACTTGAATCGGAGCTCTAGCCTTCATCGCCGTTTGACCAAACCAAGGCGATTCAATGGAGAGGTTGAGGCCTCTTTTGGGGTAAGTCCCCGTCCTGACCGCGTTTTTTGCCGAAGGCACGCCAGCCGAGTCTGGCATTTGCATCCCAACTGCCGCCTGTGAATGTCGAAATCAAAGGATCGCCAGCAAGTACAGGATTCCAGTGGGGTTTAGGATTTGAAAGTGGCTTTGGGAGCTTGCGACCGGTCGGAGTGCGGAGGTCAACCCCGCTCCGCTTATGTGATCGGCTTCAAGCCTGCCTCGATCGCGGCGCGCCGCCCTTCGAGGAAGGGCGGCAAAGCGAGCTTTTCCCCAAGCTTCTCCATCGGCTCGTCGGTCGCAAAGCCGGGCCCATCGGTTGCAATCTCGAACAGGATGCCGTTGGGCTCGCGGAAGTACAGGCTGCGAAAATAGAAGCGGTCGATCTCGCCGCTGTTGGGAATGCCAAGCTCGCGCAGGCGCTGCGTCCAGCCGTGATATTGCGTCTCGTCCGGGGTGCGAAACGCGACGTGATGCACCCCGCCCGCACCCTGCCGCGCCACGGCTAAATTCTTCTGCTCGATCACGTGCAGCTCCGCCGCCGACCCGCCCTCGCCCATCGCGAACACCCGCACATCGGCCTTCGCATCCGCCGCCGCATAGTCGCGCACATGACGCATGTTCATCACGCCTTGCAGAACCATCGCGGTGCGGGAAAGGTCGTGCACGTTGAGGACGATCGGACCGAGGCCGCGAATCTGGTGCTCGGGTGGCACCGTGCTCTTCTCCCAAGGCGAAGCCGGACCGACGCCGCCATCGTCGACCAGCGCCAAGCGCTGACCTTCCCCGTCCTCGAAGGTCAGCGTCAACCGGCCGTCGAGTTCGATCACCTCTCCCGTCTGGCCGCCCGCCTTGCGCAAGCGATCCCGAAAATAGCCGAGACTGTTTTCGCCCGCGACCCGCAAACTCGTACGGGAAATGCTGTTGCTCCCGCGCCGCTCCGGCGGGACCGCAAAATCGAAGAAGGTCAGATCGGTGCCCGGATTGGCCTTTCCGTCGGCATAGAACAGATGATAGGCGCTGACGTCGTCCTGGTTGACGGTCTTCTTGACCAGCCGCATGCCGAGCAGGTCGGTATAAAAGGCCAGATTCTCGCGCGGTTTTGCCGAAATCGCGGTCAGGTGGTGAATCCCGGTGAGCTGCATGGGCTGGTCCTCGCGCGTCGTTGCGTCACGTTGAAAACACGCTATTGGCGGTTTTAGCGGGCAAGGAGGCTGAGGTAAGCTATTTTGCCAAGACTCGCCACTCGAGGCCCCACCATGACCGGACATCTTATCGTTACCGACGAGGACGCCATACGGGTGATCACCCTGCGCCGGCCGGGGAAAAAAAACGCGATTACCCAGGACATGTATCGCGGGATGAGCGAAGCGATCGACGGCGCCCAGTCAAATCCGGCGATACGCTGCATCATCATCACCGGCGGGTTGGGCGCATTCACCGCGGGAAACGATCTGGAAGATTTCCTGAAAGACGGCACCTCGAACACCGACGCGCCGCGCGCCTCCGAAGCCACCAGATTTCTGTATTCCCTGGCCCACAATGCCAAGCCGATCATTGCCGCGGTCGACGGGATTGCTATCGGCATCGGGACCACCATGCTGTTGCACTGCGATTATGTCATCGCGAGCACCGCCGCGAGATTCTCCACCCCGTTCATCCACCTCGGCCTGGTGCCCGAAGGCGCCTCCAGCCTGCTGGCGCCCCGCGCCATGGGACATCAGCGCGCATTTGCGATGCTGGTGATGGGTCGGACGCTGAGCGCCGAGGAGGCCGAGGCGGCCGGCTTCGTCAATGTCGTGGTGGCCCCGGGTCACACCGAGCCGGAAGCGCGCAAGGTCGCGCGCGAGATCAGCGCCCTGCCGGCGGAAGCGGTCGCGATTTCGCGACGGCTCCTGAAGCTGCCGCCGGAAGAACTGACCCGCAGGATCGATCAGGAAGGCCATCTGTTCGGCGAACGCATGCGCTCGAAGGAAGCGGTCGCCGCCTTCAAGGCATTCTTTGCGCGCAAGAAAGATTAAAGAAAACGTCGCGCCTGCCGTCTATGATTGCCTTTATGAGACACACGCTTGCTCAAGCGCTGGCATTGGCGCTGCTCGCCGCGTCGGCGGCCATTCCACCGGCTTTCGCGGAGAGTGCGGCCCCGGTCGACTTGCGCATTCTCGCGATCAACGATTTCCACGGCTACCTTCGCCCGCCCTCCGGCGGGATCAGGATCAGCGATCCCGACGATAAAACCAGAAAGATCGCAGTTCCGGCTGGCGGCGCCGAACATATGGCGACGCTGGTGAGGGAACTCCGGGACGGTCGAAAGAACACGATCTTCGTCGCGGCCGGCGACCTGATCGGGGCAAGCCCGTTCCTGTCGGCAATGTTTCACGACGAACCGACGGTCGAATCCCTGTCGATGATGGGGCTCGAACTGGCCTCCGTCGGCAATCACGAGTTCGACGAGGGCAAGGACGAACTGAAGCGAATGCAGAATGGCGGCTGTCATCCCGTTGATGGTTGCCAGGGGCCAGACCCGTTTCCAGGTGCGAAATTCCATTACCTTGCGGCTTCGACCTTCGAGAAGGAAACCGGCAAGACGATCTTTCCGCCTTACGAGATCCGCGAGTTCGACGGCATCCCCGTCGGCTTCATCGGCCTGACCTTGAAGGGCACACCCGACATCATCTCGCCGACCAGCGCTGCCGGGCTCGAATTCAAAGACGAGGCGGAAACCGTCAATGCGTCCGTTGCCGAATTGAAAGCGCGCGGCGTCGAGGCGATCGTGGTCCTGATCCACGAAGGCGGTTTTCCGACCGGGGACTATAATGAATGTCCCGGCATTTCCGGCGCCATCGTCGAGATCACCAAAAAATTCGACCCCGCGGTCGACGTCGTCGTCAGCGGTCACACCCATCAGGCCTATGTCTGCCAGATCGACGGACGGCTCGTCACCTCAGGCGACAAATACGGCACCCTGGTCACGGCCATCGACCTGAAGCTTGATCCGAAGAGCCGCGATGTCATCAGTGCCAAGGCCGATAACGTGATCGTGCGTTCCAACAACCTGCCGAGGGATGCGCAGCAGGCCGCCTTGATCGAAGCCTACGACAAGCTTTCCGCGCCGATCGCCAACCGCCGCGCGGGTTCGATCATCGAAACGCTGTCGCGCGTGCCGGGCGAAGCCGGTGAGAGCACGCTCGGCGACATCATTGCCGACGCGCAGCTGGCCGCGACCAAAGCGGATGCCAATGGCGGAGCCGTGATCGCCTTCACGAATCCGGGCGGCATTCGCGCCGACATCGTCAGGAAGGAGGATGGCGCGGTAACCTACGCCGAGCTGTTTGCTTCGCAGCCCTTCCGAAATCAGCTCGTCACGCTGTCGCTCACTGGCCGCCAGATCAGGAACATGCTGGAACAGCAATGGCTCGATCCCAGGCGGCCGCGGGTCCTTCAAGTCTCGAGGGGTTTCCATTACGCCTGGGACGCCGCCAAGCCCTATGGCGAGCGCGTGGTCGCCGCATCGATCTCGCTCAACGGAGAGCCGGTCGATCCGCTCAAGAGCTACCGGGTGACGGTGAACAATTATCTCTCGGTCGGAGGCGACGGCTTCACTGCGTTGAAGGAGGGAACCGCGCCGCAGTTCGGCGTTTTCGACGCCGACGCCCTCTACGCCTATTTCCAGGCCAACAGCCCGATTGCACCCGTCGCGGCTGACCGCATCGGGCGACTGAACTGAATGCGAATGCGGTATCGATGCCGGGGATTTCTCCCAAGGTCGTCCCTGCGGACGCCGGGACCATACGCCGTACCCAATCTTTGGGCATTGCGGAGAGACCTTCTTCACCAACAAGCGCTGATGGTTACGGGTCCCCGCGTGCGCGGGAACGACAAAAGTAGCTGCACGCAAGTGATTGCAGGCGTCGGATTGCCGGGGCGGCTCTTTTCGAACAGCCGGCGAACCCTTAAATTAGCTTTTCCCGGAGAAAGCGCATCTGACGCGCAAGGGGAGTGCTTTCCAATTCCACGTTTGCCGGAGCCCCTTTGATTCCAGGTTCGCATCAGAGGTCGCCACGATAGTTTGCGAACTTCGTAAATCGGAGCTCCAGTACCGCCGATCTGAAGTCCCTGCACCGCGAGCCGCGAGTTCTTTTTCAAGGACTTCAGATCGATAAAGCGGTACTAGACTCAGCAAGTTTGCCAGTGCCCATGACTTTCCGAAGTTCGTGAGGATGGGCGCTGCGATAGAGCACGAACTTCGGAAAGTGGGCACTACGGCATGACCACGCTTCTTCTCACCCATTCGGCCTGTCTCGACCACGCCACGCCTCCCGGGCATCCCGAGCGCCCCGACCGGTTGCGCGCAGTCGCCCAGGTGCTTGGCGAGGATCGTTTCAACGGCCTGGTGCGCGGCGAAGCCCCGGCGGGCAATCTCGACCTTGTCACGCTCTGCCACAGCGAGCATTACGTCGGAGAGCTCCGGCGCATCGCGCCCTCGAGCGGCTTGGTCTATCTCGACGGCGACACATCGATGTCTCCCGGAACCTGGGAAGCGGTGATGCGCGGCGTCGGCGGTGCGGTCGCCGCCACCGATGCCGTGATGACGGGCAAGCACAATAATGCCTTCGTCGCGGTTCGCCCTCCCGGCCACCACGCCGAGACCAGCACGCCGATGGGCTTCTGCTTTTTCGACAACGTCGCCATTGCGGCGCGTCATGCGCAGCAAAAGCACGGAATCGCCCGCGCGGCCGTCGTCGATTTCGACGTGCATCACGGCAACGGCACCCAGGAAATTTTCTGGGCCGACAAGAGCGTGATGTACTGCTCCACGCACCAGATGCCACTGTTTCCGGGCACCGGCGCCCGCGGAGAGCGCGGCGAACACGACAACATCGTCAACGCGCCGCTGGCCTCGGAAGATGGCGGGGCGAAATTCCGCGCCGCGTTCGAGAGCGTGATCCTGCCGCAGCTCACCAAATTCAGCCCCGAACTGATCCTCATCTCCGCCGGCTTCGACGCGCATTACCGCGATCCGCTGGCTTCCCTCAATCTCAAGGCCGAGGACTTCGACTGGGTCACGCGCAAGCTGATGGAACTCGCCGAGCGCACCGCGGGTGGGCGGATCGTCTCGGTGCTCGAGGGCGGCTATGATCTCCAGGGCTTGCGAGAATCGGTTGCCGCCCATGTCGGCGCATTGATGGGCGCGGAATCCCGGCCTAATACGTCGGTCTGAACACCTTTGATTCCGCCTCACAAACGACGGGAAGACAAGATGGCCGAAAACCCGCAAGCCGACGTCAAGAAGCTGACCTTCGAGCGCGCGATCGAAGAGCTTGAATCGATCGTCAAGCGGCTAGAGGAAGGCAAGGTGCCGCTCGAGGAGTCTGTGGCAATCTACGAGCGCGGCGAGGCCTTGAAGCGGCGATGCGAGGAATTGCTGCGGCAGGCGGAAGCGCGGGTCGACAAAATCACCACCGACGCAAACGGTCAGCCGAACGGCACCGAGCCGCTCGACGTGCAGTGATGATTTTCCGGCCTAATCCGCAGTTCCGGCCTGGAACGAGGAACAAGACGAATTGGGACTCGGAAAATCCCCGAAATTGCCCGGCGAAGGCCGCACCGGAGCCGCTGATTTGGGCGAGAGGGAACCTGAAAATCCGCCGCCGCGGTTGAAATTTCAGGTTCCCCGGCTTTGCCGACACGCCTTGGGTGGGTTGGCTTTGTTCGTCACTTTAGTGTAAAGATTGCGGCGCTATGGGCTGGCGAAAGCGCTCTCCCGTCCTGTTAAATCGACGGTAAGCGATTGAAATAGCTCAATAAAATAATTGACAAGGGTGAAACTGCCAAGGGTGACGCATATCACATTGAACGATCGGGAGCGCGCGTCGACTATCAAATTAGGCTCCGGTCTGCTCACGTGGTATCCGGCGTCCGGGTTACCGCTGCGCTGAATTTGCGCAACTCATCTCCCGTCGGACGATTAATACCGATCCACAACATTGGAATTTCGCTGTGACCACATTCAGTAAGACGCCCCTTCTCGACACCATCCGCACCCCGGAAGATTTGCGCCGGCTAAAGGTGGAACAAATCCAGCAAGTGGCCGACGAACTTCGGCAGGAGACCATTGATGCCGTCTCGGTGACGGGGGGACATTTCGGCGCCGGCCTCGGCGTGGTCGAGTTGACGACCGCCCTGCACTATATTTTCGATACGCCCCGCGATCGCCTGATCTGGGACGTCGGCCACCAGGCCTACCCGCACAAGATCCTCACCGGCCGGCGCGACCGGATTCGCACGCTGCGCACCGGCGGCGGCCTGTCCGGTTTCACCAAGCGCACGGAGAGCGATTACGATCCGTTCGGGGCCGCGCATTCCTCGACCTCGATCTCGGCTGCGCTCGGCATGGCCGTGGCGCGAGACCTCTCCGGGCGCAAGAATAATGTCATCGCCGTGATCGGCGACGGCGCGATGTCCGCCGGCATGGCTTATGAGGCCATGAACAATGCGGGCGCGATGAATTCCCGCCTGATCGTCATTCTCAACGACAACGACATGTCGATCGCACCTCCGGTCGGGGCGATGTCGGCCTATCTGTCGCGGCTCTATTCAGGCAAGACCTATCGGTCGCTGCGCGAAGCCGCCAAGCAGCTGAGCAAACACCTGCCGAAGGTGCTCGCCGACCGCGCCAACCGCGCCGAGGAATATTCGCGCGGCTTCATGGTCGGCGGCGGCACGCTGTTCGAGGAACTCGGCTTCTATTATGTCGGCCCGATCGACGGCCACAATCTCGATCACCTGCTGCCGGTGCTCAAGAACGTCCGCGACATGGAAACCGGACCGATCCTGGTTCATGTCGTGACCCAGAAAGGCAAAGGCTACGCGCCGGCCGAGGCTTCCGCCGACAAGTACCACGCGGTGGTCAAGTTCGACGTGGCCACCGGCGCGCAGAACAAATCCAAGCCGAATGCGCCCGCCTATCAGAACGTGTTCGGCCAGAGCCTCGTCAAGGAAGCCCAGAAGGACGAAAAGATCGTCGGCATCACCGCGGCGATGCCGTCGGGAACCGGCATCGACATTTTCGCCAAGGCCTTCCCTGATCGCACTTTCGACGTCGGCATCGCCGAACAGCATGCGGTGACGTTTGCCGCCGGTCTTGCCACCGAAGGCTACAAGCCGTTCTGCGCGATCTACTCGACATTCCTGCAGCGCGGCTACGACCAGGTCGTGCACGACGTGGCGATCCAGAGCCTGCCGGTGCGGTTTGCGATCGACCGGGCCGGGCTTGTCGGCGCCGACGGCGCAACGCATGCCGGTTCGTTCGACAACGCCTATCTCGGCTGTTTGCCGAATTTCGTGATCATGGCCGCATCCGACGAGGCGGAACTGGTGCACATGGTGGCGACCCAGGTCGCCATCAACGACCGGCCGAGCGCGGTACGTTATCCGCGCGGCGAGGGCCGCGGCGTGGAAATGCCTGAAATCGGCATTCCGCTCGAGATCGGCAAGGGCCGCATCGTGCGCGAGGGCACCAAGATCGCGCTGCTGTCGTTCGGTACGCGCCTTGGCGAGTGCGAGAAGGCGGCGGACGAACTGGCCGCACACGGGCTTTCCACCACGATCGCGGATGCGCGATTCATGAAGCCGCTGGATGTCGACCTGATCCTGAAGCTTGCGCGCGAGCACGAGGTTCTTCTCACTATCGAGGAAGGCTCGATCGGCGGTTTCGGCTCCCACGTCATGCAGATGCTGGCCGAGCACGGCATGCTCGACGGCGGCTTGCGGATACGCTCGATGGTGCTGCCGGACGCGTTCCTCGACCACGACTCCCCGGGCGCCATGTATGCCCGCGCCGGGCTCGATGCCAAAGGCATCGTCGCCAAGGTGTTCGAGACGCTGGGCAAGGACTTCAAGACCGAGACGGTCAAGCTCGCCTGAGCGGCTCAGTTTGCTGGCAATCGACGTGGTGTCGGATTCTTTTCAAGAAGGCCGGCATCCTGGGATCGGTGGATTTGTCGAACCTCAATGGCTCGCGGCGATTCTTGTGAGCTGCAGACCGGCTGGGCATGGCCTGCGCGAGCTCCGGGTAGAAGTCCCGGATAGTGTCATCAAGCGACGGCCAAGTATGGGAAAAGATCAGGTCGCAAATCAATGCGAGGAAGAAGTGTGGCACGATCACGTACAACACACGATGATCGATCGGATTGTGTCCGATTGAACCGCTGATCCAATAAATCACGATCGAGATAACCACAAACAGCCAGTATTGCGCACGGTAGAAGATACCCAAGCGATTGGTCACGTCGAGATTGGCAAGGAACATGGCTGAACGGACTTGCGGCAATTCGGGGTCCTCGGATTCGACGAAGAGACCGTAGGCGAAAGCCGAATGCAAAAGCCGCTGGTAAACTCCCTGATCGACGTACCAGAATGCCAATACCCCGGCACTGCCGACAAAGCAGATAACAGCTCTCAAATAAGCCAGGGCATCCGCCCGAATGTTGATGAGGCCCGCCGGCTCGAGGGTTCCTTCCTTTGGGACGGCGATGGGTGTGGCAGCCGTGGTGATGAGAAGAGCCACGGCGGCCAGGACAGCCGCAGTCCACGCGGACGAGATCGCGCGCATCTGGCTTTGCGACTTGTCGAAGTCGCTTTCGAACGTGCGCAGATGAGTATAAAGCGCTACACGATCAGCCGATGTGAATACCGCCATGCGTTGCCACTCGCGCAAGGGTAGTATCAGACGAAGATAAACCAATTTGGATGTCAGGGAAATGAAAGTTTATCTCGCCGGACCCGATGTCTTCATGCCCGACGCCGTCGAAATCGGACGAAGAAAGGTGGGACTTTGTGCGCGTTACGGTCTTACCGGGCTGTTTCCGCTCGATAATGAAGTGGACCTGGGCGCCAGCGATTCGTCGTTGCAGATTTTCCGCGGCAACGAAGCCATGATGAACGAAGCGGACGCCATTATCGCCAATCTCACGCCGTTTCGCGGACCGAGTGCGGATGCAGGCACGGTTTACGAGCTCGGCTACATGGCCGGTCGGGGCAGGCTATGCCTCGGATATTCCAACGATCCCTCCCCCTATGCCGATCGCGTGCGTGAATTCACGAAAGTAACTTTGGGCGACGGATCCCTGAAGGACGCGCAAGGATTGACCGTGGAGGATTTCGGCCTCTCCGACAATCTGATGATGATCCATGCGCTCGATCTTCATGGCTGCGCGCTGGTGACGCCGCCGCAAGGACCTTCCAACATCTGGCGCGACCTAACCTCATTTGAGATTTGCGTGCGCATGGCAGCCGCCCGGCTCGGCGTCTCGCAATCCGGATCGGGCTGAGCATGGCCGGGCGGGACAAGAGCGGAGCCCTTCCCCGGAAGCGCGCGGATGTCTTGCTGGTCGAGCGCGGGCTGTTCGAAAGCCGCGCAAGGGCCCAGGCCGCGATCGAGGCGGGCCTCGTCTCGGCCAACCATAAGCAGGTGTTGAAAGCTTCCGAAACCGTCCTCGCCGATGCGGTGCTGCAGGCGGAGCCGGCCCATCCCTATGTTTCGCGCGGCGGCGTCAAGCTCGCCGGCGCTCTGGAGCAATACCCGATTGCAATCGAGGATCACGTCTGCCTCGACGTCGGCGCATCGACCGGCGGATTTACCGAAGTATTGCTTGCAAACGGCGCCAGCATGGTTTTCGCCGTCGACGTCGGTCGCGGCCAGCTGCATTCCTCCCTGCGCGACCACCCCAAGATCGTTTCCATCGAGGAAACCGACATCCGCTCGTTCGAAGGCAAGCGCCTGCCCGCGCGGCCCGATATCGTTGTCATCGACGTCAGTTTCATTTCGCTGCAGCTCGTGCTGCCCGTTGCGCTGTCGCTGGCGGCGGCACCGATGCATCTTCTGGCGCTGATCAAGCCGCAATTTGAAACGTCACGAAAACATCTAAGGCGCGGGATCGTCCGCGACGCGGCGGTGCATCAAAAGATCTGCGACGACATCGCCGCGTTCGCAAGCTCGCTCGGCTGTACGGATATCCGCGTCTTTCCCTCGCCAATCACCGGCGGTGACGGCAACGCCGAATTCTTCATCGGTGCGCGACGTGGTTGAGCGTCTCACCATCGATCATGTCGGCCATCTCGGCGACGGCGTTGCCTTTGCCGGCTCCGGGACGCTTTACGTGCCGTACACGCTGGGCGGCGAGACCGTCGAGGTCGCTCCCGTCGCGGGCCAGCATCCCGATCGCCGGCGCCTTCTGCAGGTCGATCGCGCCAGTCCGGAGCGCATCGCGCCGATCTGCCAGCACTTTGGAATCTGCGGTGGCTGCGCGGTCCAGCATTGGGAGAGCGAACGCTACCGCGCATGGAAGCGCAACCTCGTCATCGAGACGCTGGCGCAAGCGAAGATCGCCTGCGAGGTGCATCCCCTCATCGACGCCCACGGACGCGGGCGGCGGCGCATGACGCTTCACGCGCGCCTGGGCACCCACGACGTGCTCAAGGTGGGATATGCGGCAGCAGGTTCCCACGATATCGTCCCGATCGATCGCTGTCCGATCCTCGATCCTGCCCTTGGCGGTGCGCTCGACGCAGCCTGGGCGATCGCCGAGCCGATGAAGCCGACGGGAAAGCCGCTCGACATCCAGTTCACCGCTACCGACGGCGGCCTCGACGTCGATGTACGCGGCTCGGGGCGGCTCGCACCTGCGATGATCGCGACCCTGTCGGGCGTGGCCGAGCAACATCGCCTGGCGCGGCTGACCCGCCATGGCGAACTGGTATCGCTGCGTAATACCCCGGTGATCACGATCGGCATGGCGCAGGTCGCCCTGCCGCCCGGTTCGTTCCTGCAAGCCACCGTTGCGGGCGAAGAAGCGCTGGCCAAGCTGGTATCGGAGCATTGCAAGGGCGCCAAGCGCATCGCCGATCTCTTCTGCGGCGTCGGTCCGATCGCGCTGAGACTGGCGACAGAGGCGCGGGTGTCGGCATTCGACGGCGACGCAGGCAGCGTAGCCGCGCTGCAGAAGGCGGCAGACACCACGCCGCGGCTCAAACCCGTCAAGGCGGAGACCCGCGATCTCTTCCGCCGGCCATTGGTGGTGCAGGAATTGCGCGACTTCGACGCCGTCGTGTTCGATCCGCCGCGTCAGGGCGCGCAAGCGCAGGCGCAACTACTGGCGGCGGGCAAGGTCGGCGCGATCGTCGCGGTGTCCTGCAATGTCGCGACCTTCGCGCGCGATGCGCGCATCCTGATCGACGGCGGATACAGAATCGAAGGCGTGAGCCCGGTCGACCAGTTTCGCTACTCGCCGCATGTCGAACTGGTAGCGAAATTCGTGCGCTGAGCAAGGCGCCGCTAAAACGTCACGCTCTAGTGGAGTGGATTTGACATTCGCTACCCGCCCCGGCCGCGGGCTCGAAAGCGAATGCCAGATCCTAAACTCCACTGAAATCTCAACTGACGTTCTCGGTTTGCCGATCCGCGTATCAGCAAATGTTGCCGATTCCATAACCGGCCTACATGGGTATCGTTCGATCTACATCGATATGGCGTTGCAAATCCAAATCTTGCCGCAGGTCACACTGATCTGCGCCTTTCGAAGCTTTGTCCGCGCGAGCAGATTTCCCGAGGAGGGCGTGTCGATACTCCTTGCGATCTAGGAGGAGAGAGCCACCCGGAAGCCGTGGGTCGGATAGCGAACGTTCGTATCGTAATTGTCACGGTTCGCCGGCCGGATGTAGCGGGCATCATTCTTCCATGATCCTGACCTAAGGACGTGCAGTGCGCACTCGTTGTCGGTCCAGGCTGAACCGTCGGCCGGGGCGCCCTGGTAATTCTTGTGCCAGCAATCCTCGACCCACTGATCGATGCTGCCGCCCATGTCGTAGAGGCCAAATGAATTGGGCATGAAACTTCCAACCTTCCCCGCTTCGCCAACGCTGGCGACACTGGCGCAATCCCTGCAATTGGCCATCCCGGACTGCAACTGGTCGCCCCACCAATACCTCGTTTGCGTTCCCCCGCGCGCGGCAAATTCCCACTCGGCTTCGCTCGGCAGCCGATAAGCCTTGCGCGTCGCTTCCGAAAGCCACGCGACGAATTGCTTGGCATCGCTCCAGCTTACATTCGTGACCGGCGCATCGTCCCTCCCGGTCGCCTCGAAGCCACACGCCTTGGCGGCGAAACATGCATTCCATTCCTGGACGGTGACCGGGAATTTGCCGATCCAGAAGGGCCTGATCGTCACCTGATGGACCGGCTGTTCTGAAGGATCGTCGCTGCTGCTGCCCATCGCAAAGCCGCCGCCGCGCAACTGGACCATCTCGGGCTCTTGCGCTGACGCGGCCGATCGCGCCGCCGAAGCGACGGTCGGCGCGGGCTGCGGCGTCTGCGCCGCTACTTTGGTCGCGGGACTGACCGAGTGATGCGAGACCTGTTGCTGCGACGATGAAGACGCCAACGGAGGCGTTGCCGTCTGGTGAACGGGCGGTGTCGCCGCCGATCTGCGAGCCTCGGCGGGAGCAGGTGTTACTACCTGTTCAAGCATTTTGCCGCCTGCCTGCACAAGGTAAGGCAGCACGCCGGCGACGATGATCAGCGCCAGACTCAACATCGAAATCAGAATGGTTTCGCGGCGCCTCGGGCGTCGAAAAGCGGCCGGATCGGAAAGCACCCGGTAGACCCGCACGGGATCGGTGATGTTCCTGACCTTGCGGTCCCCGAGCGACTCGTAGCCGCAGACCAGCTTGTTCTTTATCTGCTCGTGGACGCCGTCGGAAATGAATACCTGGCCAGGCTCGGCAATTGCCTCGATCCGGCAGGCAATGCTGACGCCGTTGCCGTAAACGTCGTCCGTTTCAATGATGACGTCGCCGAGGTTGACGCCGATCCGGTACTCGATCCTGGAATGGTGCGGCATCGAGGTGTTTCGGCGGACCATGTTCTGCTGGATGACGATGCTGCACCGGACCGCCTCGACCGGGCTATCGAAGGTCGCAATGAATCCGTCGCCTGTGGTTTTGACGAGCCTGCCATGGTGCTCAAGAATGCTCGGCTCGATGAGATCGCGCTGGATCCGCCTGACGCGGGTATCAGTTCCTTCCTCGTCCTGCTGCATCAGGCGGCTGCGGCCGGCGACGTCGCCGGCGACGATCGCAGCAAGATGTTGTGGCGCCGCGCCGTGCGGCAACTCGCCGCGCTTTCCCGGCTCTGGCTCGTGGATATCGCCCATGTCTGAAGGCTCCGAAAATTGGCAGCCTCCCACTCGGCGTGTTGGCCGCGCAAAAGAATAAATTGATCAATGAATGGCGACGAAAAAGCTCGAAATCCGTGGTAAAAGCTCGGAGGAGCGCGGCAAGGGTCGGGCCGGGTCAGCGCGGCGTGCGGGTCAGTCCGCACGTTTTTGTGCGCAATGCCGTTTGCGACCAATCTCGATGGCTTTGACCAGGGCAGCGGCAGGCTTCACACGTAAGGTACGTGTTGGGATCTTCGCGATGAAATCGAAAGGCCAGCACAGGCATGAGATTCTCCTTCGTGCCCAACCACCAATCGCCGAGCTGAAATAATCTTCTGCCCGCGGACTGTCTAACAAGAATTTCCGTCCATCTTGATCGGAAATTTCGATGACAAGTGCACCCTCCATCCGGCATTTGCGCCATTTGACGGCGCTTCACGATCACGGTCATTTTGGCCGCGCGGCTGAGGCTTGTCACGTCACGCAATCCACTCTCAGCGCCAGTATCAAGGAACTCGAAGCCATCCTGCAGGTGACCCTCGTCGATCGTACCAAGCGGCGGTTGGTTCTCACGCCGGTCGGCGTTGAAGCCGTGGAGCGAGCGCGCAGGATTGTCAGGGGAATCGACGAGCTCGTAAACTTCACCAGCGCCTCGCGCGAACCTCTTTCAGGGACGTTGCGGATGGGCGCCATTCCTACCGTCGGACCGTTTTTATTGCCGCGCGTACTCCTTGGTTTGCGCAAGTCGTACAGCCGCCTGAAGCTCTATCTGGTTGAGGACCTGACGCACCGGCTCATCGAGTTTCTGCATCGAGGTGAACTCGACGTTGTGCTGCTTGCGCTGCCTTATGAGTGCGGTGCGGTGGAAGACGTGATTCTGTTTGAAGATCCTTTTGTCGTGGGTTTGTCCAGAGAACATCGGCTCGCTCGAGCAGAGCGCATCAGGCCTCAGCAGTTGTGGTGTGAGGATTTGCTACTTTTGAAAGACGGTCATTGTCTGCGCGATCACGCTCTGGCGGCGTGCGATCTGGCTGACCGGACCATGACGGAAAGCTTCGAGGCGACAAGCCTGGCAACTCTGGTGCAAATGGTCGACAACGGATTGGGAACGACCCTACTGCCGATGCTCGCCGTCGATGCCGGGTTATTGCAAGGAACAAATCTCGTGACTCGTCCTCTGCTGGGTGCTGAATCGGCCCGAAAGATCGGACTCGTCTGGCGGCGCGGCACAGGACGGCGGGAAGAATTCCGACTGCTTGCCAAGGAGCTTACGCAGCGCGCCAGGTCGGAATCCAAAGCGGCGGGCCGGCGGACGGGCAGCTGAATATTAGAATCAGACTACTAGCGCCCCCAGCGGTCCTGCCAGATCTTCTCGCCGATCAGGCACGACACGCGCGGCTCTTTTTCGCCCGCCGGAGCCTTTTCTGCCACCGGGACAACGGGCCGTTCGGGCGTCCGGCCCGCGACTTCAAGCAGGAGCTTGGTCCGGATCGCCTCCCTGAACTTGTCGCGGTCCTTGATCGCTACCACGAAAGAGCCCGGGCCGCCGATCACGCAATCCTCGTAATACCAGTCGAGATTCTCGATATCCATGGTCGAATAGGACGGCTCCTTCACCATGATCGGCAGGCCGTTGATGGTGATCCCCTTGGAGAGCGCTAAATCGCGCGCTCCGATGATGGGTGCCCCGTTGTTGTTGGGGCCGTCCCCGGAAATATCGATCACGCGGCGCAACCCGCGATACGGATTGGCCTCGAACAGCGGCATGGCGAAATAGATCGCGCCCGAAATCGAGGTGCGCGAGGCGCGGCGGATCGGCGCCTTGAGGATTTCATCAGCGACTGCATCCGCAGTCTCAGGGCCATCGATCACCCGCCAGGGAATGATGATCTTCTGGTCGCTCGATGCCGCCCATTCGAAATAGGTGATCGAAATCTTGCCATTGGGGAGGCTTTTGAGCGCCTGCAGAAATTCCTTTGAAACGATCGCCTGCGCATATCCCTCGCGCTGAACCGCGAGTTCGTCCATGTCCATGGAATAGGAAACATCGACCGCAAGCGCGAGTTCGACATCGACGGTGGGTGCATCGTCCTTCTCCGCCGTTCGCGCGCTCGGTCGATCGACCGAAAGGGAAGAAAAATTCGGCGCGGCCAGGCCCGCAGCGACACCGCCTGCGATCGCACTTGCGACAAGCACCGCCCCGATCAAGATATACCTGCGCATGAGCGGCCTCCCGTCGTGTCCGATCATGTTGACACGCAAAAAGGTGAACGGAAAGGCGGAACACGCACTCGCGTTCACATTCAGGTTAGCTAGTGTGGCGGTTTCAGTAGTCGCATCATTACTGCCCCGAGTCCTTCAAGCGGACTTCTGAACCAAAGCCACACTAGATCCAATAAGTTGCCAGTGTCCCTTCGAATCCGAAGTTCGCAAAACGAAGACGCCGCAAAATGATGCGAACTTCGGATTCGGGACGCTAGCCTCAAGACTGCCGCAATCGAGATCGTCGCAACGATTTCGCCGCTCTGCTGCCGGGATTGCATCCTGCGAGCTGCGCAGGGAACGGCATGGACCGGGAAGCATGCTGGCAACTGCGCATTCACCCATGCGGCAACGAGGGATGCTCAAGCCGGCGACAGCCAGTGCGGCTTATGCCGGGCTGAAAGAGGCCGGTCTGGCTGCTATAATCGCCTGGCTGCGCACGGTTCCACTGCTGCCATGAGGTCCTGCGAATTCTTGCGGAATTCCAAAGGTTGTATTTCTTGTTGATTAAACGTAACGAGGTGATGAGCGGAATGATCGACACCGTCACCAAGCCGAAGACCAAGGTCAAGACCAAGACCGAACGTCCGCGGCTGCACAAGGTCATCCTTCTCAATGACGACTACACGCCGCGCGAATTCGTCGTCGCGGTACTGAAGGCGGAATTCCGAATGACCGAGGACGAGGCGCACAAGGTCATGATCACCGCGCATCGGCGCGGCGTATGCGTGGTTGCGGTCTTCACCAAGGACGTTGCCGAAACCAAGGCGACGCGCGCCACCGACGCCGGCCGCGCCAAGGGCTATCCGCTGCTATTCACCACCGAACCCGAGGAGTGACCAAATCCATGAGGAATATCGTCGCCGCTGTTTTGCTGCTGTTTTCGACGTCGGCGATGGCCGCCACCTTCACCTACACGCCGGTTCACACCGCCCCGGTGGTTCACGTTAACCCGGTCGTTCGTGTCAATCCTGCGGTCAAGCCGAACATCAAGCCCGCCGGGCAAGCGGTCTCGCATTCGCACAAAAAGCCCGTACCCGTCACGGTGTACACCGTTTCCCAGAATCAGAAATGTCAGGATCGGAAATCGCCTTCGGCGGAATGTTCGAAGAGATAGCCGGCGTTCCCGGTTTCAACCCGCGGGCACCTCATCCCCTAATCCGTAGACGCGCTCCGGCTTCGAAAATCCCGCGATCGGAAATTCGCCTAGATCCGCCCACGCGTCAGGACAGGCGTCGGCAAATGCCCGCGAAGCCACGATGGTGCGGTGCAGGCGGCTTGCCATCTTTTCCAGTCTGGCCGCAAGATTGATCGCGGGGCCAATGCACGTGAAATCGAGCCGGTCGCCACCGCCGATATTGCCATAAAGAATCCGTCCGACATGAAGCGCGACGCCGAAGCGGAAGCGCTCGATAGTGTCGCCGATCGGATATTGCAGCGCTTCGACATTGGCGCGCGACTCGCGGGCGGCTTCGAGAACTCGTGCGCAGACCTTCCTGACATCGCCGACATACTCATCGATCGGAAACACCGCGAGCAGCCCGTCGCCCATGAATTTCAGGACCTCGCCGTCATGCGTCCGGATCGCCGCTACCTGGCAGTCGAAATATTGATTGAGAATATCGACCACGGTTTCCGCCGGCAGGCGATCTGACAACGCGGTGAAACCGCGCAAGTCTGACAGCCAGATCGCCGCATTCATGGTGTCGGTGTGGCCACGGCGAATCTGCCCGCCGAGAATCCGCTCGCCGGCACGGTTGCCGACATAGGTGTCGAGCAGGATCGAGGCGGTGCGCCGCAGCCTGATGATCTCGACGAGGCGCGCGAAAGGCGCCATCAGCGAACGAAGCGCGTTGAGTTGTTCGTCGGTGAAGCCGCCGGGCTGTCTAGTGGTCCAGCTTGAAGCATGAAACGAACCATCGATATGGACGAGCGGGAGCGCGATGTAATCGGTGACGCCTTCTTTCCGAAGGTCATCGAACAGCGGAAAACGCTTGCCGTCGGGACCATCGAGCAGCGCCCTGACCTCCCGCCCCTCGCGAAAAACGATCGCCAGCGGGCTGTTGAGAAATTCCGGCGAGTTCAGCGTATCGTAATTCGCGCTGCCGACGGCGACTTCCTCTCCGGGCCGCCAGATCAAATTGCGCCCGATGATATCCGGATGCAGTGTCCGAATGAAGATTCCGACGCGCCACAGTGGCAAACCGGCCGCGACCAGGCGTTCGCAGGTCTCGGCCATCATCCGTGGCGGGCTGGGCGCCGTCCTCGCACCGTCGATCAGCCATTCCGTCAGCTTCTGGAGGTGGGACGCATTCATGGCATCATTTGGCGCCCAAGTTCACCGAGCGTCAAGCGGGGTCGGTGATGCGGATCATCAACTCAGTCGCCGTATCATGGCGGCGAAGGCGATTGGCGTGAATTGTCAACCGCGATCCAACTCCGCGGCCGCCGAGGTGATCGAGTAAGTGTCGAGGCCCTCCCGCACGGCGCATTGCCGATGGCGTGGACATACCGGCCATTTATCGTCGCAAGAGGTTTTCACGGCCAAGATACTCGACCAAGGCTCGACAAAGGAAAGGCTGACTGCAAGATTACCCTCACAACAAGATAGTGGAGGAAGCCATGATTATCGATCGCCGCCGGCTGGCCTTACCGATTCTCGCCATCGGAATCTTGGGAGCGGTCCCCGCCTTCGCAGGCGCCGACGAAGATGCTGTTGCGAAGAACGTTGAGGCATTCCGCGCGGCTCAGTTCGCCGCCGATGCCAAGACGTTGGACGGGCTCTGCGCCCCGGAACTCAGCTATAGTCACTCCGATGGACGTGTCGAGGACAGGGCAGCTTTTGTCGCCCAAAAACAAGGTCCGGACTGGAAACTTCTGTCGCGCGCGTCCACCAAGCTTTGAATCCGGTCGTTGGTCCACCCTACCCGCTGACCTGACCGCGATGCCGCAAAAAGTGATCCGCAAGGACGCATGCCATCATGGCCTCGCCGACGGGGACGGCGCGGATGCCGACGCAGGGATCGTGGCGGCCCTTGGTGACGATTTCGGTTTCCTTGCCCTTACGATCCACGGTGCGGCGGGGGTTGAGGATCGATGACGTGGGCTTCACCGCAAAGCGCGCCACCACCGGCTGTCCGGTGGAGATGCCGCCGAGAATGCCGCCGGCATGGTTGGACAGAAAAGTGACGCCCTTGTTGCCCATCCGCATCTCGTCGGCGTTTTCCTCGCCTGAGAGTTCGGCAGCAGCAAAGCCCGCACCGATTTCGACGCCCTTCACCGCGTTGATGCTCATCATCGCACTCGCAAGATCGGCATCGAGCTTGCCGTAGACCGGCGCGCCCCAGCCTGCAGGCACGCCGTCGGCGACGATCTCGATCACCGCTCCGATCGAAGAACCCTTCTTGCGGATGCCATCCAGATAGTCTTCGAAAAAGGCGGCCGTGTCCTTGTCGGGACAGAAGAACGGGTTGCGCGCGACCTCGTCCCAATCCCATTTCGCCCGATCGATCCTGTGCGGCCCCATCTGCACCAGAGCGCCGCGCACGGTCACGCCCGTCAGGATTTTTCGCGCGATGGCGCCGGCGGCGACCCGCATCGCGGTTTCCCGCGCCGAGGAACGCCCGCCGCCGCGATAATCACGCAGGCCGTATTTGGCGTCATAGGTGTAATCGGCGTGACCGGGACGAAACTTGTCCTTGATATCGGAATAGTCCTTCGAGCGCTGGTCGGTGTTCTCGATCAGAAGCGCGATCGGCGCGCCGGTCGTGACCTGCACCCCAGTTTCCGGATGCGCCATCACGCCGGAGAGAATTTTTACCGCGTCCGCCTCCTGGCGCTGCGTGGTGAAGCGCGATTGGCCGGGACGGCGGCGATCGAGATCGCGCTGGATCTCGTCGGCGGTCAGCGGCAACAGCGGCGGACAACCATCGACGACGCAGCCGATCGCAACCCCGTGACTCTCGCCAAAGGTGGTGACGCGGAACATGTGGCCGTAGGTGTTGAACGACATGTGTTGTCGTAACTCGCGGTGAATGGCCGGTCAAATGGCCGTCATGCCGATTCCAGCGAGGGATCGGATTAACTATAACGGCGGCTCAACTCTCCATCCCGGAACACATAGACGCAACCCTGCCCGATCGTCAGATCAGCGGCACAGTCGGGGGCCAGGAAGCCAAGCGCCACCATCAGCGCCCGCGCAGTGCCGTCATGCCCGGCACAAGGCCGGGCATGACGAATACCTGTGTCATTCCTTCGCCAGCGAAATATCCGGCGCGTCCGGCCGCTTCATGCCGACGACATGATAGCCGGAATCGACATGGTGGACCTCGCCGGTGACGCCGCGCGACAGATCAGAGAGGAGATAAAGCGCGCTGTCGCCGACTTCTTCGATGGTCACGGTGCGGCGCATCGGCGCGTTGTATTCGTTCCATTTCAGAATGTAGCGGAAATCGCCGATTCCGGAGGCCGCCAGTGTCTTGATCGGCCCCGCCGAGATGGCGTTGACGCGGATTTTCTTCTCGCCGAGATCGGCAGAAAGGTAGCGCACGCTTGCCTCAAGCGCGGCCTTGGCAACGCCCATCACGTTATAATGTGGCATCCATTTCTCGGCGCCGTAATAAGTCAGCGTCAGGATCGAACCACCGTCAACCATCAGCTTTTCGGCGCGCTGCGCGATCGCGGTCAGCGAGTAGCAGCTGATCAGCATCGTCCTGGTGAAATTGTCCGCCGTGGTCTCCAGATAACGGCCGTCGAGCTGGTCCTTGTCGGAAAAGGCGATCGCATGCACCACGAAATCGATTCTGCCCCATTTCGACTTCAATTCCTCGAAAACGGCATCGATGGTCGCAGGATCGGTGACGTCGCAGTGTCCAAGCAGGACGCCATCGAGTTCCCTGGCCAGTGGCTCGACCCGCTTCCTCAAGGCGTCGCCCTGCCAGGTCAGGGCGATTTCGGCGCCCGCTGCGCGGCACGCCTTGGCAATACCCCAGGCGATCGAGCGGTTGTTGGCAACCCCGAGGACTACTCCCAGTTTACCTTTCATCAGATCTGAATGTTGCGTCATTCGATTTCCTGATCGAGCTAAGCTCGCTTTGGGGGTACACTAGTGTCCCGGTTCTGACATTCGTATCGTACCGGGCGGGCTCGTTTACGAATGTCAAAACCAAAGGGACACTAGCAAATATCGGATTCTAGTGTGGTTTTGAATTTGACATTCGCCTCGAGCACTCGCAGCGAATACATTAGCAAATGTCAAATCCACCACTAGCGGTCCTATTCTAACATTCGCGTCCGCTTCAGCGACAATCTTCGCGAATGTTAGAATTAAAGGACCAGTAGCAAGCATAAGATTCTAGTGGGGTTTAGAATTTGACATTCGCTTCGCGAAATTGCGGCTGGATGGGTAGCGAGCGTCAACTCGCTCTACCAACCCGGTCGACGGTACGGCCTTTGTTCATCATGACTGAGACCGTTTGTCGCGCAACCTTAGCGAGGGAATAGCGTCCCTATCCTGGTGTTAGTTGTGTGTGCGGTTCAGGACGCCGGCACCCCAGTGGCGCGGATTCGACATTCGCTGCAGCTCCAAACCACTGGCGGCAGTGCCCGCCTTGAGCCAAAGAAACAAGTCGGATCGCGCGCAATGACTGCGTTTCGCGAGAGTGTGGAAGCCATGATTCCAGCGCTGCGCCGCTATGCGCGCGCTCTCACGCGTGACGCTGATCTTGCCGACGATCTGGTGCAGGATACGTTGGTGCGGGCGCTGCGTTCGGAACGGCTTTTTCTTGGAGACGATGTCAGAAGTTGGCTTTACACGATCCTGACAAACCTGAACAAGAACCGTCGGCGGTCGCTGGCGCGAAGACCGCAATTCATGCCGCTGCTGGAGAACAGTCCCGATGCGAGCGGGACAGAGGCAGAAGGGCGCGATATCACCAAGGCGCTGGCAACGTTGGTGGAAGAGCAGCGCGCCGTGCTGCTGCTCGTGATGTTGGAGGGGTTGAGTTACCGCGAGGTCGCCAATATTCAGGGCGTACCGATCGGCACCGTGATGTCACGCCTGGCGCGCGCTCGCGCCCATGTGAAGGCCGTTCTCGAGGGAGAACGCCCTGCATTGCGGAGAGTGAAATGACAAGTTCTATGCGTGAAGCATTGATGCAAGGGCCGTTTTCCACACGATTTTCCGGGGCAACCACATTGCAGCAAAGCTTGTTCTTCCGCGGGGGAGAGCGGAAGGCAAGCAGAATGATTTCGAACGAAAAGAGATCACGACCATGACCGATACGAAGATTCCTGTCACCGAAGACGAACTCCACGCTTACGTGGACAATGAATTGCCGGCGGAGCGACATGACGACGTCATAGCCTGGCTCGTCGCACATCCGGACTGTTCCAAACGGGTGAGGGCATGGCGCGAAATGGCCGAGGTGCTGCATGCGCGCTATGATCAGGTCGCGGACGAGGCGGTGCCGAAGCGGCTTGAAATCGAGAAGCTGGTGCGGACTCCGCGCAAGTGGATGTATGGCGCGATTGCTGCCGCGTTCGCTGCGTTCGTCATCGGCGGCGGCACGGGCTGGCTGGTGCGCGGCGTGGCGGCTACGCCCTCCGCTCTCCAGAGCCTGGCCACCGACGCACTCGACGCGCACCGGCTTTACGTCGTGGAAGTTCGCCATCCGGTCGAGGTGTCCGGCACCGATCGGGCGCATCTGCAGACGTGGCTGAGCAAGCGATGCGGCTGGGATGTCCGGGCGCCGGAACTCGATTCGACCGGGCTCAAGCTGATCGGAGGCCGGTTGTTGCCGGGTCCCGCCGGTCCCGCGTCCTTCCTGATGTATGAGTCCGCAACCGGCGAGCGCTACACGCTTTACGCCTCGCGCGCCAAGACCGGAACCGAACAGATGCGCTATACCGCCGGCGAGAACTCGGGCGCGATGTATTGGTCCGACGATGACGTCGGCTACGTCCTGAGCGGTCCGGGCGATAAGGAGCGTTTGAATCAGGTCGCGCGTCTGGTCTACGAGCAAAGCGAGAAGGGCGGCTGAGAAGCCGATCGGGCGAAACGACGGCCAGTGTCCAAATTCGGACATTAAGAATCTGAAATTGGAACATGGACGCGTCTCAATATCGCACCATGTACTCACGACAAATGTGGCGCGTTCGATCCGCCGATCGACGCAGGCGGCCTCGCCTGGGGTTTTGTACCGCGCTGGTCCCCCAGGCCGAGGCCGCACCCTTTTTCAGATCTTGAACCCGTTCATGAAAGATCGCTGCGCGGGTTGTAGGGATGCATTTCCCGCCATTTCTGCATCAGCTGTTCCAGCTCCGCGTCATTCCCGTCGGGCAACATGATCCGAATGGTGACGAACAGGTCGCCGGCACCGCCTGTCTTAGGCAAGCCTTTGCCTTTCAGGCGAAAGATCCTGCCGCTTGAGGTGTTCTTGGGGATCGACAATTCGACCGCGCTGCCAAGCGTCGGCACACGGACTTTCCCGCCAAGTACAGCCTCATACAGCGTGATCGGCAGATCGAGGCGCAGGTCGCTGCCATCGACCTTGAAGAAAGGATGCGGCGCGATGTTCACCGTAATCAGGAGATCGCCAGGCGGATGACCTGGCGCGGTCTCGCCCTGCCCCTTCAGCCGGATCTGCTGGCCGGCGACCACGCCTGCAGGAATCTTGACGTTGAGCTCCTTGCCGGTCGGCAGCCGGACGCGCTTCTCGGCTCCCTTGACCGCCTCCTCCAGCGACACCGCCATCGAAACCGAAACATCGAGGTCGAGCGCGATCGTGCCGGGGTCGAACTCGAAGGTGCTGCCACCTGCACCCCTGCGTGCGCCGCCGCGCGCGGCTGCGCCACCGAACATGCTGTTGAGGATATCCTCAAAACCGCCGCCGCCACCGAACCCACCTCCGGTCCGGAAGGTATGTGTTTCGAAACCGCCGGCGCGCCCACCGGGACCGCCGCCAGGGAATCCCTGGAATCGCGGTTTGCCCTCGGCGTCGATTTCGCCGCGATCGAACTGCTTGCGCTTCTCATCGTCGCCGATGATCTCGTTGGCCGAATTGAGTTCAGAAAATCGGGCCGCCGCCTTCGGATCATTCTTGTTGGCGTCGGGGTGATACTTCTTGGCAAGCTTGCGATAGGCGCTCTTGATCGCTGAAGCGCTGGCACCCCGCGGCACCCCCAAGACCTCATAGGGGTCGCGCATCCGTCAGGTCTCCTTCCGGGGAATCAAAATTTTGAGGTGGGGCAAAGCGCCCGTTCGAAAATTCATTTGGGGTCGTCGTGGTATTTTTGCAACGGGATGTTCCGCCTGGAACGGCGACTTGGGCCGAACCGCCCTTCCAATAGTTTAGAACCCGAGCGGACGCAAAACCGGATTCTCACTGCGATCGGACTATCCGTTTCAGCTCTGTTTCCACGGTTTGAGAGTGTGAATTTCCCACAGTCCATGACCGGTCTGGCACGCGGCTCCCTGCAGCCAGCTTTCGGTGCTGCCATTGACATAGCTTGCCAGAAAATCCCGGCAGGTCCGCCCCTCGGACGTGTAGGCCTGGGCCAAAGGCGTTACCGAGCCGCGCGCGCCGGTTTCGGGATTTTCCCAGGGCTGACTGGCATCCTTGTCGCCCTTGGTTAATACGTCGGAGGCCGCATTGCGGGTAAAGGCCAGATCCGAATCGGTGGGCACCGCTGCGCCCGGCGGGCCGAGCGAGCCGGTAAAATCATTGCCCGTCGCCAAGTTGCCGTCCGGGCGGCCCATGCTGCAGCCGCCGGCGCCGATGCCGATCAGAATCAACGCCATCACGGTCCCCCTCGGTGCGATCGCCGATAGGCCAAAGCGCCCCCATGCCCTATATAGAGCGAGCTTGGCATGAGGCTGCAATGCGCGTCTGGCCGCGGGCGGGCGCAACTCGGAACTCCGAAAATGACGGACACGACCTCCATCAAACACCCAACATCCTTAACATCCGGTGATTTCACCGCGGCCGAAGAGCCGTTCGCCCTGTTTGGCGAATGGTTCGCCGAAGCGGTAAAGGCCGAACCTAGCGACCCCAATGCCATGACCCTTGCCACCGTTGACGCGGACGGACTGCCCGATGTGCGGATGGTGCTGATGAAGGGCTATGACGCGGAAGGATTCGTGTTCTACAGCCATGTCGCCAGCCCCAAGGGCCGCGAACTCGCCGCCAATCCCAAGGCGGCGTTACTTTTTCACTGGAAATCGCTGCGCCGCCAGATACGCATCCGGGGGCCCGTGAGCACGGTGACGGAGGCGGAAGCCGACGCCTATTTCGCCACCCGACCGAAGCAGGCGCAGATCGGCGCCTGGGCCTCCAGACAGTCGCAGCCCCTGGAAAGCCGTTTTGCCTTTGAACAGGCCATTGCAAAAGTCGCGGCCAAATACCTCGTCGGCGAGGTGCCGCGGCCGCCCGGCTGGAGTGGCTGGCGCATCGCGCCGCTGCAATTCGAGTTCTGGCACGATCGGCCGTTCCGCCTGCACGACCGCATCGAATTCCGTCGTCGTGCGCCGGATTCTGCATGGACGAAGGTGAGACTGTATCCTTAACGCTCTGAGCGCGTCATGGCCGGGCTTGTCCAGGCTATCCACGTCTTGCACGCTCAGCCAGTTTGAAGACGTGGATGCCCGGCACAAGGCCGGATATGACGAAAACGAAAGAAACCGTTTATGCCCTCATCCAATAACGGGCCGCGGCGCACGCTGCTTCTGACCGGTGCCAGCCGCGGCATCGGTCATGCGACCGTGATCCGCTTTTCGAGCGCCGGATGGCGCGTCATCACCTGTTCGCGCCATCCTTTCCCTGAGGAATGTCCGTGGGGGGCGGGGCCTGAGGATCACATCCAGGTCGACCTTGCCGATCATGACGACACCTCGCGCGCGATCTCCGAAATCCGCCGGCGCCTGGAAGGCGGCATGCTCCACGCGTTGGTCAACAACGCAGCGATCTCGCCGAAGGCTGAAGGCGGCGCCCGGCTCGGCTCGATCGATACCGACATTGAAACCTGGCGGCATGTCTTCAGGGTCAATTTCTTTGCGCCGATCATGATGGCGCGCGGGCTGATCGAGGAATTGAAGGCGGCGAAGGGCTCGGTAGTCAACGTCACCTCGATCGCGGGCTCCCGCGTGCATCCCTTCGCAGGCGCGGCCTATGCGACCTCGAAGGCGGCGCTGGCGGCGTTGACCCGCGAGATGGCGTCCGATTTCGGCCGGCTCGGCGTGCGCGTCAATTCGATCGCGCCGGGCGAGATCGACACCTCAATCCTCTCGCCGGGCACCGAGAAGATCGTCGAGCAGCAAATCCCGCTGCACCGGCTGGGCACGCCGGACGAGGTCGCCAAGATCATCTATGTGCTGTGCACGGAAATGGGTTCTTACGTGAACGGCGCCGAGATCCACATCAACGGCGGCCAGCACGTTTGAACGCCGATCTGGTGCACTCGCGGGGCCCCATCGCGCGCGTGCCTGATTTTCGCAAGGCCGCGCGAAGTCGAGTTCAGACCAACCCGCGCAGGATTTGCGCGGCCTGCCAACGCAACGATGCCTCGATATTGGCGATGCTCGAGCACTCGTCTTCGCGCTCGCCCTCCGACAGAACCGCGCCGCAATGCCGGCAGGTCCGCGCCGAGATCGCCTGCGCGCGGGCACCGATGTTGCGTCCCTGCTGGTAGCTGGCGAAGTCGACGACGTTACGCGTTCGCATTATGACTTTCTCAACCATTGCTGTTCTCGCGATCAACGCGAGCTTTATCCCAGAAAGGCGTCGCGCAAAGGTTCAGTCCAACGCTCAAATTTTACCGGAGAGGCTCACGCCGGCATCGGTCGAGCGGTCGCAATTTTTTTAACCTCAAGGGATTGCGAATCCGATTGCGAAAAAAGCGGCAGGCGGTTGCCTACAGCCAGTTCTTCCACTTGAAATACATGTAAGGGCCGATCGCGGCAGCCAGCATCGCCAATATCGCTATCGGATAGCCAAGATGCCATTCGAGCTCCGGCATATCCTTGAAGTTCATGCCATAGATCGAGGCGATCAGGGTCGGCGGCATCAACACCACCGCCATTACCGAAAACAGCTTGATGATGTTGTTTTGCTCGAGATTGACCACCCCGAGCATCGCGTCCAGCATGAAAATGATTTTGTTCGAGAGATAGGAGGCATGGTCGGTCAGCGAGGTCACGTCCCGCTGCATGGTCTTGAGCTGCTCGCGCATGTCCTTGGTCCATTTGACGCCGTCGACCGCGGCCGCAACAAAGGTCACCACCCGCCCGATCGAGACCAGACTTTCGCGCACTTTCGAGGTCAGATCGCCCTTGCGCCCGATCGCGATCAGGATCTCGGAATAGCGCTTGGCATGGCCGGTGCGCGCCGCGCCCTTGGGCTCGAAAATCTCGTGGCTGATCGCATCCATGTCGGCACCGGCGCGCTCCAGAATGTCGGCGTTGCGGTCGATCACGGCGTCTAGCAGTTCCATCAGAACCATCTCCCCGGTAATGCCGGCGGAGCAGAAGCGCGCCAACTTGTTTTCCACCAGTACAAACGGCCTCGGCTCGTCATAGCGCACGGTCACCAGGCGATGGTTAGCCAGGATGAAGGTGACCGCCGTCGTGCGCGGGGTTTCCGTGTCCGCCCCGCACATCAGCGTCGCCGTCATGTAGCGGGCGCTGTTCTCGATGTAGAGGCGGCTTGAAACCTCGATTTCCTGCATGTCTTCCCGGGTCGGTACCGCAATGCCGGCCAGCCGCTCCACCGCCTTGTCCTCAGCCATCGTTGGCTTGACGAGATCGATCCACACGGCGCTATCCGGTAGGGCATCCAGACCGGTGACGGCTGCCTTCTTCAGGGAGGATTCGGAGGGGACGAACACCGAGAACATGGGTAACTCCGGACAGAAACGGCGAACCGGCGACTTTCCGGAGCTCGCGAGAATGGGTGTCGCGATGTAACACGAACTGCGGAAAGCGGGCACTAGTGGGCGAGTTTGGCGTTCGCTACCGTAGCGACCATCATCTCAAAAGCGAATGTCAAATCAAAAACTCCACTGGAAACCGGCGTTTGCGGGAGGCCGTTTGACTGGAACATTGGCAAGAAAGGCCGCCCGAAGCAGGTGACGCCGGAATCGAACCAGCCGGCTCGATTCCAAACCTTCCCGACCAGGCGGGCGACCGGGTTAAGCACATTCTTGGCATCCTGCTGCGGAGGAGACGGCAGGATTGGGGATCGAAAGGCGGGCATTTCCAAGGGAAATGTGCCTTCTTAGTGGAACTTGCGGCAAAAAAGACACAACGTGACTGCGGCGGTGCAGGACGAGCATCTAAGCGCTGGAATTGTTACGAAGTTAAGCGATAATACGAGCCCTGTTAGGGGAATCGTCGCGCTAGGGCACAAAATAGCCGCCTTCGCGGGCGGCTTTTGATTGGAACTACATCATGTCGTCTCTGAAACTAACCTTGGGTATCCTGGCTGTCGGCATGCTTCTGTC
>Ga0306924_10000734_pt1 | contig 28356 bp, 28 predicted proteins | sample sta12Can44000111_FD_203756 | JGI IMG/M metagenome (GOLD analysis project Ga0306924, IMG submission 203756) | Lab enrichment of tropical soil microbial communities from Luquillo Experimental Forest, Puerto Rico - statanox.12C.anox.44.000.111 (v2)... | ecosystem: Environmental > Terrestrial >... | reverse complement strand
ATTAATTGCCGCGGAGGTAGACTCTTTTTACGATGGCATTCCAACCTTACGACTCGCATTACTTGCATTATCCAGATAATTGACGACAAGCCCTAGTCTCTCCGTCGAGCAACCGGGGAGAAGGCGGGCGTGGCCAGGGAAAGGCGGCTCGGAGCGCGCGAGGTCGAGGAGATTTTTACTGCTTTCGCCGAAGCGATGCGCGAGCTGCCGCCCGATGTCGAGGCCGGTTGGCTCGACGCGCAGGGCGATTTGCGTCTGGCACCCGACATCGCGCGTAAGCTGCGCACCGCGCGCCGGGTGCGCCAGCTGCTGCAGGAGCTGCGGCAGCGCGAGCGCGAGGAGTGACGGAGCGTCGCAGATTGACGGTCGGGGTGCCCTCTTCTAGGGTTGCGCAGGGCTTTTGGATGCGGAGGATGTGATGGACGGCTCGGCAGTTGTTGCGGATGTGAAGAGCGTCGTTGCTCCGCTTAACTTCCTCGTTCCGATGGCGGAGAAGCCGGTCGCCTACAATTATGAGCCGCCCCCGGGGATCCCCGTTAGGACCGGCCAGAGGATTACGCACCACGTACGCATACGCGACGCGCGGCCGATGATCGACCGGCTATCCCTGGACAAAGAAGGCTTCGTGCTGCTGCATCGCCCAACGGGGGTCACGAACTTCTACGACGAAGAACAAATAAAATCTGTCTACTATCCCGAATGCGAGCGCGTGATGCAGGAAGCCACGGGTGCCGTGCGCGTTGTGGCATTCGATCACATTGTGCGCAACGCCGCTAAGGCGGCGATCAAGGGCAGCGGCATCAAGATGCCGGCCAAGGGCGTCCACAACGACTACACGGCGTGGTCGTCACCCAAACGGGTACGCGATCTGATGGGCGACGAGGCTGAAGCACTACTGAAGAACCGCTTCGCGATCATCAATTTGTGGCGCCCGATCCGTGGTCCATTGCTGGAGTCGCCACTGGCACTATGCGACGCGCAGAGCCTCGAAGAAGAAAACCTGATCGCCAGCGACCTCAAATATCCCGACCGCACGGGCGAGACCTATTCGATCACCTACAACCCCAATCAACGCTATTATTACTTCCCGAAGATGCAGGCCGACGAAGCCGTGCTGATCCGCTGCTTTGACTCGGCGCTCGATGGGCCGCGCCGGTTTTCCGCGCACACCGGGTTCGATGATCCCGAGACGCCGGCGGACGCGCCGCCGCGCGAGAGCATCGAGGTCCGCACCCTCGTCTTCTTTCCGCCGCGGGCGTGACGGTCGCCCTCAGCCGGTGCTCTGCGGCGGGGTGATACGCCGCAGCGCCGGCAGCAGCTCGTCGCTGATCAGCCGCATGCTCGCCAGCGCGTGCCCGACCGGCATGCCGCTCCAGTGGGTGCGGAAAATCAGGAAATTCGCCTTGGTCTCTTCCCAGCAGGGACGCAGCTGCTCATAGCATTCCTCGGGACTGCCGAGGACAAAGCGATCGCGGAGCAGGGCCTCGAAAGGCTGACGGAACGAGTCGTTCCCGGGTAGCACCTCGTCTTGGCCCCATGTCGCATAGGTCCGGTATTTCTCCGCGAGGTAGGGGCCGGCCATCGCCAACGCCGTCGGCGTATCCTTGGCGCAATAGATCTCCCGCGCGTACGGCAATACTGCTGGGAACGGTTTTCCCAGACGCGCGAGCTCGTCGCGGTAAAGCGTCAGCTGGCGGGTGATTTCGGGAATCGTCGCGTGCGGGTTGACGAACCAGCTGTCGCCGAGGCGCGCCGCGCGGCGGACGGCGCGGTCGTTATTGGCGGCAAACCAGATCGGCGGGTGGGGCTGCTGGATCGGCCGGCACGTCATGGTGACGTTGGCCAGTTTGCAGATGTCGTTCTCGAGGCTGACATTGTCTTCGGTCCACAGCCGCTTGACGACTTCGAGACATTGTTCGAAACGGCGCACGCGTTGTCCGCGCGGCACGCCGAAAGCGTCGAACTCGACGTCGCGATAGCCTAAACCCACACCGAAGATGAAATTGCCGCGCCAGATCGCGTCGAGCGAGGCGATGCACTCGGCGACTTCGACGGGGTTGTGCAGGGTTGTCAGCAGGACCCCGGCGATGCCGGTCATCTCTCCCGCCTCGGCGGCGAGGCGCGCTAAAAACGGAACCAGCTGGACTTGGCGCACCCCTTCGCTGAGGTAATGCTGGCCGGTCGCCACCGCATCCCACCCGCGGTCGCGGGCTAAGCGCGCCATGGCGTACTGACCCTCGAGGGCAGCAATCATGTCGCTTCCCGGCGGGTGTTGGCAGGTTAGAAAGATCCCTACCTTCATGACGTCACCGTGAGGTACCGGTTGCCCGATTTTCCGATGTCGTAGATGATCGTCGAGGCGTCGGCAAGAACGGCGGTCAAGACGGGGAGGTTGCAGTGGAGACGTTCAAAGCAAGCGACGGCGTGCAGCTCGCCTACTACATTGACGACTTCACTGAACCCTGGAAGGACGCACCGATCCTCTTGCTGCTGCACGCAGCCATGGGCAGCGCACGGCGCTATTATGCCTGGGTTCCGCCGCTCAGCCGGCATTATCGGGTGGTGCGGATGGATCTGCGGGGCCATGGCAATTCACAAGCGCCGCCTGCCGACCGCGAGCTTGCCCTCGATAGATTGGTCGGGGATGTCGCCGAGCTGATGGATCATCTCGGCTGCGCAAGCGCACATATCGTCGGCAACTCCGCAGGGGGCTATCTCGGCCAGCAACTGGCAATGAACCACGGCGAGCGGGTGCGCAGCCTGATGCTGTTCGGTTCGACGCCGGGCCTCAAAAACAGCCAGGCTCCGAGCTGGATACCGCAGATCGAGACGAAGGGCCTGCGCAGCTTTCTCGCCGAAACAATTGCCGACCGGCTGCCGCTCGACAAGGTCGATCCGGGCCTCGTCGAGTGGTTTCTCGACGAAGCGGCCACGAACAACCCTGCCTATATCGGCAAATTTGTGCTGCTGATGGCGCGCTATGACTGGAGCGATCAGCTCGGCCGCATCACTTGCCCAACGCTGGTGGTCGTTCCCGGCGCCGAGCCGATCGGCTCGACCGCCAATTACGAGCCATTCCGCCGGCACGTCAGGGATGTCGAGATGCAGGTCTATGATGGCGCGCCGCACAACATCTGTGACGCCTTCCCCGACCGCTGTGCCGGCGACGTGCTCGACTTCCTCGGCCGCCGCTTCGGGTTGGGCCTGTAGGAGAATCTCTCAATCCAGTACTTCAACCGCGTCGTCGACCCGGATAACCCCTTCCGCCACCACAGCGGCATAAACACCCGCCATCCGATCGTGAGCGCGCGTGACATTTCGCAGGACTTCCGGGTTCGGCGCCGCGGTGTCCGGATCGAGGGTGATCATCTGGCAACGCGGGTCACGCGCGACGACCAACAGCACGACCTTGGAGCCGAAGCGTATTTTGCGGCCGACGAACGCGTTCTCCGAAAATCCTCCGGCGGTTCCGAGATCGAGGTACACGTTGGCCCGGAAGCGCCGCTTGTCGAGAACGGAACCTACTCCTCCCGCAGCTGTCGCGCGGTCTGCAGCGAAAAGAGGGAGACCGGGCGGCAATCAGTCATCGCCCGATCCGAACGCAGCAGAGTCAGCGAATGGCGGTCATCAGCGCTCGCGCCGAGCTGCCGCAGCAATGCCGGGTCATCGATTGCCAGCAGCTGTCCTGACGGCGTCTCGACATCCAGCGCAAGGTCGGCCGGGTCGGCGGCCACCGGGTTGAGCAAAGGAGAAATCTCTTCCGCCTCAGCCAGGTTAGCGGGCACGGCAGCCTTCTCTGGATAGCGGAAGCGCGGACGATAGAGCAGCATCTCGTGCCGCTCCCGCGCCGTCCAATAGGGAAACGCCGCCCGCGCAGTGGAGCTCTTGAACGCGAAAATACGGTCGCCGTAGACACCAGCGAATCCGGCAAAGATCTCCGGTAACGCCTCGCCGCGCATGCTCTTGACGGGATACCGCCAGACGCTTTCGACCCGACCGATCGCGCTCATGCCGGTTTGCCCCCGATCGAGATATCAGGCGGGCGGCGCTCGTGCCAGTCAGTCGCCTGCTGATAGGCCCAGCCGATCTGCAAGGCGGTCGCTTCGTCATAGCCACGGCACACTATCTGGAGCGAGATCGGCAGCCCCGCCGTGGTGAAGCCGTTCGGCAGTGCCAGCGCGCAGAGGTCAAGAAAATTGACGAAGCGGGTGAAGTGCGCCGGCGTCGATGATTGGTCGACCGCATCGAGCGGGATGGCCGCCGTCTGGGTGGTCGGCGTCAGCAACGCGTCGATATCGGCAATCGCTGCCGCGAATTGCCGCTTTGCCTCCTCGCGATCGCGCAGTGCGGCGAGGTAGTCTTGCGCTGAAATGCCTCGGCCCGCGGCGATGCGCGGGCGCACCGCCTCGTCAATCGGCAGGCTGATATCGTCGATCAGATCGCCGAGAAGAAAATACCCCTCGGCACCGATGATCCGACCGGTCAGAGTGGTATAGTCGGCAAACCGGCATGGCAGGTTCGGGATGACGATCTCGGCGCCGAGCCGCGCCAAGCTCTCGAGTGCTGCGTCGTAGGCGGCGAGCACCTCGCCATCGACGCCCTCACGTTCGGCCTCGGGCAGGCGGGCCAGCCGCAAGCCCCGAACACCCCGCCGCAGCATCGGCAACGGGTCGCTGAGTGTGATTCCGCGAGTGCGCGGGTCGAGCGCATCGGGCCCTTGCATGACCTGGTAGAGCAGTGCCGCGTCCTCGACTGAGCGCGCCATCGGTCCGGGCGTATCAAAGGTCGGGCTCAGCGGCAAAATCCCATAGGTGCTGACCCGCCCGATCGTCGTCTTGAGGCCGCTGAGCCCGCACCAGGACGCCGGCAACCGCACTGAGCCGCCGGTATCGGTGCCGACCGCCCAAGGCGCGAAGCCGGCGGCAACCGCAACGCCCGAGCCGCTGCTCGACCCGCCGGGTGTGCGCGCCGTTGCGGGGTCCCAAGGATTGCACGGTGTGCCCCGGTGCTGGTTGGTGCCCCAGCCCCCCATCGCGAACTCGACCGTATGCGTCTTGCCGATCACGATCAGCCCGGCGGCGATCAGGCGCCGCGCCAGCGTGGCGGTTACTGTCGACCGCCGGTCGCGCCAGACCAGCGAGCCGCCCGTCGTCACTTTTCCTTCGATCTCGATAAGATCCTTGAGCGCGATCGGGATCCCGTGAAGCGGTCCTATCGCGTGCCCCGAGCGGATCGCCTTGTCGGCCGCCTCGGCGGCAAGCCGGGCGTCCTCGGCATAAACCTCGACGAAAGCATGCAGCTTGGGGTCCCCCGCGCGGATCCGCGCGAGCAACGCATCGACCAGATCGACCGGCGAGAGGCGGCGGGCGCCGATCTCCGACGACAGGACATGGGCCGGAAGCTGGGGCGCTCGGGTGGTGGATGGCGACATGATTGCGGCGGCGAGACGGGTGAGAGCGTCAGCATACGCCCGCTCACGCCCGCGCTGTCAATCGGCCGTGGCTGTGTACCCGGCGGCAACTACGCCCGATGATGTTTGGCTTCCGCGGTCCTTACGGGGTGGGTCGGCGGTCGAGCGATGCCGGCATGGGATGGGTGAGCGGGTGACGGAGTTTTGGCGCGCGCCACCGGGCGATTGTGCGGGTGAACGCTTGACGCCTTGTGCACCGGGTGCGCCGCCGCTTCCTTGGGTTGACGATTTCGACGTGTCGTGGCCGATCCGTGCCAATTCTCGGTAGCTACGGCAAATTGCAACAGGGCTGGTCCCGAACTCTCGTCTACGACATCAGCGTCGAGCTCACCCCTGTCGCGTATCTGGACGATCTCCCGGGGACCCGGTCTCGGGTAGACGAAGCCATACGCCGGATAGTCACGCCCGTGCGTCCCAGACGGCGGGTTGATGACTGCGACGATGGTCCAATCGTGATCGGGCGACGTATCGATCACCGACATGCCGCGACTCACCGTTCCGTGGTACCAGTTTGCGTGGTCGACGAGGATCTCATGCGCGCTGATTATCCGCGCGACGACCGCGACATGACCGGACGGAATTTGCCGGGTGCGCTTGAAGACGAGGATCGCTCCAACAGCGGGCATTTGCCCGCGCTCGTAGCGCCCAGCAGCCTCATCCCACCATCCGCCGGCCGCGCCATAGAGCGCCACGCCGGTTTCGGCGCGAGCATAAAGCGCGCAATTGGCTGCTCGCGAAGATTTTATGGGGGCCATCAGGCCGGCAACGAAACAAGCGCCCCAAGCGAGGCTCTGCGCCACCATCGATCGCATTTGATGTCCCCCGGGCTGGCGACGGCAGAAGATCCGCCGCTGTCTTTAATTCCGGCCCTACGCCGGTTAAGGTTCGTTGACGATCCTTATAAAACCTTACGTTGGTTTAAAAGCAAACCAAAAATTGCTTGGCATTAAGTTGAAAAAAACCGGGAATATTCAACCATAACTCCCGTCTTGCCAAGCCCACTCAAGCGGACTGTGGGATGAATCATCCGATGGGACGGGATTAATGATGATACACTCCAGCGTGACTTGGCGGCGTCGCAAGCTCGATCAACCATGAACTGATGGCCTCCGAACAAGCCAGGAACCGGGAACGATGGATGGAGTCCGACCCAAAACGCGTCGTCCGGGAATGGAACCGAGAAATCGAGGCGGAGATCCGCCGCCGCGACGCGCGGCAAGAGGATGGACCGTGGAAGATCGTCGTTTGGGTGGCCCTGGCGGTATTGTGGTTTGTCGCGCTGTTCGCGGTGCTCGCTCTTTTCCAGCGGTTGCAGCGATGAGTCGGAGCCACGGCGCGGCCCTATCAACGAGATTGGGGCTGCTCACCTCGTCGCAATCGTACGACATTTCCCGACCGGCGAGCGGGCTTCTGCTGCAAAACCCGCTGGACCGCTTTGATCAGAGCGTCCGGCCCGAAAGGTTTTTTGAGCAACACGTCGCCGCCGGTTTCATCTTCGAACCTGGAGACGTCTGCATAGCCGGTGCAAAATAACGCTTTGAGGTCCGGGCGTGTGCGCCGCGCCAACCGCACCGTCTCCGCTCCCGATAGCCCCGGCATCGCCAGATCCATCACGAGGAGGTCGAAGGGATCACCTCGTTCAAGGATCGCCAACGCGGCGGCGCCGTCACGGGCTTCCGTCACGTCATGACCGATCCCGCGCAGACATTCCGCGGTGACCCAGCGGACATCGGGGTCGTCGTCGACCACGACAATGTGGGCTCCTCCGGCTGGTTGGGCCTGCGTCGGCCGTCCTGATCGGGGTGCTGCAGCCTCAATCGCCCGCGGCAGGTAGATTTGCACGGTCGTCCCTTCGCGGATGCGGCTCTGGATACGGAGCGCCCCGCCGGATTGACGGACGACACCGAACACCATAGATAAGCCCAACCCGGTTCCCCGACCGATCTCCTTGGTCGTAAAGAAAGGCTCGAATGCGTGCTCGATGACCTCCGGACTCATCCCGGTTCCGGTGTCGCGCAGCGAAACGAGGATGCAGTCACGGCCGGCCAGCTCATCCGGCAGCTCGTCGCTCCCCGCGCTGATATTGGCCGTTTCGATCAGAAGAGTGCCGCCTAACGGCATCGCATCGCGCGCGTTGATGGCAATGTTCAGAAGCGCCGACTCGATCTGATTGACATCGATCATGACCGGCCAGAGGCCTCCGGCTAAGGACTGTCGAATGTCGACCGGGGCGCTAACGGAGCTGCGCAGCATCTCGCTCATCTCGGTGATGACCGAGTTCAGGTCCGCCAGCACCGGCTCGAGATGCTGCTTGCGTGCGAACGCGAGCAACGATTGGGTGAGCTTGGTCCCGCGCGATGCGCCACGTTGCGCGGTATGCAGGAGACGCAAGCTTTTCTCGTCCGAGGTCCGGGCCTCGAGCAATTCCAGTGAGCCCGACACGGCAGTCAGAAGATTGTTGAAATCATGGGCAATCCCGCCCGTGAGCTGCCCTACCGCCTCCATCTTTTGCGCCTGCACCAGCGCCGTTTGCGCCAGTTCGCGCGCGCCGATTTCAGTGCGGAGCCGGGCGTTGGCAGCAGCCAATTCGCGCGTGCGTTCCTCCACCATGATCTCGAGCTGTTCGCGGCTGCGCGTCATCGTCTCACGAGCTTCGACGATGTCTTGGATGTCCGTGCAAGTACCGAACCACTTGATCGTCTGCCCCGCTGTGTCCGTCACCGGAGTGCCGCGGGTCTTGAACCACCGGTAGGTGCCGTCCGCGGCGCGGATGCGATGCTCCAGATCGTAGTGCGCCCGTCCCTCGGCCGCTGCGGCCCAGCTCGCCGTTGTGGCCGCCAGATCATCGGGGTGGATCACCCGTTTCAGTCGCTGCGAATCCAACGGCTCGGCCTCCGACATGCCGGTATAGTCGAGCCACTGCCGGCTCAAATAGTCGACGCGTCCGTCCGGAAGGCAAGTCCACACCAGCTGTGGCAGCGACTCGGCCAGCATGCGAAATCGCTCTTCGCTGGCCCGCAGCGCCGCCTCGGCCTGCGCTCGGGCGCGAGTGCGCTGTTCGAGCGCGACAGCGGCGGCGCACAACGCGTCGCCGATCTGATCGAGTTCACGGACCCCGCCGACCGGTGGACCAACTGGCTCTTCGCTACCCAACGCGTGGGCGGCCGTAGTCAGGGATTTGACCGGCCGCCGGATCACCCTGGCCATCCACCAAGCGAGCACGAGGCTCACCGCAAACGCCGCCCCACCGCCGCCAAAGGCGAGCCACTGCGTCCGCCTGAGCGGAGCATCGACGAACTCTCTCGGTAGGCCGATCGCCACCGTCCAGCCGCTGATCGACGACCGACGGAACGCGGAATACACCGGGATCCCTTCCTTCGTGATGCTCGGAAACCAGCCCTCGGGGCCTTTCGAAATCTGCGCGCGCAGGGTCGGCATTGCCGGTTGCCCAATAAAGCGGTCGAGCCCCCGGTTGTGTGCGACGATGAGGCCGTTTCGGTCAAATATCCCGGCGCTCCAATCGGGCGGCAAATTTTGCTCGTTCAACAGCGCCGACAGAATTTCCGGCCCAAGCCCCATCGCCAGGACGTAGGCAACTTTCCCATCACGAAAGACCGGTACCCCCACCGTCAGGATCGGCCGAGCCAACACCGCCCCGATAATCAGATCCGAAATCTGCGGCTGGCCGGTTTCGACGACCCGGTCGAGCATCTCGCTGTTGGTCTCGTAAGGAAGGGATTCGCCGAACGGCCGGGTGGTGCTAAGCAGCTGCTGAGCCTTAGTGTCGTGTAAGGCGATCGATGTCCCCCGAATTTTCAGCGCTTCGCGCATGTGGTGGTCGAAGGCAGCGTAATCGCCGATTTGCAAGCTCGGCGATACCGCGAGAACCTGCAGCTCGCCCTGGATGCTGGCGATCTGGCGGTCGACCTCGGCGAGCAGATTTTCCGCCCTTTCCCGAACATCGCGCTGGATCCGCGCGCGATTGTCATCGACGGTGCGGAGGATGGTCGCGCTCGCCAGTCCGACCAGTGGCAACACGGTCGCGAGGACAAGGATGACGAGCCTCGCCTGAATGCCCAGGGTGAGGCGTCCCAAGAGTGCCTTCATAGAGGCTACGATACAACATCGCCGCCGCGGACCAAAGGCGGGGACGCGACTGCGCCAGGCGGCCGGCGATCTGTTACACCGCCAGATCGGGTTATTGTAAGTTTTCGGTTTGCGAGCCAAGCCGGGCTCATCAAGATAAATTACGGCACAACTAGGCGATCGCCCCGCGAACCGGCGTTTTGCATCGATAGTACGAGCGTTCTGAAGCTAACAGGACATCCTGCCCTGCCGGGGAAGGCCGAAGGACCTGGACGACGGTCCCGAAATCGATTGGCCGGCCTTGGCCCCGCTGGGCGCCGGCGTGTATGTCGCGCAGGCGGCGCTCGAACGGGTTCTCGCTGAAGACCGCGGTCGAGCCGGCCGAACCATACGCCGTGGCGACGACTTCGCGCGCCTGGTGGTGGATCGCATCATTGTCCAGCCGTGCCGGCACACTTCGGCGGCCCCCGATTAGCGGCTCGTTCTGGGGGATCAAGCAGTGGACGCCAGCAGCACAGACTCGTGGAGGCGGAGTCGACAGGCAAGCGCTTCTGGCGTTGCGATCGGCTTCTTGTTTCTGATGCTCGGCCTCTGCGCGTCCGCTCGTGGACAGGCGGTCGATATCCCGCCTTTGATATCGCCGCCATTGCCCGGCGTGGTGCCGCCGCCGCAGCCCGAAGTCGCGCCGCCGGTACCCATACCGCCCGCGCTGCCCGCGGCGCCGTTGCCACAAGGCCCGCCGGTGAGGGTCGACACCGTTCGAGTGGAGGGCGTCACCCTCTACAAACCGGCGTCAATCGCCCCGCTCTACGCCGATCTCGTCGGCGCCACCGTACCAAGAGCGCGCCTTGGCGCCGTCATCGAGGATCTTCGAACCAGGTATAGAGGCGACGGCTACATTCTCACCGTCGTCCGGGGTGAGATCCAATCAATCAACGGACGCTCGATTTTCGTTTTGCGCGCGATCGAAGGTTATATCACCGACGTCAAGCTCGACGGCGACATTGGTCCGGCAGGAACCTTGGCCTACGAATTTCTTGAGCATCTGACCTGGATCCGGCCCGTCAACAATGCCGATCTCGAGCGTTACCTGCTGCTCGTCCAGAACATCCCGGGTGTTTCGGTACACGCCGTTCTACGCCGCGCAGCGGAACCTGGTGCTGTCGATCTTGTCGTGCAGCTGTCGCCGGTCAACGCCTTTGCTCATTACGACAATCTCGGCTCGAACGAAGCCGGGCCGAACGAAATGCTCCTGCGCGGCGCCACCAATTCGATGACCCGGTTTGGGGAACAATTCGAGGAGATATTCTTCAACACGTTCAATCGCGAACAGCTGTTCGGTCAACTCGACGCTACAGCCTTTCTTGGCACCGAAGGTCTGAGGCTCGCGGGATACTGGGGCGGGGGCAATCCCCTACCGGGTGGCGCTCTCGCCGGAACCGGATTCGTCGGCAAATACACGATCGCGGGCCTCGGTCTTTCCTACCCGGTGATCCGCAGCCGCCGCCTCAATCTCACCCCGGCATCGCTTTCGATCACTACGATTCCTCGATCGACGTGAACGGTGCCGATGGGATCCCGGTACAGCTGAACTCGAGCCATCTGCGAATACCGCGCCGGCGGGTCGCTCGATTTCCAGGATGCCGTCCTGGCCGACTTGCCCGCGGCGAACCTGCTGATCCTGAAGGCGAGCCAGGGCCTGCCCGGCCTCGGCGCGAGCAGCGCAATGCCGCCGAGGATCGGCAATCGGACCGACTTTACCAGGTTCGCGGGCGAGCTCACGCGGGTGCAGAACCTCGTCACCTTCGGAACGGTCGGGACCGCGCTCAAGCTGTCCCTCGGCGGGCAGTACACCGGCGACATCCTGCCGTCGGGCGAAAAATTCTTCTGTTGCGGCCTGCGCTGGTCGCGCGGTTACTTTTATGGGCAGGTCACCGGAGACCGGGGGGTCGGGACGGCGGCGGAGCTGCAGCTCAATACCGGGTTCACCGGCATGCCGATCCTGGCGGCCGACCACCGGCTCGATGTGCAATTCTACGGCTTCTACAATTTCGGCCAGTTTTACAATCTCGCGCCGGGCGAGTTCAACCAGACCGCCGCCTCGGTCGGCATCGGCGCGCGCAGCAATCTGCGAGTTGGCTTTTCGTCGACCTGGCCGGCGTGCGTCGCCTGGTCACGCAGCCGAACGGAGCCAATGTGAGCGGGCTGTCCGATTACGTGCTATTCTCCCGGGTGGCGATTCAATACTGACCGCGGGGAGCGACAGGACCGGCGGCAAGGGAGGAAGATGAACCGAGACACCAAGATCGGCGGCCTGCGCCAAGCCGCTGATGCCGGGAACCGGATCTTTTCCTTCCACAGCGTGTTTCAGGCCCGGCCCCTTGCCGTGGTCGCCGCCGCGTTAATCGCCGCAACTCCCGCCCACGGCAATCCGAAAGGCGGCCAGGTGTCGGTCGGTTCGGCCGCCATCAGCCAGACGAGCCCGACGCGCCGCGACGTCGTCCAATCGACCGACCGTGCCGCGATCGATTGGCAAGCTTCAGCATCCCGCCCAACGAGCAGACAAACTTCCAGCAGCCCACGGCGACCTCGGTGACCCTGAACCGCGTGGCGCCGGGCGAACCCTCGGTGATCGCCGGCCGGCTCACCGCAAACGGGCAGATCGTCTTAATCAATCCGAGCGGCATCGCCTTCAGCAAGGGCGCGGTGGTCGACGTGAACAGCCTCGTCGCGACGCCGACCGATATCAGCATGCGAACTTCTTGGCCGGGCGCATGAAGTTCGGCAAGTCGTCGACCGATCCGCGGCGTCCGTCGTCAACCAGGGCACGATCACCGTCGCCAAGCGCGGCCTCGCCGCGCTGGTCGCACCGGGAGTTGAGAATTCGGGCGTGATCCGGGCGACACTCGGCCCAAGGTGGTCCTGGGCGGCGCCCAGACATTTACCGTCGACTTCTATGGCGACGGCCTGATCCCTTCGATGTCGGATCGAAGGTGACGACGGTGCCGGTTGGACCCGACAGGCACTGAAGAGCTTGGTGTCGAACACGGGCCGCATCAATGCGCGGGCGGTACGGTGCTCCTCACGGCCGATGCCGCCGCCGGGATTAGACAGAAGTTGAGGAGCCTGGTATCGAACACAGGCCGCATCGATGCGCCGGGCGGTACGGTGCTCCTCACCGTCGGTGCCGCCGCCGGGATCATACAGAACGTCGTCGACGTTCCTGATCAGATCATGGCGAGAGGCAGCGGACAGACCGGGGTTTGGTGACGATTGATGCGGGCCTGGGAAGCCCGCCCGCCCGCACAACCGAGGGTCAATCCGGGGAGCTGTCGCAAACGCGATGATAGAGGCAAGTCGTTCAACGATCTTCTCGGGTCCCCTTCCTCGATCCAGCAAATCGACGGGCGTCGAAGCCCCATTCGCCTTCAACCGTCCATTTACCATCGCGAGGACAAAATCGATCCTCGGGGCGGCCATAAGGTGAGAGCATTCGAGATTTTTGGAGCGTGAGGGCGGTTGCTTCGCTCTTTACTATAATTTTAATTTTAACGTGAGAATGACCGGTTGGTTCCGTCACTTCGGCAACGTCCACGTCACCACGACTCCGGCCCCATCACTCAGCGCACGAGACCGTCGCGAGGAGTCCTCAGCGTAATTGAGATCCACCTCAGGAACGGGATCGACGCGTTTGAACCCTCGGGAATCATATCCGATATCCCCCGCAACGCGCGCGAAACAAGCTCCGGGCTTTGTTACATGGTTACCGAGAAGGATCATTGCGATAATGACCATCATAAAATTGTCTCTTTTTCATCGTATGCCCCCGGCACATGGCGGATGTTGAACCTACGGCTGATTGGTCTAAGGATGTGCCGATGGGCAGGGCTCCCACTAAAAGCACCGACGCGGGAGCGCGGCGGCAGTTCAAAAAGGGGGGGCGGATCCGGCAATCCCGGCTCCGGATGGGCTGCCGCAACGACGCCATCACGACGGCGGCTTCGACCGATGCCTGCGGGCCGCTGCCGGCATGTCCGGCGCCGGGTTGGCTGACAATTCAATCTAAAGGAGAGACCTCGCTGCAGATTTGCTGCAGATTTAGGGCACTGAGATCCCGGTACAATCGGCGGTTGCCAGGAGCCGGTATCGGGTGTGTACCGACCGGGGGGTTCGCTGTTTCGAAGAGGAGGTGAGATTAAAGCGTTGTGCGGCGGACGCTAAGCGCCGGCATAGCGGCAGACTAGCAATACAGAAGGGGAAAAGATTTACGAATGCGCTCCTCTGGTCGCGGGTCTCGAGACTACCGATGTTCGTTGGACTACCGGAACATCCGCCCCTGCGGGGGGAGACCGAGGAGAACCTGGCCCACGGTCTCGAAATGGATTGGCCGGCCTTGGCCCTGTTGGGTCCCGGCGTGGATGTCGCGCAGCCGCCGCTCGAACGGGTTTTCGTTGAAAACCGCGGTCGAGCCGGCCGCACCATAGACCGTGGCGACGACGTCCCGCGCCTGGTGGATTGCCCAGGTCGTGGCGAGGCGCAGCCGGACGTGTTGCTCGTACAAGAACTCGCCCTTGCGCTCGGCCTCCTCCCACATCTCGGCGAGGGTCTCGTGGATGAAGGCGCGAGAAGAGCGCAGGCGAGCCTCGCATTGCGCGACCTGCGACTGGACTACGTTGTTCTCGCGCAAGGTGCCGCGGGCGCCGCGCGGGATCTTGTCGCGCGCCAAAACGACAAAGGCGTCGAGCGCACCGCGCGCTATCCCCAGAGACACGTTCGAGAAGCTCGCGGCGTAGATCATGCCGCTGGTGAAACGATATAGCAGGCCGGGCTCGCGCCGCTCGGCCTCATTGTCGCGCGCGGCGGTGTATTTCTGCGGGACGAAGAGATCGTCCACCCGGTAGCTGTCGCTGCCGGTGCCGCGCAATCCGATGACCTGCCAGTTGTCGATGATCTCGGCGCTCGACCTGGGGAACAGCACGGTGCGGACGAACGGGCGCCCGTTCGGGTTGAGGCGCGGTTTCCCGTCCGGCTCGAAGATCGGCACGTGCGCGCCGAGCCAACTGGCGTGCCGGCTGCCGGTGGCAAAGCCCCAGCGCCCGGTGACGCGGATGCCGCCATCGACGGCCACACCGCGCCCCGCACCGGGCAGCTCCGGCCCCCAAGCAAGGATGCCGCGCGGCGGTCCAAAGATCTCGCGCGCCACCGCCGGGTCGAGGTAGGGGGCGCTCATCGAGCAGCCCGAATTCTGCCCGAGGCACCAGGCGGTGCTGGGATCGGCTCTGGCGATTTCTTCGAGCACCTGGACGTAGGTCAGCGGATCCAGTTCGGCGCCGCCCAGCGAGCGCGGAAGCAGCATGCGGAATAAGCCGCGCTCGATCAGCGCATCGACCACCCGCTCCGGGAGCTCGCGGCGCTCCTCGATCTCGTCCGCAGCGGCCGCCAGCATCGGCGCGATCTCTCGCGCCCTCTCCAGATAATCGAGGGACGGAAGGGAGCGGCGCAGATCGAGCGAGGTCGACGACATTTTGTTCTCCCGCAATACGGGCTCAAGATACATCGAGTGTCGCGGTCGCGGCGACGATTTCCATAGTCACGGTCCGACCGCGCGCCACCACCGCCGGGTCAGCAGCAACGCCACGAGGCCCTGGGCCCCTATCGTCATTATCGCCCAGGTGGCACCAATCATGCCGGCGAGCCAACCAAGATGGAGGAAACCGATCATGCCGACCCCGATACAGACGGAGAGCACGCCAAAGACGCGGCCGCGCATCTCTGGCGGCGCCGCAAGATAGACGAGCGTTGCCTGCATGATGCTGAAGCCTGAATTGGCGAGCCCCGTCAGCAGTAGCACGGAGCCCGCGAGGGGAGGATCGGGCGCCAGCGCAAAGACCGGCAGCAATACGAGATATATCGCGACCCCGCCGCGCGAAATGGGGCGGCTTGGCATAAAGCGGAATCACGATCGCGCCGCAGAAAGCGCCGACCCCGTCCATGCTGGCGAGTAGGCCGATACCGGCGGCACCAAGACCCAGATTATCGTGGCCGATCACCGGGATCATGCTGGTGAACGGCCAGCCGAAAGTATTGTAGATCACGGTGATGACCATGGTTCCGCTCAATCGCGGGTCGCGCCGGACGAGAACGAGACCCTCGATCATCCGCTCGAGCACGCCTGCAGCAGTCGACAGCGCAGCCGTATTGCGATGGCGCACCCGCAGCGCCACTATCGCCGCGACGAGGTAGCCGGCGACGCTGACCGCGAACGCGCCGCCGATGCCAAGGGTCGCGAGCAGGATGCCGCCGACCGTTGGACCAAGCATGCGGCTCGCATTGTTGGCGCCAACATCGATCGACATCGCGGCGCTCATCCGCTCGGGCCCGACGACCTCGCCGATCATCGTGCGGCGCACCGGGTTGTCGGTGGTCTAGGTAAGGCCGCTGATGAAGCTGGCGAGCGCAAGATGCCAGACTTCGAGGGCATCGGACCAGGCGAGGAGCGCAAGGGCCATCGAGCACAGCAGCATCAAGGCCACGACGAGCACGAGCGCCCTGCGCCGTTCCACACGCTCCGCAGCGGCGCCGATTAGTGCGCCGAACAGCGCCATCGGCAGCACCCGCAGCACGGTCAAGAGCGCGACGACGAACGGCGAGCCTGTACGCTGATAAGCGAAAACCGCCACCGCCAGCATTTCGAGCCAACGCACCGAGAAGACCACCAACCCGATGAGCCGGAGCCGGCGAAAATCGGGCTCGCCGAGGAGCCATCGCCGGGATTTGACCCTAGAGACCGTCAACGTCACGGTGGATTTCCGGCCGAACTTGGAGAGGGAAAACCTGAACCTAGCGCAGCAGCTGCACGCAAGACGCGGGGTCGCGACCGCAAGCCTGCCATGCGCGCTTCCGCCCAGCTGTCGCATGCCGGCTGGAAAGCCGGCGGCGACTGTGCGAAATTGAAGTATCGCAGGTTCGCCGAACTTGCGGCAAGATCAGCAGTCGACAGACCGGCATCGCAGGGGCCAGATCACGCGGCGATTCGCGATGTTCACCGCGAGCGACCCGATCTATTGAAAAGAGGGAGGCGCGGCATCTCGACGGAAGTTGAACTCAAGCTTGCAGCTTCGGCAGCCGACCTGCCCGAGCTAAAGCGTGCGCTCGTCGAAATGGCCCCCACATCCGCCGGCTCGCATTCCCGGCTGATCAGCACGTATTATGACACCCCTGACTTGGCGCTGAAGCGCCGAGGACTGAGCCTTCGCGTCCGGGAGCAGAGCGGCCGGTTCATTCAAACCGTCAAAAGCGGAGACCTTGCCGGCGGCGATTTCCTGACCCGCGGAGAGTGGGAGGACGAGCTCGCCGAGAGCTGCCCCGACCCTGCTGCAGCGCAGAGCGGCGAACATCTGCCGGGCGGCATTGCAGGCGTTCTGCAGCCGCTCTTCGCCACCGACGTCACGCGTACGACTGTTGCGATCGAACCCGCTCCGGCAACCCGCATCGAGGCTGCGATCGACCAAGGCGAAATCCGCGCCGCTGACGGCGGTGGGACCGAGCCGATCAGCGAGATCGAGCTGGAACTCAAGAGCGGCGACGCTGCCGCTCTGTATGATGTCGCCTTGCAACTGCTCGAAGTGGCATCGATCCGCATCGAGCCGCGCAGCAAGTCGGAGCGAGGCTACCTGCTCGGCGAGGAGGGGGAGGCCGCACCGCCGGTCGTCCACGCGGAGTCGGTCGCTCTCGATCAGATGATGTCCGTCGAGGCGGCCCTGCAAGAAATCGGCCGGGCCTGCCTCGCCCATCTGCTGCACAACGAGGCCGCGGCGCTCGCCATGGAGCCGGAGGGCGTTCATCAGATGCGTGTCGCCGTGCGCCGTATCCGCTCGGCGATCTCTGCCTTCAAAAAGCTGCTTCCGGCCGCGGATCGCCGCCGGGTCTCCAGAGAACTGGCGTGGCTCGTTGATATTCTTGGAAGGGCGCGCAACCTCGATGTCTTCGGGACCGACTTGTTGCAGCCCGCCCGAGCCGCGCTGTCGCACGAAGCGGGTATCAGCGATCTGGCAGCTGCACTCGATAGAGAGCGCAAAGCCGCTTACAAGCGGATCGAGTGGGCCATTCTTTCGAAGCGGCATGCCGCCGGAATGCTGCGCCTCTCGCACTGGTTCGAGGCGCGCGGTTGGCGCGATGGGTCGGCTGGGCGGTCCGCCCTGCTGACCTCGCCTATCAGTGAGCTGGCCCCGCGCCTGCTCGATCGACGCTGGCGCGAGCTGCGCAAACGCAGCAAACGGTTCGGCCGATTGACGGCGCCGCAACGGCATAAATTGCGTATCGCCGCCAAGAAACTCCGCTATACGATGGAGCTTCTCGGGAGCCTGTTCGACCAGGACGAGCTGCAGGAGTTCATGAAGCGATTGAAGCGCCTGCAGGACGATCTCGGCTACGCCAACGACGTGCGCGTCGCACATGACATTCTGCCCGAGCTTTGCGCAGGAGCCCGTCACGGACCCGTCACCCGCGCCGGCGCGCGGCTGCTCGAGTGGCACGAGCAGGCACTCGCGAAGGCCGAGCGAAAGCTCCGCCAGCGGCTCAATCGACTGAACCGCGCCGCTCCCTTTTGGCGCGAACGAGGGACCCCCGATGTCCGATCCGAGCGGGTCGGAGCGTGATGTGGAGGGCGGCGAGGCGCGGAACCTCACGGAGATTGCATCACGCCGCGGAATGCAAGCGCTCCTCTCGCGACCTCGCGAAGAATCGCAAAGCCTGGCGGCGGCGCTGGCGGTGCGCGACGTCGGCACGGTCATCGAGCCGATGATGGAAGTCCATTATTGCGTCGCGCCAGCGCTCGACCTCGCGACAGTGCAGGCGATCCTGTGCACCAGCGCCAATGGAGTACGGGCGTTGGCGCGGGTCACCGGCGAGCGTGGGCGGCCTCTGCTCGCAGTCGGCGAGGCTACCGCATCGCGGGCCCGCGCCGAAGGCTTCACCTCGGTGGCGAGCGCCGACGGCGCCGTCACCGACCTCGTCCGTCTCGCGGCGGCGCGGCTGCGGCCGCAGAACGGGCGGCTGTTGCAGGTGGCCGGCAATGTTGTCGCCGGAGACCTCGTCGGCGCGTTGCGGGCGCACGGCTTTGTGATCGAGCGCCGCGTCCTTTACGAGGCCCGGCCAGTTGAAAGGCTGAGCACGGCTGCCCTCAGCGCGCTGCGCGGGAGGACTATCGACTTCGCCTTATTCTTCTCGCCTCGCACCGCCGCGATTTTTGTCAGGCTCGCGGGCATCGCTGGTGTCGCGGGGTGCTGCCGGACGATTACCTCACTGGCGATCAGCGCGGCCGCCGATGCGGTTCTCACCGGGCTGCCGTGGCGGGATAGGCGAGTTGCCGAAAGACCCAATCAGCCGGCGTTATTGGACACACTCGATGCGGTTCTCGCCGAACGGCGGCAGGGCTGATCATGACGGAAGGGCACGATCAAGAACATTCGACTGAAGGCAGCGCACTCCCGCCAGTGACCGACCAGACGCTCGGCGAAGGCGCGCAGTCCGCGCAGCCGCCCGGCGGTTCTCGGCAAACTGTGTGGTGGCTGGCCGCCCTCCTGCTGTTGATGATCGCCGGGGTCGGCTTGTCGCCATTCTGGGCAAGCGATGTAGTGCCGCTTCTTCCGTGGGGCGGTCAGTCTGCCGCGCCGGCTGAGGACTACGCCGCGCTTGCCGCGCGGGTGGCGGCCATCGAGAACCGCCCCGTCCCGCCGCGCCCCGATATTGCCGCGATCAATTCGACGGCGAGCGCGATCGCGCGCCGGGTGGATCAGCTGGAGACGGCGCGCGGTGCGGATCGGCAAATCGACGCCGCGGTCGCAGGCATCAAGGCGGGGCTGCAACAGCTCGAAGAGCGGCTGAGCGCATTCGAGGCGCGCTCGGCTACGCGCGCTAACAGCGAGACCGCCGAGTTCGAGAAATTGCGGCAGCAGCTGTCACAAATCGGCAGCATTTCTAGCGATCTCGCTGACCGGTTGCCGGCGATCGAGCGGCGCGTCGGGGCAGCCGGCAGTGCGGTCCGGACCGACAGCGCGCTTCTGGCGGCGCTCTTGCAGATGCGCGAGGCGGTCGAGGCGGCGCGGCCCTTTGACACCGAATACGACGCTTTCATCGCACTCGCCCATGACCAATCTGATCTCATTGCGGCAGCCCAGCCCCTCGCAGGGCTCGCCGAGGCGGGCGTAGCCGGCAAGGCCGCCCTGAGCGAACGCCTGGGGCAACTCTCCGGCCGGATCGTTCCCGCCGTGGCGCCGCCCGTCGACGCGGATTTGCGAACACAGGCATTGGTTTGGCTACGCTCTTTGGTGACCATCCGACGCATCGACGCTGCGTCGCAAATCGGGCAGGAGCCGGCCATGAACGTCGCCGAAGGCGCGCTCGTTCGCGGCGATCTGCCAGGCGCCGTCTCGGCGCTCCAAACGCTCTCCGGCTCCAAATCCGGGGCGATCCAATCCTGGTTGCAGACGGCGCAGCAACGGCTCGCGGCCGAGGCCGCGTTAGCGCATCTGCAGGAACTGCTGGTGGCCCGTCTCAGCACTCCCCTGGAGGCGCCGGGAGTTGCACCGACCGAGGTGCCGACGAAATCGGCACAACCCTCGTGATCCGCGCCATTATCGGGATTGTTGTCGTCACCGCGCTGGTTGCGGCCACAGTTTTCTTTGCCGATCACCCCGGTCGGGTCGAGATTCTCTGGCAAGGCTGGCAGGTCCAGACCTCGGTCGCCGTGCTCGCGGCCGCGGCGATCCTCGCGGCCCTGGTGGCAGGGCTGCTGTTCTCGGTCCTATCGCTGATCGTCGAGAGCCCGCGCAGGTTGATGCGCGCCCGGCGAGAACGCCGTCGCCGCACCGGCTACCGGGCGCTCGCTCAAGGCATGGTCGCGGTCGCCGCCGGCGATCCACAAGAGGCGCGACGCTGTGCCAAGAGAGCCGATCTGCTACTCGCCGATCCGCCGTTGACCTTGCTCCTTTCCGCTCAGGCGGCGCAGCTCGACGGCGACGAGGGAGCGGCAAAGAAGTTCTTCACAGCAATGCTCGAGCGACCGGAAACCGAGTTTCTCGGGTTGCGCGGCCTTTTGAACCAGGCGCTGCGCGAGGGCGATTGCAGCAATGCGCTGCGACTCGCTGCGCGCGCCATGGCATTGCGTCCGGGAACGCGCTGGGCGGTCCTCGGCCGCTTCGATCTAGAGGCGCGCGAGGGGCGTTGGACGGCGGCGCGAGAAACTCTCGCGAAGGCAGCGAAGCGCCGACTCGTCCCTCCCGAGCAGGCGCGCCATCACCGCGGTGTCATTCTTCACGAGCTGAGTTGCGCCGCTCTCGCCGGCGGAGACCAGCGCCGGGCAATAGCCTTGGCGGCCGAGGCCCGGGCGCTGACCGATGATCTCGCCACACCGGCCGCTCATCATGCGCAGTTGTTGCTTCGGGAGCGACGGATAGGGCGCGCGGTAAAGGCCATCGAACGCGCTTGGCGCATCTCACCCCATCCCGACCTCGCCAGGGTTTATGGCGCGATTCACGATGGCGAGCCCCCGCTCACCCGGGTCAAGTCCTTTGAGCATCTCGCGGCGCAAAACCCGACGGCGCGCGAAAGCTACCTGGCGCTCGCCGAGACCGCCCTCGATGCCCAGCTCTGGGGCGAAGCGCGCCGCCATCTGAAAGACGCATTGGCCACCGGCGCAACTCCGCGTCTTTGCCGTCTTATGGCGCGGCTCGAAGAAGCTGAGCACGGCGAACTCGGACCTGTGCGGGAGTGGCTCGACCGCGCCGTCGGCGCAACGCCCGATCCGCGCTATGTCTGTGCGAGCTGCGGCAGAGAGAGCCTCGATTGGGGTTCGCGGTGTCCCCATTGTGGCGCCTTCGATGCGCTCTCCTGGCGCACTCCCGCCTGGGCAGTTCCGGGCAGCAATCTGCCGGTTGCAGACGAACAGCGAGCGGCGCCCGAACTCGCTTCTCGCCTGCCGAAATTCTCGGTCGCCCCGTCAGCGGGCTTGGCGCCTACGCTCGAAGGGGCTAAAACCATCCGCTCGGCTCGCCCCGGTAGCTCAGCGGTAGAGCAACCGCTTCGTAAGCGGTAGGCCGTTGGTTCGAATCCGACTCGGGGCACCACAAAATCAAGAGCTTATCGGTAATATCCCTAAAAATTTTAAGGTCCCGGCTACCATTCGGGCTACCATTTCGGCAAAACGCAGGTCTTTCGACGATGATGATCAGGACTCCGGGTGCGGCGATTTGACGCTGAACGCAGAGAACACTTTGCCAGGGTATGAGTTTCCCCGGTTCGACCGGATGCAAGGCCCGCCCGCCCGGCGGGCTTCTGCTTTTCTGGGCTGTTGCGCTCCAGAGAGTTGACGACAGCCAGCCAGCTTGAAGGCATTGGCGGCTGCGTCACTGCGCTTGCAGTAGAGCCGCAGAAACCCTCGCGGTCGTCGGGCTCAAATCAGCAACAGCTGCTGATGTGCCGGCGAATCAGCTTCATCCCTCATTAAAAGGGTTCAGCCCCTCCGCGGCCGGCGTCGGGCCGTCATCCTGCAATATGCCGTGACGCCCCGCGCTGCCGCTCGCTGCCTCACTCGATGACCTCGTCGGCGCGGGCGAGGATCGACGGCGGGATAGTCAACCCGAGCATCTGTGCGGTCTTGAGGTTGACCACCAATTCGAACCGGGTCGGCTGCTCGACCGGCAGGTCGGCGGGTTTCGCCCCCTTCAGGATCTTGTCGACGAGGGCGGCTGCGCGCTCGAAATTCTCTCGGAACCCCGATCCGTAGGACAAGAGGCCGCCGCTTTCAACGAACTCGCGCCGCTCGTAGATAGCGGGCAATCGATACTGTGCCGCGAGCGCGATCACACGGGGCAGATTCTCGAATATGACGGGGCTCGTGTCGAACAGAATTCCCTGGTCATGGTCGGCTGCACTGGCAGCAAAGGCGCCGTCTAGCTCTGGTTGCCTCGGTACCAGTCTCACGGTGACCTGCAGGCCGAGCGGCCGCGCGAGGGCCTCGAGGGCAGTCGCGCGAGCAAGGCTTCGCGGGAGCCGTGGATACGCCAGGAACGAGAGCCGCGTCGCCGCCGGCACCAGTTCGCGCAGCAGCTCGAGACGTTTGCCGTCGAGCTCTCCGCGAAGGATCTCGATCCCGGTGACATTGCCGCCCGGGCGCGCCAGGCTCTTGGCGAGGCCCTCCTCTACAAGACCCGCTCCACCGGTCACGACAATCGGTATCGTTTGCGTCAGGGCATGCACCGGCAGCGCGTCGATCAGCCCGGCGGCGACGATGACATCGAGATGTGCCGCAATCAGCTCCGCCGCGGCGGTCCTGCGCCGCTCCGGGTCCTCGCCGGTCATACGGTACTCGACGACGAGATTGCGCCCTTCGACCCAGCCGAGTCGTTGCAGGGTCTCGAAGAAATCGCGGCGTGGGAACGCCTCCCCAGTGACGATGAAGCCGATATGGGCGCTCTTGGGCGCCTCCTGAGCACCGGCGCGCCAGCAGACCGCAGTAGCCGCCGCGCCGAGCAGAACGCTGCGCCGCCTCACTCGATGACCTCGTCGGCACGGCCGAGGATCGTCAGGGGGATCGTCAGACCGATCGCCTTGGCGGTCGCGAGATTGACCGACAAACGGAATTTTGCCGGGCGCTCGACCGGCAGCTCGCTCGGCCGCGCACCGTGAATTATGCGATCTACATATTCCGCCGCGCGCCGGATGATGAAGCCCATATCGGTGCCGAGCGAAAGCAAGCCGCCGCTTCGTGCATAATCGTTCGCCGTAGAAGCGCTCGGCAAACGTCGCTCGCGCGTGAATTCAATGACGCGGGCGCGAACCTCCTGGTCTCCGAGGAGTGTCGAGTCGTCCACGATCAACAGTCCGTCGATCGTCCTGCTCGTGAGTTCGCCGAGCACGCGATCTATGTCGACGGCACCTCGACTCTCGAGGCGAACCACGACCACGCCGAGTTGTCCGGACGCCGTAGTCAGATCAACTGGAGTATCGCGCCAAATCGGGTTGTCCGGGTTCAACAAGACCCCGACGTGCGACATACCGGCCGCTGCTTCCTGGAGCAGCTGCAAACATTTCCCATCCTGACCTATCCCGGCGAGAGTAAACCCGGTTACATTGGCGACAGGCCGCGCGAAATTTCCGGCGAGCCGCTCCAGGGCAGCCTCACCGGCCGGGCCGACGACGATTGGAATGCTCTTCGTCGCTCCGGCCGCGGCGAAGGCCCCCGCTCCGGTGTGGGTAAAAATGACGTCCGGCTGCCAGGCGACCAGCTCCGCAGCGAGCGCAGGAAGGAGATCGAGGCGGTTGTCCGCAAAGCGGGACTGCAGCCGGATGTTTCGGCCATCGGCGTAGCCCAAATCGCTCAGAGCTTCAAACAAACGAGACGGTGCGACGCCTCCGCTGGGCGAATCTGGCGACAGGATCGCGAGCCGAGGCAAATCGCCGGCTCGCGGCGCACGGGCCGCCACGCCAATGCCGCCCAGGCAGAGCCAGCCCGCGAGGAAAACCCGACGGTTCACTCGATGACCTCGTCGGCGCGGGCGAGGATCGATGGCGGCACCGTAAGGCCGAGCTCCTTCGCGGTCTTGAGGTTGACGACCAGCTCAAATGTGGTCGGCTGCTGGACCGGTAAATCGGCCGGCTTGGCGCCGTTCAGGATCTTTCCGGCGTAAATTCCTGCTAAGCGAAAGGTGGCCGGGAAGCTCGCCCCGTAGCTGATCAGGCCGCCGGCCGCAGCGAATTCGCGCGATTGGTAGATCGCCGGAACGCCATAGGATGCCGCCAGCGTCACCAGCTGCTCGCGCCAGTTGCCAAAGAACGGGTCGCGGCCGACGATGAGCGCGCCGGCATGCAGTTGGACGAGGGTTGTGAAGGCGGCGTCGATCTCGCTTTCGGTGCCGGCGATCAGAATATGAAGCTGTACCCCCTTCACGCGCGCCGCTTCCTGCATGTCTTTAGTGATGCGCTCGGTATTCGAATTGTTCGGGTTCACGAGCAGAGCCATCACGTCGACTTGGGGAGCCGCTTGGGGCTCAGCTCGGGAGCCATCGAGCTGACGCCTGTGAGGTTCCCGCCCGGCCGGGCCAGACTGGCGACCAAGCCGAGACCGATCGGGTCCCCGACGGCGAAAACGACTGGAATCGTCGAGGTCGCGTTCTTCGCCGCTAGTGCCGCAGGGATGCCGTCTGCTGCGATCAGGTCGACCTTGCGGGCGACGAGGTCGGCGACTAATGCTGGCAGCCGGTCATATCGACCCTCTGCCCAGCGGTATTCGACCGCCAAATTTTGTGCTTCGACGTAGCCGTTTTCGCTCAGGCCCTGGCCGAACGCGACCACAAGCGGCGCTAACGGATCGGGCGAGCCGCTGCTCAGCCAGCCGATCACCGGCATCGCCTTCTGCTGCGCGCGAAGGGCGCGCGCCGCGGTCATCGCGCCGGCCAGCAGGAGTACGAAGTCGCGGCGCTTCATTCACTCATCTCGTTTCCGCCGCAACTTCACACAGCATCGAGGCATCGGCAAAGCCGCTCGGTGATTGAAAGCATCACTCCTTGCATGAAGGGTTCAGGAAAGCGCAGCCCAAAATATGCTATGAAAGCGAGGCGACGCCTTGGATTTGGCCCCGAGACGCCGCCTCTGACCACCAATCGAGAAAGGCCCTCGACCAATGGCTACCAGACAACTACGACCTTCCCCCGCATCGCTTCAACCGGCCGCCCCGTGGGCCAACGCCAAGTCGATGATGGCGATCCGCGACACGATGCGGGCCCAGGGCTTCCCGATCTCGCACCAGCTCGTCGCTAACACCATCGCCCGACAGGCGCAGGGAGGGGCGGCATGAAGAGGCAGCAACCGCCCACCCCGCCGGTGAAAGTCCCCGCGCAAGCCGGCCACTGCTGGGCGACGGTGCACATCAACGCAGACCCGAATTGGCCCGATGTGGCTAACTGCGGCCTGCGCGCCCGTCCAGATTTTCTCCCTGTGACAGGCATGCCAGCCGCGAGCCCGCCGCACAGTTGCTCAAGGACAATCTGCCATGATCGGGGCTGAAGATCGTCCTGGCGCGGCTGAGGCTGAGGGAGGGGCACCGTGAGCGACCGGCTGACCTTGACGCGGGCACTCGAAGGCAGCGGCATGGAAAGCGCCGCGGCTGAGCGGATCGCCACCGAGATCTACGGCGCGATCCACGACAACGTCGCGACCAAGGCCGACCTGCGCGAACCCGTCATGGCGGGAAGCGCGGTCGACGCGATGTTGAGACATTTCAATTTGACCGAGGGCAGTGTTTACCAGCGCATCGACCAGGCGGTGAACAATCATACCCTCACCCCGGCAATGGGGGAGTGGGCACATGAGGTTCGCCTCGACTCGAATCGACCTCGACACGCCGACAGAGAAAACCTGCATGTCTCCCCGCAGCAAGCCCGGCAATCCGGCGCTGGGTCACTTTCGATCTGAGGTTTGGCTCCATGCCCACCGTCGTCGTAAGCGGCAGCAATAACGACTTTCGATTCGCCGTCACGGACTTTTCGAATGCCAAAGCGCCTACGACCGTCTATGTAACCCCGGGCTTCGCGGTGACGCACCCTGGCCCCACCAACAACGGCTGCGTCGTTGCTTGCTCCAATAATCTTTTTACCGACGGTGACATCTCCAGCAGTCTCGTGCCGTCGGCCATTATGGGGGCAGTGAGGTCGCGATCTACGATCTCTCCGACCCCGCCTCGCCGCAGCTCCAGACAATGTTTGACACCGGCCTCGCCAGCATTGGCGCGCTCTCGCTGTACGGCAATAATCTGCTGGTCGGCGAGAACAACGGGCCTAACATCGCTTTGCTCGACATCAGCAAGCCGCAAGCCAGCACGATCGTCTCCACCATCTCCGCCCCTGACTTCGCCAACGCCGGTATCACGTCGATCGCGATCGGTGGCGACAATGGGCTCCTGGCGGTTGTCTCCGGACGCTATGCTTTCGACGTGCTGGACTACACCAATCCGAAAAGCCCGCAAATAATTCCGGTCATCTTACCGCCGCCTGGTGGTGTGCCGTTCAACGGGCCGTACGTCTGTCATTTCGATGGCTCGACAGCAGCGCTGGGCGATGCCAATGGCAACGTGGCCGTGTTCCGCATCCGATCCGGCATGGGCGCGTCGTTCATCGGACAATCTTCGTGGAGTCTGAACACCATCACATCGATCGCGGTTGAATCAGGCACCTTCATTCAGGTCGCCGCCGGAAATTATGACGTCTCACAGGTTGCACTCGTCAGCTTCGAAGGCGCTGGCCCCCAACCCCCACCTGTGACATCTGTGCTGGTTGGCGGTGGCCCGGGCAATGCGGGTGGTGCCGTCGCCTTCTACGGCTTGCCTAATCTGTTCGCCAGCACCAACAACAACCGGGGCATCACCTGGCTCAACACAGAGGTGTGGCCGAACACCACGGTGAACGGCGTCGCCGCGAATGCCAATCTAAATTCAGCGTCAGTCTCCACGCTTGGTATCACCTACTTTCCCACTCCTTGGTGGCTGCGGCCGTTTCGTTGGCTATCAGCGCTGTGGGCGCTGATAGCGCGTTTGTTCGGTTGACGCGGTGGAATCGGATCACGGTTGGACCGTCCGTTTGTCAGGCTTTGGTCATGTCAGGCTGCTCTCCGTGCTGGCAGTGTGCGAGATGCCTGTTGGAAAGAATCGTCGCCCACCACCCAGCTTGACCCGTTCCTCGCTATGGCGAAAAGCGTCGCCGAACAAACAGCCATTCACGGCTGATCCCGGATACCCGAACCCGCCGTTCTTCGGCGGCCGCATCGAGCCGCTGCCTGAGATCGCGAATCGTTTCGGCCTGTTCCGCAATCAACTGTTGCAAGGCCACTGTTTCGCGGGGCGGCTGATCCAGCCCATTGGGGTGCCGGATCGCTTCATCGCCACGGTAGCGCCACCCGTTGCGCCTGTTTCAGGAAACACCCGGTGGAATTCGGATGGATCGATCAAATAGCTGCCGTCGTCGCTCCGCGTCGCCGACAACCGCCCGGCTTTGATCGCGCGGCTGATCGTCGCCTTGCTCTTACCGACCGCCCTGGCGGCAGTGCCGAGTGTGTACATCAGGATTCCCCCGCAACCCGTTGACGGCACAACTGTTGCGCGGCGCGGGGGAACAGCCGCGCACCCGATTCGAAAACCGGGGCCGCAACCGGGGGAATGTCACGGCGTCACTGGTTTAACACCTCTCGCCGGAAACGCGAACATCCCGGTTTTCACAGCTCAGTGGCAATGTGACAAAAAAGAGCCCGCCGAAGCCGGCTCCTCGGGCTTCACAACAGCCTGTTGTGATCAGCCGGTTCGGCCCCTCACCGAGCGCGGCGCGATAAAATGCCAAGAATGCCCTGCCGGATGGCGGGACCGCACGTGCCCGCTTTTTAGCGAGTGAGTGTGTAAGTGCGCCGTGATTTTGCCCCGCCCGGTATCCGAAATTCGATGCCCCAGCGCTGCGCTAGCCCCGGCTTGCTTCCTCAGTGCGGCGGGCACAAGCGTCTTCCCAGTTGTTGCGCCCGTCGAAAAAGCGGCGCGGACGCATCTGGGACGGATCGAAATCGTCGAGGCAGCGGGCGTTGACGCTGAATTTCTCCGGATCGGAGCGGGGAACGTAGAAGGCGGGATGCCGCAATGTCGGCAGAAGGCATGCTGCGCGATGCCGGTATTGAAGCGGTAGGTGGCGAGATCGTCATGGCCGCTCAGCAATTCGAACTGCCCCGGCGTGACGCCAATATGAAGGATGCCTTTCTTGGTGCAGATC
>Ga0306924_10000733_pt1 | contig 28375 bp, 27 predicted proteins | sample sta12Can44000111_FD_203756 | JGI IMG/M metagenome (GOLD analysis project Ga0306924, IMG submission 203756) | Lab enrichment of tropical soil microbial communities from Luquillo Experimental Forest, Puerto Rico - statanox.12C.anox.44.000.111 (v2)... | ecosystem: Environmental > Terrestrial >... | reverse complement strand
ACGTAGGGAAAAGAGGCGACCGCCACCACGATGATCAGTCCGGTCATGGAGTAGACGTTGAAAATCCCGTGGCTTGCGCCGGTCGCTGCCATCCAGGCCTTGTTGAGCCAGCCGGCATTGGGTCCCGCCAGCAGGATCCATCCGATCGCGCCGAGATAGGGCGGGATGATGAAGGCTCCGAACACCATCAGGCGCACAAAGCCCTTGCCCGGCATGTCGGTGCGCGAGATCGCCCAGGCAATCGGCACGCCGAAGATGCCGGCGAGCAGCGCGACACCCGTGCCGAGCTCGAGGGAGTTTAGGATTGCGCGCAGATGCGGCAGGCGGCCATAGGCTTCGGCGTAGTTGGCAAGTGTAAAGCGCCCGCTCTCGGGCTCCTGGAAGCTTGCCAGCACCAGGCGCAGCATCGGGCTTGCCACCAGGAAGATGAGCGCCCCGATCATCAGCAGCCACAGCGCCATGCCGGGCTCGACGAAGCGCAGTCGCCGCTGCGACGCGCCGCGATCGAGCGCGGGCGCCAGCAACGCATCACTCATTGGATCACACGCCGAACGTATCGCGCCATTGCCTGATCACCTCCGGGATGCCTTTGGTGATTTCGTCCGCGGTCGGGCGGATGGTCTTGACGTCCTTGGCCGAGGTGACGCCGGCAGGCGGGGTCACCTCGGGGCGCAGCGACTCGTTGAAATGCTCCACCCAGATGCGCGAAGCCTCGGTGCTGAGCAGAAATTCCATGAACAGCTGTGCCGCATTGGGATGCTTCGCTCCCTTCATGATGCCGGAGGGCGCGATGATGAGCACGGTGCCGTCGACCGGATAGATCATCGCAATGGGGTTGCCCCTCTGCGCGCTCGACATGGCGGTGCCGACCGGACCACTACCGGCGATGAGGCGCTCGCCCGCATTGAGCATGGTCACGGTGTCGTTGATGGAGCGGCCGATCTGCGGATTGTTCTTCGCCAGCTGCTCGAAGAACTGCCAGCCATAGAGTTTGCGCATCATCACCACCCAGGTCCCGACATAGCCGCTGAAGCCGGGATGGCCGAGCGCGATCTGGTCCTTCCACCTGGGGTCGGTGAGGTCGGTCCAATTCTTCGGCGCTTCCGCCTGCTTGAGGCGCGCGCTGTTGTAGCCGATCGCGATCATGCCCGCCGAGGTTACGAAGAAGGTGCCATCCGGGTCATAGTCCTTGTAGATGCCGAGCACCCTGCTCGCATTCTCCGGCACGTATTTTTGCAACAGCGCCTTCTCCTTCAGATAGACGTAATGGCCGATATCGGTCGTGCTGAGCACGTCGACCTGCATGGCGCCCGCCTTGATCTCCTGCGACACGCGCTGAAACGCCACCTGCGCCGTGGTGCGCACCACGTTGGCCTTGAGCGGCGGATAGAGCGCCTCGAAACTGCGGCCGAGCGCCTGCGCGGTGGCATCGTCCGAATGGGACATGTACCAGGTCAGCTCGCCTTCCTTGCGGGCGGCCGCATAGAGCTCCTGCTCGTGCGCGCTCATCTCGTGGGCGGCACGCACGGGATGCACCGCGAGCGCGCCGGCCGTGGCGCCGAGCGCAAGCCACGCGCTGCTTCGCAGAAGAAGCTCGCGGCGCGATGCCATGCGAAAGCGGGGCATGATGATCTCCTCCCTACGGGACCTGGTTGGGCGATGGACCCTTGCGTCTATTCTACAGGAGCCGACGGGCCGAGGCGCAACGACGTGATGTCACGCCATCAGCAGCGGCTGCGGCCTGCCCGTGGCGCCGAGCGGCAGCGCCGTATCGGCATGCAAGCGTCGCGCGATCGAGGCAATGCGCGCGTCATCGCCGCCTCGTCCGATAATCGTTATGCCGAACGGCACGCCATCCGGCAGCATCGCGGAGGGCACCGCCACCGCGCAGAGATCAAGCAGATTGACGAAATTCGTGTAGGTGCCGAGGTTGCGGTTGAGCTCGAACGGCTCGGCCAGCACCTCGGCGACGGTGTAGGCGCGCGGGATGGTAGGAAGCACGAGCGCATCAATTTCTGCGAAAGCGTGCTCGCAGAGCCGCCGCAGCTTCGCCATCTCATAGAACGCCGCAAAGGTATCGGTTGCGCTGAAGCGCGCGCCGGAGGTGATGATCTCGCGGGTGACGGGGTGCATCTCCTGCGGCGCGGATTCGATCACCGAACGGGCGGCGATGTAGCGCTCGGCCACCCAAGGTCCCGCGTAGAGCATGCGCGCGGCTTGGTAGAAGGGAGTCATTTCGATCTCGACCAGGGTTACGCCGTGGCCGGTGAGCCGGCCGAGCGCATTCTCATAGGCCTGCGCGCTCTGCGTATCGCCGAAGAATTCGCGCTGCGCGGCGAGCGGAAAGCCGAGGCGGAGGCCAGCTGGCATATCGACGAGCACGCCGAGCGGGCGCTGCCGGCAATACGGATCGGCGGGATCCTCGCCCGCCATGGCGGACAAGGCAACAAACGCGTCGTCGACCGTCAATGCCAACACGGACACGCAATCGACCGTGCGGCAGGCCGGCACGACGCCGGTCGTCGAGACGAGGCCGAGGCTCGGCTTGACGCCCACGATGTTGTTGAGCGCCGCCGGCACCCGGCCCGAGCCTGCGGTATCGGTACCGAGCGCAAGCGGCACGAGGCCTGCCGCCACCGCCACTGCCGAGCCGCTGCTCGACCCACCTGGAATGAGCGCCGGGTTGAAAGGATTGCGCGCAATGCCGAAAGGCGTGCGCACCCCTTCGAGCCCGGTCGCGAACTGATCGAGATTGGTCTTGCCGATAATGATGGCGCCGGCCTCACGCAGCCGGGCGACGCAGGTCGCGTCCGCCTGCGGCTCGTAGGCGAAGGCGGGGCAGCCGGCGGTGGTGGCAAGCCCCTCGACGTCGATGTTGTCCTTCACCGCAACGGGCACACCGAAGAGGGCGCCCTTGCGTTTGGCTCCGCCGCATAGCGCGCGCGCCTCGGCGCGCGCGTCGGCCTCCTCGCGCAGCGAGATGAACACCGCGGGGTCGCCGTGCGCGCGGATGCGGGCGTAACAGTCGGTGACGGTCGCTTCCGGGCTCGCTGCGCCGCTGTGATGCGCCTCGACCAGGGTTGAGATCGTGATATTCACGGCATCCGGACGGAAGAAGTTACCTGCTATGCCACCAGTCTGAAACCGACGACGGCGAAGTGATGATCGAATGTGTAGGCTAAACGAATTCGCGCGCGCTTCATGATCACAAAGCTGGTGGCATCAACCGCCGATAGCTTATGTAGGTCCACGCGTCGAAAATATTCCCACGACTGCTCGAGGTCACGGAGCTCGCAGGGAAGGATTTGCACGGATCCACGTTTGTAGACGGACTCTTTCCAGGCCAACGCTACATCCCGATTGGCGTTCCGATCCAAAAATGTGAATGTCTCGATGACAACCGGGACGGAAGTGTGAAGGTTTGCGCCGGCTCCCTGTAGCAGTTCCCACTGCTCTCGCGCGTGCATATGCAGCGGGTCTCGTGACAGAGCCAGCGCAATCCATGCCCCGCTGTCGACGAAAACCGCCTCGCCTTGCCGCATCAGGGTTCGTCATGAACACTGTCGTGCTCGACAGATGTACGCTTTGGCTGGCCGTCCCAGATTGCGACCGGACCCGAAACCTGCGGCTTGAGCACAACTTTGCGGATTGCCTGGCGTATGACGTCCGCGACGCTGCGCCCCGAACGAGCGGCAGCCTCGCGCAGCGCCTTCAGCTCCTCCTTCCGGAGATATATCTGAGTCTTTTCCATATATGTCAGTTTAATACTATTTTTGACATACGTCCAGTCTTGGCCGTCACCAGCTGCTTCACACCACCGTCTGATGGCGCTCAACGCAGATGCGCAGGACCTCGTCGGGGTCGCGCTTCCACCAGTTCTGCGCCGAGAAGATTTCCACGTCGCAATGCCCGCCATAGCCGGCGTCCTCGACCATGGCGCGCAGCCGCTGGAGATCGATGATGCCGTCGCCCGGCATGCCGCGGTCAAAGACGAGGTCGCGGGTCGGCACCAGCCAGTCGCAGACGTGATAGGAGAGAATGCGCGCTCCGCTGCGCGCGATCTGCCGCGGCAGGTCCGGGTCCCACCACACGTGATAGGCGTCGATGGCGACGCCCACGCCTTGGCCCAGCTCGTCGCAGAGATCGTTGGCGTGCGCGAGCGTGTTGATGCAGGCGCGGTCGGCGGCGGTCATGGGATGCAGCGGCTCGATGGCGAGCGGCACGCCGGCCGCGCGCGCGTGGGGCAGCAACCCGGCAATGCCGTCGCGCACCTGGGCGTGCGCGCCGGCGAGATCCTTCGAGCCTGCCGGCAGGCCGCCCGCCACCAGGATCAACGAGCCAGCGCCGATAGCGGCTGCCTCGTCGATGGCGCGGCGGTTGTCGTCGAGCGCGGCGCGCCGGCCAGCCTCATCGGCGGCGGTGAACGTGCCGCCGCGGCAGAGGCAGGTGATTGTGAAGCCGGCGTCACGGATAAGCCTTGCTGCGCGGGCAAGCCCGCATTGCTGGATGATGTGGCGCCAGGGGGCGATCGCCGAGATGCCGGAGCGGGTACAGCCTTCAATCACCTGCTCCAGCGACCACGCCCTCACCGTAGCGGTATTGACGGCGAGCCACCTGCGGTCGTCAGAGAGATCGCGCATCAAGGCTCCACGCCGCGCGTCGCCATCACGGCGCGCATGCGGCTTGCCGCCGCCTCCGCGTCGGCCAGGAGCCCCGCTGCGTCCGCAAGCCGGAACAACTCGGCGAGATGCAGCGTCGAGCGCGCACTCTCCTGCCCGCCCACGAGCGTGAAATGGTCCTGATGGCCGTTGAGATAGGCCATGAACACCACGCCGGTCTTGTAGAAGCGGGTTGGTGCCTTGAAGATGTGGCGCGACAGCGGCACCGTGGGCGCGAGAATGCCATGGAAGGAAACGCAATCGCCGCGCGCGAGCGCGCCGAGCGCGGCGGCTGCCGCCGGCGCAATGGCATCGAAGATGCCGAGCAGCGCATCCGAGTGAGCCTGCGCATCGCCTTCGATCAGCTCGGCATAGTTGAAGTCATCGCCGGTATACATGCGCACGCTCTTCGGCAGGCGGGCGCGCATGGTGATCTCCTTGCCCTTGTCGAGGAGCGAGATCTTCACGCCGTCGACCTTGGCCGCGTTGTCGGCGATCACGTCGAGCGCGACTTCCATCGCCCTCGCATGATCCGTGTTGCCCCAATAGCCCGCAAGCACAGGATCGAACATCTCTCCGAGCCAATGGATGATCACGGGCTCACGCACCTGGCCGAGGATGCGGCCATAGACCTTGGCATAATCGTCGGGGCTGCGCGCCGCCTTCACCAGGGCGCGGCTTGCCATCAGCACAATGCGTCCGCCGAGCTTCTCGACGGCCGCGCACTGCTCCTCATAGGCGCGGATGACGTCGTTCACGGTGACGGTGGCATCAGACTTGAGGTGGTCAGTGCCCACACCGGAGGCGAGCAGCGCACCGGGGAAGCCCTTTGCCGCATCGATGCTGCGCGCGATCAGCTGCAGCGATGTGGGCCAATCGACCCCCATGCCGCGCTGGGCGGTATCCATCGCCTCGGCAACCCCGAGGCCGAGCGACCAGAGGTGAAGCCGGAATGCGATGGTGCGATCCCAGTCGATCGCCGCCTCCAGCCACGGATCGACGTCGGCCATGGGGTCGGCGACGACGTGCGCGGCCGCATAGGCAATGCGGTTAAACGGAGGCCTCGTCGCGGGGAAGTTACGCGCCTCGCGCATGACATAGGGTGCGAGCTTGCCGGCGGCGACGGGCAGATTGAGCCTGGGCATCACACGTCAAGCGGGGGGATGTCGACCCAGCGCCGCTCCTTCCAGCTCTTGAGGCCTGCTTCCGCGAGCTGCACGCCTTTCGCGCCTTCCAGGAGTGTCCACTTGAACGGCGCGCCCTCGAAAAGATGGCGTATGAACATTTCCCATTCCGCCTTGAAGCCGTTGTCGTAGGAGGCGCTGTCGGGCACCTCGCTCCAGGTCTCGAAGAACCGGATCGGCTGCGGCACGTCCGGGTTCCAGACCGGCCGCGGCGTGTTCACCCGCGCCTGGCTCCAGCATTTCTGGAGGCCTGCGACCGCCGAGCCATGCGTGCCGTCGACATGAAAGGTGACGAGGTCGTCGCGGCGCACGCGCGTGCACCAGGAGCTGTTGATGTGGGCGACGATGTCGCCCTTGAGCTGGAAGGTGGCGTAGGCGGAATCGTCGACATCGACCTTGTAGGCCTTGCCGTTCTCATCCCAACGTCTGGGAATATGCGTGGCACCGAGGCAGGACACGCTTTCGACCTCGCCGAACAGGTTGTCCAGCACGTAGCGCCAGTGGCAGAGCATGTCGAGGATGATGCCGCCGCCCTCCTTCTTGCGGTAGTTCCAGGACGGCCGCTGCGCGCTCTGCCAGTCGCCCTCGAACACCCAGTAGCCGAACTCACCGCGCACCGCGAGGATGCGCCCGAAGAAGCCGGCATCGATCAGCGTCTTGAGCTTGATGAGGCCGGGAAGAAAGAGCTTGTCCTGCACCACCCCGTGCCGGACGCCGGCTTTTTTCGCCGCACGTGCCACAGCGAGCGCGTCCTTGAGGTTCTCGGCAATGGGCTTTTCGCAATAGATGTCCTTGCCGGCGGCGATCGCCTTGTGCAGCAGTCCCGCGCGCAGCCTGGTGGTCGCGGCATCAAAGAACAGCACGTCGTCGGGGTTCTTGAGCGCCATGTCGAGCTTCGTAGTCCAGCGCGCGATACCGTGCGCCTTGGCGATCTGCGTCAGCTTCTCCTCGTTGCGCCCGACCAGGATGGGATCCGGCATGACGCGGTCGCCGTTGCGCAGCGCGACGCCTCCTTGCGCGCGGATTGCAAGGATCGAGCGCACGAGGTGCTGGTTCGTGCCCATGCGCCCGGTGACGCCGTTCATGATGATGCCGAGTCGGTGCTGGGCCATTCGGGCTGACCTTTCGCTGGGATGTCAGAGGACAGATGTCAGAGGACAGAAGGAAGGGCAATAATCTGACATCTGTCCTCTGTCCTCTGTCATCTGTCCTCTGTCATCAGCAATCGATAAATCCGCCGGGCATATTCGCCGAACCGCTCGCTGGTCTTCATTTCAAGCGTGCGCGGGTGGCTTAGCTCGACGCGGAAGTTGTCGGCCATGCGTGCCGGGCCGGCGGTCAGCACCACGACGCGACTGCCGAGAAACACCGCCTCGCCGATGCTGTGGGTTACGAATACGATGGTCTTTTGCGCACGCTCCCAGATATGCAGCAATTCGAGGTTCATCCTCTCGCGGGTGAGCGCGTCGAGCGCGCCGAACGGCTCATCCATCAGGATCAGCTTGGGATCGTGGATTAGGGCGCGTGCGATCGCCGCGCGCTGCTGCATGCCGCCGGAAAGCTCGTAGGGATATTTGTGCTCGCTGCCGGCAAGGCCGACGAGCGTGAGCAGCTCGCGCGCCCGCGCGCGGCTGGCGGCCATCGGAAGCCCCAGGATCTCGGCCGGGAGCAGCACGTTGTCGATCGCCCGGCGCCATTTCAAGAGGAGCGGTTGCTGGAATACCATCCCGATGTCGCGAGCGGGATCGAAGGGATGGCGCGGCGAGCCGATAGTCAATTCACCCCCGTCGTGCGACTGCAGCCCGGCCAGAATTTTCAAGAGCGTGGTCTTGCCGCAACCGGATGGGCCGACCAAAGCGACGAGCTCGCCGGCCGAGATGTCGAAGCTTACTTCCGAGATCGCGATCAGCTCTTCGGCGCGCGTGCGATAGACCTTCTGCAGGCCGGCAATGTGGATGAACGGCTCGGCCATCGTTTTATGAAAGCCGCGCGTCGCGCACCACCAGCGCACGCTCGAGCCCCAGCACGAGCCCGTAGAGAACAAGCCCGATCAGCGTGATCAGGATAACCGCCATGAACATGGCGGCGGTATCGAGCGTGACCTGCACCTGCAGCATGAGATAGCCGAGCCCGCGATCGGAGCCGAGGAACTCGCCCACCACGGCGCCTGCGACGGCCAGGATGGCGGCGACCTTCATGCCGGAGAAGATGTAAGGGAGCGCGCCGGGAAACTGAATCTTGCGAAACACCTGCCAGCGCGAGCCGCGCAGCGTACGCACGAGGTCGAGGAGGTCGGGCTCGACCTCGCGCAGGCCGCGCGCCGTCGTGAGCACGATGGGAAAGAAACAGATGGCAAACGCCATCAGCGCATTCGGCCCGATGCCGTACTTGAACCACACGATGATGAGCGGGCCGAGCGCCACCTTCGGGATCATGTTGAGGCTGATGAGCAGCGGCATCACAGCCATCTCCAGGCCGCGGAACCAGGAGAACAGCAGCGCCATGCCGATGCCAAGCACCACCGCCAGGATGTAGCCGCCGAAAATCTCGGTGGCGGTGGCGGCAATGTTCTCCAGCCAGCGATATTCCGGCACCACCAGAGCGTGGATCGTCTGGTAGGGCGAGGGCATGACGAATTTCGGCACCTCGCCGAGCTTGACGAACAGATACCATGCCACCACGAGCCCGAGATGGCTCAGCACCGCGACCGCATAACGCTGCAGCGACTGCAAGCTTTCCGGCAACGGCAATCCCCCTCGCGTATTCCGCGACTGGTTGGGCTGCTAGCGGCTCCTATTCATCGAGGAAGCTCTGGATCTGGTTGATCAGATGCATTCGGTTCTTTTCCAGCGCGACCGTATGGGTGCCCTCCCCAATCACCACGTGACGCTTGTAAGGCGCATTCACGAGCTTGCTGAACATCTCCTGTGCCATGTAGAGGGGTGTGTCCTGATCCCACTCGGCAAGAATCAGAAGTGTCGGAACGCGAATTTTTTCCGGGTCCCAGGTCGCCTTTCCGACGCCCCAGTAATCGGCGATATCCTTGAGCACGCCGTTGGGAGCCCGTATTACAGGCGGACTCTGCTTTGCGCCCACCGGATCGGTCGCGAGTGTCGCTTGCCACCACTTGTCGAACCAGCCGGTCGGGCTGATTTCCTCAACCCGCTGGGTCGGAATTCCGCGAACTCCCCGCTCACGCACGGTGTCACGCGATGCGGTACGATACGCACCTGACCCGCTGAAGGGCGGTGGCGCCTTGAGCATCCAGAGCGGTGCGTAGAGCGCCAGTTTGTTCACTTTTTCATTGTGAGCGGCCGTGTAGCCGGCCATGATTGCTGTCCCCCACGACCAACCGACAAGGTTGAGCTTCGAGATCCCCTGGCGCTTGAGGATGAATTCCACCGCCGAGCCTACGTCGTTGACCGCATCGACTGTCATTGCCAAAGCTGGATTGTCCGCAGGAGGGGCGTCCATTGCCGGCGGCCGGGTCGAGCCGCCATAACCGCGCACGTCGACCAAGTAAACGTCGTACCCTTTGCGGGCGACGAGATCCGCCCACGACCCGCCCGGCAGATCGATGTCAAAAACCGTTTCCGACGGATAGGTCGCTCCATGCACGAAAAGCACGACGCGTTCATCGGGAAAACGATCATGTCCTTCGAGCCGCTTGTTCCGCACGTAGAGCTGGATGCCTGGATCGGCAGTTGGAGTCATGAATGTTTCGGCAATGATACGCTGCGCATGGGCCGGTGCGGACGCGAGCCACGCGAGTGTCACGCAGGTCGCAAGAGGAGAAGCAAGGCGGTACATGTGCGCTCTCCCTGTCAGTCAGGCTCGCCGCATGAGCCGGAGCGGCTCCGCGGTCCTGATATTGATGCCGAGCCTCAATCGGTTCTAGCCACATGCCGGATGAGGCGGATGCGCTCGGTCCCCGATTCCGCAATCCATGTTTCCCCCTTGCGGCCGAGCAGTTGACGAACTCCTGAGCTCTTGCGGTTGCTCGGAAAGCTCTCGAACTTTTCCGTGGCAGGGTCGAAGCGCACGATGGCATTGGCGCCCCAGTCGGAAAGCCACACCTTGTCGGCGGGATCGACCCACACCGCGTAGGTGCGCGGCCGTTCGCCCGGAAGCTTCCATTGCTTCCAACCCTTGCCGGCCGGATCGTAGACGCTGACATTGCCGGAATTCCACTCGCTGATCCAAAGTCGGCCTTTCGAATCCGACCACACGCGGCGCGCGCCCTGATTGCGGGTCGGGGGCTCGTAGACCGTGGCTGCGCCGGTCGCGAGATCGACATTGGCGAGATAGCTGCCGGCGAGCGACACGAACCAGATATCGCCGTTCGGCGTGCCGGTGATGCCGTATGGGCCAGCACCCTTGGGCGCGTCCCAGACCTTGATGTCTCCGGTCGCGGGGTCGAGCCGGCCATAGATGCCGCTCTGTCCCGTGAACCAGATGCGGCCTTTGCCGTCGAAAGCAGCGGTGTTGAGGTTGGCGTACGACGTCCTCCCGGAAGGCAGCGGCCATGTCCTGATCGCTTTGCTCGCGGGATCGACGCGCACGATGGCGTTCTGGCCGCCGTCGGTGAACCACGGCGCCCCGTCCGGCCCGACAATGACGCCGTGCGGTGCGGAATTCGTGCCGAGCGCGATGCGCTCGACCGCACCGCTCGTCGGGTTCAGCTTCCCGGCAATGCCGTGATTTTGTCCGGAGTACCAGACCTCGCCGCCTGGCCCGACAGCCACATCGTGCGGATAGTCACCGCTGGGCAGGTCGTAATACCTGGATTCCTGGGCGTTGGCAGGTACCAAGGCCGCCGCCGCGACAGCAAGCACGATGAGCAGGCAACGCATAAGCGTCTCCACTTCGGAAATGCGGGCAACTATAGTCGAAACAAGAGATCGATCCTGTAGGTGCGGGACAGGTCCCAGAAGACGCTACGCGTTTTTTGGGGTTCCCGGCAAATCCGCCCTCGCATCGCGCAGCGCAGTGCGCGAGACATTGACACCGTCCGTGTCATCGCCCCAAATCCGCAAAATCAGGCCAGGAGCCTCCATGAAAACCGTCCCCAATATTATCGCGGCTGCACTCACCGCGCTCGCGCTCGGCGCCGCTCCTGCGGCGGCGCAAAAGATTACGTTTACACTCAACTGGGTCGCCGGCGGCGATCACGCGCCCTATTTCTACGCGCAGAAGATGGGCTCCTACAAACAGGCCGGCCTCGATGTGGATTTCGAGACCGGACGCGGTTCGGCCGCCTCGGCACAGAAGGTCGGCGCGGGCCACTCCCAGCTCGGCCTGTCCGACATGGCGGGGGTGCTGTTGTTTCGCGGCAAGGGGCTCGATCTCGTCGGCGTGATGAATGTCTACGCCAACTCGCCGCAGGGACTCTACTGGCTCAAGAGCTCGGGCATAGAGAGCGTCAGGGATCTTGCCGGCAAGAAGATCGGCAATCCCGCCGGCGACGGTGCCCGCACCATGTGGCCGGCGCTCGCCAAGAAGGTCGGCATTGATCCGGCCTCGGTGACCTGGGTCAACATCGATGCCAATGCGAAGCTCAGCGCGCTCAAGGCGCACACCATCGATGCGACCACGTCCTTCTTCAACATCCATCACATTTTTGCGCGCGAGCTCGGCAGCGACATGGGCTTTCTGGCCTGGAAGGATGCAGGCGTGAACCCCTACGGCAACTCCATCATCGTCAACGGTGCCTGGCTCAAGGCGAACCGCGACAAGGTGGACAAGTTCGTGAAAATCACGCAGCAGGCGTTTGCTGAATGCGTCAAGACGCCCGAGCCCTGCATCAGGGCGCTGGTGGAGGCAAACGGCGCGCTGCTCTATCAGAACGAGCTCGACAACTGGCATCTCGTCACAATGCTGATGAACGATGAGATCTCGCGCACGGTGGCATTGGGATGGCATGACGACGCGCGCATTGCGGACGACTACAGGCTGGTCGACGAATACCTGAAGATGGAGAAGCCCTACGATGTGCGCACTGCCTACACCAACGACTTTCTGGACAAGCGCATAAAGATGCCCCCGATCCATCCGCCGAAGCTGTTTTGAAACCAGGTGTCCGCCGTATGTGCGGGCGGGTTTCAAACCTGCCCCTACCGCCTCAGCTACAACGCATCCGTCTCACCCGAATTCCGGGCCGATGACGGCGAAGGTGCGCGCGGCATCATCGAAGCGCGCCGCACGCCCATGCAGCATGCGCGTGAACGGCCGCGCAGGGGCAAATCCGCGCCGCTCTAGAAAGCTCCGCACCTCGCCCTTGAGGTCAGCAAGATCGATAAAGAGCGGCGCCTCGATCGCATCGCACGCGCGTGCAAGAAGGGCGCAGGCGATCGCGTCGTCGTCGGCGACCACTGGGCCGATATGGGAGGCAATACGGCCGTCACGCCCGAGGCAGAAGCCGACAATGTGCTCTCCCGATACGGCAATGAGCTCGGCCGCGGGCAGTCGGCTGCGCAGGCCTGCGAGCACGGCGGCACGCTCGGCGCCGAACGCCGCGGCGTCATAGGCGCACAGCGCGCTCCAATCGCGGTCGACAATGGCGCCGATGACGACTCCGTCGGGAGCTGAGACCGCATTGCGCGGGGCTTCGTGTTGCCCCTGGCGCTCCCGGCGCAGGCGAGTGAACCCCCAGCAATCGGAGAAGCCGAGCGCAACATAGACGGGGTGGCCGTCGGGCGTGGCGTCGAGCACCGGCACGAGATGCGCGGCGGAGAGCTCATCCATGGCGCGGCGCATCAGCAGCGTCGCGAGCCCGCGACGCCGATAGGGGCCCGCGACCAGCACCATGCTGATCCACGCAAAACGGTCGCCGTAGGGCAGCGTCGCCGTGGTCGCGATGATGCGGCCGGATTCGGTGTGTGCTGCGTGGACGCGCCCGCGCTCGATGAAGACGCGCCAGTCGGCCGCGGTCTGGTTCCAGCGCGCCTCCGCGACCAGCGCGCCGACATGATCGAGCTCTGCCCTCGAAAGCGATGACTTCACCGCAATCTTGAGCTCAGAAATTTCCATCGCGGGTATCGAAATGGGTGTCCTTGCCAAGGCTCGGCATCCCGCGGGCGACCCAGTCCGCAGTCCAGTCGATGAGTGTTGTGAGCGGCACGCTGGGGTAACCGAACAGCCGCTTGGCTTCGGCCGTGTTGATGAGCCAGGCGTCAGCCGACTCTGTCCCGGTGAAGACGGGCGCCTTGCCCAGTCGCTCGCCGAGCGCCTGCGCCAGCCACCGCACGCTGATGGTCTCCGGCCCGCTGACGTTGAGCGGGCTGGTCGGGGTCGTGCAATGGGAAAGCGCGCGCAGCACCATGGCATTGGCGTCGCCCTGCCATATGACATTGACATGTCCGGTTGTAAGATTGATGGGCTCGCCCGCAAGCACGCGCGCGGCAACGTCGTGCAGCACGCCATAGCGCATGTCGATTGCATAGTTGAGCCGGATGATGCGGCCCGGCGTACCGTGGAGCTGGGAGAAGTACTGGAACATGGCTTCGCGCGCGACGCAGGAATTGGCATAAGCGCCGGGCGGCGGGGTCGCCGGCGTCGCTTCGGTCGCGCCGCTGTGCAGCACGCTGACATACGGGTACACACAGCCCGTGGAATAGGCGACGATGCGCGAGCCTGCGAAGGCTTGCCCGACCAGCGCCGGCACATAAGCATTCATCGCCCAGGTGAGCTCCTCGCGGCCGGCGGAGCCGAACTTGCGTCCCGCCATGAAGATGACGTTGGCAACCCGGGGCAGCGCCTCGACCTGCTCGCGGTCGAGCAGGTCGGCGGCGATGCACTCGACGCCGGATGCGGCAAGTGCCTCGCGCAGGCCCCGCTCACTAAAGCGGGCAACCCCGATCACGCGCTTCTCCGGGGCTGCGCGTTTTGCAAGCCGCGCCAATGTCGGGCCGATCTTCCCGCCGACGCCGAGGATGATGAGATCGCCGTCAAGCGCGCCGAATTCCGCCCGCAGCGCGGAGGATGGCGTGGTCATGACCTCCTCGAGGTGCTCGACGTCGCGAAAATTTTCCGGCAGCGTCATCATCCCGGCCTAACATATCCGCGAACGGCGCGAGGAGTCATGCGAACGAGCAGCGAGCGAATCCTCACCACGCATGTCGGCAGCCTCATTCGTCCGCCCGCGCTGCAGGAGATCATGCGGCGCAAGCAGGCGAGGCAAGCTTATGACACCGCGGCCTACGAAAGCTGCCTCAGGAATTCCGTTGCCGACGTGGTCCGCCGGCAGGCGGAGATCGGCATCGATGTCGTCAGCGACGGCGAGTATGGCAAGTCGATCAGCTGGAACCAGTACATCATCGAGCGCATGAGCGGGTTTGCGCTGCGGCCGAACCCGCCCGGGCCGGGCGGCCGATCGGGAGACCCCGGACTTGATCGTAACCGCTTCAAGGAGTTCTACGCCGAGCTCGACGCCCGCGATCCGCCCGCCAACCCGAGCACGGTCGTGTGCGTCGGCCCCGTCGCCTACACCGGCCAGGCGGAGCTTGCCCGCGACATCGCGAATTTCAAGGCAGCGCTCGCGGCCGCGCGGCTTGCGGAAGGCTTCCTGCCGGTCGTGGCGCCGGCAAGCGCGCTGCCGGAGCGGCGCGACGAGTATTACCGCAGCGAGGATGAATGGCGGGATGCGGTCACCGCGGCCATGCGCACCGAGTACAGGATGATCGTCGATGCAGGCCTGATCCTGCAGATCGACGATGCGCGCGCCGCAACCACGTACGACCGCATGGTCCCGCCTGCAAACCTTGCGGACTACCGGCGCTGGCTGGGTAAATTCATCGAGTCGCTCAATGGCGCGCTCGCGGGCATTCCCGAGGACCGCGTGCGCTATCACGTGTGCTGGGGCAGCTGGCCCGGCCCGCATTCAAGCGATGTGCCGCTCAAGGACATCATTGATCTCATTCTCAGGGTGCGTGCCGGCGCCTACGTGATCGAAGCTGCCAATCCCCGTCACGAGCATGAATGGCAGGTGTGGAAAAGCGTCAAGCTGCCGGCCGGCAAAGTGCTGATTCCGGGCGTGATCAGCCATGTCACCAACGTGGTCGAGCATCCCGAGCTCGTTGCCGAGCGCATCGTCCGCTTCGCCAATCTCCTGGGACGCGAGAACGTGATGGCCGGCACCGATTGCGGCTTCGCGCAGGGCACCTTCTATCGCCGCGTACACCCGACCATCATGTGGGCGAAGCTCGAGGCGCTGGTCGAGGGCGCTCGGCTGGCAAGCAAACAGCTGTGGAGCTGACTGATATTCCGATCGGGTAACAAATGGCAGTGCTGCACGAGACCGGCCTGATCGGCACGCCGGTGCCGGTCTATTTCGAAACGTTCGCGCCGGCGAGGCGAGCCGAACGCCCGACCGTGCTGATGATCCACGGCGGCGCGCATACCGGCGCGTGCTACCAGCGCACTGTCGACGGCCGTCCCGGATGGGCTTACGCGTTCGCGGAACGTGGCTTTCGCACTGTCGTGCCGGACTGGCCCGGCACCGGACGCAGCGGATATGTGCCGCTCGAGGCGCTCGACGGCGCAACCGTCGTAGAAGGGCTGGGCGCGCTCGCGCGCCGCCTCGGCGGCCCATTGGTATTGCTCACCCATTCCATGTCGGGCGCCTACGGCTGGCGACTGGCGGAGCTCCATTCCGATCTCATCCACGCGGTCGTCGGGGTCGCACCCGCGCCGCCGGGCAATATCCAGAAAGAGGCGCCGGTCTACGCCGAGAGCGAAACGACAATCGAGACCGAGCAGTCCGGCCGGCGCGTGCGCATCGACAAGACGCGTCCAGTCGTGCCCACGCGCGACTTCGTGGAGCGCAAGCTCGTCGGTGAGAGCCGGTTCTTTCCACGCGGGCGGCTCGCCGAATACGCTGCAGGCCTGCGGCCACTCCCGCCACGGCTGCTGCTCGAGCGGCAGAACGTGCACGGCACGCAGCTGCGCGTGCACGATGCGCAGAAACTCGCGGGCAAGCGCATCCTGGTGATCACCGGCACCGACGATCTCGATCACGCTCGGGATGTCGACGGCGCGATTGTGAATTGGCTGGTCGAAAGCGGCGCGCGGGCGGAATTCTGCTGGCTCGGCGACCGCGGCATTGTGGGCAACGGCCACATGCTGATGCTGGAGGCAAACAGCGATCAGATTGCCGGCATCATCATGGACTGGATTGAGCGAGAGGCCTGAGGTCGTTTGGCGCCACGCCCGAAACTGAAACTCGATGGACTTGAGCTAGATCAATACTCTGGCACAGCGACGGTACAATAAACGGCCTCCGATTCAACTCTCGCCGGAGGGCTGTCCTATGACCGAGTCTGAGACTAGAGCCGAACGCAGCTTTGTCCTCTTATTCCGCCTGCTCATGGCATGGACCTTTCTCTATGCCGCCTCGCATCAGGGCATCTTCAACCCGAAGTTCAGCGCGGCAGAGTTCCTTGGCGGCACGAAAACCTTCCATGATGTCTATGCCGTATTGGCGACCCCCGCCGCGGACCCGGTCCTGACCTTCCTGGTCAGCTACGGCCATCTGCTGATCGGGCTCTCACTGCTGGTCGGCTTGATGGTGCGCCTGAGCGCGGCATGCGCGATCGCGCTTCTGCTCATGTACTGGACGGCTCACATGGACTGGCCGTTCATCGAGAACCGGAACAATTTCATCGTCGACTATCACATCGTCTATGCGGTTGTGTGCGCCTATCTGATCTACAAGCGTGCCGGCCACGTCTGGGGGCTCGATGGCTGGGCCGGGAGACTTCCTTTCGTGCGGCGGCACGCAGCGCTGCAGCCACTGGTCGCGTAGGGCTGAGATCATGTCGCTATGGCGGCGGCTATGGAGGCCGTCGCCACGGCATTGCAAATGTTGATGGCGCCGTCAGCGCGTGTAGGGCGGATTAGGCGCGTTCTTCACGCGCCGTAATCCGCCAGCTTACCGCGCAAGGCGGATTACGCTGCGCTAGTCCGCCCTACGAGCTCCCGCTCTACGTTTTTGCGCTGGGCGGCGAAGCGACGGGTCGCTTGAGGCCGGCGATGATGGCGCGCAGCGCATTGCGCTCGGCGTCTGCCTTGGCGGCGTCGATCGCGCGAATGCGATCGTGCACGAAGGCAAGCTTCCAGATCACCGGCGGCGGCAGAACGAACGGGTAGAGGTCGGGCTGGCCCATGCTGCGGTTGATGGAGTTGACCGCGAACGTGAGCGGCAGCCAGGTATCGACGATGCGATCGAGGTCGGCGGTGTGGGGATCGAAATCGACGACGGCATCGAGGCCGGCGCCCTTGGCGACCTGCGGGCGCAGCCGGATGCCGAAGGCGGCCGCGGTCTCCAGCGTATCGACCATATGGAAATAGTGCGCCCAGGTCTCGGCGAAATCCTCCCAGGCGTGTGCGCTCGCGTACGCAGTGACGAAATGGTCGGACCAGTCGGGCGCCGGCCCGCTCTGATAGTAGCATTGCAGCGCCTCCTGGTAGTCCTCGCGCTCGTCTCCGAAAAGCTGGCGGAACTCGTCGAGCGCGGGGGTACCCGCCACCAGGTGGTCCCAGTAGTAATGAGCGATCTCGTGCCGGAAATGGCCGAGCAGGGTGCGATACGGCTCGGCCAGTGACTTGCGCTGGCGCTCGCGCTCGATGTCGTCGGCCTCCGCGACATTGAGCGTGATGAGTCCGCCGGCATGCCCGGTGACCGGCGGCGCCGATCCGTCCGGCGAAGGCGAGACGAAGTCAAATGCGAGGCCATTGGCATCTTCGGGTCTTGTGGTGAGCGGAAGCCGCAGCTTCAGCAGCGTATAGAACAGCCGATGCTTGGCGAACTCGATCCGGCGCCAATGCAGCAGGTTCTCGGGCTGCGAGAGGTCGGGGATGGTGCGGTTGTGGCGGCAGGCCGCACAAAATGTTTCGGGGTGATCGCTGGCGATGAGCCAGTTGCAGACGTCGTATTGCGCATTGGCGCAGAACCGATAGAGCGGCGCCGGCACCGCGAGCGAGCGCAAGAGGCCGTCCGCCTCGCGCAACGCGGTCACCAGCTCACGCTCAGGAAGGTATCCGAGCCGCAGCCCGCAGCTCTCGCACGACGTATTTTCGAAATAGAGCGGCTGCCCGCAGTTCTGGCATTCAAACAGTTTCATCTCGGGGCCTCACCGGACGAGCGGTCCGTAGGGTGGGCAAGGGCGCCTGTCATGCAATTGATATACGGTAACGCGAGCCAGCATGCGCCCTTGCCCACGCGTCTTACTCACCCGAGCGGCGCCTGGGCAAAATCGCCATGCGCGCACTTCGTCGTGTGACAAAGCTCGTGCAAGCGATTTTGCCCACCCTACAGTTAAGAACAATTGCTAGAACTTCACCGGGACAAAACGCGTCGTGAGCATCACGCTGTCGTCTGGCACCTGCTGCAGCAGGCCCATCTCCACCAGCGACTGCCGCAGCACGGCAAGCGCCTTGGGATCGAAGCGGCCATCCGCGGAGAAAATATTGATCTGCTCGTCATAGACGCGGTCGATGACGGCAGGCGCCAGGTTGAGAACCTTCGACGTGATCTCGACGGTACGTTCCTTGTTCGCGCGCATGAAGGCGATGGTCTCGAACCATCCGCGCAGGAAGCGCTCGACCAGCTCCGGCCTTTCGGCGATGAGGTTGTCGCGCGCGTAGATCACGTGGGTGTGGAAGTCGGGCGCAAACGGCGCCAGCGGAGAGAGCACCCGCCATTCCTTGGCGGCTTCGAGCGCATAGCCTGCCTCGAGCGCCACCACGACCGCATCGATCTGACCGGTCTTGAGCGCCGCCCTCGTGGAGTCGAGCCCGCCGACGGTGACCGCGGTCACGTCGCCGGGCAGCCATTTGCGCTCTGCAACGACCCGCTTGAGCAGCCAGTCCGTGAGCGAGCCGACGGTGGTGATGCCGACCTTCTTGCCTTTGAGGTCATCGATGCTCCTGATGGGGGAGGCATAGGGCACCACGAGACTCATGTTCATGGGTGCCCCCGCCATGGCCGCCACCGCCTTGGCAGGCGAGCCCTTGGCCACGAAGGCCATTCCGGGGCCGCTGGCGAGCCCGAAATCGATGCTGTCGGAGACCAGCGCCTGCTGGAGTTTGGCATCGCCGGCAAAGCCGGTCACCTGCAGCGCGAGCCCCTGCTTGGCGAAGGTACCCACCTCGATGCCGACGTCGATGGGCGTGAACGTCCAGGCGAAAGGCACCGCCTTTCCGACGCGCGCGGTGTCGTTGGCCAGCGTCGGCGTTGCCATTGCGATGACAAGGCACAGCGCCGACACGATTGGCATCATCCACGTGTTCAATATCCGAGGCTTCATCATTGGTCTCTTACCCGCGCTTCATATGCGCCGCCAATGATGTATTGATGGCGGCGGCGCGATGCATCCCCGCCTGCTGCGGAGGCGCAGCAGACAACGCTGTACGCGAGCGTACGATCCTGGAACGGTTGGGGCCAGAGCAAGCAGCAGCAGGAGCAACTCATGACGGAGCGACGAAGCTTTCGCCAGGCGCTCAAGCGGGCCGTCGCGGAACGGCGGCTGCTGGTCGTTCCCGGCGCCTACGATGCGCTCAGCGCGCTGCTGATCGAGCGCGCAGGCTTCGATACCATGTTCATCGGTGGCTTCCCCGTCGCCGGCGCGCGCTACGGGGTGCCCGACATCGGACTCAAGGGCTTCGCCGACATCGCTGGCGCCGTGCGCGACATTATCGCCGCCTGCGACCTGCCGATCCTGGTCGATGCCGACGACGGCTATGGCGACGTCAAGAACGCGGTGCATACCGTGCAGAGCTATGAGCGCATGGGTGCGAGCGCGGTCTTCCTCGAGGACCAGGCCTGGCCGAAGCGGTGCGGTCACATGGCCGGCAAGCGGGTGGTGCCGGCTGAGGCCATGGAAGCAAAAATCAGGGCCACCATGGCGGAGCGGCTCTTTCCGGAGACGCTGATCTGCGTGCGCACCGATGCGCGCGCGGTGCACGGGCTCGACGAGGCGCTGCGCCGCGCGGAGCGCTATATCCGCGCCGGCGCCGAGGCGATCTTCGTCGAGGCGCCGGAGAGCATCGAGGAGCTCGAGCGCGTCGCCAAGAGCTTCGATGTGCCGCAGTTCGCCAATCCGCTGGTCGGGGGACGCACGCCGCTGCTTTCGCCCAAGGAGTTCGAGCAGCTCGGGTTCAACGCCATCTGCTTCGGGCTCGAGACCATCATGCATGCGGCGAAGGCCATGGCCGCCGTGATCGAGGACATGCGCTCCGGCACCTTCGCCTTGCGCGATAAGGGCATGAGCTTCGAGGAGTTCAAGTCGGTCGTGCATTACGATCGCTGGGACCGCATCGACAACGTGTACGCGCAGCGCCTGCGATGACCCAGCCCAACACCACACGACCCGACACCGAGCGGTTCCGCCTGCGCCGTTTCGTCGAGAAGCTCGTGCAGCAGGGCGAATGCATCGTACACGACGCGCCGATTGACCTCATCGACGTGGCAGGCGTGCTCGACGGCAATCCGGCCGCCGTGTGGTTCCACGCGGCCGGCGCGGAGAGGGCCGAGCTGGTCGGCAACGTGATGGGCTCCCGTCGGCGGCTTGCCGCGGCGCTCGATACCGATGAAGCCGGCTTGCCCGCCACGCTGCGCGAGCGCCTCGCACAGCCCATCGCCCCGATCGAGGTGCCCTCCGCGCAGGCTCCGGTGCACGAGGTCGTGCTCACGGGAAGCGATGCCGATCTGACCACCTTGCCGGTGCATCTGCAGCACGGACTCGATGGGGCGCCCTACATCTCGGCCGGCATCGATTATGCCCGTGACGGCAACGGAAGCACCAATATTGGCTGCCGGCGCCTGATGCTGCGCGGGCCGCGTAGCGCGGGCATTGACCTCAACGCGCCGAGCGATCTGCGCGCGCTCTACCAGGCGGCGGTCGCGCGCGGCGAGCGACTCGCGGTCGCTTTCGCCGTCGGCAGCCACCCCGCCGATTTTCTCGCCGCCATTGCCGCAACGCCGCCGATGGACGAGCTCGCAGTGATCGGGGCTGTGCGCGGCGCGCCGGTGCCGGCGGTCAAGTGCGTCACCGTCGACGTCAAGGTGCCGGCCGATGCCGAGCTCGTGCTCGAAGGCTATCTCGACGAGCGCGGCCTCGTGGAGCCGGAAGGACCCTACGGCGAATATATCGGCTACTACGGCCTCCTGAAGAACAACCCGGTGTTCCATCTCACCGCCATTACCAGGCGGCGCGACACCCTGTTCCAGACCGTCACCATCGGCGGGGCGCGGCTCGCGTTGACCGACACCGCGCAGCTTGGCGCAGCCAAAACCGAGGCCGCGATCTGGGGCGCGCTGCTGCAAGCGATCCGCGAGCCGGTGGCGGTGTGCTGCACGGCCTCGTCCGGGGGCATGTACAACGTGCGCGTCTCCATGCGCCAGCGCTACCCGGGCGAGGCACGCAATGCCATTGCCGCAGTGTTCGGCTCGCTTGGCGATGTCAAGCACGTGTTCGTGGTGGATGACGACATCGACGTGTTCTCGGACGAGCAGATCGACTGGGCGCTGGCCACGCGCTTTCAGGCCGACCGCGATCTCGTCGTCGCCACAGGCTTCCGCTGCGTCCCGCTCGATCCCTCGCTGCAGGGGAGCCGCACCGGCGCGAAGGCTGGCTTCGACTGCACGCGACCGTTCGGGAAAGCCGATGCGGCGGAGTTCACGGTGCCGCAGGCCCCGCAGCTGCCGCAGCGCCCGCGGCAATCGATTGAGGCGACGCTGATGGCGGGGCCGGCCACCTATCTCGAGCTGATGGCTGCAGCCGGCAGCCGCGACGGGCGCGAGATCCTGCGCGACCTCGACCGGCTCTACGCGCAGGGCCGGCTCCGGCGGACGCCGGACGGGCGGTATCAGATGACAGATGACAGATGACAGAATGTAAAGACGACTTTTTTCTGACACAGAATATCTAAGTGACCTCTGACATCTGTCCTCTGACATCTGTCATCTGTTTTCTGGCATCTGTCCTCTGATAATCGTATCTCGCCATGAAATCGTCGACCAAGCAGTTGAACTCGGCCCAGTCGGTCTCGCGGTAGGAGTGGTTGCGGATGATGAAGGATGCGCCGGCATAGAATTTCTCATACTGCAGGTGCCGGCCGGCGAACTCCGAGCCGACCATGTCCCAGGCCAGCTTGAACAGCTTCATGCGCGAGAGCGAATCGGCCTGCGGCGTCTGCCAATAGGTCGAGAACTCATTGGCAAGCTGCTTGTCCTCCATGATCGAGATGTCCGCGGGCATCTGAAACACGCCGCCGCCGCACAGGGTGCGCAGCTCATCGATGAAGGAGCTGTAGTTCTGCGTGCACCAGTCGAGGCCTGCATACATGATGCGGCGGTTGAAGCAGGCGTAGCCAGGCGGCCAGGCCTCCCATGCATTGATCTGCCCGTGCACGAGGCCGGCGATGGTCGCCTCGACCGCGGCCATCTTGCCCAGCGTCTCGCGCACCGCCGGCACCTGGTCGGCGCCGGTTGCGTGGGCGACCTTGCTGCACAGGCCGAGCAGGAGTCGCATCTTCGACCAGTAGCGCACGTTAGACTGATGGTTGCCGAAGCAGTGGCTCGGGGTCTTGATGTAGATGTCACGCGAGAGCAGCGGGTCGTCGTGCACGAACACCTTCTCCCACGGCACCTTGACGTTCTCGCACAGCACCATGCTGTCGCTCTCGTCGTAGCGCCAGGCGAGCGGGGCATCGAACTCCGAGTTGGCGCCGCGCACGGCCGGCTTGCGCGACCACAGCGTCAGCCCCGGCGCGTTGCATGCCACCGCGCAGGTGACCGCCTGCTTCTTCTGGTCGGGGGCGAGCGGCAGGATGTTGCCGATCCAGATCTCGTTGGCATAGAGCGCGCCGGTCGCCAGCATCTTCATCCCTGAGACGACCACCCCGTCATCCTCCTCGCGCACCACGCGCAGCGTCGGCACCGGGAGGTTCTGCCGCTCGTAGAACTCGGGATTGCGCGCGGCCTGCGGCGGCAGCACCGCATAGACCACGTAGACGTCATTGTCGCGCAGGTGCCGGTAGTAACGCAGGAGATTGTCAGCATGCGCAAAGGGCGCAGGCAGGGCGTCGGGCTTCATCGCCATGCCCGTCACGAAGGAGGCGACGTGATCGGGCGAGCGGCCGAACATGCCCAGGGTGAGGTCGGCGATCCTGCGATGACCGCGCATGCGCCGCTCGAGGTCCTCGCGGCTGCGCGCGCGCAGATAGTAGATGGAATGGCGCCCGCCGTCCTCCTCGTAGGTCATGACATCGCGGGTCGCCGGATCCGCCTTCATGTCGTAGATCGCCGCAACGGTCTGGGCGGCGTCGCGGAAGGCGGGGTGGCGGGTGACGTCGTCCACCCGCTCGCTGCCGACATAGACCACGCGCCCGTCACGCAGGGTCTCGAGATGCTCCTTGCCCGATCGCAGCATGTTTGCCTCCGAATTGAGAGATCGACATATCCCGTATCGCCCAGCAAGGGGGATTCGACCGGGACATGCAGGCTCTGGTGCACCGTACTGCAAAGCTTCCAGAAGCCGACCACGCAGGCGAGCTCGACGATTTGCGGTGCAGCGAGGTGCTGTTTCATGCGCTCCCGGATCTCGTCCGTCACCGCCGGCGGATCTTGCGATGCGGCGCGAATGTAATCGAAGCAGACACGCTCCACCTCGCTTGCGGGCACCTGGTCGCCGATGATGACATCCTGCAGTTCTTGCTCGCTCATTCCCCAGCTTTCGACGCCGTCTACCACAGGCTTCTTGAGCACGGCGCAGCTGTGCGCTGCAGAGTAGGCGCAGCCGTTGACGGCGCAGGCGACCGCGGCGAGCTTGCGCTTGAGAAACCGGTCAAGCGTCGAGGAGGGGTCGCCCATGATGTCGCGTTCGAGCCGCCACAGCGCCTCGGCGATCTCCGGCCGCCAGGCATAGAGCTTGTAGGCGTTGGGCAGAAAGCCAACCTGGCTGCGGCAGTCCTCGACCACGGGCTTCAGCCGGTGATCGAAGTCCGCCTCGCGCATGTACGGGATGAAGGGCTCGGCCTCGAACAGGACCTTGGGCTTGGGTGGACCGACGGCATCCATCATGACCCTCCGTCTCAGGGATCGCCCGGATCGTAGCCCGCATTGAGTGCGAGCGAAATGCGGGGACTCCTTGAGGTCGGGGCGCGTTGCACGTGCACGCATCCTTGCGCGCTACGATGGCTGCCATGCGCGGGCATGGCGGCGATCTGGAGAAGTCGATCCGTCGTCCCCAGATCAGGCGCAACCAAAAGGAACCCCGCACATGTCCATTCGACCGGTCAAGCGCATTATCCAGTCCAGGCCCACCATGGAAGGCGCGGGCGTGAAGCTGCGTCGCGCCTTCGGGTTCGGCGATACCGGCGAATTCGATCCGTTCCTTCTGCTTGACGATTTTCGCAACGACCGCCCGGAAGACTATCGCGCCGGCTTTCCCTGGCACCCGCATCGCGGCATCGAGACCATCACTTACGTGCTGGCGGGCACCGTCGACCATGGCGACAGCCTCGGCAATCGCGGCACGCTGGGGGCAGGCGACGTGCAGTGGATGACCGCCGGCAGCGGCATCCTCCACCAGGAGATGCCGCAGGGCGATGCGAAGGGCCGCATGCATGGGTTCCAGCTGTGGGCCAACCTTCCATCGTCGCTGAAGATGACGGCCCCGCGCTACCAGGACGTCAAAGGCGAGGCCATTCCCGAGATCATCGATGATGACGGCACGCGCGTGCGGGTTGTCTGTGGCGAGTTCTGGGGCAGGCGTGGCCCGGTCGAGGGGGTTGCGGCGGACCCGCGCTATCTTGACGTGTCGGTGCCGCCCGGCAGGCGCAAGACCTTGCCCGTGGAGGCCGGTCGGCACGCCTTCGCCTATGTGTTCGAAGGCGACGGCACCTTCGCCTCGGCCTCGGCGCCGTTCGGCGTGCTCACGGAGAAGGAAGGCAATGGCGGCGAGGCGCTCGTCCGCGAGCGCACGGGCAATCGTTCCCTCGTCCTGTTCGACAGCGGCGACGACATTACGGTGCAGGCCGGCGAGGAAGGCATCCGCTTCCTGCTCGTGTCCGGCAAGCCGATCGAGGAGCCGGTCGCCTGGTACGGCCCGATCGTCATGAACACGCAGGCCGAGCTCAATACCGCCGTCGCCGAGTTGCGCAGCGGCACCTTCATCAAGCACAGCTGAGCGCATTCCTCCTCGCTTGCGGACCGCTTGCGGGGGTGGCCTCGCGAAGCGAGCTCGGGTGGGGTATCAGCGAGCCGCACGACGTAACTGGAACCATCATCCCTGTGTCGCCGTTGCGCATCTACGGCATCGCCCGCACGCGCGCCTTTCGCGCCATCTGGATCGCGAAGGAGCTTGGCCTTCCTTTCGAGCACATCCCGGTCGAGATCGGGGCAGCCGGCGCGCGCAAGCCGGACTATCTCGCCATCAATCCGAACGGGCGGCTGCCGGCGATCGACGACGCCGGTTTCATTTTGTGGGAATCGCTTGCGATCACGCTCTATCTTGCCAAGAAGCATTCCACAGGGGGGCTCTATCCGGCGACGCTCGACGGCGAGGCCAAAGCCTGGCAGTGGAGCCTGTGGTCGGTGCAGGAGGTCGATCGCGGCGTCAACATCTGGTCGCTGCACGCGGTGCGCCTGCCGCCCGCCGAGCGCGACCGCGAGCGGCGCGAGGAGGCGCTGCGCGTGCTGGAGGCGCCGTTCCGCGTGCTCGACGGCGCGCTCGCCGGCAGCGGGTATCTCCTCGGCCGGCAATTCACGGTGGCGGACCTCAATGTCGCTGCGGTGATCAGCCGCGCCATCGACATGGAGCTCGCCTCAACCCCCCACCTGCAGGCCTGGCTGCGGCGCTGCCTGGAACGGCCGGCGGCCCGCGAGGCGCTGGCCCTGCGGGTACAGGCCGACGCCGCCGTCCCGCTCGAGGTGACGCGGATGATTGCACGAAACAACAGGTTGTAACGGCGGACAAGTCGATGCCCAAGCGCAGCGCCGGCATCCTTCTCTACCGGAGGCAGCCGGGCGGGATCGAGCTGCTCCTCGTTCACCCCGGTGGACCGTTCTGGGCCCGGAAGGGTGTGGGCGCCTGGTCGATCCCCAAGGGCGAATATGCGCCGGGCGAGGATCCGCTTGCGGTCGCGCAACGCGAGTTCGAGGAGGAAACCGGCATGCGTCCCAAAGGCGATTTTCTGCCGCTCGGCGAGCTCGTCTCCCCCGGGCGCAAGATCGTCACCGCGTTTGCGCTCGAAGGCGACCTCGATCCCGCAACGCTGCGCAGCAATACATTCGAGCTGGAATGGCCGCCGAAGAGCGGACGCCGGCAGTCGTTCCCCGAGGTCGACCGCGCGCAATGGTTTTCCACGGACGAGGCGCGGCGCCGGATTCTGGCGGGCCAGAGCGGGTTCATCGGCAGGCTCATGGCGAAGCTCGGGCTGGGACCGGATTGAGGCCTGAGGCGGTCCCCCGTTTCGGCGGCGACGGCGCGTCGCCTTTTCAATCGCGGTCACCATTGCTACATATGGGCCTGGGCGCGGGTCGGCCGCGCTTGATGCTTTGGTCATTGGCGCGGGGTGGAGCAGCCCGGTAGCTCGTCAGGCTCATAACCTGAAGGTCGTAGGTTCAAATCCTACCCCCGCAACCACCTTTACCGAACGCGTGAACTCATCGTGAACAACCGCGGAAACGGGGCTGTTTTCATTCGCGTTCTGGGCCAGATGCACCATTCCCGCGATGTCGCCCACGAGTTCGATCTCAAGTCCAGCTTCGGGGATAGGTCGGAAGATCACCTTTTCTACTAATGAGCGAATGATTGCGACTGCCTCAATGCGGGTGGCATCACTCTCCAAGAGGCCTTGGAGGGCGGCGACCTTCTGGCGATAGAGGTCAGCGAGGTTGGGATGAAGCCGTACCGGCTCTTCCGAAAGACCAGCAAGTTCTTTAGCGACTTGGCTTTGGCGTGCCTCCAGTGCTTCTAGTTTGGCCTGGACGCTTGCGCCCTTCAGAGCACCGGAGGCGAAGGCATCGAGGAGGGTATCAATTCGGCGGTCCAGGTCCCTTTGTTCGCGCTGAAGTCCGTGGCGCCGCTGACCACAGTCGCGCCGGGTACGGTTGATCTCGTCGTTAAAGGTCCGGATAAACTCCCCGACTAGATCGGGCGCCATCAGCTGACGTCTGAGAGCTTCGACAATCCATCCCTCGATTTCATTGCGACGAATGCTTGCACGGTTGGTACAGGTGCCTTGCCGTCGAGCAGCGGAGCAGGCGATGTAATCCTTGCCGATGGGTGCGGCCGGTCCGCCGCAAACGCCGCAAACGGCTTTCCCGGTCAGCAGATGTTGGGGGCGACGGCGTGTCCAGAACTTTGTTGCGCGAGCCTTCGCTATCGAATCGCTATTCCTGATGGCGCCGAGCCGCGTTTGTACGCCGGTCCAGAGGCTCTCTTCTAAGATCCGCAAATCGGGGACATCGCGGCGAATCCAGTCCTCACGTGGATTGATTCGAGAGACCCGCCGCCCGGTCGCTGGATCCTTCGTGTAGCGTAATCGATTCCAGACGAGCCGCCCTACATAGAGCTCATTGCGCAATACACCCGTGCCACGGAGCGCATGACCACGGATCGTCGTGTCGCCCCATGGTCGACCGCCGGGACCGGAGATGCGCTCGCGGTTGAGTTCGGCCGCGATCCGGCGCGGACTCTTGCCCGCAACAAAATCCGTAAAGATGCGACGAACCACCGCCGCCTCAGCCTGGTGGATCTCGCGGCCCCCGCGCTCCCCATTTTCGACGGTCCTGTAACCGTAGCAAAGTCCTCCACCTGAACGACCCTGCTCGACGCGACCACGTAGTCCACGGCGTGTCTTATCGGCGAGATCTTTCAGAAAAAGCGCGTTCATCGTGCCTTTGAGCCCGACATGCAGCTCAGTGATTTCTCCTTCCGCAAGCGTCACGATACGAATGCCTGCAAAGCTCATCAGCTTGAAGAAGAACGCGACATGCTCCTGATCGCGACTGATGCGATCGAGTGCCTCAGCGAGCACAATGTCGTACTCGCCTTTCCGTGCACTCTCGAGCAGTTTTTGATACCCAGGCCGGAGGTGGCTCGCGCCCGAGATGCCATGGTCCGTGTATGTTGCGGTGAGGGTCCATTTCTCGCGAATGACCCGCTCAGTGCAAACAAGAACCTGGTCCTCAATCGAGGCCGCACGTTGCAGCTCCGACGAGTAGCGGGCGTATATGCTTACGCGCATGGTAGCTCTCTGTGTCGCGATGGCTGCATAGTCAGCCTTTACTTTGTGAGAGCGTCAATCCTGTTGTTGCCGCTTCACTGCTTTTTTGAGCTCTTATGGTCCGTCCATGGCCAGGAAGCCCGCCGATATTTGGGCGCGTCCGTCATTTTCGATCCTGCGGATGGGGGCCGGTGTCTGGTGGCGCCGGCGCGTGGAGGATAACTTCCTGGGCAGCCTGGCGCGCCAGCAGGCGCACCAGCGCGGTCAGCGCATTGGTCGCAGCAGATCGGCTGCTCTCAAAGG
>Ga0306924_10000729_pt1 | contig 28436 bp, 22 predicted proteins | sample sta12Can44000111_FD_203756 | JGI IMG/M metagenome (GOLD analysis project Ga0306924, IMG submission 203756) | Lab enrichment of tropical soil microbial communities from Luquillo Experimental Forest, Puerto Rico - statanox.12C.anox.44.000.111 (v2)... | ecosystem: Environmental > Terrestrial >... | reverse complement strand
CTCGGTGGTGTGGCGATCGTTGGGATCGATCGAAGCAGCGCTGGCGTTCCTCGAGCGCGCCGCGACTCACGTTCCGAAGGAATCCCATCGGCAGATCGGGTGGCTCCGCCACCAGCGGGCGCTGATCCAGATCGATGCCCGGGAGTTCGGTGCTGCGGGAAAGAGCCTGCGGGCGGCCGAGCGCTCGTACCAGCAAGCAAAATCCGATCACGACTGCGCGATAGTCATGGTCTCGTTCGCGCATCTCGCGTTCAAGGAAGGGCAAGCCGTGGCCGCCGTGCGAGCCGCCGACCGCGCGGCCGCGTTCGCGACGGAGCACGGATTCGGCCGCATTCGTCTGGCCGCTCTGATCGAGCGTTCTCGCGCCCTGCAACTCGGCGATCGGGTCGAGGAGAGCCGCGACGTCCTCCGACGGGTCCTCGCGGACTCCATCGCGGCGGACGACAACGTCATCCGGTTCTACGCCCACTACTACTCTTGGAAGGCAGAGCTCATGGGCGGGAGCTCCGGTCGCGCCGAGATCGAATTACGCGAAGCCGGCTACTACCTCAGCTTCGTCGACCAGACGAGCCCGGAAGCGGCCGATGTTCGCGCGCACGCCCCGCCCCGATCTTGATCGCCGACGCCTAGCAGCCTCGTCGGCCGGAGGTTCATGCCGCTAGCTGCGCACGGCGATCTGCCGGAGGGGGCGGCGCTGTGCGATCGGAACTCAGCTTTCGAGGCGTTCGGTCCGGTCCCGGCGATCGTCTCTTCCTACAAATGCCGCCTGCGCGCGCGCCTCCGAGTGAACCGATGCGCCGTCGTCTCCCTGTCGTTTCTCTAACTCCGGGAGGATCCCATGCTCAAGAAGACCGCCCTGTGCGTCCTGGTACTTGCTCTAGCTTTCGTCGCCACCCCCGCCGGCTACACGGACCTGAGCGCCACGGCGACTGTGCTCTCCGACAACCACGTCAGTGTCTCGGTCCACAACACCAGCTCGGCGGCCACGTCCGCCAGGGTGACCCTCACGGTCGTGCTGGACGACGGGACGTCCCAGACGCTCACGAGCCCCAACTTCTCGGTGGATGGCAACGCGACAATTACCATCACCCTGACGGCCACGCGGAACATTGTCGGGATCGGAGACGATCCCCAGCCGTTTCCGTCGCTCTAGCAGGGCCGGGCCGCCCCCGTTGGTCGCCGCCGGACCGGCGGGGGTCGCCTGGGCCGACCCCTACGGGACCCACAGCGGACTCCCGAGCCGCAAGATTTCATTGGAAAGGGTCATATCGGCCGACCGGGGGCCGGCTTGCCGCCGTAAACTCTCTGGGGTACCAAGGGGGCAATGTCCGCCGCGGCGCGCCCAGCGCCGCAGTACCGGGGGGAGCCATGAACGCATCTCGAAGCCTGTGTTGGCTGGTATTCGGCACGCTCGCCTTCTTCTCGCTGCTCGCTCCCAACCGCACCGACGCCCAGGTCGTCCGGCAGCTCACCGACGTCAAGACCGGAAGCATGAGCTACCCCGCGATCGACGACACCGGCACGGACGTCTTCGTGTCGAGCAGCAACGATCCGGTCGGCACCAACCCGTCTCACGCATTCCAGGTGCTTCGATACGCCGCGTCGACCGGCGCGGCGGCGCAGCTGACGACAGCACCCGACGGCACCTATCCCGGTCAGTGGAGCGTGTCGGTCAGCAACGACGACCAGTGGGTCGCGTTCCTCTCTCGGGACAACCCGACCGGCCAGAACGCCGACCGCAGCGGTGAGGTCTTCGTGATGAAGCGGGACGGAACGAGCTTGCAGCAGCTCACGAACCACCCCGGGGCGGGAACGGGCGAGCCGCTCATGCTGGCCCTGGCGGGAGGCGGGACGAAGGTCGTTTTCGTTTCCACGGCGAATCTGACCGGAGGAAACTCCGGCGGACATCAACAGCTGTTCGTCGTCAACAAGGATGGCACCGGACTCTCGCAGGTGACCTCCCTCACCGGGGGGGGACGTTCTACTTTCTCCAGATGAGCGACGACGCGACAAAGATCGCGTTCGTCGCGGATGCGGACCCCTTTGGCACCAACACCGACGACGGCCTGGAGGTGTTCGCGATCAACGCGGACGGGACCGGGCTGAAGCAGCTGACGACGACGCCGGCGATCACGACGAGTGGTGAGCCGGCCGTCGCCTGGATGTCGTTCGCGGGCGGCGGCTCCAAGATCGCCTTCTCCGGCTACGGGAATCCTCTCGGGACCAACGCCGACGGCAATTCGGAGGTCTTCGTCGTCGACTACGCCGGCACGAACCTGAAGCAGCTCACGAACATCAACGACCCGAGCGTGACAGGTTTCCGGTCGGAGTACCCCGGCATCACCAACGACGGAACGACCATCTACTACACCGGCAACCCGATCAATAGCCAGAATGTCAGCGGCCAGATGAACCTGTGGAGGATGACCTCTCTCGGCACGTCCTTGACGCGCATCACGAGCACGGGGGTCGAATACTCGTACCTCGTCCTGTCGGGCTCGGGCAATCGAATCGTGTTTCGCGACACCCGAAACGACAACGAGCTCAAGGTCATCGACACGACCGGCGCAAACCTGCGGACGCTCACATCGTCACCGAAATCGAATATCCTGTATGCCTCGATCGATGGAGCGGGCGGAACGATCGCGTTTGCGTCCACCGACGATCTGCTTCCTCCAGGTAACTCAGCCCACACCTACACTCTCTTTGCGATGCACGCGGACGGAACGGGGTTGGCACAGCTGACGAGCGGAATCAGCGCCTACTGGCCTGTCATCGCGCGAGGCGGCAGCTCGATCGTCTTCTGGTCCTCCGACAATCCACTGGGAACCAATGCCGATGGGAACGTCGAGATCTTCCGCATTGCCCCGAACGGGACGGGACTCGCCCAGGTGACGAATACGCCGAATGGCACTGGACCTTACTACAAGGATTACCCGCACATCTCGGGCGACGGAAACATCATCGTGTTCGAGTCCGCAGGGGACTGGACGGGCCAGAATCCCGACCATAGCTACGAGCTGTTCAAGATCAATGCCGATGGAACGGGCTTTGCGCAGCTGACGAACAGCCCCGTGGCGTCAAGCGGGTCGGAGTTCGGTCGACTCGACTCTGCGGGGCTCTGGATGGCGTTCGATAGCAACGCGAATCTCGACGGAAGCCACCCCCTCAACGAGGTCTATCGGATGAAAACCGACGGCACCGGCCTGCAGGCCCTCACGACCGGTACCGCCGGAACCTACTCGGCCTATCCGGACATCAGCTCCGACGGCTCGACGATCTGCTTCCAATCCAACTCCGATCTCACGGGAGGCAACCCCGACCACAACGACGAGATCTTCGTGTGGCAGTCGGGCGTCATCCGCCAGCTGACCTCCACGACCGGGGATGGGTCGGGCTTCTGTCGCATAAGCGGAAACGGAGCTTGGGTGTACTTCGCGTCCTGGGATCCCATGTTCGAGCAGCAAAACGCGTTCGAGGCCAAACAGGCCTTCCGGGCCAACGTCGCGACCGGAGTTGTCCAGCGCGTGGACGGCCTCGGATTCGGAACGCCCTACGTCTCCGCCGTCGACGTCGCTTACGAGAACTACTTCTTGACGACAGACGATACGGGCGCGCACGCCGCATGGTCGCTCACCACGAACTCGACGCGCGCCAATCCGGACTACGTGGACGAGATCGTTCTGTACGACTTCACGAAGACCCCGGCGGTATCGATCTCCTCGGGACCGGCGCCAACGCACGTGTCCTGGGACGTCGAGGCGGGTCCCATTCGATACGACGTCATCCGCGGCGACCTCGCCAACGTCCACCTGGATCCGACGACGGTCAACCTGGGGACCGTCTCCTGCGTCGTGAACGACTCGCCGGTGAACTCCACCGAGGGCTCGGACGACGGGACCACCCCGCCTCCCGGCCACGTGTTCTTCTACGTCTATCGCGGATCGCAAGGACTCTCAGCGGGACCCGGATCGTATGGTCAGGGAACGGGCGGCAAGGAGCGCGTCGCGTCGGGCGGGGACTGCAACCCGTAGCCTGGTCAGGGGCAGGGATACGCGGCGCGGGCGATTCCCGGATCGCGCGAAGCGGGCTGGGACGGGAAACCCTCGTCGTATGGTCCGGAACAAAGCGGGTTAGCCGGCTGCACCGCACCCCCGGGCCCGCCATGCTCGTGGTCGCATCTGTGGAGCTATTGCATGCTGTGTGGCGAGTCCGTCCGAGCTCGCCCCCGCCAACCTCGGTGCCACGCACGGGTTTCGCAACTCTGCGGTGACGCAAATCGTTGCAGGCCGCGTGTAGAGGGATTGCTCGCGTCGTGGCGACTTTGCACGTCCCTGGCTGAATCTCGGCCGTGGGCGCGAGTCCAAGGCCAACAGACGGCGCAAGAAGCGCTCTCCGCAGTCATGACCTGTGTACCCGTTGCACGCCCTGCGGTGTAAGCCAGCGAGTCGCCGTTCAGGAATCGGCCAGGACAGTCGAGGCTCGTTTCGCAATGGCAGAGAGATTGCTCTTCAACTCGTGTCATGCGCAGTAGGGCCTTGCGGTCGACGAGCGGGCTCGCCGCTCTCCTTCTCGGGACGTCGCTGGGCTGCGGTGTTTCGGAAGAGGACGCGCGATCAGGCCCGCTTCGGACGCCGACCAGCAACGACCCCGCGGTTGTCGTGCTTCGGCGCGGGGCGACGGGATTCGTGCGCGTCGCTCGGATCGACGCGATCGCCAGCCCGTTCGAGCTCTCTCTCCCGGCGAGCGTGCGCGGTGAGGACGCCACCGTGGAGATCGTCGCGGAGATCGACTACTCCCTGCGGTCGGTGATCGTTGAAGGCGCGTCGGTGTGGCTTCAGTTCGGACGCCACGCGGAAAGGTTCGAAGCGGAGGTCATCTCCATCGACACGATCGCCAATGCCTTCAGCAGCACGGCAAGCGTTCGGCTCCTACCCACGGGATCGGCGCCGCGTCTGCACCCCGGCGATCGCGGGAAGGCGTGGATAAGGATCGTCAGGCCCGCCGCGCTCCTGCCGGCGGAAGCCGTGCTGGCCACGGGCGCCGGCGAAGCTGTCGTGTACGTGGCCCAGGACGATCGCACGTTCCAGCGCCGGCGGGTCGTGGTCGGCGACTCGATCGACGGCCGTACGCCTGTCCTCTCCGGGCTCGAGCCTGGAGAACAGGTCGTCGTTTCCGGCGCGACGATTCTTGATCGCATAGCGGATCTCCCTCTCTGACCTCGTTGCCGAGGAGCTCTCGTGTTGCAGAAACTGATTCGAGCGTGTGTGCAGCAGCGGCTTCCGGTGCTGGCGGTCGTCATCGGGATCGCCGCGTTTGGCGTCTCGGCCTATCTCGACACCGCGATCGAGGCCTTTCCGGACGTCACGAACATGCAGGTCAACGTCATCGCGCAGATGCCCGGGCAGGCCCCGGAGGAGATCGAGCGCCAGGTCACGATCCCGCTCGAGCGCGCGCTCAACGGCACACCGGGCATGATCCAGATGCGCAGCGAGAGTCTGTTCGGCCTCGCCTTGGTCTGGCTGACCTTCGAGGACGGGCAGGACGGCTTCCGCGCCCGGGCGCTGGTGGCGGAGAGGTTCCAGGACGCGGACCTTCCCTCCGGCGTCACGCCGCAGCTCGCGCCGGACGACACCCCGCTCGGGCAGATCTTCCAGTATCACGTCGTGAGCGACCGGCACACGCCTGAGCAGATCCGGGGAGAGCAGGAGTGGACGATCTCGCGGATCCTCCGCCAGGTCCCGGGCGTTGCGGACGTCGTGAACTTCGGCGGATTCCTGAAGGAGTACCACATCGTCGTGGACCCGGTCGCCCTCCAGGCGCACGGGCTGACGCTTCAGGATCTCTGCGACGTGGTCGCCAAGTCCAATCACAACGTCGGCGGCGGGTTCCTCCACAGCGGAACGCAGGAGCTGGTCATCCGAGGCGTCGGCTATCTGCGAGATCCCCACGAGATCACCCAGGCGGTGCTCAAGAACGAGGGGGGCACTCCCGTCACCGTGGGGGACGTCGCGACGCTGGTCGCCTCTCATACGCCCCGCCGCGGCGACGTCGGCTACAACGACAAGGTCGGGGTCACCGAAGGATGCGTGCTCATGCGCCGCGGCGAGAACCCCTCTCGCGTTCTCGACGCGGTTCACGCGAAAATCGAGGAACTCAACGCGAAGATCCTCCCGGAAGGGATGAGAATCGTTCCCTTCTACGATCGCTCGACGCTGGTCGACCACACCTTGAGCACCGTCCATCACTCGCTGTTCTTCGGCGCGCTTCTGGTCACGGGTGTCGTCTGGCTGTTCCTCCGGAGCCTGCGCTGCTCGCTCGTCGTCGCGTCGGTGATTCCCCTCGCGCTCTTGACGGCGTTCATCGGATTGCGCGCGATCGGGCTTCCCGCGAACCTCATCTCGATGGGCGCGATCGACTTCGGAATTCTCGTCGACGGAGCCGTCGTGCTCGTGGAGAACGTCCTTCACGAAGCCGCGACCCGGAAGCCCCAGACGCGAAAGGAGATGCTCGCCCTGGTCTCCCGGGCGGCGTTCGACGTCGCGAGCCCGACTTTCTACGCGATGGCCATCATCATCGCCGCGCTCATTCCGATCTTCACGCTCGAGCGGATCGAGGGGCGGATCTTTCGTCCGCTCGCGATGACCTACAGCTTCGCCCTCGGTGGCGCCCTCCTCTTCGCGCTCACCGCGGTGCCCGCGCTCTGCGCCGTGGTCTTGCGCCCGCGAGACGCCGCCTCGGGTGACCCGCGGTTTCTCGTCGTGCTGCGCGACCGCTACGTCTGGTCGCTGCGCCAGGCGCTCGCCCGTCGCGCGTGGGTGGCCGTGGCGGCGGTCGCGCTCTTGACGGCGGGAGGCATTGCGGTCGCGCGCCTCGGCACGGAGTTCCTTCCGGAGCTCGACGAGGGCGACATCGACATCTTCGTCGAGATGCCGCCCAGCATCTCCCTCGACGACGCGGGGAAGCTGCTCACGGACGTGCGAGAGCGCCTTCGGGCGTACCCGGAGGTCGTCGACGTCCTCAGCGAGCAGGGGCACTCCGAAGCGGGCACCGAGGACAAGAACGTCAACATGAGCGAGACGTTCGTCCATCTCAAGCCGCGCGACGAGTGGCGCTCCGGCTGGAGCAAGGATCGCCTCATCGCAGCCATGCGGGCCTCGCTGTCCGAGATCCCCGGCGTGACGTTCAGCTTCTCACAGCCGATCAAGGACAACGTCGAGGAGGCGATGACCGGCGTCCATGGCAAGGTCGTCCTGAAGATCTTCGGGCCGGATCTCGTCGCCATGCGCGCGACGCTCGAGAAGTGCCAGTCCGCGCTGCAGAAGGTTCCGGGGATCGTCGATCTCGAGCGCTATCGCGACTCGACGGTCCCGCAGCTGATCATCGCGCTCGATCGGAGCGCGCTGGCCCGCGCCGGGATCACGGTGGACGCCGCCGAGGACGTCGTCGAAACGGCCATGCAAGGACGCGTGGTGACCGAGCTCTGGGAGGGCGACCGGCCCGTCCCCGTGCGCGTCTTGCTGCCGCACGACGAGTGGGTCGACCGTGACGCGATAGGCTTGATCTCGGTCCCGGGGGCGGGCGGGAGCCGCATCCCGCTCCGCGAGCTCGCATCCATCGGGCTGTCCGGCGGACTGGCCTGCATTACCCACGAGGCGAACAGCCGCTTCCTTGCCCTGAAGTTCAGCGCGGAGGGGCGCGACATGGGAAGCGTCGTGAAGGACGCGATGGCGGCGGTCCAGCAGCAGGTCCATCCGCCACCGGGTCACTTCTTCGTCTGGGGAGGCGAGTTCGAGAATCAAGCCCGGGCCATGCGGCGCTTCGAGATCATCGTTCCAATTTCGATCCTGGTGGTGTTCTCGCTGCTCTACATGGCGCTCCGATCGGCCCGAAGCGCGCTCGTCGTTCTCGCCGTCGTGCCCTTCGCGATAACCGGGGGCGCCTTCGCGCTGCTCGTGTGCCGGATCAACCTCTCGGTCAGCGCGGCCGTCGGCTTCATCGCCTTGCTCGGCCAAGTCAGCCTTGCGGCGCTTCTCGTGATCAGCTCGATCAACGCCCGCCGGCGGGCCGGCGAGGAGCTGGCCCCCGCGATCGTCTCGGGTGCCGCGACGCGACTGCGCGCGGTCCTGATGACGGCCCTCTTGGCGATCCTGGGCTTGACGCCGATGGCGGTGTCGCAAGGCGTGGGAAGCGAGATTCAGCGGCCGTTCGCCCTCGTGATCATCGGCGGTCTGTTCACGTCGATCGCCGTCGTCCTCTTCGTCCTTCCGGTCGCCTACGCGGCGGTCGCACCCGCACGGCTTCCGGAGTACGACTCCGACGACGATGTCCCCGTTCCCCACCTCTCGACAAGGCCGTTGCGGGAGAATCGACTTCCCCAATAGCACTCCCCGGAGAGGCGTTTACGGGACGCAAGCCCCTCCCATGCAGTTGGGGTAGGAGTTGGGGCACACGTGGCCGCAAGTGCCGCAGTTTGCGGGGTCATCGAAAGGTTCTACACACGCGCCGCCGCCGTCGCCGCTGGCGCCGCAGACGACTAAACCGGGAACGCAGGTGCCGGCGCATGTCCCTTCAATGCACATGGGATTGCCCAAACCAACCAAACCAGCGGGGCTGAGGCAAACGTGGCCGCAGGAGCCGCAATTGTTCGGGTCTGTCAGAAGAGATGTCTCGCAGCCGTTTGCCAGGTTGCCGTCGCAGTTGTCGGAACCGGAACTGCAGGTGACACCGCACGCCCCTTCGTTGCACGTGGCAGTGCCACCCGGGACGGGGGGGCACGACTGGCCACACTGGCCGCAGTTGTTCAAGTCCGTCCTAAGGTCTACACAACGGTCGAGACAGTGGGTAAGACCCGGATTGCAGGAGACGCCGCACGACCCTGAGTTGCACGTGGGACTGCCATTGCCGTTCGCGGGGCCGGGGCACACGTGGCCGCAGGCGCCGCAGTTCGCGGTGTCGTTGGGAACACACACGCCGCCGCAGCTGAGAAATCCGGGATTGCAGGCGAAGCCGCATGTCGTTCCGTCGCAGGAGGAGGTGGCATTCGCAGGCGGCGTACAGGGGGTACAACTGGCGCCGCAGCTCGACGTGCTGTTGTTGTTGACACACGCACCGCCGCACTCGTGGAAACCCGGGCCACAAGCGGGCGTGCAGTCGCTGTCCGCGCCATCCGTGAACCCATCGCAGTCATTGTCTACGCCATCATTGCAGAAAGTCTCGTGAGCCTGTGGCGGGTTCGCGGTGGGCACATGGACGCACCCGATCGCCGGATCGCACGAGTCATCGGTGCACACGTTCGAGTCATCGCAAGACACAGGGGTGGCCGCGCACTGGCCGGTTGCCGGGTCACAGAACCCGGCGAGGCATTTGTCGCCAACCGAGCAGTCGAGGGGCGCGTACTGGCAGCGGCCGCTGACGCAGGTGTCGGTCGTGCAGGCGTCTCCGTCATCGCACTGGGCGTTGGTTACGCAACAGCCGGCGATGGCTACCCCGGTGCACTGTCCATTGTTACAAGTATCGTGTTCCGTGCAGACACTCCCGTCGTCACATGCAGCTCCGTTGGCGGGGAGACTCAAGCACCCGGTGGCCTCGTCACAGAGATCGGTCGTGCAGGGGTTCCCATCATCGCAGTTGACCGGGGTGTGCTGGCATTGCCCGCCCGGAAGGCAGGCATCGGACGTGCACGGGTTGCCGTCATCGCAGAGCGAGGAATTGTCGAGGCAGCTCGGCGTGCACTCGCCCAACGTGTCGCCGTGACTCAAGTGAGCGGGGACGGCGTCTTCGCTCACCTGGATCGTCTGGACGTTGCCCGGGCTCCCCGGGGGACGGTGACAGAGAGTGACCTTCTTGCCCGCGGTAGCCGGAGCCGCCACAAGTAAGAGCACGGCGAAAACGGGCATGAGTCGCTTCATCATGGATGTCCTCCTCCGGGGCCGATAAGCCGCGTTCCCTGGCCCGGCTACGGCGAGCTGCCGTGGTGTCCGGAGCCTGTTCAACCGGAATCCGCGCCCCGTGTTACACAGACCGCCGGAGACGCACCGTGTTAGACTTGTTCAAGATTGTCCGGTGGGGGGCGGCCTTGGAAGATCGGTTCGTCACGACGCGCTGGAGCGCCGTCCTGGCCGCCGCTCGCGGAGAGGAAGGGGTCGAGGAAGCGCTGGAATGGCTGTGCGAGACGTACTGGTATCCGCTTTACGGGTTCGTACGGCATAGAGGCTACGACGCGGAGACCGCACGGGACCTCACCCAGTCCTTCTTCGTCACCCTGCTGGACCCGAAGAAGCTCCAAAGGGTCGATCCGGGCCGCGGCCGATTCCGGGCCTACCTGCTGGCGAGCATGAAGAACTTCCTCGCGCACGAGACCGAGCGCGTGGGGGCGCTCAAGCGCCGGTTCGAAAACCCGGCATTCAGGGCGGATTCCGAGGGGGCGGAACGCCGCTTCCTCGAGGAGCCTGCGGCCGGGCTGAGCCCGGAGGAGATGTACGAGTCGAGGTGGGCCCGGACCGTTCTCGATCGCGCTCTTCGGCGACTCGACGAGGAACACGCGACGACCGGACGGGGCGAGCTGTTTCGCCAGCTCGCGGGCCATCTGACCGGCGACGAGGTCCCGTACGAACGGCTCGCCGCGGCCCTCGGCATGACGGAGGGAGCCGTCCGCGTGGCGGTCCACCGGTTGCGCCAGCGGCTCGGGGAGCTTCTGCGTGAGGAGGTGGTCCAGACCGTCGCGGCCGTGAACGACGTCGACGACGAGATTCGCGAGCTCCTCCGCGCAGTGGCGAGATGCCCGTAGCGGAGCCCGGTCCCGGGGCATGCACCGCGTGCGGCGCGACGCTCCATCGGAGCGACGGCTCGTGGACGGTCTGCGTGCGCTGCGCGCTGGGCTTCGCCGTGGGCGAATGGGCCGAGACCTTCCCGAAGACGCCGCGGGACACGACCGTGTCCGGGACGCCCCCGGTCGAGCGGATCGGGCCGTACCGGTTGATCAGGTCACTGGGCGAAGGCGGGATGGGGACCGTCTGGGAAGCGGAGCAGGAACGACCGATCCATCGCCTCGTGGCCCTCAAGCGGCTCCGGCTCGGGCTCGACGGGTCGCAGGTGCTCGCCCGCTTCGAATCCGAGCGGCAGGCGCTGGCGCTGATGAATCACCCGAATGTCGCCCACGCCCTCGATGCGGGACAGACCGAGGACGGCCACCCGTATTTCGCGATGGAGCTGGTCGACGGTCCCTGGATCACGAGCTACTGCGACGCGGAGCGGCTCGACACGCGGCGCCGCCTGGCGCTCTTCATCGACGTCTGCCGCGCGATCCAGCACGCGCACCAGAAGGGGGTCGTCCACCGCGACATCAAGCCGTCGAACATCCTGGTACAAACGGAGGGGGGCCGCGCCGTCCCCAAGGTGATCGACTTCGGCGTCGCGAAGGCGCTCGGGGCGCACCTGACCGACCGCACGCTGATGACGCAAGTCGGCCAGCGCGTGGGGACGCCGGAGTACATGAGCCCGGAGCAGGCGGGACCGGGAGGATTCGACGTCGACACCCGCACGGACGTCTACTCGCTCGGAACGCTTCTGTACGAGCTCCTGACCGGAAGCCTGCCGTTCGCGGCGCCGAACGGCGATATCGACGAGCTGCGCCGTCGCATTCGTGAGGACGAGCCGGTGCCGCCCAGCGTGCGCGTCGCGACGTCGGGACCCGCGGCGGCCGAGATCGCGCGCGCGCGGGCGGCTCCACCCCTGAGCCTCTCCAAGTCCCTGCGCGGCGAGCTGGACTGTATCGTCCTCAAGGCGCTCGAGAAGGATCGGTCCCGCCGTTACCGGTCTCCCGACGAGCTCGCGGACGACGTGGGCCGGTATCTGAACAACGAACCGGTGGACGCGCGTGCGCCGAGCGTGGGCTACCGGGCGCTGAAGTTCTTCCGGCGGCACCGCGGCGCGGTGGCGGCCGCCGCCAGCATCACGCTCGTGCTGATCGCCGGGGCGGCGACCAGCGCGGTGCTCTACTTCCGCTCAGAAGAATCCCGCGCGGAGGCGAGCGCCGTTGCTGATTTTCTCGGCGGGTTGATCACCGACGTCAACCCGAGCGGCGGGAACAAGGACGTCACCGTCCGCGAGGTGGTGGACCGTGCCTCCGACTCCGTTTCCGTGCGCTTCAAGAGCCAGCCCCTGGTCGAGGCGTACCTGCACGACGTGATGGCCCGCAGCTACTCGGGTCTCGGAGCCTGGGAACAAGCCCGAACGCACGCGGAGGCGGCGTTCCGCCTCCGTCACGACATGCTGGGCGCGGACGACCCGTTGACGCTCCAGTCGATGGTCGCCGTGGGCGCGGCGCGGATCGGGACGGGACGGCTCGCGGAGACCGGAGGTCTTCTCGACGAGGCGATCCTGCGCAGCCGCAAGACTCTCGGAGACGAGGCGCCGATCACTCTCAGGGCGATGGCCGAGAAGGCGATCACCCTGCTCTATCAGGGCAAGCTCGCGGAGGGTGAGGCCCTTCATCGTTCCGTGTACGACGTCCGGCGTCGCGTGCTCGGGGACGATGATCCCGAAACCCTGGAGTCGTCCTATTGGCTGGCCCAATGCGCGATCCGGCAGGGCCGGGCCGCCGAGGCGGAAAGTCGCCTCCGCGATCTCCTGGAGCGCCAGCGCCGGGTTCTGGGCACGGAGCACCCGCGGACCCTGAGCACGACGAACCTGCTCGGCTGGGCGCTGAACACGCAGGGCAAGCACCAGGAGGCCGAGGACGTCTTCGTGCACTTGCTCGAGACCCGGCGCCGGGTCCTCGGCGACCGGCATCCGGAGACACTGCAGGTCGTCTACAACCTCGGGGGCGTGAGGGCGACGATGGGCGACAAGCGCAAGGCGTTCGAGTGGCTGCGCAACGCCGTGGACCACGGATACTGCAACCTGCCGAACCTGACGAACGACCACGACCTGGACTCTCTCAGGGGCACGCCGGAGTTCGATCAGCTGATCGCGGACGCGAACGCGAATTTCGCCCGCCAGTTCGGATCGCTCGGTTCGCATTCACGATAGAGTCCTAGGACTGAACCGTCCGTCCGGCGGCCTTAGTGAAGGCCCCAGGGCTCGAACACTTCAGCGTCGACCGGAGCGCCGCCGCAGGTCAGCGGAACGCAACGCCACAGTTCCAGGTAGTCACGGTAGTTGCCGTCGGTAACGAAGTCGGAGGACTCGACGATCACGATGTCATGGAGACGTCCGTCGCGCGCGACGACCGCTCGCGCAGCGACGGAGCCCTGGCTTTGGGGGCTGATGGTAAACCCTCTCTGCGCGGAGGCATCGCACGTGACCCCAACAGCCTTCTCTTGCGGCGTGCAGAGCGGAGAATCGACGGCACCCTCGGGTCTCGCCAGAAGCTCGCCGCGATCGGCGGCCAGATCGACAATGCTCTCGACCCGAAGCTCCAACACCTCATGGTTCCCGTCGAACCGCTTGATCAGTCCGGGGAACTGGTGCGCATGCCACGGCCGATAATCAGAGAACTCGTGAATCGCCTTGTATCGCAGGCCGGAAGTCATCGACGGCCCGGTCTCGTATCGAACCGGCACGCCCGAGTCCTGAACGACACTGAGCTTGGACCACGGAAGTCGGCCCGGCAGCGCCAAGGCGACCTCTACGACGGGAACCCTTCGATTCTGTGCCTTCACAGTCTCGACTCGCCCGCCCTCGGGAACCTTCGTGAATTCGGCCACGTCGATGGCATTCTCGATGTCGAGGAGGCGCAGGGGTTGGTACGGCGAGTCGGCAAGCGTCCACCGGCTGCTCCCGCTCTGGCCGGAGACCTGATGATGGCCCGGGTACGAGATCTCCTCTCGCCACGCATCCGGAGACCACCAACTTAGCTCGTACCGCCCTTGGACCTTTCCACCTCCCAGCTCTTGCAGCCAGAAGTTCGCGCGGAGACGAAACGGAGTGCTATCCCCCGCACGCAAATCGACCGTCTTGGTAGCGCGAGCCAGGAGCGCTCTCGCTTCCAGAGATGACTCCGGTGCCGCCGACACCACCGTCGCGCTGGCCAGGATCGAACCGATGAATTTCGCTGCTCTTGGAAAGTGTGTCATGCCGGATCCTGCGTGTACTGTACCTCAGGGAGCGGCGCGGAGACTACACCCCACCGTGTGTCCAGTGCCGGCCCGTCCCTTTACCGGGAGCCCGGGTACACCGTCGCCTCCGCCGCGCTTGCGTCCCCCGCTCTTCGATCGGGCTCGGAAAGTCGCGGTACGTTCGAATCGCACTGGCCGGGACTGATCCTCTACAACGGCTGGAGAAAGGAAGGCCAAATGATTACCGAATCTGCGAAGCCTCGGCTCAAGTTCGTTCTCGCTTTCGCAACCGCGTTCCTTGGCGTCGGGGTGGTCGCCTTGTCGGCGGTCCCGCCGACCACGCACCACCAGGTCATCGTGCCCGGCGAGGATCGCTTCAAGCCGTTCTCCCTGACGATTCGCGTCGGCGATTCCGTGGAGTGGATCAACAACGACACGGACGATCACACCGTCGTCAGCAACGATTTCTTCAACACCACGGGCGACAAGAATGTCAACACACTCCTTCCGGGAACCGACAGCAACGGCGGTGTCCCCGGGACGTTCACCATGAGATTCACGAAACCAGGCGTGTTCAACTTCTACTGCCGTATCCACTCGAAGCTCGACGACGAGCATCAGCCGACCGCGCCGGGGCCGGGTGGGGGCATCCAAGATCCGACGACCGGTAACTACGGCACGCCGATGATGGGAGTGATCACCGTTCTCAGCGGCCAGGGGGACCAGGGGCAGCAGCAAGGCCAATGAGTATCGCGGCTCGATCGCGGTGGACGTCGCCGTGTCTTTCGGCCCTCAGTGGCACAGCGCGCGTTGCCAGGCAACCGTCAGTGCAATTTCGGTGTTCACCCAAGTAACGGAGTAGGCGACCCGTTCGTTGGACGCAAGATGAGCCTCTTCGTCGTCGATGAGCCATTCGTTGTTGTCGACAAGCCGGAAGTGAGACGGCCCGAGGGCGTAGGGATTTGGCGTCGTGTCCGTGTGCTGGTACCCATCCGTCAGGAACAGTAAGACGGACGTGCCCGCGGAGACTGTCGGCTCGCCGTCATGCGTGCTGTACAGCATGCGCTGGTGCGCCGCGGACCAGAAGGGGCCAGATTCCAGGTTGACGTAAAGAACGCCTCCGCTCGGCGCGGTGCCCTTCTTCGTGGAGAGCACCTGTACCGTGGCGATTGTCGGATAGGCTGCGTTGCCGTCATGTTTGACTTCCGTCACCGTTCCGTAGACGACTAGGTCGGAAATCCAGGTGATGTGACGGACGTAGTACGAACTTGACGGGCTGGGCGGAACGCCGAGGGCGACGCCTATTCTGGCGGAGCAAGCGAGCTCGTGTTCGTCCCAATCAAAGCGAATTGCAGCTCTTGCAACGCTCCCGCTGCAGGACATGCCGATCAGCAACGCTGCGATTCCCGCTATTCGTCTCATCGTGGCCCCCCTGCCGACAACCGCCGAGTCGGGGTTTGGACGTTCGCAATTGAAGCCTCGCGCCGCACCTACGGTTTCGCGGGCTTTGGGGTACTCATCGCGAGCTCGACATTGTCACGCATACGCCAGACCTCTCCGGTGTCCGTGTTAACGAGATAGCCGTTGTCCCCGGCCGCCACGAACCACTTGCCCGGAGCGCTGTGGGCAACTGGCTCGGCGCTCACGCGGCTCCCGGCGAAGACGATGCCAAGCAAGAAAGCAATGACGCCGATCAGGAACACCGATCCCACACTCAGATTGAGCTTACGACCCATGTTGGACTCCTTTCGCTTGCGATGAAGAGTACCCGATCGGTCGTACGACCCCCTGCAAGCGCACTTCCTTGAGGTGCCGACAAGGAGGCCCCGGCCGTTTTCGTAGTCGCTGGAGCAAGAAAGCGAGCCAGGCCTTCTGACGCGGTCCCAGAGCAATTCGTCATTATGCTGGGACGGTATTTTCATCGTGGTCCCCTTGCGGACGCGCGCGCCGCAAAAGTTTCGCGGAAAGCGTCATATCGGCCGACCGGGGCCGCGCTCGCCGCCGTAAGCTCTCTTGGAGTACGAAGGGGGCAAAGTCCGCAGCGGCGCGTCCAGCGCCGAAGAACCGGGGGAGCCATGAACGCAACTCGAAGCCCACGTTGGCTGGTATTCTGCACGTTCGCCTTTTTCTCTCTGCTCGCTCCCAACCGCACCGACGCTCAGGTCGTCCGTCAGCTCACCGACGTCAAGACCGGCAGCATGACGTACGCCGCGATGGACGACACCGGCACGGAGGTCTTCGTCGCGACCAGCAACGACCCGCTGGGCAGCAACGCGTCTCATGCGTTCCAGATCGTGCGATACACGGCGTCCTCTGGCGCGGCCGCTCAGCTGACGACGGCGACGGACGGCACGTACTCCGGCGGCTGGAGCGTGTCGGTCAGCAACGACGACCAGTTGTGCTGATCATCTAATTCTGTCCGCTTTGCGGCGCGGAATGCGTGGAGTAATTCGTCTCCTTCGGATTGAAAGAAAACCAAGTTCGATGAGCGTTCGGCCGAGCGCCAGCCGGTCGATGCTCGCCTGTTCCTGTCGTTGCAACTGGACGCCGTCGGGGACGCCTCGTTCGCGGCGCTCCTTCGCCTCGTAGCTCCGGTAGGCGTCCTCAAACGCCTTCCGCTCGTCGTCCCGAAGCGGCTCTCGCTGCGCCCACGCCTCGTCGGGCGTCGGCCCGTTGCGTCCGGAGGGCCGTGCCGTCTCGTTGGCCTGGAGCTGGGCTGCCTTGACGTCATCACAGGTCCACTCCCAGGGCCTCTCGTGCCGCACGGCCTGGTGATACGTCCGTGTCTCAATCGATCCCGTGCCCGCTTCGATGCTCCCATTGTACGCGGGGGTCATCGGCGGCGAATAGAGCAGATGGATCCCTTTTGCCGCCGCCCAGGCCCGAAGCTCGCCGGCGATGAAGGCCGGTCCGTTGTCGAGCTTGAGGACCAACGGCACGCCCCACCACCGCAGGGCCACCTCCAGCGCCGTGAGGACCGTCGACGCCTTCTCGTCCTGGACCGGGAGGGCGAGGATCTGCGTCCCGCTCGCCAGATCCCGGACGTTGAGGATGCGGGTGTAGAGCCCGTCGATCGGGAGCGGGGGCGTGCAGAAGTCCACGGCCCAGATGGCACCCGGACGGTGCCACCGCAAGCCGTGGACGAGAGCGCGGGTGCTCAGCCGCACCAGGCGACGATACCGTCTCTGGAGGTTGACGAGCACGCCTCGGCTGACCTGTGGGAAGAGCCACTCCAGCGTGGGGATCCCGACGTCTGGACCGAGGATCGCCAGGGCGGCGATGACCATCTGACGGACCGATTGTTCGATGACGCGGATGGGGCGGCCGCGGCGCTTGGCGCGGAGGTGGTCGGTCCTCCACGACTTCCCCCACCGCCGCAGCGTTCTCGGCGCCACCTGGAAGTGTCCTGCCACGTTCTTCATGCCCTCTCCCTGTTGCCTCGCCCACCGACCCACCGCGACGGCCGAGCGACGCGTCGCACGCTCTTTCAGGCGTCGCAGCATCTGCCCCGCGCGATCCCGCCACGACCGTCGCGGCTCAGCCGCTACGACTTTGACTCCCTCGACCCCGATCCCCGGTCCGGCTCGCTACCACGAAGGCCACGTCCGCCCTCGTTTTCTGGCGACGAAGCTCGGACTCCAGCGATGCGATGTGCTGTTCGAGTTGACGGACGTCTCCCGCGGTTTCGGGATCGCTGGCGCTCGGGCGGCCCGCCGGCCGTGGCTCGAGCCAGTCCACCGCGGCCTGCAGCGCTCCGCATCGAATGACGTGAAAGCGCGATGAGCTCAGATGGAGCTGCTCACACGCCTCGACGACACTCTGTCGCGATGCAACCGTCTCGACGATGGCCTTCAGGCGCGCCTTCGCCTCGAAGGACCCGTGCAGGCGATCGATGTGATCGAATCCAACGCTAGGACGTCCTGCCGGCATGCTGCACCCCCCGTCATGCTCCGGCCGGAGGTGCCTTCGTCTCGGGCCTCGACTCCGTCGTCTCCGCCGGATGCGTCGTCGGTGTTTCGCCCGTCCGCAGCGCCGACACCGCTCGGAGCGCCCTTGCCGTGCCTCGCCGTGTGCGTCGACCCGTGCGGCCGATCTTACGCCCAGGGTTTGGCTTCGGTTCGACGATCCCGATCGATCGCTGGGATGCCCGAAGCAGCGCCTGGAGCCGCGTGACCTCGCGCTCCAGTCGTGTCTTGTCCTGCTTGACGTGGTCGAGCTCGGCCGCTTGGCTGACCCGCTTGCCGCGCGGGCGCGGCTCGAGCGCCAGGAGAATCCCCTGAAGCGCCCGCGTTTCCAAGACGTAGTACCGCGGCAGCGACACCCCCAGCGCCTGGCTTCCCTCGGTGGTCGTCTTCGCCCCGGCGAGGACTTCCAGGATGACGGCCGCCTGCTTCTTGGCGTCGGCGCTCCCGTCGAGTGCTTTCGGTCCGGTGGGACGCGCGCTCGTCGGCTTTTTCATTCCTCGCCTCCTTCCGGTTCGACGTCATCCTGATCCGCGTGCTCCGGAGCCCACGGCGCCAAGGGTTCCGGCATGGCCGCCTCCTCCCCGGTGTCGACGCGACGTCCCGGCGCTTCGAGATCGACTTCCTCACGGTCCCCGTCCGGTCCGGTGAGCACCACCCGGCTCCCCTCCGTATGCACCGAGATCCCCGCATCGCCGATGCGGCCGGTCAGGTAGAAGCTCTTGCGAGGCACACCGTGTTGCGCCAGCTCGAGCGCGTTCGCGGCGACGCGCGCCCGGAGTGTCGTGAGCACCTCGGGTGCCGCCGCGAAGAATCGATCGGCCGGCACGAGTCCCTCGATCCCCTGATGCGGCCGCTGGAAGTTGTAGTGGTCGATGAAGTGACCGACGCGCTTGCGGGCGTCCTCTAGGCTCACAAACGAGGCGCCCTGCAGGCACTCACGCCACAACGTCCCCCAGAATCGCTCGGTCTTTCCCAGGGTCTGCGGGTGGCGCGGGCGCGCGATCACGTGCCGGATGCCACGCCGCTCCAGGAGCTTGGCGAATCCGCTCTTCCCCCGCCACGTCACATACTGCGGCCCGTTGTCGGTGAGGACCTCTTCCGGCGCCCCGAAATTCGCGATCGCCGCTTCCAGGACCTCGCGGACAAGTGCGCCGCCGGCGCTGGCCCAGGCCCCGTATCCGACGACGAACCGACTGTAGTCGTCGAGGAAGACGACGAGGTACACACGGCGGTTCTCGCGCTTGATCAGGAAGGTGAAGAGATCCGATTGCCACAACTGATTGGCACGGGCGCGCTCGAACCGGTGGACGACCGGCTCGTGGATGGCGGTCTCCGTCTCCTCCACCTCGTACCCGGCTTCCTTCAGGACGCGCAGGATCGCGCCGGTGCTCGCGCCGTACCCCTCGCACCGCATGAGCATGTCGTGGATGCGCTCGGCTCCCCAGTCTTGGTGCTGCTCCTTCATGAGGATGATCGAGCGCTGGGTCGCCTCCGGCAGACGGCTTCCCCCGCGAGGGCCACGCGGACGGTCCATCAAACCGGCGGGACCGTGCCGCTGGAAGCGACGCTTCCACTCGTAAAGCGTGTGCGCCGTCACCCCGACCATCGTGGAGAACTCGGGGGCCCCTAAACCGGATCGCGACCACACGTCGAGCAATACGATCCGCTGTGCGGGTGTCATGGGCGGGGTGGAAGGGTCGGGGGGCTGACGCCGTCGCGGCCCGCCTCGGCCCCGACCCGTCAACCGAACCGCGCTGACGGCTCCATCCACACTATCCACAGCTTGCGCGGCTGCGGAGGTGGGGCTCTCTCGATCCTCAGATCCTGAAACCGGAAGTCCGTCGTCCATCGCTCCTCCTCGTTCGTGACTTGGCGTCACACCAAGAAGGGGCGAATTACTCCACGCGTTTATCTCATCTCAGCGGTCAGCATTTCGGAGAGCTGCACACCGGCCGTCGAGTTCGCAGTTGCGAGCAGGCGTCCCTCGCCATCAAGCGTGAACGTCTCGTTCCCGGTGTCAGAGGCATCGGGGCGATTCCAGGTGTGCGTCGCCAACCCGCCGGCTGCGTCGTACGACCATGTCTCCGTGTTCGTTCCGGTGACCGCGGGGACCTGGACCACCGTCCGCAATCCCGAGTACGAGTCGTAGCTCGCCTGCCAGGTCGAGCCGTCCGCGGTGACCTGCGTCAGCCGGTCCTGCGTGTCGTACGTGTAATTGTAGGTCTTCTGCGGGTTCGTCGTGCCCGGAGCGTATTCGACAAGTGTCGATCGGTTCCCGTCCGGGTCATACGTGAATCCCAATGAGTGGCCGGTTCCGATGGCGGCGTAATCCACCACGGTCGCCAGCGACACCGGTCGTTCGAGCAGATCGCGGGTCCAGGTCAGGTGCGCTGTGTCGGGACCCTCGTCGGCGTTGGCCGTCAAGAGTTCGCCCGCAGCATCGTATGTGTAGGACTCAAGCCGGTAGTGATTGTCCGGGTCAGAGGGATAAGTCCGGCTGATGATCCGTCCCGCCGAGTCCCGGCTGATTGTGACGTACCGACCACCCGGGTACGTGACCTTGGTGACCCGACCGGAGCTGTCGCGGTCATAGAGCCAGCTCCGATTCAGCGGGTCCGTCACGGAGATCAAGCGATTCGACGCGTCGAAGCCGTAGGTCGTCGCGCCGCCAGCGGCAACGCCCTGCGAGGCGAGCTGCCCTGCGGCGTCGTACGTGTACGAGGCGAGCTGGACGTTGGGCGTAATCGCGTCATTCCAAAGCGCCGTCAGACGATACCGGGCGTCGTACACGTAACGAAGGTTGGTACCCGCCGGCCCTTGCACTCGGGTCAGTCTGCCCGCGTCGTCATATGTCCTCGACCAGGTGTTCCCGAGTGGATCGACGGTCGTCGTCACGCGTCCCGCCATGTCGCGGTTGTACGTCCACTGCGAGTAGACCGTCTGGTGCGTGACGGGATCTTGGTGGTCGGGGCGCCGCAGCTTCCAGAGGTTCCCTTGTGCCGTGTAGTCCATCTGGAACTGTCGGTTGGTCGGGTCCGTCGCCGTGATCGGGTTTCCGTAGGCGTCGTAGGTGAGCGTCCACAAGTATCCGCTTACGGGATTCGCGGCATTCCCGTTCGGCAACCGCATCGTCAGGCGATCGCCATTTACGGCGTAGGTCGCCGTCGTCTTGTTGTTGTAGGCGTCGCGCTCTTCCGTCACCCGGCCCGCCGAGTCCCGGACAAACGTGGTCACGCCTCCGGTGACGCTCGTGATCGTGTTCGCCCAGCCGTTGGTTGCGTCGTAGACATACGTGATCGTCGAACTCGTCCCCGCCGGCGTGTGGGTCAGCGGCCTGTGGTTGCTGTCGTACGTCCAGTAGGCGTGCTCCCCCATCGGACCCGTGTAGCTCGTCGGGTTGTGGTTCGCGTCGAGGCCGATCGTGTGCTGGCCGAGGGTTGGCTCGAGGACCGCCGTCGTGATCCCCGTGGAGGAAGGCGTGTACTTCCACGCGTGGTTGAGCCCGTCGGTGACCGTTGTCTGCGCGCCGTAGGCGAATCCCCACGGCCCTGCGTTGGCCTCGTAGCTCGACACGCGCATCTGGCTGTCGTAGGAAACGGTCAGATACACGTCGCCGAGAGGAGTGGTCGCGGACGTCAGCTTGTTCGACGTTGCGTCGTAGGCGTAGGTCCAGTTCTTGCCGAATACGTCGGTCGCCCTCGTGAGGCGTCCGCCGCTGTCGTAATCGAATTGCACGATGCGGCCGGTGTTGTCGGTCAGCTTCACGACTCGGCTGCGCGGGAAAACCGTCGAGGGGTAGTTGGCCGTGTAGACAGGCCGCGTAATTTCGATCCAGGCGCCATCCGTGTTCTGGACGTGCGAGAGGTACCCCTGGGTGTACGTAAGGTTCACCTTGTTGTTCGAGCGGTCCTTGATCTCGGTGAGCAAGTACGCCGAACCCGCGGTGCTGACGCTCCACGTGTAGGTGTACTGCGTCCCGTCCATCTGGGTCTCGACGATGACTGTCGAGGACGACCGCTGCAACTTCATGTGACGCGTCGGGGCGTCGAACTGACGCGTGAACGATCCGCCCGTCTGCTCGGTCCACCAGAGCACATCACCTTCCGGGGTCGCCTGAACCACGCCGCCCGCGATCGCGATCAAGTACCCGGCGTACCCCAGCGCCCAATTGGGTCCGAGGTCCTCGCTCCACCGCGGCTCGTTCTGCTGGCCAGGAGGAGGGGGCGGAAGGTAGGCGGTGATCCCCGAGTCGTAGACCCGCCGGAACTCGATCGGCATGTGCCCGGGGAGCTTCAGGTCCAGCACACCGAAGGCGATGTTGCCGACGGTCGTGTTCACGAAGCCGTGACGGACCCCGCGGAAGACGTTCTGATTGACTTCTTCGAGGGGGTACGACGGAGGCGGCGCGTCAGGTCCGAGGTCCGCGCGTGGTTCGACCTCAGGACGCACGTTCGGAAGCGAGAGCGACTGGATCGGCTCCTCGCGAGCCAGCGCCCGCTTGCCAGCCCCGCCGGCAACGGCGATGAGAAGAGCCAGGATTGCAAGGCTGCGGAGCGAACGGCGATCGATCGACGCCTGGATCATCGGACCCCCCGGTGCGATTTGAACTGGTTCTCTGTGCTGCGCGGACGATACACGGAGACTCACTTGGCACAAGACTTCTTTTTGGCTCATTTGTGGAGTAGGAGCCGCGAGATGTCCGGAGTTCGAGCCGACGGGGCGTTATCCTCCGCGCGTATTCTGGCTACGATGCCAATAAGACAATCTCAGGATGTCATCGGCGCCTCGAGCTCTGCGCGAGCGAGGCCGAGTGTCGCCCTTTCTCGGAGCTGGGACGTCGCTCCACACGAGCAGGCGAAACGCTCCCGCTACTTCCCAGCGAGTCGCCTGCCTGCTTTGATCGCCGCCTCGAACCCGCGCCTCTCCTTGATCGCCTTCACCTGCGCCTTCTTGCGGGCCGACAGCTGCCGCATGTAGCCCATGTAGGCGCCCTGGAGCTTGAGCTGGGCGCGGCGCTTGGGGGTGATCGTCATCGCTCGGCGGCCGGTACGTCTGGCGGCGCGGACTGCGACGCGCTCGGCCTTGCGCGCACGCTTCGCGACCGACGCGAACGCATTCTCGATGTCGGCGAGGGCGCGGCGGATGGAGCGGAGGTGGCGCGTCACAGATGGGCGGCGTAGCATCGCGGTTTCCCCCAAGTGACCGCCGAGACTAACACGGCTCGACTCGGATTGCGTAGGCCGATGCGGGACGACAAGGCTCCGCTTGATTCGCTGGTATCCTTTCCTGATGGGAGAGAGCTTTGGGTCCGTGGAAGCGCGTGAAATCGCTCGGCATGCCTCTGATGCGGCAATTCAGCGACGGGCCAAGGGATTCATTCGACGCCTTGCGTCGACGGGAACGCTTCCACTCCTAATCGCCTTTCTTGCGACAGGACTGACGCCGGCGGAATCACCGCCGGAACAGGCCGCGTCTCAACCTTCGCCTGCTCCCGAGGATTCGTCGCTACCGCAAGGGGTCGTGCCTCCCAAGCTCCTGTCGAGCCGCCAGCCAGTCTTTCCCGGAATCATGGACGACAGAACGCTCGAGGCCGATGTCGCATTGCAGGCGGTAATTCTCAGCACGGGCGCCGTTGGTCCGATCAGAGTATTGAGCTGCGGTGTTCATCATCGAGGCGAGAGTCCACAGAAGCAATATGAGCGACACTGCCCGGCATTCGAAGCCTCTGCGGTCAAGGCGGTCAAGGATTGGAGGTACGAACCGGCGCGAATGGACGGAAAGGCCGTGGACGTTTACTACACAATCCGAATTGGCTTCCATCATCGCTGAAGCTGCAGACGGCGAACACAAGAACCTGGTCTCATTGTGTGAATCTGTATTAGCTTCGAAGTGGTCCGTTCAGAATCACAATAATTTGTTGGCTTTTCACAATGGATTCACTTCCCTGAACTTCGCCGCATATCGCCTCACGCTTGATCGACGACATGCGGCACACCCTCGCCAACCGAAGCGGCACGTTTGGGGTCGTTTTGGCGCTTCACGGCCGCCAATCGGCACGTCAGGGGCACGTTCTAGCCCGGAAACGGGGCCGTGCGACTTCCCTGCGTCAGCCGACAGCGCAGGTTAGCCTCGTCGAATCAACGACTTACAGCATTGCAGGCACCCGGCAACCTAGCGGCATGCGGCCCCGGAAGGTCCAAATCGTGCCGGTTAACCGCACCCTGCGGGGCTCTCTTCTATTGATAACCGCACCCTGGGACCGCCGATCCGAGGGTTTCTCGCCCCGGTCCGGCGCCTGAACCCGCGATAAACGCACCTGCTCCGCTACCCGACCCAGGGGCTCTCTCGCTCCTTCATCCATTCCAGGTAAACCATCCAGCTGCGCCAGCTCGAGTGCATCTGCGACGCCAGCCACGAGTAGGTGAACGCGAGCGAGAAGTGGTTCACGCCGGTCTTGACGTACCGGTACTTCTTGATGCCCGTCTCCTCGTCCTCGTCCAGGACCTTCGCGTCGCAGGTCAGGTGCTGGGCGAACGTCTCGACCAGCGGCTGCCGCCGGGGGAGCAGCACGAGCTTTTCCCGGATGGCCGTTCGGGACGCGTCCAGAGCCTCTGTGCGATTCACGATGACGTGATGGGCCGTGCCATCCCACTTTGGCCCGCCGCGCTGGCCCTCCTGGAAGAAGCACAGGTGAACCTTGTTCTGGTGCCGTTTGGCGAACTCCCGGGTGGCGTGGGTCTCCGGGAGACCATCGATCACACACGTGCCGACGTCGAACTGCTCCATGAGCCGGTCGAGCTCCGAAAACTCGTGGCACTCGCCGATGTAGACGATGCGCTCTGGCGAGTTCCGGAATGACTCGGTTCGCTGAATGACTACGTGCAGTGCCCGACCCGTGTCAACGCCCATCGAGTGCCACGCGGCGTTCTTGTCCGCGCCTTCGGCGAACGGCTCGTCCGTGCACAGCGCTAGCACGCTCGCCGCGTCCAGCCGGCGCTCGAGGTCGGCCCAGGGGATGCCAATCTTGAGGTTGAAGAAGCGCTCGGGGTATCGGGTGGTCCGGTAATCCTCCAGGATCTCGCGGGGATCGACCTTCGATGAGAACAATTGCGAGATCCGGTAGCCGTGGATGGGGCGGCCCGGGAACTCGGCGACCCACTCCCCCGCCGCCATGTCGAGCTCGGCGGCGCACTTTGGGCACGCTCGGTAGAACGATCCGTCCGGCCTCGGGAGAATGATCGTGACCTCCTGGCCGAGCTTCGTGGGGAACACGCGGTCGAGTGCCGTCCACGCGGCGCACGACGGACATCGCACCGTCCAGTGCCGCTGATCCGAACGCTGGAACGCCTCGTCGATGCCGTAGTCGGGAAGGCTGGGATTCGAGAGCTCGAAGATGCGCTTGTAATCGGAGTGGCCAAGACGCTCTCGGGCCATCGCCTTGGCTTGGGGTTCCGCTTCGTCAAGCTCGTCGAACACGATCAGATCGGCCGGCACGCTCTTCATCCCGACGTTCGACTGCATGCCGCGGAAGTAGAGGTGCGCGTCCCCGATCTTCTTGACGCCCATCGTGTCGGTGTCGGAGATGAGCTTTGCCAAGAATGGGTTCTCGGCCACGAGCGGGTTGACGCGAGCGCGTGAAAAGTCGAGCACGTCGCTTCGAGTCGGAAAGAAATACATCACGTCGAGACCGATGATGCAGGTGTGGATCGCCCGAAGGATCGCCGCAGTCGTGCCTCCGATCTGAGCGGCCTTCGAGAGGACGATGTGCGGCGCCTGGTCGTCGTAGACCTGGCGGAGGAACTCGTGGCCTTCGAATGAGAACGGCCTCGCGTCCAGGCGAATACGGCGGACGGCCCAGTCGGCCAAAGGCTCCGCAACGGCACGGGTCTCAGGCCGGGCCATCTCCATCATGCGGGCCCTGAGGTAGCTATCGATGCGCCGCGTTTGACCCATCGGGCTCCTCGTCTTCTTCCATGCTGCGGGGAATCAATTCCAGGACGGCCTGGGCGATCCGGTCGCGCGTGGCGGGTTCGGAGATCTCCCTTTTGATCACGCGCAGAAACGTGTCGACGACGTGGCGCGTCTCGGCGGCGGCTTCGGCGCGGATCTGCTCCTCCGTCTCGCCGTCGAGCGACAAGCCTCGTGCCAGCCGCTGACCCTTTTGCGCGCGCTCCAAGATCGCGGACACACGGTCCAGGTCTCGGGTCTCGCTGCCATCGATCTGGCCCTTCTGGACGGCCGCGAAGACCCGAGCGACGACGGCGTTCCAGAGCTTGAAGTGCTGGGCGTTGAGGTTGACGCGTTCTGTCGCCAGCCGTTCGACCAGTTGCTCGGCCGCCCGCTTGTCGATCTTGATGCGGAGGCCGTCCCAGTCCTCGTCGCGTTTCCACACGCCGACCGTGTGCGGCTTGACCCTCACCCGGCGGGCAATCTCCGAGATGGACGTGACCTCGCCGGTCAGGTAGTACTGCCGGGCCTCCTCGCGCAACTTCAGGGGGTGACGAGCCACTTGCTATCTCTGCGCGGGTCTCGAGTACCACGCCCACCAGCTGGCTTGGTACCGAAACCAACCCGATGCGAACGTCCACCCCGCCGTCAATCCCTGGTTGACGTGCTCGATTGTGAAGCGGCGATATTCAAGCGTTGCCACGCCACCCCTCCGCCTTCCGTCCTGTGAACTCCTGCCACCGCTGGATGATCACGTCGCAGTAGGCGGGATCGATCTCCATCAAGAACGCCTTGCGCCCGAGACGCTCCGCGGCGATCAGCGTCGAGCCAGAGCCACCGAAGAGGTCGAGGACGTGCTCGCCGTGCCTGCTGGAGTAGCGCATCGCCATCTCGGCGAGCTCGACGGGCTTTTCCGTCAGGTGCATCATCTCGGTCGGCGTCACCTTCTTCACGCGCCACAGGTCGGTCGCATTCGTCACGTCCGGCGCGAAGAAGTGCGCAGCTCCCTCACGCCATCCGTAGTACGCCCACTCGTGAGCGCCCATGAAATCCTTCCGCGTCAGCACCGGCCACTGCTTGTCCCAGATGATGGCTTGCGAGAAGTACAAGCCCGCGTCTTCGATGGCGGCGGGGTAGTTCCGCAGATTCGAGTACCCACCCCAGATGTAGAAGGACCGCCCAGGCTCCAGCGCGGCGGCGAGGTTGCCGAACCACGCGGCGAGCAGCCGGGCGAACTCCTCGTCCGAGACGAAGTCGTTTTCGAGGACGCGGTCCTTCGGCCGCATCTTTCCCGTCGGCCGGGACTTCTCAGGGTGCCTTGCGAGATCCAGCTGCTGGTGGTGGGATTTCGCCCGGGGGACGTTCCCCTTCGTCGAGAGCCCGGCCGCGATCGCGTTGTTGCTGCGCGGCTCGACTCTGACGTTGTACGGCGGGTCGGTGTTGACCAGCTGAATCCGCGCGCCATCGAGCAGCCGTGAGACGTCATCGGCGTTGGCGCTGTCGCCGCACAAGAGGCGGTGGTCGCCGAGGATGATCAAGTCCCCCGGCTGCGTCTTCGGATCGTCCGGCGGCTCCGGGATCGCATCGGCATCGGTCAAGCCGTCGATCGGCTCGTCGCTCCCGCGCAGCAGCTCGTCGATCTCGACGGTGGTGAATCCGGTCAGGTCCAAGTCGGCGCCGGCCGCTTCCAGTTCCCGGAGCACCTCTTCCAACTTCTCCATGTCCCACTCGCCGTGGATTCGGTTGAGCGCGAGGTTCAGCTGCCGCTCCGACGGCTCGTCGAGGTCGACAAAGACGCACGGCAGCGTCGCGATGCCTTCGGCTTCCGCAGCGCGGACGCGTTGATGGCCCCCTACAATCCGATCGCTCCGCCTGTTGACGACAATTGGCTCGACCGTGCCAAAGAAGCGTAGCGAGCGCCGCAACGCCTCGAGGTCGTGGTCCGCGATGGTCCGCGGATTGTAGGGCGCTGCCTTTCGCATCAGCTCGTCCGTTCGAACTTCCGTGACTTCCATGGTCGATACCTCATGCGATGGAGCGGGAGTTGCAGCGCGCGAATGCACTGTGGGCAATCGCCCACAATTTGTTCTTCCGACGATCGAAATCGCCTTGATGCCATTCGGATGTGGGCGCACTCATGGTCGCGAGAAGGAGATCAATGCCGTGACCTTGAACGATGTCTTCACGCGCCTCGTCGCCATCGCCGATGCATCGAACGGCGGTGCACGCGGCGGCACCATCCTCGCGTGCGACATGCTTCACCAGGACGCCCTGTACCAGCTCCAAGAGGGGCTCGCGACGCTGCTCGCCGACGTGGCGAACGCGTGCGGACCGAGCGAAGCACGCGTCCTCCAGAGCCGCTTCCCCTACTTGTTCGAGAGCCGATGAATCAATGGCGGGCGCATCGCCCACAGAGGAGCCACAGATGAACGAGACCGCACCGGCCACTACCGAGACCAAGCCC
>Ga0306924_10000726_pt1 | contig 28480 bp, 32 predicted proteins | sample sta12Can44000111_FD_203756 | JGI IMG/M metagenome (GOLD analysis project Ga0306924, IMG submission 203756) | Lab enrichment of tropical soil microbial communities from Luquillo Experimental Forest, Puerto Rico - statanox.12C.anox.44.000.111 (v2)... | ecosystem: Environmental > Terrestrial >... | reverse complement strand
GACGAAGCGGGTGAAGCACCCCTCGAAGCTCGTCAACGTGGGCGACAAGGTCGAGGCGGTCGTGCTCGACATCGACCCGAAGGCGAAGCGGATCAGCCTCGGCATGAAGCAGATCGAGGCGAACCCCTGGACGCTGCTCGAGGACAAGTACCCGATCGGCTCCGTCATCCGCGGCGAGGTCCGCAACGTCACCGACTTCGGCATCTTCGTCGGCGTCGAGGAGGGCATCGACGGCCTCGTGCACGTGTCCGACATCTCGTGGAACGAGCGCATCAAGCACCCGGGCGAGAAGTTCAAGAAGGGTGACGTGGTCGAGGCGGTGGTGCTCAACATCGACGTCGAGAACGAGCGCTTCAGCCTCGGCATCAAGCAGATCGGCGTCGATCCGTGGACGACGCTGAGCGAGCGCCACCCGGTCGGCTCGCGTCTCAAGGGCAAGGTGACGAAGGTCACCGACTTCGGCGCGTTCGTCGAGATCGAGCCCGGCATCGAGGGCCTCGTCCACGTGTCCGAGCTGCGCGAGGAGCGCACGGAGCACCCGCGGGACGTGGTGAAGGAGGGCGACGAGATCGAGGTGAAGGTCATCGACATGGACGAGCAGGAGCGCAAGGTCGCGCTGTCCGTGAAGGCCCTCAGCCGCGGCGAGGACGACTACCACGAGTACCTGCGCAGGCAGGGCGACGGCCGCGCGCGGCTCGGCGACCTCATGGAGAAGTTCAACCGCCGCAAGGGCTAGTCTCCCGTCGTCGTAGGGCGGGGCCTCGTCCCCACGTCGAGCGGGCGGCCTTCCGGGCCGCCCGCTTGTTTTTTGTGGCCATGGGCGCCATCGGGTCGGCACGGCGTGCGCTCGCCCGCGGCGTCGGCGACCCGCCGATCCCGAGCCAGTGGTGCCCGCGCGGGGCGCCCATTAACGACGAGCAGGGGAGGCGAACATGAAGGACTTCCACTGCAGGGACGCTGGCATGGCGTGCGACTTCGTCATCCGCGGCGAGTCGAACGACGAGATCCTCCGGAAGGCAGGCGAGCACGCGCAGCAACAGCATCAGATGGCCGTGACGCCCGAGCTCGCGAAGCGCGTCGAGTCGCTCATCCACGACGAGGACAGCGAGGCTCACCGGCGCTCGACCTCGCGTCCGCGGTAGCTCCGGCGAACGATGCTGCCCGCCCCCCAGGTCGAGCCGCGCCGGAGACCGCTCCCCGTCGAGCGCCGCCGGCCGCAGCCGACGCTCATCCGGGTGACGCACTGGGTGAACCTCGTCCTGTTCACCGTGATGGCGGGCAGCGGGCTCCGCATCCTGGCCGCCTACCCGCGCCTGGGGGAACGCGGTCAGGATTACGGCTGGTATCCGTTCCAGGGGGCGAGCCCGCCCGCCGCGCTCACCCTCGGCGGCTGGCTCGCCGGCGCTCGCCACTGGCACTTCGCCTTCGCGTGGCTCTTCGTCGCGAACGCGGTCGTATACCTCGTCTATTTCGTCGCGAGCGGCGAGTGGAGGCGCCGGCTCTTCTTCCCGCGGCGCGACGCGCGCAACGCCTGGGGCACGCTGCTCCACGACCTGCACCTCAGGCGCGCCGAGCCGGCGCCGGTCGGCCTGTACAACGGGATGCAGCGGCTCGCCTACACCGGCGTGCTCGCCGCGGCGGTGCTGCTCGTGCTCTCGGGGCTCGCGCTCTTCGAGCCGGTGCAGCTGCCGCGCCTCACGGCGCTCCTCGGCGGGTACGACAGCGCGCGGGCGATCCACCTCCTCGTCCTGGCGGCGCTGGCGCTCTTCACGGTCGTCCACGTCGTCCAGGTCGCGCTCCACCCGCGCACGTTCGTCGACATGACGCTGGGCGGCCGCCCGCCCGCGGAGGAAGCACCGTGAGGGGCGCGACGCGCCGGCGGTTCCTGGCCGCGGCCGTCCGCTCGGCCGGCGTCGTCGCGCTGGGCGCGGTCGGCTGCGACAGCCGCCACCCACAGGCGGGGTTCCTCGGGCTCATGGAGCGCGCCAATGAGCGGTTCCAGCGGGCGCTCTTCGATCCGGGGCGGCTCGCCCCCGAGCTGTCGGAGGAGGAGGAGAGCGATCCGGCGGACTTCCCCGCCTACAAGATCGGCCCCATCTACCCGCCCGCGCCACCCGGCTGGGCGCTCCGGGTGACGGGGCTCGTGGCGCGCCCGCTCGCGCTCGGGCTCGACGACCTGCGGCGCCTGCCCGGAACGCGCACCCGCGTGCGGCATCACTGCGTCGAGGGTTGGTCGGCGGTGGCGTCGTGGGAGGGCGTCCGGCTCTCCGAGGTGGCTCGGCTCGCCGGCGCCGACCCTCGCGCCCGGTACGTCGAGTTCCGCTCCTTCGAGCCCGGGTACTTCTCGTCGTGGGACCTGGAGAGCGCGCTCCATCCGCAGACGATCCTCGCCTACGGCATGAACGGTGAGCTGCTCGCGCGCGAGCACGGCGCGCCAGTCCGGCTCTATTCGGCGGTGAAGCTCGGCTACAAGATGGTGAAGTACCTCTCCGAGGTGAGCTTCCTCCCGGTGCGCACGGGCGGGTACTGGGAGGACCAGGGCTACGAATGGTTCGCGGGGGTCTGACGTGACCGCGGCGAGCGCCGGCCGGGCGACGCCGAGGCGCGCCGGCTGCCCGTGATCCGGTTGCGGCGTCGACGCTCGCGTGCTTACCTGTCCGCGCCATGAGCGAAGAGCAGAAGCCTCCCGAAGGCCCCGGGCCTTCCGCCAGCCCCGGTGAGCCGCTCCCCACCTCTCCGCCCCCGGCGCCCGTCGCGCCGCCCGCGGTGGCGTCGCAGCCGAGCTGGGGTGGGCCGCCCCCCCCGACGTGGGCCGCGCCCCCGCCGCCCGCCATCCCGCCGCCGGCACCACCGCGGCGCGATCGGGCCGCGCTCGCGGTGGTGCTGTTCGTCTTCGGCGGCCTGTTCGTCGTCTTCCTCGCCTTCCTGCTCCTCGCCTACGGCGCGGTGAAGGGAGAGGGCCCACGGCTGGGTGGCGGGCCGCGTATCGGCGTGGTCGAGGTGAAGGGCGAGATCGGCGCCGGCGTGCGCGGCTCGGTCGACGCCGACGAGACGCTCCGGGTCATCAAGCGGTACATGGACGACGGCGACATGAAGGCGGTCGTAGTCCGCATCGACTCGCCCGGCGGCGCCGTCGCTCCGAGCCAGGAGATCTACGACGAGCTGAAGAAGCTCGCCGAGAAGAAGACCGTCGTGTGCTCGATGGGCAACCTGGCCGCCTCGGGCGGCTTCTACATCGCCATGGCGTGCCCGCACATCCTGGCGGAGCCGGGCACCCTCACCGGCTCCATCGGTGTCATCTCCCAGTTCCCCAACGTGAAGGGGCTCGTCGAGCGCTTCCACGTGAAGATGGAGACGATCAAGAGCGGCAAGCTCAAGGACGCCGGCAACCCGTTCCGGGAGATGACCCCGGAGGACCGCGCCTACTGGCAGTCGCTCATCGACCAGGTCTACCTCCAGTTCCTGCAGGCGGTGGTCGAGTCGCGCGACCTGCCCGAGGAGGAGGTGCGCAAGATCGCCGATGGCCGCGTCCTGACCGGGCAGCAGGCGCAGCAGCTCGGCCTCATCGACGAGCTCGGGAACTTCAACGACGCGGTCGACACCGCGAAGGAGGAGGCCGGGCTGAGCGGCGAGCCGCGCCTCGTGTATCCCCCGGAGGAGCGGTCGTCGCGCATCTTCGAGGATCTGCTCGGTGGCGCCGTGCACTCGGTCGCGGACGCGGTCCGCAGCGAGATCCACCACGAGGCGGGTGCCGCCGCGTCTCCGGGCGTGTACTACCTGGCGAGGTAGCGATGGCGAGCTCGCGTTCGACGTCGCTGGCGCGGTCCGGGTCGCGGTCGGGGCGGCGGCCGCGCTCGCGCTCCCGGTTGGGATCGACCGCGGAGCCGCGTGTCCCCCAGCGACTCTGGGCTCCCTGGCGCCTCGAGTTCATCCACGCCCCCAAACCCGAGGGCTGCATCTTCTGCCGGTTCCCGGCCGAGCCCGAGGCGAACGACCGCCCGAACCTGGTCGTCCACCGCGGCGCGCGCTCGTTCGCCGTGCTCAACCGGTACCCGTACAACTCCGGCCACCTCATGGTGATCCCCTACGCCCACGTCGCCGACCTGGACGCGCTGGCGCCGGAGGAGCTGCACGACCTGCACGAGGAGCTGCGGCTCGCCGCGCGCGTCCTCCGCGCCGTCTATCAGCCGGAGGGGCTCAACATCGGGATGAACCTGGGTCGGGTCGCGGGCGCCGGGATCGCGGATCACCTCCACTATCACCTCGTCCCGCGCTGGAACGGCGACACGAACTTCATGCCGGTGCTCGCCGACACGCGGGTCCTCGTCGAACACCTCGACGGCGCCTGGCAGCGGCTGCGCGCCGGGTTTGACGGAGCGTGACACACCAGCGCTGGCTCCTCGTCGCGATCGCGCTGCTCGCCGCGGCGCTGCTGTTGCTCGCCGATCGGTGGTGGCGGCGGCGCAAGGAGGCCCGCGCCTACCTGCGCGGCGTGCGGTACGTGCTCTCCGACGATCCCGACGCCGCCATCGCGGCGCTCTCCGACGCGGCGCAGCTGGGCAGCCCTGAGGCGGTCGAGACCTACCTGGCGCTGGGCGCGCTGTTCCGGCGCACCGGGGACCTCGCCCACGCCATCCGCCTGCACCGGAACATGCTGCTCCGGCCCGGGCTCGACCCGGCGCGGCGCACCGAGGTGGAACGGGAGCTCGCGCACGATTACCGGCGGGGGGGAATGCTGGAAGAGGCGCTCTCCGCCTACCGCGTCCTCGCGGACCAGGGCGACCGCGCCGCCCGCGAGGGGCTGCGCGACGTGCTCGTCGAGCTGGGCCGCCTCGCCGAGGCGGCGGCCGTACAGCGCCAGCTGTCGTCGAGCGCGGAGGACCCGCTGCTGGCCCATCTGCTCGCGGCGCAGGCGCGGGCGGAGCTGGCCGCCGACGTGGAGCGCGGCCGGGCCGCCGCGCTGGCGGCGGTGGCGGCGGCCCCCCGGAGCGCGGACGCGTTGCTGGCGCTGGCGGAGGCGCAGGGCGCCGCCGGACACGGCGCCGACGCGGTGGAGGCCATCGACGCCGCGCTCGACGAGGACCCTCGGGCGGCGCTGCTGGCGTGGCCCGCGATCGTGGCCGCCGGCGAGCGCCGCGCGCTGCCACTCGTCGAGGCCCGCCTCGGCCGCGCACCGGAAGACCCGGCGCTCCACTACCTCCACGGCCGCGCGCTGCAGCGCGCCGGTCGCATCCCCGAGGCGGTCGTGGCGCTGCGGCGCGCGCTCGAGCTCGACGTGACGGGCGAGACGACCCTCGCCATGCGCGATCTCCTGCGCGAGGCCGACGCGCCCGCCCCAGAGGAGCTCGCGGCACGCCACGACCTGCTCGTGCTGGCGCTGCTGCGCAAGGCGCGCCCGGTGCGGTGCGCGCGCTGCGGCGCCGAGGCCCCCGTTCGACAGTGGCGCTGCCGGCGCTGCGGCGCCTTCGAGAGCTTCGTCCCCGGTACTGCGCCCGAAGCGAAGGCGTGACGGAGACGCTCGCGTGGTCCGTACGCGAGCCGGTGCCGAGCCGTCGAGCGATTCCGACCGCGCGGGGGTCGGCGAGCACCGCCGACTGGCCATCCCCGGCGCAGCAGGCGACGGCCGAGCCCTTGCGCCCCTCGCGGGCGGAAGGTATGAGCAGCCCCTCCATGATCAGGGATCGCGTCATCGCGCTGTTCGAGAAGGCGCTCGCGCGCGGCGCCGCCGAGGGGCGCTGGCCCGCGCTCACGACCGGGTTCACGGTCGAGCCGCCGCGCGACCCGAAGCACGGCGACTTCGCGGTGAACGCTGCCATGGTGCTGGCGAAGCCCGCCGGCAAGCCGCCGCGCGAGCTCGCGCAGGCGATGGTCGACGCGGTGCGGGCGGCCGACGCCGCCGGCGAGATCGCCACGATGGAGGTGGCCGGGCCGGGGTTCATCAACGTGCGGCTCTCCCCCGACGTCTGGTTCCGGGCGCTCGGCGAGGTCGAGCGGCAGGGCGAGGCGTTCGGGCGCACGGAGTTGGGGAAGGGGAAGGGGATCATCGTCGAATACGTGTCGGCTAACCCCACCGGCCCCATGCACGTCGGCCACGGCCGGAACGCCGTCACCGGCGACGCGGTGGCGCGGCTGCTCCGCTGGAGCGGCCACGAGGTGACGCGCGAGTACTACGTGAACGACTACGGCGCGCAGGTGCAGACGCTGGCGCGCTCGGTTCACCTCCGGTATCAGCAGCTCTTCGGCCGCGATGTCGAGATGCCGCCCAAGAGCTATCCCGGCGAGTACGTGTTGGACATCGCCCGCGCGCTGAAGGAGGAGCACGGCGATCGATTCCTCGACGCGCCCGAGGCGGAGTGGCTGGCGCTGTTCCGCGACCGAGCGGTGGCGCACGTCCTCGAGCTGATCCGTGGCGACCTCGCCACGCTCGACATCCAGTTCGACGTGTGGTCGTCCGAGAAGGCGCTCTACGAGTCGGGAGCGGTCGAGCGCTTCCTCTCCGAGCTGGAGCAGAAGGGGCTCGTCTACGTCGGGAAGCTCCCGCCCCCCAAGTCGAAGAAGGGGGCGCCGCCGCCGCAGCCACAGCCGGACGAGGAGGGCGTCTCCGTCGCGGACGACCTGACGCTCTTCCGCAGCTCGCAGTTCGGCGACGAGGTCGACCGTCCGGTGAAGAAGGCGGACGGGACCCCGACCTACTTCTGCGCCGACATCGCCTACCACTGGCAGAAGCGGCAGCGCGCCGGCGCGCTCGTCGACGTGCTCGGGGCCGACCACGGCGGCTACGTGCCGCGGCTGCAGGCCGCGCTGCAGGCGCTTGGGTACGACAAGAAGGACCTCCACGTCGTGCTCATCCAGATGGTGAACCTCACCCGCGGCGGCGAGGCGGTGAAGATGTCGAAGCGCGCGGGCACGGTGGTGAGCCTGCGCGAGGTGGTGGAGGAGGTGGGGGCCGACGCGACGCGGTTCCTCTTCCTCACCCGGCGCGCCGATGCGCAGCTCGACTTCGACCTCGAGCTCGCGAAGAAGCAGACGCTCGACAACCCCGTTTTCTACGTCCAGTACGGACACGCCCGGCTGGCGAGCATCCTGCGCAAGGCCGCCGAGGCGGGCATCGCGCCGCCCCGGTTCGATCTCGCCACGGCGCGCGCGCTCACGTTGCCGGAAGAGCAGGACCTGCTCCGGCGGATCATGTCGTTCCCCGACATGCTCGCGGGCGCAGCGCTCGCCTACGAGCCGCACCGAGTCGCCTACTGGCTCCACGAGACGATCGCCGCCTTCCACGCGTACTACACGGGCGGAAAGAAGAGCGGCGAGCGCGTGATCGGCCCCGACCCGGTGAAGACGGCTGCGCGCCTCGTCCTGTGCAACGCGCTCAAGCAGGCGCTCGCCAACGGCCTGGCGGCGCTGGGCGTCTCGGCCCCCGAGCGGATGGAGTCGCGCGAGCTCGCCGAGGACTAGGCCGCCGCGGGCGGCGGGAGTGCCGAGGCCTCCCGCTGGAGCGCGGCCCCCCGTTTCACGGTACCACCGAAAACTGGCGGTATCGCCGCTCGCGCCTACCATGAGCGCCTGCCGCGAGTGCGGCGAGGAGCTCTGGGGATGCGCGAAAACAGCCGCGTGCGGCGACAGCGTTCCGGGCTGGCGCTCGGCGCGAAGCAGGTGACCGTCCTGCTCGCCGCGGCGCTGGCCATGCTCGGCGGTGCCTTCCTCGCCGGAGTGTCCGTGGGGCGCCAGGCCTCTGCCAGCGTCGCCGTCCCCGTCGTGGCGACGGCGCGCGCTGCCCTGGACCACCTCGACGACCCGCCTGCGCCGCACGACGAGGCGGTGCCGGAGCTCAAGGCGCCGCAGGTGCTGACGGATGCGCGGCCGATCGAGAGGACGATGCCGCTCGCGCCGGCGAAGCTGGTGCCGGCCCCGACTCCGGTCGCGACCCCGACCCCGACCGCGACTCCAGCCGCGACCCCGACCCCGACCCGGGCCGCGACCCCGACCCCGACCGCGACCCTGACCAACGCCAAGGCCAAGGGCTCGGCGACGAGCGGGACCCGGACGGCGGCCGTCGAGACGACCAGGCCGCAGCCTCGGGGCGTCTACACCATCCAGGTCGCGTCCTCGTCGAATCGCGCCGACGCCGAGCGCATCGCGCGCCGGCTCGCCGGAAAGGATGCGCGTATCGTGACGGCCGACGTCCCCGGCAAGGGACGCTGTTACCGCGTCCAGATCGGCTCGTTCCCCACGCAGGAGGCGGCTCGAAAGCAGCTCCCCCAGCTCGCCCGCGCGGGGCTCCACGGGCTCGTCGTGACCGCGCCGCGGTGAAAGGTTACTTTCTCGAAGATGAAGACCTTCGAGCAGCCGAAGCGCGTCGAGAAGCCGTGGGGCTACGAGTTGTGGTGGGCGCAGACCGACCGGTACGTGGGCAAGCTGCTCCACGTGAAGGCCGGCCACCAGCTGTCGCTCCAGTTTCACCGGAAGAAGGACGAGACGATCCACCTCTGGAGCGGCGACCTCACGCTCGTCCTCGACGAGGATGGCTCCGGGCTCACCGAGCACAAGCTCAAGCCCGGTGAGAGCTACCACGTGAAGCCCGGGACGAAGCACCGGATGATCGCCGTCAGCGACTGCGACATCCTCGAAGCCTCGACCCCCGAGGTCGAGGACGTCGTGCGGCTCGAGGACGCCTACGGGAGGGCGGGGTAGCGTTCGGCCGCTAGTCTTTCAACGCAGTCCCCGGGCGAGCAGGGCGAGCCCCAGAACCAGGATCATCGCCGCGGCCAGCACGACCATCATCTTGCGCGGGTCCGCGCGCCGATCCCGCACGCCGCGCAGCGCGGGCATACGCCCCGCGGGCGTCCAGCGCGGCGATCCCTCGGGCCGCACCAGATCGTCGTCGGACAGGAACCCCTGCGAATAGAGCGCGTGCAGGTCGGCCAGGCTCGGGCAGACGAGCTCCTCGCCCTCGCGGTTCCGGATGACGTAGCGCGGAGGCGCTCGCGCGCTCATGCCGGGCCGAGCTCCGCGCAGATCGCCTCCGCCGCGCGCAGGCCATCCACGGCCGAGGAGACGATCCCGCCCGCGTAGCCGGCGCCCTCGCCGGTGGGGTAGACGCCGCGCAGGCCCGGCGACTGGTGGTCGTCGCCTCGTACGAGGCGGCAAGGCGAGCTCGTGCGCGACTCGATCCCGATCAGCACAGCCTCGTCGGTGACGTAGCCGCGCATGCGGCGCTCGAAGGCGCGGAGCCCGTCGCGGAGCGCCGTCCGCACCGCGGGAGGGTACAGGGTCTCGAGATCGGCGTGGACGAGGCCGGGCGGGTACGACGAGCGGCCGGGCGCCTGGCCTGCGCGCCGGCCGAGGTAATCGGTCACGCGCTGCGCCGGCGCGCGATAACCACCGCCGCCGAGCTCGTACGCCCGCGCCTCCCACTTGCGCTGCCAGGCGAGCCCGCCCAGCGGCCCCCTGAAGCCCTCCGCCTCGAAGTCGGCTGGCCCGACCGCGGCGACCACGCCCGCGTTGGCGAGCCGCGAGCTGCGCAGGGAGTTCGACATCCCGTTCGTGCACTGCAGGCCCGGCTCCGTCGGCGTCGGCACGACCACGCCGCCCGGGCACATGCAGAACGAGAAGACGCCGCGGACCTGGCCCTCGACCTTGGGATTGTCGGCGAGCTTGTAGTCGGCGGGCGGGAGCCCAGGCCGACCCGCAGCGGACCCATACTGGATTTGATCGATGAGGGCCTGCGGGTGCTCGGCGCGGAAGCCGACCGCGAACGGCTTCGCCTCGACGGGCCAGCCGCGGGCCGCGAACAGCTCGAAAAGCTCGCGAGCGCTGTTGCCGGGCGCGAGGACGAGCCGGGTGCAGGGGAGGGTGCGGCCGTCGGCGAGGACGAGCCCCCGCACGTGTCCGTCGCGCAGCTCCAGGTCGACGGCGCGCGCGTCCCAGTGGAACTCGCAGCCGCCCGCCTCGAGGTCGGCCCGCATCGCCGAGACCGCCCCGGGGAGCAGATCGGAGCCGACGTGCGGCTTGCCCTCGGCGAGGATGCGCGTCACCCCGCCGTAATGCGCGAAGAGCTCGACCACGCGCCGCACCGCGGGGTGATGGATGCGCGTACCGAGCTTCCCGTCGGTGTAGGCGCCGGCGCCGCCCTCGCCGAAGTTCATGTTCGACTCGGGATCGAGGTCGCCGGAGCGCATGAGGCGCGTCACGTCGAGCCGGCGCGGCTCGACGCGCTTGCCGCGGTCGACCACGATGGAACGGACGCCGCGCGCGAGCAGGGCGTGGGCGCAGAAGAGCCCGGCGGGGCCGGCGCCCAGGATGACGGGCGGCAGGTCCGGGGCGCGCACCGGCCCCGGCTCCGGTTCCGGCGCGGGGGCGGGCGTGACGTCGGCGCGCGTCCCCGGGAGCTCCCCTTCGATGGCGACCTCCAGGTTGACGAGCCAGCGCGGGTGCCCCTTCTTGCGAGCGTCGAGCGAGCGGCGGAGGACCGCGACGTCGCTCAGCGCGCCGCGCGCGACGCCGAGCTTCTCCGCGGCGCGAGACACGAGCAGCGCCTCGTCCTCGTCGATCCAGAGCGGAATGTTGATGACTCGGTAGCGCATGGGCGGGTGAGGTCGAGGTGGCGTTTCCGATAGGGCTGCGAACGCGTCTACGCGCTCCAGCTGCTCATCCTGCGGTGGTGCGAACGCGGATTCGCGCTCTCCCTGGGGCCGCGCTGGGGATCCGCGCCGCTAACCATCTGCAATCACTCATGACGTGTCGCATCATGCTCGGTGGCCCGTCCCTTGCTCAGGGGATGAACAAAGACACCGTACCACCTCGTTGCCGTCGCTGGGGTCCGCCGACGGTTTTTGGAGCGAAGCCATGATGGTCCCGTCGATGCTGGACAACAAGGCCACGAAGATCCTCGCCAAGTCGCTCTTCAAGGAGCTGCGCGGCAACGGCTACACCGCGAACCAGGTCCTGGGGCTCACCACCGAGCTCATCGACCTCGTCACCCAGGACCTGCGCGACGCCAACGCCGCCGCCCAGCCGTCCGCGGCCCAGGAGGAGGCGCGGGCGACGGCGTAGCCGGAGCGCGCTGGCAGGCTAGTCACGGAACGGCGCCGAAAGCGGCGCCGTTCTTCGTTTTTTTGGACGGGGTTTCCGTTGACGCCGCAGCGCGCTGCAAGTAGGTTACGCGCGGCTTCCACACCCCACTCACACGTTTCGGGAGGGATTCGTCCATGGCGCGGATCGCTATCAACGGCTTCGGTCGCATCGGGCGCTGCATCGTGCGCGCCGCACTGAAGCGTGGCGAGAAGGACCTCGAGTTCGTCTCGATCAACGATCTCACCGACACCAAGACCCTCGCCCACCTCCTCAAGTACGACTCGGTCCACGGCACGCTCGACGCCGAGGTGAAGGCGACCGAGAAGGGCATCGTGGTGAACGGGAAGGAGATCCAGGTCACCGCGGTGAAGAATCCGGGCGAGCTACCGCACGGGGCGAACAAGGTCGACCTGGTGCTCGAGTGCACCGGCCTCTTCACCGAGCGCGCCAAGTCCGAGGCCCACCTGACCGCCGGCGCACCGCGCGTGCTCATCTCGGCCCCGGGCAAGAACGTCGACATCACGGTCGCCTACGGGATCAACCACGAGCAGCTGGACCGCGCGAAGCACAAGATCATCTCCAACGCCTCCTGCACGACGAACTGCCTCACGCCCGTCGCGAAGGTCCTGCTCGAGAGCTTCGGCATCAAGCGCGGCCTGATGACGACCATCCACAGCTACACGAACGACCAGAACCTGCTCGACCTGCCGCACAAGGACCTGCGCCGCGCCCGCGCCGCCGCGCTGTCGATGATCCCGTCCACCACCGGCGCGGCGAAGGCCGTCGCCGAGGTCATCCCCGCGCTCAAGGGTAAGCTGCACGGCACGGCCGTCCGCGTCCCGACGCCGAACGTCTCGCTCGTCGATCTCACCGTCGAGACCGAGAGGCCGGTCACCGCCGAGAGCATCAACGCGGCGTTCAAGGCCGCGGCGCAGGGGCCGCTCAAGGGCGTGCTGCAGTACTCCGAGGACCCGACGGTCTCCGTCGACTACAACGGCAACACGCACTCCGCGATCTTCGACGCCACGAACACCTTCGTCATCACGGACACGTTCGCGAAGGTGTTCGCCTGGTACGACAACGAGATGGGCTTCTCGAACCGGATGGTCGACGTCGCCAAGTACCTCACCAAGTGAGGCCGCCCATGGCGCTCAGGACCCTCGACGCGCTCCAGCTCGCCGGCAAGCGCGTCTTCATCCGCGTCGACTTCAACGTGCCCCTCGACGACCACGGCAAGGTCGCCGACGACCAGCGCATCAGGGCCGCGCTGCCCACCATCCACCGCGCCATCGATCAGAAGGCGAAGGTGATCCTCGCCTCCCACCTCGGACGCCCGAAGGGCAAGCCCGAGGACAAGAAGAAGTACACGCTGCTCCCCGTCGCCGAGCGCCTGCAGCAGCTCCTCGATCAGGAGATCGTGTTCGCCGACGACTGCGTCGGCGACGGCGTGAAGAAGCTCGTCAGGGAGCTCAAGGACGGGCAGGTCCTGCTGCTCGAGAACCTGCGCTTCCACCCCGAGGAAGAGGCGAACGACGAGGGGTTCGCGAAGGAGCTGGCGAGCCTCGCCGACGTGTGGGTGAACGACGCGTTCGGCACCGCCCACCGGGCGCACGCCTCCACCGCCGGGATGGCGAAGTTCGTGAAGGAGAAGGCGGCCGGGTACCTCATCCAGAAGGAGGTCGAGTACCTGGGGAAGGCGCTCACGCGTCCCGAGAAGCCCTTCGTCGCCATCCTCGGCGGCGCCAAGGTCTCCGACAAGATCAAGGTCCTCGAGAACCTGCTCGGCAAGGCGGACGCGGTCTGTATCGGCGGCGCGATGGCCTACACCTTCCTGAAGGCGGAGGGAGTGCCCGTCGGCAACAGCAAGGTCGAGGAGGACAAGCTCGACCTCGCCCGCACCATCCTCGAGAAGGCCAAGGCGCGCGGGGTGGACTTCCTCCTGCCGGTCGACCACGTCTGCGCGGCGGAGGCGAAGGAAACCGCGAAGCGCGAGGTGGTGAACGACCGCGCCATCCCGGACGGGCTCATCGGCCTCGACATCGGCCCGAAGACGCTCGATCGCTACCGCCAGCGCGTGCTCTCGGCGAAGACGGTGTTCTGGAACGGGCCGATGGGCCTCTTCGAGCAGAAGCCGTGGGCCGAGGGCACGTTCGGCGTCGCCCGCGCCATGGCCGAGTCGCCCGCGGTGACGGTCGTGGGCGGCGGCGACAGCGCGGCCGCGGTCGAAGAGGCGGGGCTCGTCTCGAAGATGAAGCACGTCTCCACCGGCGGCGGCGCCAGCCTCGAGTTCGTCGAGGGGCGCGTCCTCCCCGGCATCCAGGTGCTGGAGACTTAAGAGCCTATGAAGGAATCCCCTCCCGTCGCCGCGGCGAGCGATCCGCTTCGCATCGCTTCGTTGCTCCTCCCTCACATAGCCTCCGGCTATGCTCGGTCGTCGCGCCTCGCGCTGCTCGCGTCTCGCTCGCCGGGCTCGGTCCGGGGACTCCATCACAGGCTCTAGTATGGCGCGCCAGAAGTTCGTCTGCGGCAACTGGAAGATGTTCAAGACGGCCGGCGAGGCGCGGGAGCTCGTTCGCGCGCTCGTGCCGCTCGTGCAGGGCGTGGCCGGGAAGGTGCAGGTGGCGGTCGCGCCGCCGTTCACTGCGCTCGCCGCCGCCGGCGAAGCGCTGCGCGGCACGACGGTCGAGCTCGCCGCGCAGAACTGCCACTTCGAGCCGCAGGGGGCCTTCACCGGCGAGGTCTCGGTGCCGATGCTGGCCGACGCCGGCGTGAAGCACTGCATCGTCGGCCACAGCGAGCGCCGGCAGCTCTTCGGCGAGACCGACGAGGGCGTGCGCAAGAAGGCGGCCGCGCTGCTCCGCGGTGGGCTCCTCCCCATCGTCTGCGTCGGAGAGACGCTCCAGGAGCGTGAGGCGGGGCGCACGCTGGAGGTCGTCTCGCGCCAGGTGCGGGGCGCGCTCGAGGGGCTGGCGGCGGCTGATGTGGCGCGGCTGACGCTCGCCTACGAGCCGGTGTGGGCCATCGGCACGGGCAAGACCGCCACCACGACGCAGGCGCAAGAGGTGCATGCCGCAGTGCGGCAACTCCTCCGGCAGCTCTTCGGCGCCGCGGCCGAGGAAGTTCGCATCCAGTACGGCGGTTCCGTGAAGCCGGAGAACGCCGCCGAGCTCATGGCGCAGCCGGACGTCGACGGTGCGCTCGTCGGGGGCGCCAGCCTCAAGGCGCCCGATTTCTCGAACATCGTGAAAGGTGCACTCCGTTGATCACCCTCGTCACCGTCATCCACGTCATCGTCTGCGTCGTTCTCATCCTCGTGATCCTGCTCCAGGCCGGGAAGGGCGGCGGCATGGGAGGCGCCTTCGGTGGCGGCTCCCAGACCGTCTTCGGCGGCCGCGGCTCCCAGACCTTCCTCGGGAAGGTGACGAGCGCCTGCGCGGCGATCTTCATGATCACCTCGCTCACGCTCGCGTATCACGCGTCGCACACGAGCTCGGTGGTGAAGCCCGACTTCGCGGCGCCGGCGCGCCCCGCCGCCCCTGGCCCGGCCGGGGAGACGAACACGCCAGCACCGCCGCCGCTGGGCCAGACGGGCGCTCCGGCGCCTGTCGCGCCCGCGCCCTCGAAGTGACGCCGGGCCGGCGCCCGCCGGCCCTGGAAAACGAAAAGGGACCCGTTGCCGGGTCCCTTTTTCTTTTTCCGAAATGCCCAGGGCGAGATTCGAACTCGCACGCCTTACGGCGCCACCCCCTCAAGATGGTGTGTCTACCAGTTCCACCACCTGGGCGTTACGGCCGGGCTTATCTAGCAAAGGGCCGTCTGGGGCGCAAGAGACCGTTCGCTTTCGTTCGCACTCGCTTGCCACCCGGAAGACGTGCGTTACCCATCTCACATGAACACGGAGCTTCAGGAGGAGACGACGATCCGCGACATGGAGTTGCCGGGCGTCTGCGCGGGGTGCGGGGGCTCCATCGCCGCCCGCTTCAGCCCGGGGCATGCTCACGGCGTGTGCTTCACGTGCCACCTCGTGACCGAGATCGGGCTCACTCGCTCGGCGGACGGGGTGCAGCTCATCCAGGTGCCGCGCGCGCTCGCTTGACTGCATCGCCGGTAAGGATCGGCCGGGCACGTTTCGCTTCGCGAAGAGTGCCTCGGCCGAATGTCGAAGGCCGGCTACGCGCCCTCCAGCATGTCGCGCGTCTTGTCCTTGTCCTTCCACTCGTCCGCGTTCGGGAGCGCGTCCTTCTTCTCCGTGATGTTCGGCCACTTCTTCGAGAGGTCGGCGTTGAGGGCGACATACTCGGCCCACTTCTCGGGCAGGCTCTCCTCCGGGAAGATCGCCTTGGTCGGGCAGGCCGGCTCGCAGGCGCCGCAGTCGATGCATTCGTCGGGGTGGATCACGAGGAAGTTCGGCCCCTCGTAGAAGCAATCGACCGGGCACACCTCCACGCAGTCCGTGTACTTGCACTTGATGCAGGGCGCCGCGACGACGTAGGGCATGAATGACGCTCCTTACGCGCTTGGATAATCGAAGGGCGGGGCCGCGCAAGCGCGGCTCCGCCCTCTGACCCATCCGAACGGCTGTCTTGGGGCGGGGATTCGTCCCCGCCGCCCGTCAACCCTCGTAGTAGTCGAGCCCGAGGTGCGTGACGAGCTCCTCGCCCGCGATGTGACGCAGCGTGTTCTTGAGCTTCGTCTGCTGGATGAAGAGGTCGTGCTCCGGGTAGAGCCCCTCGGCGTGCTGGGGGCTCTTGAAGAAGAACGACATCCACTCCTGGATGCCCTTCATCCCGGAGCGCGCCGCGAGATCGATGAACAGCGCGATGTCGAGGGCCACCGGCGCCGCCAGGATCGAGTCGCGGCACTGGAAGTTGACCTTGATCTGCATCGGGTAGCCGAGCCACCCGACGATGTCGATCGCGTCCCAGCCCTCCTTGTTGTCGCGGCGCGGCGGGTAGTAGTGGATCGTGACCTTGTGGTCGAAGTGGCCGTAGAGCTCGGGGTAGAGCTTCGGCTGAAGGATGTGCTCGAGCACGGAGAGCTTCGAGACCTCCTTCGTCTTGAAGCTGCCGGGATCGTCGAGCACCTCGCCGTCGCGGTTGCCGAGGATGTTGGTCGAGAACCAACCCTGCAGCCCGAGCATGCGCGCCTTGAGCATGGGCGCGATGGTCGTCTTCATGAGCGTCTGGCCGGTCTTGAAGTCCTTCCCCGCCACCGGCACGCCCTGCTCCTTCGCGAGCTGCAGCAGGGCGGGCGTGTCGACCGTGAGGTTCGGCGCGCCGTTGGCGAACGGCACCCCCTCCTTGAGCGCCGCCCAGGCGTAGATCATCGATGGGGCGATGGCCGGATCGTTCTCCTCGAGCCCCTTCTCGAAGCTCGCCAGGTCGCCATGGACGGCAGACGGCTCGATGTAGACCTCGGTCGAGGCGCACCACAGCATGACGGCGCGGTCGCAGCCGTTCTCCTTCATGAAGCGGCGGATGTCGGCGCGCAGCATCTCGCCCAGCTCACGCTTCGTGGCCGCCTTCTTCACGTGGGTGCCGTGGAGCTTCTTCACGTACTCGGGCGCGAAGACCGCCTCCATGGGCTTGATGGCCGAGAGCGGCTCCTTCAGCTTGTCGAGGAGGTCCTGATCCAGCACCTGCGCATGGACCGCCGACTCGTAGGCGTCGTCGGGGAAGACGTCCCAGCCGCCGAAGCGAACGTCCTCGAGCGCGGCGAGGGGGACGAGCTCCTTGATGAGCGGCGAGCGCCCCTCCGTCCGCTTCCCGAGCCGGATCCGGCCCATCTGCGTGACGGAGCCGATCGGCTGCGCGAGCCCGCGCTTCACGGCCTCGACGCCGGCATACAGCGTCGTCGCGACCGCGCCCATGCCCGGCGTCAGCAGCGCGAGACGGCCCTTCGCCGGGGCGATGGTGGTCTTGTTCGTCGGCTTCACGTGTCTGTTCTCCTCGCGTTGGCGCATCCGGGCGCAGCGGCCTTGCCGCCCAATCTATCCGTCCCGCGGAGAGATGACCCCGAAGTGGCAGGGTGGTCCAGCGCGCGTCGGCTCGGCAGGGTACACTCCTCGACCATGGGAGCCAAGCGGCCATGGGGCGCGGTCAGGGCCTGCGAAGGAATCCCCAGACCGAGCCAGGCGAGCGAGACGCGACACCCACGCCGCGCAGGATCGAAGCGCGGCGTGGGTACCCGGCTCGGCGCGACGACCGAGCATAGCCGGAGGCTATGTGAGGGAGGAGCAACGAAGCGATGCGAAGCGGATCGCTCGACTCGGCGACGGGAGGGGATTTCTTCACAGGCTCTTAGGCGGCGGGGGCCATGACGAGAGGCCCGGTCGTCATCTTCCTGCGCGCGCCCGAGTGGGAGGCGCGGCACCTGGCCGTCTCGCTCGCCGTCACCGCGGCCGCGCTGGGCGACGAGGTGCACCTGGCGCTGTTCGGGGAGGCGCTCACCGCGTTCGCGCGGGGCGGCTTCGGCGAGGGCGCGCCGGAGGCCGCCGGTGCCGCCCGCGTGCCGCCGCTCGACGCGACGCTGCGGGAAGCGCGACGCGATCTGGGGGTGCGGGTGGTGGCGTGCGACACTGCGCTCCGGCTGGCGGGGATCGACCCCGGCGCGGCCGCCCCTCCGCTGGACGCCGTGGTGAGCCTGCCTTCGCTGTGGCGGCTCGCGCAGGAGGGGCGCGCACTCACGGTCTAGCCCGCCAGCCGGCCCGGCGCCGCGCGCGACCGCGGGCAGAGCCCCGCACGAAGTCGGTTGCCCGCGCGCGGTCACCTCCTCTATGAAGGCAGCGATGAGCACCACCTTGGCCGAGAAGTGCGCCCTCGTCATCGGGGCTGGAGGGCTGGGCGGCCCCGCCCTGCTCGCGCTCGGCAGCGCGGGCGTCGGCCGGCTCGTGCTGGTGGACGACGACGCCGTCGACCCATCGAACCTCCACCGGCAACCACTCTTCGGCGCGGCCGACGTGGGACAGCGCAAGGCGGTCGTGGCGGCCCGCCGGCTGGGGCAGCTCTTCCCGGCCGTGAAGCTCGAGGCGCACGACCGGCGCTTCGACGACGCGAGCGCTCTCGAGCTGGCACGCGCGGCCGACGTCGTCGTCGACGGATCCGACAACTTTCCGACCAAGTTCCTCGCCAACGACGCCGCGATCGCCGCCGGCAAGCCGCTCGTCCACGGCGGTGTGCTCCGGTACACGCTGCAGCTCCTGACGGTCCGCCCCGGCGAGACGGGGTGCCTGCGCTGCCTGTTCGAGGCCCCTCCGCCGGAGGGCGCGATCCCGTCCTGCGCCGACGCGGGCGTGCTCGGGCCGCTGGCAGGGTTCGGCGGTGCGCTCATGGGCGCCGAGGCGGTGCGCATCCTCTCCGGCGACCGCGGCACGTATGCCGGGCGCTTGCTGGTGTTCGAGGCGCGCGTGGCGCGCTCGCGCACGGTGCCGGTGCGCCCGCGCGAGGGGTGTCCGGCCTGCCGCGCCCGGGCCTCGGCCGAGGCGCGTCACCTCGAGATCTCCCAGACGCCCCGCGGGAGCGAGGCGTGAACGAGCCCGCCGCCCCCCGCCGGCCCGGCGAGCCCGCCGCCCGCCTCGACGTCCGAGACGTGGCCTGTCCGCTCACGTGGGTGCGCACCCACGTTGCGCTCTCCCGGCTCGCCGAGGGCGAGGCGCTGGAGGTGGTCCTGCTCGCGGGCGAGCCGCTCGAGAACGTGCCCCGCACCGCGGAGGAGGAGGGGCACCGCGTCGTGGCGCGCGAGCGGTGGCCCGCGGGCGGGGAGGGCGCGTGGCGCATCGTCGTGGTGAAGGGACAGCCGCGGGGCGAGGGGTGGCTGCCGTGACGCTCATCCGTGGAGGGTAGACCGGTGCCCCTGTCCGACGCCGAGCTGGCGCGCTACGCACGGCAGCTCATCCTTCCCGGCTTCAGCCCGACCGCGCAGGAGTTCCTGCGCGCCGCGCGCGTCCACGTCGTGGGCGCGGGTGAGCTGGCGGGGCCGGCCCTCGTCTACCTGGCGCAGGCGGGGGTGGGGTCGCTCCTCCTCGACGACGGGCTCGACGTCGCGGCCGAGGACACCGCGTCGTGGCTCTATCGCGCAGACCAGGTGGGCGAGCCGCGCCTCTTCACGGCGATGGCGGCGCTGCGCGACCAGGCGCCCTGGGCGCGCGTCCGTCCGTTCGCCACCGGCGCCGACCCGACGGCCGTCCTCGTCTGCGCGCCGTCGCTCGGGCTCGCGCGCGAGGCGGCGGAGCGGGCGCGGGTGTCGGGGCTGCCGCACGTCGTCGCGCTCGCCGACGGCGATGGCGGCGAGGTCGTGTCGGTCCCAGTCGGCGCGCCGTGCTACTCCTGCGCCTCGCGCCCCGGCACCGGCGCGCTGGCGCGCCCGGGGGTCGCGGCGGCGCTCGGCGCGCTGGCGGCGACGGAGCTCCTCCTCATCATCACCGGGCTCGTGCAGGCCCGGACCGGCCGCCGCATCGACCTGGTCCTCGGCCAGCCGCAGGCGCGCGCTACCGCCCGCACGCCCGGGTGTGCCTGCGGGCAGGGGCGGGGAGTCTGATCACCCGCGACGCCGTCGTCCAGGTGATGCGGCTCGCGGAGGCGCACCCGCGCCGCGAGGTCTGCGGGTTGGTCGTGCGGCGCGGCACGGGCGAGGTAGAGGCGATCGAGATCCCGAACGCGGTCGCCGCGGCTCAGGCGGGCGTCGCCTTCGAGATGGACGCCGGCGAGCAGCTGAAGGTCGTGCGGCAGCTCGACGAGGAAGGCGGGGTGGTGCTGGCGCTCTTCCACTCGCACGTCGACGCGCCGGCCGAGCCCTCGCCGCGCGATGTGACCGACGTCTTCAGCGGAGGGGATCCGCTCTGGCCGGGTGCCGAACACCTCATCGTCGCCGTTCGCCGCGGCCGTTCGGTGGAGGTCCGGCGATATCGCGCGGTCGGGGGTGCGCTGCGGCCGATCGTCGAGGGCGAAGCGAACTGACGGTGAACGCGGGTGTCACCGTTTCCTGGCCGGAATGGGGATCCTGCCGCTATACTGGACTCCTTGCGCTCGGCTGTCGATCGGCCAGGCACTGCCCGGAGGATGGCATGGACCCGCAGGCGCAGACCGGTTTCATCCTCTGGATCACCGGCATGACCGGCGCGGGCAAGACCTCGCTCGCGCGGTTCTTGCACCAGCGGCTGTCCCAGATCGGCCGCCCCGTCGAGCTCATCGACGCCGACGACCGCGGCGAGCTGCTCACGGTCGGCCTCGGGCCGAGCAAGGACGATCGCGACCTCGCCGTGAAGCGGGTCGGCCAGGTGGCGAAGATGCTCTCGCGCCACGGCGTGATCGCCGTGTGCGCTGCGCTCTCGCCCTACCGCGAGCCGCGCGAAGCGCTCCGGCGCGAGGCGCGGCGCTTCGTCGAGGTGTTCGTCGACTGCCCCATGGACGTGCTGCTCGGGCGCGACCCCACCTACAAGAAGGCGATGGCGGGCGAGGTGAAGAACGTCCCTGGCGTCGACGATCCGTACGAGCCTCCCACCCACGCGGACGTAACGGTCCACTCCGACCAGGAGCGCACCGAGGAGGCAGCGCTCCGGCTCTTCCAGTCGCTCGTCGACCTCAAGTACCTCGCGCCGGTCGAGTTCGGGCGGCTCACCGGCGGGCAGCGACCGAAGCGAGCTCGGCCGGCCAAGCACGGCAAGCGCGCGCGGAAGCCGCGCGGGCGCGAGGAGACGGCCGCGCGTCCCGTCGCTCGTCCGGCGTCGAAGAAGACGGCGGCGCGCGCTCCGGCGCCACGCCGCCTCCGGAAGCGGTAGCGCCGGCCAGTTTGCTGCCGGGCCGCGGTCGATTACATTGCCGCCGCCATGACATCGCTCGAAGAGGTGCGGCGCGCGTCCGAGGAGAAGCTGCGCCAGATGAAGGCGTCACTCTCCGGTCTGCGCGGCGCGGTGGTTGCCTTCTCCGCCGGGGTGGACTCCACCTTCGTGCTCGCCGTCGCCCGCGAGGTGCTTGGCGACGGCGCGCTGGCGCTCACGGCGCACTCGCCGAGCGTGCCGCAGGCGGAGCGCGAGGAGGCGCGCGCGCTCGCGCGCCGCCTGGGGGCGCGGCACGTCGAGGTGACGAGCCACGAGCTGGACGATCCCCGCTACGCCGCGAACGGCACCGATCGCTGCTTCTGGTGCAAGAGCGAGCTGTATCGGCTCTGCGAGGAGGCGGCGCGCCGCCACGACCTCCCCGCCATCCTCGACGGCTTCAACGCCGACGACCGCCGCGACCACCGACCCGGCCATCGCGCCGCCGAGGAGCGCGCGGTGCGCTCGCCGCTGGCCGAGGCGGGCCTCACCAAGGACGAGGTGCGCGCCTGGAGCGAGGCGTACGGGCTGCCGACCTGGGACAAGCCTCAGATGGCCTGCCTCGCGTCGCGCCTGCCCTACGGGACGGCCGTCACGTCGGAGCGCCTGGCGCAGGTGGAGCAGGCCGAGGCCGCGCTGCGGGCGCTCGGCCTGCGCAGCTTCCGGGTCCGATTCCACGGCGACATCGGGCGCGTCGAGGTCGCGGGAGAAGAGATGGAGCTCGCGTTCGCGCGCCGGGCCGAGCTGGCGCAGGCCGTCCGCGGCGCCGGCTTCAAGATGGCGGTGCTCGATCTCGAGCCGTTCCGCTCGGGCCGGATGAACGAGATCGCAGGGGTGGCGCTGCCGGTGGTGGGGTAGGGCGAGCTCGGCCTGTTCCTTCCGTTCGCCCTGAGCGTAGCCGCGCTCTGCGCGGTGTAGTCGAAGGGCGAACGCGCCCACGGCAAACGGTGACTGGGCGCCACTCGTGCCGCTCTGCGCCCGCGCGCGCGTCGGCGCCCGTGCTCCGCGCCGCCATGGTTCGCGTGGCCGAAACGCGCGAACTCGGGACTCGGGCGCGGCGCTGCGGAACTCGAACTGCGGTTCGCGTCGCCTTTCGGCGCCGCGCCGCAGTCCTCAGACAGTCCTCGCGCCGCGACTCACCGTGAGTATGGCGCGTTTCGGCGAGCTTCGTGCCCGTTGCGGCGCTCCGCAATGGCGCCGCCGCGCGCGCGGGCGCTGCACGGCGCGAGCGTTCGTGGCTCGCGACCGCGACCTGTCAAGAAAAGACCCACATCGAAAGTCAAGGGGGCTTTTTTTGACAGAAGGGTATCGCCTGCTAGCGTGTAGGCAAAGGTGATCTCAAGAAGGAGACGGCCTACATGGACCTGCACACACTCACGAACCCGATCGAGTCCAACGAAGCCCTCGCTACCTCCAGGTTGGAGCCGATGCTGATCCGGCTCCCGCCGCCGCTGGCCGACCAGCTCCGGCAGCTCGCGCGGACGACCCGCATCCGGCAGTCGGACTACCTCCGCGAGGCGGTGGCCGATCTGCTGGCCAAGTACCGTCACGTCCATCAGGACGCGACCGCGGTGCGCTGAGCAGCGCTGCAGCGGCGGCGGGCGGATCTTGGGTCAACCCTTTCGGAACGGGCTCCGATCATACGCCACGCGGGCCAGGGTGAGTCCCCATCCGGGCGCGCGCACGCCACGGTATCGGACGGACGGGGCCGCCAGGAGCTCGGAGACGCGCTCCGGGCGCTCCGCGCCGATCCCGGCCGCGACCGCCACGCCGACCAGGTTGCGGACCATCGCCCTCAGGAAGCCGTGGCCCTCGAGCACGAACGCGGCGAGGGGTAACCCGGCCGCGGCGACGACGTCGGCGCGCGTCAGCGTGCGCACGGTGGCGCGCGGATCGACGTCGCGCCGAGCGGTCTGCTCGCCTGGCCGGGCCAGCCCCGCGAAGTCGTGCTCTCCCACCGCTCTCGCCATGGCGTCGGCGGCGCGCGCGACGTCGAGGCGCTGCACTGGCGTGTCCGGAAAGCCGCGCGCGTCGGGCAGCGTCCAGGCGAAGCGCGCGAGCTCGGGGGGCGGCGGCCAGCCGACGAGGTAGACGTAGGTGCGGCTCCTCGCCGAGGCGCGCGCGTGGAACGCGGCGGGCGCGACGGCGGCATCGAGACAGGTGAGCGCGGGGGGTGTGCGCGCGTTCACCTCGGCGCGCAGCCGCGCCGGTTCGACCGCGGCCCGCGCGCTGAAGGTCACCACCTGGTCGAGCGCGTGCACGCCCGCGTCGGTGCGAGCGGCGGCGTCCAGTCGCACTTCTCCGACGAGGTGGGAGAGCGCCTCCCCGAGACACCCTTGCACCGTGATCATCCCAGGTTGGCGCTGCCAGCCGCGGAAGGCGTCGCCCTCGTAGGAGAGGCGCAGCGCGTAGCGGCGCTTTTCCATCGCATGCTAACTTGAGCACGCTTCCCTCGCGCCCTTCCAGCACGAATCTTCTCCTCATGCCCGACGCGCTCGACATCTCGACGACTCGCGAGTGGCTCTTCAAGGACGGCGTCCAGGTCTATGGCCCGGTGCCCGAGGCGCGGCTCGTCGAGCTGCTCCTCGACGGACGCGTCAACGCCAGCACGCTGGTCGCTGGCGAGGACGGCACCTGGCGCTCGCTCCGCGAGGTGCCGGGCTTCCTCGTCCACCTCCGCAAGGCCGAGGCGCGGGCGCGCGTCGAGGCCGAGGTCACGGGCGCGGCCCGCATCGCGCGGCGGCGCACCGCGCTGCGGGGTGCCGTGCTCGTGGTCGGGATCTTGCTCCTCGTCGCGCTCGTCGGCACGGGCGCGTTCCTCCTCGCGACCCGCCGGTGGGAGCGGCGCAACGCGCTGCTCGACGACCTGGGCGACGGCATCGCGGTGACCACCGCTCGCGTGGGGGGTGGCGCCCGCGCGACCGCGGGAGACGACGAGATCGCCGTCCCCGATCTGCATCCCGAGTCGGCGGGCGCCAGCGCTAGGCAGCGCGGTCCGGGTGCGGCCCGGCCGGCGCGGCCAGGGCCCGCGACGGGCTCGGCCGAAGGTGGCGATCTCGTCCTGGCGCAGTACGACGCGCGCAGGATCCAGGAGGTCGTGGCGCGCAGTCAGGGGTCGCTGGCGCCGTGCCTCCGGGACGAGGCGAAGCGCTCCCCGGAGTTCGCGGGTGACATCCCCATCGAGTTCGCGGTCGGCAACGACGGGCGAGTGGCCGCGCTGTGGATCGACGAGCCGCGCTTCAAGTCGGGTCCGCTGCGCGACTGCCTCTTCACGCGGCTGCGCGAGTGGAGCTTCGACAAGTTCCCCGGGCAGCGCCCCGTCGTGTCGCTCTCGTTCCGCATCTCGCCGCTGTAGGCGTCCCTGCGAGCGGGGCGGGACGCGATCTGTCAGGGTCCGGCGCTACAACCGGCACGATGACCGCCACCGCCCAGAAGCTCCAGGAGCGCCTGGAGGATATGCCCGAGGGGTCCCTGCGCCGCCGCGTCCTGGAGAGCGCGCGCCGCTTCAAGTCGTCCTGGGTCGAGCTGGGCCGGATGCTTTCGGAGGTGAAGCGCGACGGGATCTGGCGCGAGTGGGGGTACGCGAGCTTCGACGCGTACTGTACGAAGGAGCTCTTCATCCGCAAGCAGACGGCGGACAAGCTCACCGCCAGCTACGGCTTCATCGAGCGGCACGAGCCTGCGCTGGTGCGCGAGGCCACCCCGCGGCCCGCCCCCTCGTTCGAGGTCATCGAGGTGCTCTCTCGCGCGGAAGCCGCAGGCCGGCTGCCGGAGAGCGGGTGGGGGGAGCTGCGCGAGGAGATCCTGGAGCGCCCGCCGACGCCGGCCGCGCTGAACCGTCAACTCAGCGAACGTTACGGTCCGGCGCCCCGACCGGAGCCGGCGCCCGAATCGGAGCGGCTGCGGAAGCTCGCCGCGCTGGCGCACCGCTTGGCCTCGGCGTGCGCCGCCGAGGACGGCGTGCCCGGCGCCGTGGCGGAGCGCGCCCGCGCGCTCGCCGAGGATCTGGGCGAGCTCGTCGAGGCCTAGGACTTACCCCGCGCTCGCCTGCGCGGCGGAGCTGCCGCCGGCGCGCCGGCGCGGCACGGCCAAGCCGGGCTTCCCGACACGGTACCGTCGCGGTCCGGTCGGGTTCGCCGGCAGGCGGCCCAGGACGACCCTGGCTATATTCGAACGGGAGCGCCGACTGGGGAGGGCGGCAGTCTTGGTGTAAGATCAGCAGCTGCGAGGGACGCGTGAGCCGGAAAGAGCACCACCACGGGAACTTGAGCTGCTCTTTCTGCGGGAAGGGCCAGCGCGAGGTGCGCAAGCTCATCGCCGGCCCGACGGTGTACATCTGCGACGAGTGCATCCGCCTCTGCAACGACATCATCGCGGAGGAGGCGGAGCGCGACGAGGGTCGTCCCGCCGTCTCGCTGCCGACGCCAGCCGAGATCAAGAGCTTCCTCGACGATTACGTGGTGGGCCAGGACAGGGCGAAGAAGGTCCTGTCGGTCGCCGTCTACAACCACTACAAGCGCGTCTACTCGAAGAAGCCGGCCCGGCCGGCGAGGCCCGGACAGGGCCGACCGGGCGCCGAGGACGTCGAGCTGCAGAAGTCCAACATCCTCCTCATCGGCCCCACCGGCTCCGGCAAGACGCTGCTCGCCCAGTCGCTGGCGCGCTTCCTCAATGTCCCGTTCACGATCGCGGACGCGACCAGCCTCACCGAGGCCGGTTACGTGGGCGAGGATGTCGAGAACATCATTCAGAACCTGCTGCACAACGCCGACTACGACGTGGAGAAGGCCGCCCGCGGCATCGTCTACATCGACGAGATCGACAAGATCGCCCGCAAGGGCGACACGCCGTCGCCGACGCGGGACGTGGGCGGCGAAGGCGTTCAGCAAGCGCTCCTCAAGATCATCGAGGGCACGCGCGCCAACGTCACTCCGCGCGGCGGCAAGAAGTACAACCAGCAGGAGTACATCCAGGTCGACACCTCGAACATCCTCTTCGTCGTCGGGGGCGCGTTCTGCGGGATCGAGCAGGCCATCCGGCGTCGGGTCGGGGTGCGCGGGCTCGGCTTCGGGGCCCGCATCGAGCGGAAGGAGGAGTACTCGCTCGGCGAGCTGCTCGCGAAGGTGGAGCCGGCCGACCTCGTCAAGTTCGGGATGATCCCCGAGTTCGTGGGCCGGGTCCCGATCGTCGCGACGCTGTCGGACCTTTCCGAGGACGACCTCGTCACGATCCTCACCCAGCCGAAGAACGCCCTCACGAAGCAGTACGTGAAGCTCTTCGACATGGAGAAGGTGAAGCTCTCCTTCACGCGCGAGGCGCTGCGCGCGTGCGCTCGCGAGGCGATGCGACGCAAGTCGGGCGCGCGCGGGCTCCGCGCGATCCTCGAGCAGGCGATGCTCGACATCATGTACGACGTCCCGTACCGGGAAGGCGTGAAGGAGTGCAAGATCACGGAGGGCGTCATCCTGAACAAGGAGCCGCCGCTGCTCTCGTTCGAGAAGGAAAAGAAGCTCGCCTGATAGCAAGGCCGCGCAAGCGGCCGCGCAGGCATTCGGTCGCCTACAGGAACCGGTCACCAGTACAGGAACCGCTTCCCCGCCCGATCCGGAGCGTCACCGCAGGACCCCGCCGCTCGGAAAGCGCCCCCAGGATCCGCCTCACACTGTGGCCCTCCTTCACGGCCATCAGCCTAAAAGCGTTGTAATATTCAGTTGCTCCGGACGGCACCGGCCTTGCTATGCGCCCAGGTGAAGGAAGAGGGACCGCCGAGCGTCTCATCGAGCGGAACCTCGGAGGAACTGGACGCATGACCCGCCACGTCGCGCTCGCGCTCGGCCTCGCTGCCCTCGCGGTGCCCGCCTTCGCCCAGGTCGACGGCTACGACGGCCAGGGCGAGGATGGGCCCGCGTGGGACGACACGTACCGGCCCGAGGCGCCACCGCCCGACGAGAATGGCGCGCGCGTCGACGTGAACGTCGACATGGGAGCGTCGGGTCCCGGCGTCACGTTCGACACCTTCCGCGATGGGCTGGCGCCCTACGGGGAGTGGGTCAGCGTCGGCCCTTACGGGTACGTATGGCGACCGCTGCACGTCGCCGCCGGGTGGCGCCCCTACTACTACGGCCGTTGGGAGTGGACGGATGAAGGCTGGCTGTGGGTCTCCGACGAGTCGTGGGGATGGGCGACCTACCACTACGGCCGCTGGGCCCATGACCCGTACTACGGGTGGATCTGGGTGCCGGGCTACCAGTGGGCGCCGGCCTGGGTGACGTGGCGATACGGGCCCGAGTACATCGGTTGGGCGCCGCTCGCGCCGGGCTTCTCGGTGTACGTCTCGAGCTACCCCGTCGCGTTTTCGTGGTGGAGCTTCGTGCCCTGCCAGAGGTTCGTGGGCGTGCCGGTCTACTCGGTCGCGTACAGCGGACCGTACGTGCAGAACATCTACCGCGGGACGCGACCAGCTCCGCCGCGCGCCGCCGCGTACGGCGCGGTGGCGCCGGCCTGGGGCGGCCCGGCGCGCCCCCTCGTCGAGCGCGCCATCGGACACCCCATCGCGCCCGTCCGCGTCCAGCCGGTGGGCTCGCCGGCGGCGATGGCGGCGCCCGCGCGCACCGGGGTCGTCTCGATCTACCGCCCGGATGTGAGGCCCTCGCCCGCGGGATGGCCCCACGCGGCCGCACCCTCGCGGCCGTGGGGCAGCCCATCCGCCGGAGCGGTCGCTCCGGCTCGCCCCGGCGTGGCCGCGCAGCCGACGCCGCGCCCCTCGGGAGTCAACTGGCACGGCGGAGCCGCGCAGCCCTCCGCGCCACGTCAGTACGCACCCCCGCCACGTCAGAACGCACCCGCGCCTCGTCAGAACGCACCCGCGCCTCGTCAGTACGGCCCGGGCCCGGCGCCGCAGCACTACGCTCCTGTGCCGCGGCCCTACGCGCCGCAGGGTGGCGGGACCGCTCCGCGGACCGGGGGCGGCGGACCGCGGCAGGCCTCGCCGGCGCCGCAGCGGCGGTGACCGATCAGAGCTTGCTCTTCAGTTCTGGGCCACCCGCATCGTGCGCTTCATCTGCTTCCCGCTGTCGAGATCGCTCGCGCTCACCGTGAGGATGCCCTCGACGTTCACCTCGAAGAGCACCTCGAGCCGGACCGCGCCCGCCGGCGCGGGCCGGACGTCACTGAAGGTGAATTCGCCGAGCAGCTCGTTGCCGGCCACCTCTGCTTGGTCCCCCTGGAAGACCCGGACCATGAGCTCTCGCTGGCCGTCGATCGAGCTCGTCGCGGCGAGCGCTTTCGCGTTGGGGATGGCCGCGTTGCGCGGCAGCACGACGTGCATGGCGCCGCCGGCGGCCTCGAGCCCGATCGCCATCGGGATGACGTCGAGGAGCTGCAGCTTGAGATCCGAGCAGTCCTGCAGCGACCAGCCGTACAGCGCGGCCCCGATGGCGACCGCCTCGTCGGGGTGGACGCCCTTCGACGGCGGCTTCTCGAAGTATCGGGTGAGCGCCTGCTGCACGAGCGGCATGCGCGTCTGGCCGCCCACCAGCATGACCTGATCGATGTCCTTCGGCTCGACGCCAGCGTCCGCCATCACCTGCTCGACCA
>Ga0306924_10000723_pt1 | contig 28510 bp, 28 predicted proteins | sample sta12Can44000111_FD_203756 | JGI IMG/M metagenome (GOLD analysis project Ga0306924, IMG submission 203756) | Lab enrichment of tropical soil microbial communities from Luquillo Experimental Forest, Puerto Rico - statanox.12C.anox.44.000.111 (v2)... | ecosystem: Environmental > Terrestrial >... | reverse complement strand
TGGTGCCAGGACAAGGAAGTTGCGGCCATTTGCTCCGACACGTGGGGCGTAGAGGTGCGGCCGAACGAGACGACGGAAGCGAACCAGCCCTGGCACTGGGTGGTCATTCCCGCGATGGGGCTGTGCATGGGCGAGATCTTCTATCTTAAGGAACTCGCGGAGGATTGTGCCGCCGACCGCGTCTACGAATTCTTCTTCTGCGGGCCGCCGCTCGTCATTACCGGCGGCACCGGCTCGCCGATCAATCCGCAGGCCATCAAATGACGCCGCGGCGCGACCCAAGTTCGCACAGGCACGTCATCGAGTATAGTCAAAGTTGACAACGCGGGCGGCCGGGACGCGGCCAGCCCCGGCGCAAGCCCAATTGGAGGCTCCCATGGCCCGCTATCTCAAGCGCGGAATGGACGCGAGCGCGATCAAAGCCGCCGACGCCAAAGTGCGCGAGACGGTGGAAGGCATCCTCGCCGAGGTCGAGGCGCGCCGCGACGCGGCGGTGCGCGAGCTGTCGCAAAGGTTCGATCGCTGGTCGCCGCCCTCGTTCAAGCTGACCGCGGATGAAATCGAGCGCGCGATCTCCCGCGTGGCCAAGCGCGATATCGACGATATCAAGTTCGCCCAGGCGCAGGTGCGCAATTTCGCGCGGAAGCAGAAGGAGACGCTGCGCGATCTCGAGGTCGAGACGCTGCCCGGCGTCGTGCTCGGGCACCGGCATATCCCGGTGAACTCGATCGGCTGCTACGTGCCGGGTGGGCGTTATCCCATGGTCGCCTCGGCGCATATGTCGATCGTGACCGCGCGCGTCGCGGGGGTGAAACGCATCATCGCCTGCGCGCCGCCGTTCAAAGGCGGGCCGCACCCGGCGATCGTTGCCGCCATGCATTTCGGCGGCGCCGACGACATCTACGTGCTGGGCGGCGTGCAGGCGGTTGCCGCCATGGCGCTCGGCACCGAGACGATCGGGCCCGTGGACATGATCGTGGGACCCGGCAACGCCTATGTGGCGGAAGCCAAGCGCCAGCTGTTCGGGCGCGTCGGCATCGATCTGCTCGCCGGCCCCACCGAAACGCTGATCATCGCCGATGACAGCGTCGATGGCGAGATCTGCGCCACCGATCTGCTCGGCCAGGCCGAGCACGGTCCGACCTCGCCTGCCATCCTCGTCACCAATTCGGAGAAGCTGGCGCGCGAGACCATGCGTGAGGTCGACCGGCTGCTCACACTCCTCCCGACCGCGGAGGCCGCCGGCAAAGCGTGGGCGGATTTCGGCGAGGTCATCGTGTGCGACAGCGAAGAGGAGATGGTGCGCGAGGCCGACCGCATCGCCTCCGAGCACGTGCAGGTGATGACGCGCAATCCGGATTATTTCCTCGACAACATGAAAAACTACGGCTCGCTCTTTCTCGGACCCCGCACCAACGTCGCCTATGGCGACAAGGTGATCGGAACCAACCACACGCTGCCGACCAAGAAGGCCGCGCGCTATACCGGCGGCTTGTGGGTGGGAAAATTCCTCAAGACCTGCACCTATCAAAAGGTGCTCACCGACGAGGCAGCGACGCTGGTCGGCGAATATTGCTCGCGGCTGTGCATCCTGGAGGGTTTCTATGCCCATGCCGAGCAGGCCAATGTGCGCGTGCGTCGCTACGGCGGGCGCAACGTGGCCTTTGCCCAGGCGGCGGAGTGATGGGCTTGCGCCGTGAGCGCGATGGCCCCTGTCGAGCTTTCTAAGACGCCGTCCTTCCGTCTCGACGGCAAGCGCGCGCTCGTCACCGGCGGCGGCCGCGGCATCGGGCTCGCCGCGGCTTCGACATTGGCACAAGCCGGCGCGCACGTCACGCTCGTCGCGCGCACGCAAGCACAGATCGAGGCTGCGGCGCAGGCCATTCGCGCGCGCGGCGACAAGGCCGCCGCACTTGCGCTCGACGTGACCGATCTCGACGCCGTGCGCCGCGCGATCGCGACCGCCGAACCGTTTGATGTGCTCGTCAATAATGCCGGCACCAATCGCCCCGCTCATTTGGTTGATGTGAAGGTCGAAGATTTCGACGCTATCTTTGCGCTCAATGTGCGCGCTGCCTACTTCATGGCGCAAGCAGTCGCACGCCGCTTGATCGAGGCCAAGCGACCCGGCTCGATCATCAACATCTCTTCGCAGATGGGCCATGTCGGCGCCGCGCGCCGCAGCGTCTATTGCGCCAGCAAACACGCCATGGAGGGTTTCACCAAGGCGATGGCGATCGAGCTTGCGCCGCACAACATCCGCGTCAACAGTTTGGGCCCGACCTTCCTGGAGACGCCGATGACGCGTCCCTTCTTCGAAGACAAGGCCTTCCGCGAGGAAGTGCTCTCCAAGATCAAGCTCGGCCGGCTAGGTCAGCTCGACGAGCTGACAGGCGCGATCGTATTCCTTGCGTCCGATGCCTCGTCGCTGATGACCGGAGCGGCCCTCGTCCTCGACGGCGGCTGGACGGCGGAATAGCGCTTAAGCGAAGCTCGACGCCGCGAGCGCTCAACCCGTTTTGACCGGATAGACCGGCGGCTCGCCGCTCAGCACCCGCGCGACATCGGCCGCACATTTGGTCTGCAACTCGTTGAGCGCTTCGACCGAATAGAACGCCGTGTGCGGCGTCAGGATGACGTTGTCGTGCCCGATCAACTTCGAATCTTTTGGCAAAGGCTCGACCACGACCACGTCGAGCGCGGCGCCGGCGAGCTGACCGGAATCGAGCGCGGCGACGAGCGCGTCTTCGTCCACCAACGGCCCGCGCGCAGTATTGATGAGGCGGGCGCCTTTCTTCATCTTGCGGAAGACCTCGGCATTGAATAGGCCACGCGTGGCCGACAGCAACGGAGCATGGATCGAGACGAAGTCGGAGATTTCCAGCAACTGGTCGAAACTCACGCGCTCGACGCCGGCAGCGTCGAGGACCTGCTGCGATACGTATGGATCGTGCGCCACCACGCGCAGTCCGAATGCCTTCGCCTTTGGCGCCAGCTCGCGCGGAATGTTGCCGAAACCGACAAGACCGAGCACGCGGCCGGCGAGCCGATGGATCGGCACGACGGCCGGCATTTCCCAGCGTCCGGCCTGCACCAGCGCGTTGGACTGCGGAACCTTCCGCGCCAGCGCGAGCAGCAGCGCCATGGCGTGGTCGGAAACCTCCTGCATGCAGTAGTCCGGTACATAAGTGACGGTGATGCCGAGCTCCGCCGCGGCTGCGACGTCGATGTTGTCGACGCCGAGGCCGAAACGGCCGATCGCCTTGCAGCGCCGCAGCTGACGCAACAAGTCGCCCGGCAGCTTGGCGTAGGTGACGAGGATGGCGTCGGCGTCGCGCGCCACCGCCAAGACATCATCGGCGGACGCGCTCTTGGCCACGCGCAGTTCGGGATCGATGCGCGCAAGCGCCGCTTTCGCCGGATCGAGCGAGGGAAATGGGCTGTCGGTGACCGCGATCAGGGGACGGGGCATGGGCCACTCCCTGGTAAGTGCGTCGTCAGCCTCGCAACACTTCCGGGTTGATGCAATTGGGCGGCATCTTGCCCGCCAGGAACGCGAGGATATTGTCGACGACGATATTTGCCATCTGCTCGCGCACCTCCGCCACTGCGCTACCAAGATGCGGGGTGGTGACCACGTTGGGCATCTTGAGCAGCGCCGGCGTCACCTTCGGCTCGCGCTCGAACACATCGAGGCCGGCTCCCGCGATTTGCCGCTTCGTGAGCGCGCGCGCCAGCGCCGTCGCATCGACAATCGCGCCGCGCGCAGTATTGATCAGGTATGCGTTCGGCTTCATGAGGGCCAATTCGCGGCTTCCGATCTGATGGACCGTTTCCGGCTTGAGCGGCGAATGCACCGACACGAAATCCGATTCCTTCAATAGCTGATCGAGCGGCACATAGGTCATCTCGAAGTCGCGCTCGAGACTTTCGGGCTTGCGTCTGGGCGTCCAATACAAGGTTCGCATGTCGAAGCCCTTGGCGCGGCGTGCAACTCGCGTACCGATCCGGCCGCCGCCGCCGATGAGGCCGAGGGTCTTGCCGTAGAGCCCGGTGCCCAAGAGGTAGCTTGATTGCGAGCCGGGAAAGCGTCCCTTGTGGACCAGCCGATCGGCTTCGACCATGCGCCGGGCCACCATCAGCATGAGCCCGAAGGTAAGGTCGGCGGCGGCCTCCGCCACGATCGGAGGCACGACCGTTACCGGGATCTTGCGTTTGGTCGCAGTGGCGACGTCGATATTGTCGGGCGTGATCGATTGCGAGGCGATCAACCGCAGTTTCGGATTTGCCGCGATCACCTGACGATCGACCTCGTCGTGCAGCAGTGAAAACAGGATATCGCACCGACGTACGGCAGCGATCAGCGCCTGCTTGGTGATGATGCGGCTCGAGTCGCGATTGACTTTCACGCTCCCGATCTTGCGCAAACGCTCGATCGCGCTGTCGGCAACCGGCTGGGTGATGAAGACACGCGGGCGCATCAGGCCATCCACCGCACGATGCCGGCCACGCCATCGACCGCGACCTGCGATCCGTCCGGGATGCGGCCGGTCGCCTCGAGCACGCCGAGCACCATCGGGATGCCGCGCTCGCGCGCAAGCGAAGCAAGATGCGAGGTGGATCCGCCGAGCTCGGCCACGACGCCTGCCACGCGCGGCAACACGTGGCTCAGCGCGGGGCTGGCGATACGCGTAACCAGCACGTCGCCGGGCGCCACCCGCGTCAGCTCGCACTCGCAGTTGACCACGACCGCGCGGCCGGTCCCCCAGCCGACGCCCGCAGGGTGTCCGCTCAGTCCAGGATGCTTGCGCCAGATCTCATCGGGTACGGTGATGGGTTCGACTACGAGCGGGCGCGCCTGCAATAGCTTGAAGCCGACATCGTCGAACGCCCACTCGATCTCGACCGGGCCGCCGATGACGGCTTCCGCCTTGCGCATCATGCGGCCGAGCGTCACCGCCTGCCCGGCGTCGAGACATGGCGTGCTGATGAGGTCGCTGGACACTGCCTGTGGCATGGCCGCGGCGCCATGGCGGCAGCTCTCGCGGTGGTCCTTGCGGCCGACGTCGACCTTGCGCACAAACCCCTGGCGCGAGAGCACGATGCGGTCGGGCACGACCTCCCCTTGCGCAATGGTGCTGCCTAGTCCCCACGTCGCGCTGATGAGCATTCCCCCCGCGGCCGTCTCGCTCAGACCGCCGCCGGAGGCGCGCGCATCGACGAGCGGCTGAATGAGCACGGCCATGGCCGTCTCCGCCGGCGAAAGGCCGTGAGTGTCCATGCTGCGGCGTGCGTTCGTGGTCCACAGGGCGGCCCAGCAGGCGCGCACGGCAGTGACCAGCGCAGCCTCATCGTCGATGCCCAGAAAGCTCTCGAACTGACCGGCGAAATTGCTGCCCTTGCGATCCTCGATCAGGGAGGAGGAGCGCACGGCGCTCGGCCCCGCGCTTGCCGCGCGTTGCGCCTCCCAAGCGGCGAGCAGCGGCGCGAGGATTGGCGGCGCGATCGGCCGCTCGTAAAGGGCGAGCCGAATGTCGACCGAGAGGCGGCGCTGCTCGATGCCATCGGCTGCGGCGAAGCGGCTGATGACCGGCTCCAGTCCGAGGGCGGCGATTTGTGCGCGATAGGCATCCGCGCCGAGGCAGAAGCCGCCCGGCGTCGGCAACCCCGCTTGGCCCAGTGCGGCGAGATTGGCCGCCTTCGGGCCGATGCGCTCGGCGTCGCCGGCGCTAGCATTAGCAAGCGGGATGATGAACTGCGTCATGAACGGGTGCCTCGCTCCTCTCGAGTCAGCACAAATGCAGTGTCGCGCCGTCCGCGCCTTGGGGTTTGATCTCGCTTAGTGGGGGATCACCGGTCTCGGCGCTGCGCGCCGAGGGCGGTGACAGGATTGGCTTCTGTCATTTCACGTGATCGGCATAGCCGGGTATGGGATCGACCACGGTGATCTGTTTGACCGGGAAGTTGGAGATGATCTCGATCTCCTTCTCGTGCACGATCAGCATTTCCTCGATGCGCACGCCGTAGCGGAAACGCTTGCCGTGCTGGGTCTCGAGCGCGAAGGTCATGCCGGCCTTGATCTCGACCGGATGATCGAGCGACCAGATGCGCGAGATCACCGGCGGATCGTATTGCGCCAGCCCGAGGCCGTGACCCCACAGGTTCGCCGCCGCTTGGTCCTCTTCCTTGTAGCCCCAGGCCTGCTTCGCGGACGGCCACTTCTTCGCGATTTCACGCGTGGTGGTGCCGGCTTTGACCGCGTGAATCGAATCGTACAGCCATTCGAGCGCGGTCGCGTAGGTGTCCTTCTGTTCCTTGGTCGGTTCCTTGCCGACGCAGTAGGTGCGGTAATAGCAGGATTTGTAGCCGTTCCACGTGAGCGCGGCCAAATCCATGAACACGATGTCGCCGGGCTGAATGATGCGGTCGGAGAAGTTGCGCCAGTTCGGCCAGGTGTTGGGGCCGGACGAGACGATCACGTCTTCTACATCCTCCATGCCGGGAATGCTGTAGAGATATTTCATCAGGTGGGCGGTGACCTGATTTTCGGTAATGCCGGGCCGCAGGAACTTCATGCATTCCCAGTGCGTGGCGTCGCCGATCGCGCCGACGATGCGCATGCATTCCTGCTCGTCGACGTTCTTAACGGCGCGCGCCTCCATCATCGGCGTCATGCCGTCGACCCACTTGATTTTCTTGTCCTTGAAAATGTTGATCATGTTGATGTCGATGAAGTCGACGCCGAGCTTTTGCCCGGCGACGCCGTGTCGCTTCATCTCATAAAGGATCGCGTCGGTGAATTTCTTCACCTGCTGTTGCGAGGCCGGACCCGCCGCGCCTTTGATCCAGGCGTAGGAGTAGCGGACGTTCTCTTTCGGGATCCACGGCGAGTGGCGCTCGATCTGGAAGCCGAGGTCACCCTGCTCGAACAGCACCGGCGCACCGTCGCCGCACAGAAGCGCGTAGCGCAGGCCGGGCTTGAGCCGGTTCCAGCCCGGCGTGAGCGTGCCGGTGAGATAGCGCACGTTCTCGTCGTACATGCAAAGCATGGCGCCAAGGCCGTGCTTCTTCATGTGCTGGCGCGCGCGCTCGGTCCGGTACTTCTTCAGCCGGTCCCAATTGACGCGTTGCTGCCAATCCAATCCGGCGATGCCGAAATTTGCCGTTCCCATGGAGTCTCCCGTTAGCGGGCCCTGTTTTTGTTGTTTGAGAATCGAATCGTAGCCTTGCCCAGGCTCCTGCCAAAATAATATATTCTTGGTTTAGACATCAGTTTTCATGATAGGTTTGCCGCATGGTCGATATCGCGCTCCGGCAAGTTCGCGCCGTCATCGCCGCCTGCGAGGAGGGGTCTTTCACGCGCGCGGCGGAGCGGGAGAACGCAACCCAATCCGGCATTTCGCAGCACGTCGCTGCGGTCGAGCGCACGCTCGGCGTCAAATTATTCGAGCGCTCCGCGCGAGGCATCGTGCCGACGCCCGCGGGGCTGCGTTACTACAAAAACTGCATTGAAGCCGTCGGCCGGCTGGAACATGCCAACGAGGAGGTGCGCAGCCTCGCCGGCCTGGTCAGCGGCGATTTGCGCATCGGGCTGATGCCCACCTTTACCCGCGCGGTGCTGGCGCCGACCCTGGAGAATTTCGTTCCGGGCCATCCCGACGTGCGGTTGCACGTCTTGGAGGGCTATAGCGGATTTCTCACCGACATGGTGCTGGCCGACGAGCTTGATTTTGCGGTCGTTCCGGCCTTTGAGGGCCGCACGGGGCTGAAATCGCGGTTGCTGGTGCGCGATCGCGAGATGCTGCTCTCAGGGCGCCAACGCGGGCTCGCGCCGCTCGCACCGGTGCGACTCGCCGACTGCGCGCCACTGAAAGTCGTCGTGCCCGGGCCGCAGAACGTCCGCCGCCGCAATTTGGAAACCTATTTCCAGACGCACGGCGTTGAGGTCGCCGCCTTCTTGGAAATGGATGCCATGATCGGCACGCTCGAATTCGTCGCGCGCTCCGACTGGGTCACCGTGCTGCCGAGCCTCATCTGCATCAATGACATCGGCAAGAGCGACCTCGTCGTTAATCCGATCGTCAAACCGACGGCGCGTGCCGAGTTCGTCGTCATCCAGCCGGCGCGACGCACCTTGAGCGTGCCGGCGCGGCGCTTCCTCGACTGCTTCGAAGCGCAAGTGGCGAAGATCCACGCGCTGTGGGAGCGCACATTGGCGCCCGTCGCGGCAAATGGCCGCAGCCGGCGAAATAACAGCGCCCGGCAATCCACGCTGATCCCCGCATCTATGCCGTCGGACTGACCAACACGACGGCCGCGCGTCTCGAGCGTCTTCGTTCGCGAGCGAAGTTATCCGTCCTGCCCAGGATCGGCCTTGAGCCCAGCCGCCTCGATGCCGGCGATCGCGCAGGCCTCGTCGCGGTCGGACGTGTCGCCGGAGATGCCGACCGCGCCGACGGTGTCGCCGGCTGCGGTTCTGATCAGTACGCCGCCGGGATTGGTGACCATGCGTCCGCCGCTGGCCGCCGCCAGCATGGTGAAGAACTGCGGCGTCTTCGCTGCGCGCGCGGCGAGCGTGCGCGAGCCAAAGCCCATGCCAAGCGCGCCCCAAGCCTTGCCGAACGCGATGTCAAAGCGCAGGAGCCCTGATTTGTCCTCACGCTTGAACGCCACCAGATGACCTCCGGCGTCGAGCACCGCGACAGTGAGCGGCGCGCAGTTGGTGTCGCGCCCCTTCTTGAGCGCGCTATCGACGATGATTGAGGCTTGAGCAAGCGTGACGACAGACATACTCGGCTCCACAGGATCGTTGCGGGAAGCGTTTATTGGTCAGACGGTTTCGGATCGATGCGGCGCGCGATTCGCCCAGTAGACCGACACGGCGGAGACCTCCGCGCCGCCCGAGACTTTGCGTTTGGTCTCTTCGTAGCAGGCGAGCGTCTTCTCGGTGAGTGGCAGTTCCACCCCGCGCGCCTTGCCCTCGGCCAGCATCGTGCGCAGATCCTTCACCGCGCTGTCGACGTCGAAAGTCACCGGCCCACTCTCCCCGCCCTTGAGCATCTGCGCGACGGCCGGCCCGCGTACCTTGAGCACGTTGGGGCCGCCCGAGGTATCCGCGAGCAGGTCCATGATCTGCGCCGGATCGAGTCGGAGCGGGCGGCAGAGCGCGAGCGCCTCCCCGAGCGCTTGCCAATAGATCATCAGCGGCATGTTGATGGTGAGCTTCATCACCGAGCCGGAGCCGACCGGTCCGCAATGTTCGAGCCGGCGGCAAAGCTGTTCGAGGATCCCTCGTGCGCGCGCAGCATCGGCGGGCTCGGCGCCCATCAACCCGATCAGCTTGCCCTGTCGGGCGGGGCCGGTAGAGCCGCCCACCGGACATTCCACCAAAGCCGCGCCCTTCGCGCGCACTTTTGCTGCGAGCGCCACTTCGGTCTGCGGCTGCACCGTGCTCATGTCGATGAACAACTTGCCGCGCACGTCGCCGGCGAGCAGCCCGGACGCGCCGCCATAGACCGCGTCGATAGCGGCGGCATCGGTGAGGATCGTGATGATCGCCTCGCTCTTGCTCGCGAGCTCGGCCGGCGTGGCGGCGACGGCGGCGCCAGCAGCGGCAATCGGCTTGGTTTTTTCTGGGGAACGGTTCCACACTGTGATCGTGTGTCCGACCTCCATGACCCGTTGCGCGATGGCCGCGCCCATTTTGCCGATCCCGGCGATGCCGATCTGCATCGGACGTGTCTCCTGTGGTTTTCCCCCGCGCCGCCGCCGCGTTCGGCAGTCGCTGGCGACGATAGGGGATTATCCATGGGCGAGATAGCCCTCGGCGCAGCCGATGGCGACATCGCGCTTGAACGCAGTTGAAGGCGCCGTGTAGCGTCCGCGCGATCAGCGCCAACGGAGGCTAGTCATGGCGAAAGGGAAGGTCGGTATCGTCGGGCTCGGCATCATGGGAGGGGCGTTCGCGCGCAACCTCGTCCGCGCCGGCTGGCGCGTGGTGGGCTACGATGTCGATGAGGCCCGCTGCAGGGTCATGGCGCGAGCGGGCGTCGAGATTGCGCACGACGCAAAGACGCTTGCCGCCGAGGTCAAGATCATCATCACCAGCCTGCCCAAGCCCGCCGCGCTCGATGCAACGGTGAAGTCCATCGTCCAGGCCCGGGTCGCCCCACGCATCGTCGTCGAAGCCAGCACGTTCGCGATCGAGGACAAGCTCAAAGCGGAGCGCGCGCTGCGCAAGGCCGGTCACGTCATGCTGGATTGCCCTGTCAGCGGCACCGGCGCCCAGGCCCAGGTGAAGGATTTGGTGATCTATGCCAGCGGCGAGCGCAAGGCGATCCGCAAGCTACGCCCGCTGTTTGCCGGATTCGCGCGCGCGGCGCACGACCTCGGTGCGTTCGGCAACGGCAGCCGCATGAAATATGTCGCCAATCTTCTCGTCGCCATCAACAACGTCGCGAGCGCCGAGGCGATGGTGCTCGGGCTGAAGGCAGGCCTCGACGCGACGACGTTGTTCGAGATGGTCAAATCGGGCGCGGCCAACTCGCGCGTGTTCGAGCTGCGGGCGCCCATGATGGTGAAGGATCGCTACGACGACGCCAGCATGAAGATATCGGTGTGGCAAAAGGACATGGCGGTGATCGGTGGATTCGCGCGGGCGCTGCGCTGCCCGACCCCGATGTTCGACGCCACCGTGCCGATCTACGACAAGGCGATGCGCAGCGGGCACGCCGAGCAGGACACCGCCGCCGTGTGCGCAGTGCTGGAGAAGATGGCTGGCGTGAAGCGGCGGAAGCGTAAGGTGGCGAAAAGAAGAGCTGTTGGATGAATCAAGGCGGAAGCGAACGGCTCCGCGGAAGAGAACGCTAAAGTCGCACCGCGCGCAGGACGCTGCCTGGACGAACGGGCGAATGGAACTCGCGCAGCGTCGAGAATTCTCGCTCACTCGCGCAAGAAGTCGAGCACCGCGGTTTCCGCCAGCACCGCTTCGGGAATGCTGTGCCGCCGCGAACGGGCACGCTCCTCGGCGGTCTGCGTGGCCTGCAGATAGGCGCCAAGGTGGCGCGCGCGCTCGATGATGCGCCTTCCGACCGGCAGGCGCTCCGCCTCGAAGCGCCGCAGCGCCGGCTCGACCTCGCTGTCCTGCAGCGCCGCTGCCAAGGCCGCGGCGTCGTCCGCCGCCTTGGCCACACCCGCCGCAACATGCGGCCGCGCCACGAACGCCGCATCGCCGACGATTGCGACCCGGCCGAACGCCATGCGCGGCGTTTCGAGATCGTAGATCGGCTGCAGGATCGGCTCGTCGATCATGCGCACGACCTCGCGGAATTGCGGCGCGAGCAGCCGCTCGGCGGCCGCGCGCATCTGCGCAATCGCCTCGCGCCGGATCAGCGGCGGCGGGATCGATATGGCGTGGGTCGTTCCGGTCTCGTCGGTGAGCAGGCGCTTGAGTTCGACGCGCTCATCCGCCGGGCGGTACCACACCACGTTGTAGCGGCGCTGCCCCGCGCGTAGCTCATTGTCGGGTCCTGCCACCGGATAGCCCAAACACTGCTCGCCCGGGGGCAGGCAGAAGGCCATGACGTTGAACAGCTCGCCATGGATGGCCGGCGGAAACGCCGCCTCCGCAATGAGCGCGCGCCAGGCGACGTAGCCGACGTAGGACGGCACGAGCTCGGGCAGGCATTGCTGGCGGACCGTGGAACGAAGGCCGTCCGCACCCACCAGCAGCTCGCCCTCCGCCGTGCTGCCGTCGGCAAACTGCGCGAGCACCGATCTTTCGCTGTGCACGAAGCCGCTGACGCCGCGGCCGCGGTGGTAGTGCTCGCGCGGGAATGCGTCGCGCAGCAGCCGGTACACGCGCTCCCAAGCCGTTAGAACCTGAGGACACGCGAACTTGCCAGCCACTCGACCCGACGTATCGAGGATTTTTCGGGTGGTGATCTCGACCCCGAAATCCGTCGCATCGATGCCGAGCCGGCGCAGCGTCTCGATCAGATCGGGCTGCGCGACAATGCCGGCGCCGCGCCCGGCGAGCTCGCTCTCGACCCGCTCGAAGACGTCGACGTCCCAGCCGGCGCGCCGCAGCAGCAGCGCAGCCAAGAGGCCGCTCATCGAGCCGCCGACGATGAGCGCGCGCCGCCTCTTTGCCTCGCGCATTCCGCTCTATCCTGCCGTTTCCTGCCGCGCAAAAGTTGGTATATATCGGGCCAAACCTGGAGGAATGCCATGGCCCTGACGATGTTGGACAAGCAGCCGGAGACCGCGGTGAAATCGGCGTGGCCGCCGGAAATCGCCGCGGAATTCGAGCGTGAGAAGAACAATCCCAACCCATGTGTCGGCAACGCGCTCGTGTCGGAGAGCGACCGCGTCCGGGTGTGGACCATTCGCCTCAAGCCCGGGGAGCGCATCGGCTTCCACCGTCACGTGCTCGATTATTTCTGGACCGCGGTCACCGGCGGGCGAGGACGCCAGCACGTGCATGACGGCACTACGGTCGAATACACCTACGCGCCCGGCGAGACGCGGCACGAGACTTATGGGCCCGGCCAATTCAAGGTCCACGATCTCGAGAATCTCGGCGACAAGGAGATGGTCTTCATGACCATCGAATTCTTGCAAAGTGCCAACAAGCCAATGTCGTTGCCTGAAAGCGTGCGCCGGCAGGCCGCCGCATAACCGGCGGCGCAGCCTCTCGGACGTTCAGGCATCAGGCAAACAGCATCGCTGTCCGCGCGGTCGAACAGGCTAGCCAAGCCGGCAGCCTTCCTGCACACTGCCAAGCAAACGGCTGACGCGCGCGCATGAGCACGTCGTGGCGGGAGCGGGGCGTCGGGGAGAACAGGTGGATATCAGCTTCGATCTGCTGATCAACGCGGTAATCGCCGGGATCCTGCTCGGCGGCTTCTATACCGCCGTGACGCTCGGCGTGTCGATCTCCTTCGGCATCCTCGACATCGTCAACATCGCGCATCCCGCCTTCATCATCCTCGGCTCGTACATCGCTTACATCGTCAATACCAGACTCGGAATCGATCCGATCGCAATCAGCATCATCATGCTGCCGGTGTTCTATCTGCTCGGGGCCGGCGTCTATCAAGTCTACTACGAATCATTCGAGCGGCGCGGGCAGGAAGCATTGCGCGGGCTATCGTTCTTTTTCGGCTTGCTGTTCGTGACCGAGGTGATGCTCATCCTCGTCTTCGGGGTCGACTACCGCTACGTCGAAGCGCCCTATATCGGGCCGAGTTGGCGCCTGGGCGTGATGGATTTCCCGTTGCGCATGGTCGTGCCATGCATTGCCGCGCTCGCCTTATTCGCCGCGCTCCAGCTCTATCTGTCGTACACGTTTATTGGGCGCGCGATCACCGCGGTGGCGCAGGACCAGCTTGCGCTACGGCTCATGGGCGCTTCCCCCGTCCGCATCAAACGCATCGCGTTCGGAATTTCCATTGCGACTGCCTCGGTCGCCGGTGCGCTGCTCATCATCATCCAACCGGTCGAGCCGTCGGTCGGACGCGAATATATCGGCCGCGTCTTTGCGATCTGCGTGCTCGGCGGGCTCGGCAGCCTTCCCGGCACGGTGATCGGCGCAATGCTGCTCGGCGTCATCGAAAGTTTCACCGCCACGTTTTACGGTCCCTCCTGGGCGCCGGCGGTGGCATTCGGGGTCCTCCTGCTCACCCTCGCGTTTCGGCCGGCGGGTCTTCTCGGACGATAGGATTGCCCATCGTGCGGACGCGGGTTTTCCTGCTGGTGATGATCGCGGCCGCGGCTGTCGTGTTCTTTGCCGCGCGCATGGTGAGCAATGATTACGTGTTCTTCGCCGGCTATACCGTGCTGCAATTCGTGGTGCTGGCGACCGCCTGGAACATCCTCGGCGGCTATACCGGCTACGTCAATTTCGGCTCGGCCGCTTTCTTCGCGCTCGGTGCTTACGCGACGGTGTTCCTGCACAAACTGTACCCGTTGCCAATCCCGCTGCTGATCCTGATCGGCGGCGCCGTGTCGGGCATCGTGGGGCTCGGCATGGGCTATCTGACGCTGCGACTGCGCGGCGCCTTCTTCGCCATCGCAACGCTCGCACTCGCCGTCGTCCTGCAGACGCTCGTCGTCAACTGGGACTATGTCGGCGGATCGCGTGGCGCCTACATCATCCGCCCCAACGAGATTGCGTTGATCGGCCCGTATGTCCAGTATCTCTTTCTGCTGATGCTAGCGCTGGCGGTCATCTCACTCACCGTCGCGCGCGGTATCGAGCGCTCGCAACTCGGCTACGGCTTTGCCACTATTCGCGACGACGAGCTGGCGGCGGAAGCATCCGGCGTGCCGACGCTGCGTCTCAAGCTCATCGCCACGACGCTCTCCGGTGCGCTCATGGGCATGGCCGGAGCGCCCTTCCCCTATTACATCGGTTATCTTCAGCCCTCGTCCGCCTTCGGGCTGGAATACGCGGTCAACTCCATCGCCATGCCGATGATCGGCGGCACCACCAACTGGGTCGGGCCGCTGATCGGCGCTATCTTGCTCGGATCGTTGCAACAGATCGCGACCGTGACCATTTCCTCGGCAGTCAACCTCCTGATCGTCGGCCTGCTGTTGGTCGCCTTCGTCATCATCGCCCCTAACGGGATCGTCGGCCTAGTGCAGAACTGGATGCGCGGAAGGACGAAGTGATGCCTGGCGCGCTGCTCGAGGTGACCGGTTTGAGCAAACGCTTCGGCGGCTTCGTCGCGCTCGACGGCATCGATCTCACGGTCGCCGAAGGTGAGCGCGTCGGCCTGATCGGTCCCAACGGCTCCGGCAAGTCGACCCTGGTCAACTGCATTTGCGGCACGCTCGTCAACGAGAGCGGCAGCGTGCGCTTCAACGGCGAGACGGTCGATGGGCTGCTGACGCACGAGCGCACGCGTCGCGGGATGGCGCGCAGCTTTCAGCTTCCACGCCCGTTCACGACACTGACGGTGGCCGATAACCTGCGGGTGCCACTCCTCTATACCGTCAACGCCCGTCCGGGACACGCGCTTTCCCCGACCGAGCTCGATGCGCGCTGCGCGGAGCTGCTGCAACTCGTCGCGCTTGCGGACAAGGCGAGGCACCTGCCGCGCGACCTCACGCAGGTGGAGATGCGCAAGCTCGAGCTTGCCCGCGCCATGGCCGCCGAGCCGAAGCTGCTGATCGCGGACGAGGCGATGGCCGGCCTCTCGCAATCGGAGGTCGACGACATCGTCGGCCTGCTCATCCGGCTCAACGAGCACGGCATCACCATCATCTTGATCGAGCACATCATGCGCGCGGTGATGAAGTTCTCGCAGCGGCTAATCGTGCTGGTTTCCGGCAAAAAAATCGCGGATGGCATGCCCGACGCAGTGATCCGCGATCCCGCGGTGGAGAGGGCATACATTGGCCAATAGCCTCACCATCGAGAAGATCGATGCCGCCTACGGCGCCGTGCGCGTGCTCGAGGACGTGTCGCTCAACGTCAATTCGGGCGAGACGGTGGTGCTGCTCGGCACCAACGGCAACGGCAAATCGACCTTGATGAAATGCGTCATGGGCATCGTGCGCCCGCGTGCGGGCCGCATCGTTGTCGAGATCGACGGCGAAAGACACGACCTCGTCGGCCGCAGCACCGAGCAAATCGTCGATCTCGGCGTCGCGCTAGTGCCGGAAGGCCGCCGCCTGTTTCCGCGCCTGACGGTCGAGGAGAATCTCCTGCTCGGCGCCTTCCGCCGCAAAGCGCGCGCCGAGCTGAAATCGAATCTGGATTTTTGCTTCGAATGCTTCCCGCGCCTGGCCGAGCGGCGCGCGCAGCTAGCCGGATCCATGAGCGGCGGCGAGCAGCAGATGCTCGCGCTCGCGCGCGCGTTGATGCTGGCGCCGCGCATCCTGTTGATCGACGAGCCGTCGGTAGGCCTGGCGCCGGTACTGGTCAGCCGCACCATCGACAAGATCAAGGAGCTCAAGGACCAGTACAAGCTCACCGTGCTGATGGCGGAGCAGAATTTCCCGCAGGCGTTGCGGATCGCCGACCGCGGCTACGTCATCGTCCACGGCCAGATCGCGTTTGAAGGCCGCTCCGCCGACGAGCTCAACAATAACGAGCTGATCCGGAAGTTTTATCTCGGGCTGTAGCCCACGAGCGCAAGCCGGTGAGGCCCGGCTTGCTTTCGTGGCTCGGGAACGCGAGCGGGGTCTATTTCGCCTTCTCGTACGGGTAGATCACCTTGCCGGATTCGTATTCGGTCGGCGCCACCACGACCTGGGTCGAGACGTCCTTGAATTGCCCGACGTCATTGCCCTTGACGTTCTGGAACTGGACTTGCAGCACGCGCGACTGCGCCCATTCGCCTTTGGCGCCGAATTTCACGTCGCCGACCACAGTCTTGAACGTGTTGGCGCGGATGTAGTCGCCGAGCTTGCCATCGTCGAGGCTCTTGGTCCCTTGGACCGCCTGCGCCAGCACCTGCAGCTGGGCATAGCCCCACGGCGCCATGTAATAGCCGAGCGGATCGACGCCTTCCGCCCCGGCGCGAGCCTGGTAGCGCGTGATGAGGTCTGCGACTCCGGGAAACTGCATCTTCGGCACCGGCAGCCAGAAGTCGTAGGTGACGAAGCCATTGAGCAGCGGGCCGAGCTGCGTCTTGATGGCGGTCGCCTGCAGGCCGACCATCCCGCCGCCGATCATCTTCGGCTTGAAGCCGATCTCATTGACCGCGCGCACCATGCCGACGGAGTCCGGCGGATAGGAGTTGATGTTGACGAGGTCCGGATTGGTCGCCTGGATCGCGCGCACGATCGGCGCGTAGTCCGTGGTCGATGGCGGATAAGTCTTGTCGTAGACGATCTTGAGCTTCGCCTTCTGCGCGTTCTCGCGCGCACCGTCCGCAGCGTTGCGCGAGAATTCCTGGTCGGCAGAAATGATCGCCACCGTCTGCGGCTTCGGATTCTGCGCCATGGCGACATCGAAGAAGCCCTTGGTGAAGGCCGGCTTGGCATCGGGACCCGACGGGATCATGCAGAAATAGTTCGGATAGTTGAACTCGCTGTTCACCGCGAGGCCGAGCAGACCGATGAAGGTTTTCTTCCTTTGGATCACGATCGGCATGGCCGGCGCGATCAGCGCCGTGGCGTAGGGACCGACGATCAGGTCGACTTTGTCGATGTCGAGCAGCTTCGTATAGATCGCCGGCACCTCCGCGGGCGAGCTCTTGTCGTCGTAGTAGATGAGCTTGACCGGCCGGCCGAGGAGTCCGCCCTTGGCGTTGACATCTTCTTCCCAAATCTTCTGGGCGAGCAGCGCCGATTTGCCGTTGGGCGCAAGCCCGCCGGTCAGCGCCATGCTGAAGCCGATCTTGATCGGCTCGCCGGATTGCGCCCAGGCCGCACCGGCGAACAACAGTGCGCACGCCGCGAGCCCCGCGCAGACGCGGGCAAGGCCATTGACTACCCGCCGTGTTGCGTAATGCTGCATCGTCATCCTCCCATGCTGCTCGTTTCTTGCCTCTTGCCTCATCTTAGGGGCAACCGGCGCAGCCGCGCTAGTGGCCGCTAGCGGGTCGCATCGCCAGCTTCCACGATGACGGTCTCGACTTCGCCAGCGCCGTTGCGGCGGAAGGCTGCGGCACGATCGTATTCGGGCGAGGTGAAGCAAGCGACGCCCTGCTCGAAGCTCGGGAATTCGATCACCACGAAGCGCTGGAACTTGGCCGGCCCTTCCATGACCTGATAGCGGCCGCCGCGCGCGAGCACTTTGCCGCCGAACTTGGCGATGATGCCCGGCACGAGATCGGTGTATTTCTTGTATTCGACCGGGTCGTTGATCTTGGATCGCGCAATCCAATAGGCCGGCATGATGATGTCCTCGCTCGCATGTACTTTTGCCGATCGCGGCACGGCAGACAGTGACCGCAGACCGTGAAGCATAAGGAGTGCCGCTCATGGCACGCAAGCTGATCGATATCTCGGTGCCGCTGGAAAACGATATTGCCGCCGACCCGCCGGGCTATGCGCCCAGAATCGACTATTTCGCCCACCGGCAAACGGCGGCGGACGTGATCAAGTTCTTTCCGGGACTGCGCGAGGAAGACTTACCCGACGGCGAAGGATGGGCGATCGAGTGGAACCGGCTCTCGACCCACAACACCACCCACCTCGACGCGCCGTGGCATTTCGCTTCCACGATGAACCGCGGCGAGCGCGCGATCACCATCGACGAAGTCCCGCTCGAATGGTGCTTCCAGCCCGGCATCAAGCTCGACTTCCGTCATTTCCCGGATGGTTACGTGGCGAGCGCGCGCGACGTCGAAGCCGAGCTCGGGCGCATCGGGCATAAACTCGCGCCGCTCGAGATCGTGCTGGTCAACACCAGCGCGGGCGCAGCCTACGGCCGTCCCGATTACGTCGCCAAGGGCTGCGGTATGGGGCGCGAGGCAACACTCTATCTGCTGGAGCGCGGCGTGCGCGTGACCGGCATCGACGGCTGGAGCTGGGACGCCCCGTTCATCCACACGCGGGAGAAATATCTCGCGACCCGTGACGCCAGCCTGATCTGGGAAGGCCACCGGGCGGGCCGCGAAATCGGCTATTGCCATATCGAGAAGCTCAGCAATCTCGAAGCCCTGCCTGCCGATGGCTTCATGGTGAGCTGCTTTCCGGTGAAGGTGCGCGGCGGCTCCGCCGGCTGGACGCGCGCCGTCGCAATCATCGAGTAGCGCTTCACGATGCCTTATGCCGCGGCGGCGCGAGGTTGACCCTATCAGGCGCCGCTCCTAGCATCGCCGCCCGCAAGAAACGGTCCTCGAGCCCGGCGCGACATTGGAGGAGAACATGGATCGACGCGGTTTCATCTTCGGCTCCGCCGCCGCGGCGGCCACCTTCAAAACATCGTTCGCGCAAGACGCGGCCTATCCGACGCACGCGATCATCATGGTCAATCCGTTCCCGCCGGGCGGCGCCGCGGATGTGGTCGGCCGTCCGCTCGCCGCGGTGATGGAGCCGATGGTGCAGAAGCCGGTGGTGATCGAGACCAAATCCGGCGCCGCCGGTGCGGTCGGCGCACAATTCGCCGCCAATGCCAAGCCGGACGGGTACACACTGCTTCTGCACATCACGTCGATCTCCGGTTTCGCCGAAGTGGACAAGCTGTTCGGGCGCACGCCAAAGGTCACGCGTGCCGACTTCATCCCGATCGCGCGCTTCGTGGCCGATCCTTGCGTGCTGATCGTCAACGATCAGCAGCCCTACAAGAACATCAAGGAGCTGATCGAAGACGCCAAGCGACGGCCCAACGAAATTATCTTCAGCTCGTCGGGCCTCTACGGCGCGCTGCACATCCCGACCGCGCTGTTCACCGCCGCGGCCGGCGGCTTGAAGCTGCGGCATTTGCCGACGCAGGGAGGCGGGCCGGCGCTCACCGCCTTCCTCGGCAACAATTCGCAGATCCTGGTCTCGTCGATCTCCGCGTGCCTTTCCCAGATCAAGGCCGGCAAGGCGCGGCCGCTCGCCTTGTTCGGCGCAGAGCGCTCGAAGGCGCTGCCCGACGTGCCGACCATGAAGGAGCTGGGCTACGATATCGAATATTATCTCTGGGTCGGCCTATTCGCGCCCAAGGGAACTCCAACCGAGGTCATCAGCTATCTGCGCGACGTGGGGAACAAGGCGGCGCACAGCGAGCAGTTCAAAGCGGCGCTTGGCAATCTCGGCCAGGAACTCGCCTACATGGATCAGCCTGAATTCGCCGCATTCTGGGACGCCGATAGCAAGCGCATCGAAGCGGCGATCCGCTCGATCGGCAAGGTCGAGGGGTGAACGCGGCGACGATTGCACAGCGCGGGCAATCGAGAGCCTTGAACTCCCGCACGTGGGCCGGCGACGGGAGCGAACGGAGAGAGCGTGACGCTGCATAGCGACCACATCGCCGGCGGCATCTTTGTCGTCTTCGGCCTGCTCATTTTCGCGCTCAGCGGCGATTTGCCGTTCGGCAGCCTGTCGTTCCCCGGCGCTGGCATGATGCCGAAGCTCGTCGCCGGGTTTCTGATCATGTTCGCTCTGCTGCTCATCCTGCGCGGCAACGAAAGCGCGCCGGTGGCGACGCTCTCATGGGGCGACTTTCCGCACGCCGTGCGAGTGGTCGCGATCACCGCCGTCGCCATCGCACTCTATCAGACGCTGGGCTTCCTGATCACGATGGCGCTTTTGCTGTTTGCGCTGACCTTCGGCACCGAGCGGCGCAACCTGTTTGTTGCCGCCGGTTTCAGCATCGGCACGATCGCGCTCACGTATCTGTTGTTTACCGTGGCGCTCAAGACGCCGCTCGAACGCGGTATCCTCGGATACTGACGATGGGGACGGTCGACAGCCTGCTGCTCGGCTTCTCGGTCGCGCTCCAGCCTGATGTGTTGTGGTATGCCTTCCTCGGCTGCCTGGTCGGCACCATCGTCGGCGTATTGCCGGGCATCGGGCCGCTGTCCGGCATCAGTATTCTTTTGCCCGCGACCTTCGGACTCGACACCACCAAGTCGGTGGTGATGCTGGCCGGCATTTATTACGGCTCGCAGTACGGCGGCTCGACCATCTCGATCCTGATGCGGATTCCGGGCGAGGCCGCCTCGGTCATGACCTGCATCGACGGCTACGCCATGGCGCAGAAAGGGCGCGCGGGCGCTGCCTTGTGCATCGCCGCCGTCGGTTCGTGGATCGCTGGCACGTTCGGCGTGATCATGCTCACCTTGATCGCGCCGCCGCTTGCGACCTTCGCGCTGCGCTTCGGGCCGCCGGAATACACGGCGCTGCTGGTGCTCGGCCTCATCTTCCTCGCCTACATGTCGTCGACGTCTTTGCCGCGCACGCTGCTGATGGCGTGCTTCGGGCTTCTCCTCGGCACGGTCGGCATCGACAACATGACCGGCCACTTCCGCTACTCCTTCGATATCGCCGAGCTCGGCGATGGAATCGGCATCGTTCCGGTGGCAATCGGGCTGTTCGGCCTGGGTGAAATCCTGTCGACGCCGTCCGCAAACGTCGTCGGCAAGGTGATCGCACCGAAATTGCGCGAGCTTCTGCCCAGCCGCGCTGAATGGCGGCAATCGGCCATGCCCATCGCGCGCGGCTCAATTCTCGGCTTTCTGATCGGGCTCACCCCCGGCTCCGCCCACATCATTTCGAGCTTCCTCTCCTACGGCGTCGAGCGGCGGCTCTCCAAGCACCCGGAGGAATTCGGCAAGGGCGCAGTGGCGGGCGTTGCCGGACCGGAATCGGCCAACAACGCGGCTTCCACCGGCGCGTTCGTGCCGATGCTGGCGCTCGGCCTGCCCACCGGCCCGATTACCGCGGTGCTGATCGCCGCGCTGATGATTCACGGCGTGCCGCCCGGGCCGACGCTGGTGAACGAGCATCCCAACATCTTTTGGGGCTTCGTCGCCTCGATGTATGTCGGCAACCTGATGTTGCTCGCGCTCAATCTGCCGCTCGTTGGCATTTTCGTGAATGTATTGCGGATCCCCTACGCCTATCTCTACCCGTTGGTGATCATGTTTTGCATCATCGGCGTCTACGAGGTCAGCCACTCGATTGTCGACGTGTGGATCATGCTGATCATGGGAGTCGTCGGCTATGGTCTGCGCAAGTTCGGCCTCGATCCCGCGCCGCTGGTGCTGGGGCTGGTGATCGCCCCAACGTTCGAGATGTCGCTGCGCCAATCGCTCATCATGTCGAACGGCAACTGGGCGATCTTCTTCCAGCGCCCGATCGCACTGGTGCTGCTTGGGGTGTGCGCCGTCCTGCTGGGATTGGCGGCGCTGTCGCTCATCCGCAGCCGCAAGGATTGGCGCAGCGAACTCGCCGAGGCCGAAGCCGGAGAAAATCCCTAGACCGTCCTGCAGCGCGACGGAGGGCGGCCGCAGTCGAGCGCGGCGTCGACGACGAGATCAATCCGATGCATTCAGTGGCCGCTGAGCACGCGATCGCTCAAGCCCAGAGCCGCTCCTGCTCCAGCCCTTTGTACAGATCGGCGACGTACTCGCCATAGCCGTTGAAGAGGAGCGTCGGCCGGCGCTCGTTGCGCCCGATGAGTTCTTCCGTGGCCTGGCTCCAGCGCGGATGCGGCACTTGCGGATTGACGTTCGCCCAGAAACCGTATTCGGACGCCTGCAACGCCTCCCAGTAGCTCTTCGGCCGTTGATCGGTGAAATTGAAGCGCACGATCGACTTGATGGATTTGAAGCCGTATTTCCAAGGCACCGCCAGGCGCAACGGCGCGCCCTGCACTTTCGATACTGGGTTGCCGTAGGCACCGGTAACGAGGAAGGCCAGCTCGTTGGTCGCCTCGGCGATGGTTAGGCCCTCGACATAGGGCCAGGGATACCAGCTCTGCTTCTGGCCGGGCGCAACCGAAGGATCGAGGAACGTCTCCATCCGCACGTATTTTGCCGACGACAACGGCTTGGCCAGTTCCACCAGCTTGGCGAAGGGAAAACCGCTCCACGGAATCGCCATCGACCACGCCTCGACGCAACGATGGCGGTAGAGCCGCTCCTCCAGCGGCATCATGCGGATGAGATCGTCGAGGCCGATCTCCCGCGGCGCTTCCACCATGCCGTCGATCTTGACCGTCCATGGCCGCAGCTTGAGCGCCTGCGCCGCCTTGGCGACGCTCTTGCTCGAGCCGAATTCGTAAAAATTGTTGTAGTTCGTGTTGATCTTCTCGTCGGTGACCGGCCGATCGAGCGTGTATTTTTCATTGCGGCCGACCGGATAAAGGTCCTTGGTCGGGTCCGGCAGATCGCTGATGCGTTGGGCGAGCGCAAGCTTGGGCGCGAGCGACAACGCGGCCGCGCCGCTCCCCGCCAGCAGCGCGCGGCGGTTCAAGAAGAGGTGCTCGGGCGTGGCCAGGCGGTCGGGAATTTCCCATCCGCGACGGCGAATAACGTGCATGAATCATCCTCCCGGATGAACGCGCACTCCTCGATACGCCTGCGGTCCATCACAGGCAAGTCACGGCTACGGCAGAGTCGAGTGATGGCGTCACAGCAGCACCGTCCGCAACATGAGATGAGCCCCCAACAGCAGCGCACCCGCAAAAAAGCAGATGCGGAAGGTTTCTGAACGTACCCGCGCGCGCACCCACTGGCCCAGCACCACCCCGAGCAGCGCCGGCGCCAGCGCGAGCAGCGAAGCGCCCGCGACCGAGATTTGCAGCGCACCCTGGCGCACGAGGCTTTCCGCGAGCGCGAGCGTCGCGACCGTAAAGGACAGCCCGAGCGCCCGCACCAGGGCATCCTTTTTGAGGCCGATCGCCTGCAAGTATGGAGCCGAAGGAATCATGTAAACGCCGGTCGCGGCGGTCACGACGCCGGTGACCACGCCGATCAACGGCGAGAGCCAGGGCTCCAGCCGAGCCGGCACGGCGAACTCGACCGCGGTCAAGCCGAGCAGACCGTAGAGCGCAAGCACGGCGCCGAGCCCGATCGAGGCGCGCGCCGCTGTCGGCGGTGAGAAGGCCGCCGCCGGCCCACACACCGACGCAGATGCCGAGCAGCATCGGCCACAGCCGCCTTGTCAGCGGCGCCAATTCAGGCCCCATCGCCTGCCACACATTGGTGAGAAACGACGGCGCCAGCAGGAGCGCAGCAGCCTGCGCCGGCGTCATCACTACGGCGAGCAGCCCCATCGCGACGGTCGGCAGCCCGAGGCCGATCACCCCCTTCACGAAGCCGGCGAGCACAAAGGTCAGCGTGACGACGGCGAGAGCGGAAAACGTCATGCGCCGCCTATAGCAGGCAACCCACGCGCCTGAACTTCGGATGTCACGAACAGAGGCTTCGGAAGGAACGGAGGACGGATCCGGACGCGGGAGAGCCCCTGTCCTGATTCGTCCTCTGCCGTCCGACTACGCCGCCGCCGCGGCCTTGCGCGCTGCGACGATCTGATCGGCGGTGCGGCCCATCAGTTCGGCCATGTGGTCGAACTTGAAGGTGAAGCTGCCGACGCCGGCGGTGGCCGAGCGCACCTCGACGATGAGATCGCCGATTTCCGATTCCGGCATCTGCACGCGCACCACGTCCCAGCCGTCCCAGCCCTCGCGCGTATCGAAGCCGAGGATCTGCCCGCGCCGTCCGGACATGAGGGCGTTCATTTTGGCGGTCGCCTCCGAGGGACAGACGATCTCGACCTGATAGATCGGCTCGAGCAGCACCGGCTGACACTGCGGCAGACCATCATGAATCGCGAGCCGGCCGGCGAGTTGAAACGCCATGTCGGAGGAATCGACCGTGTGATACGAGCCGTCGATCAGTTTCGCTGTGATGTCGACCACCGGGAAGCCGAGCGGTCCGTGCTTGAGCGCGTCGATGACGCCTTCCTCCACCGACGGAATATAGTTGCGCGGCACCACGCCGCCCTTGATCTCCTCGGTAAAGCTGAAGCCCGAGCCGCGCGGCAGCGGCTTGATATCGAGCACGACATCGCCGTATTGGCCGTGCCCGCCCGACTGCTTCTTGTGGCGGCCGCGCTGCACGATGCCTTTTTTGATGGTCTCGCGATAGCCGACCGTCGGCTTGTGCGAGGCGGTGGCGATGCCGAAGCGATCGGCCAGCCGCTCGGTGGCCACGCGCAGCTGCATCTCACCCTGCCCCCATAACACCACTTCGTGCGCTTCGGCGTTGTGGACGACGGTGATCGAGGGATCCTCCTCGAGCAGTTTGGCGAGCGCCTGGCCGAGCTTGACGTCGTCCTTGCGCTCCTTGGCGACGACCGCAATGGACAGCACCGGCGCATGGGGAGCGACTTTGGCGACGGGCTGATGCGGCTGCTGCCCGTCGCTCAAGGTGTGGCCGGTTTTGGTGTGGTCGAGCTTGCCGAGCGCGACGGTCTCGCCGGCTTCGGCGGCACCGCGCTTCTCGCTGTTTTGGCCCATGAGCTTGGATACAGCCGCGACACGTCCGGCTTGCCCGTCGGGATTCAAGAGATTGGCGCCGTCTCCGATTTTTCCCGAGAGCACGCGGGCGACCGACATCTTGCCGCCGTGCGCGCTGTTGATGGTCTTGAGCACGTAAGCAACGGCTTGACCCGACTTCAGGCCGAGCCGCTTTGCGGTGTCGGCGATGCCAGGCGACTCGTGCCGCAGCGCCTTCATCAGCCGCAGCACGCCGTTGGTGCGCGTCGCCGAGCCGAACAGCACGGGACAGACCAGACCCTCGCGCAACTCCTTGGCAAGGTCGTCGAACACCTTGTCGCGCGGAGGTTGGATGTCCTCGAGCAGCTGCTCCATCAACTCGTCGTCGTGGTCGGCGAGCGTCTCCAACATGGAGAACCTCGCCGTTTTCTCACGGTCGAGCGCATCGCCCTCGAGCGGAATGACTTCCGACGGCGCATGCTCCTTGTAGACGAACGCGCGCTCGAGCGCGAGATCGACGAAACCGCTGATGAGGTCACCGGCAAAAGTCGGGATCTGCCGCAGCAGCAACTTGCTGCGCGAAGCAGGTTGCAAGACCCTGAGCACCTCATGGATGGTGGTGTCCACCTTGTCGATCTTGTTGAGGAACAGAAAACGGGGAATTTTCTGGTCTTCGAGCTCGCGCAGAATGAGCTGAAGCTGCGGCACTTTCTTTTCGTCGAGCTCGCAGACGACGACTGCGGCGTCGACTGCAGGCAGCGCCGCACGCATGTCGTGGACGAATTCGACCGAACCGGGACAATCGACGAAAGTATAAGCGTCGCCCATGAAATTCGTGCTGGCGACGGAGAGTTCGACGCTCATCTTGTGATGACGCGATTCCTTGCTGGCATCGCCGACGGTGTTTTCACCATCGATCGTGCCTTGACGCTGGATCGCGCCGGTGCGGGCGAGGATCGCTTCGAGCAGCGTCGTCTTGCCGCTTTGGAACGGGCCCACCAGCGCGATGCACCGTGGACCCGTAGCTCGTGTGCCGTTTTGTGCCATTTTCCGCCTCCCTTATCGATCGAGACGCGGTCCGCCGCGCGACCGTTTGAACCATCGTTTCAGGCCGCAGCGAGACTGGCAAGAGGCGCCGGCGTCTCATGACGCGCGGCGGAACCGGGAGAGAGCGCGCCTGTTGGCGAAGAAAAAACGGCCGCCTCGAGGGCGGCCGTTCATGCGAGTCACGCGGCGCGCGTGCGATCAAGGACCGGCGCGCAGATGCAGTTCCGCCACGCCGAGGGCGAAATTGAGTCCCACGGAGGTGTCGACTGAGAGCGGCTGCAAGGCGACCGTGCGGTTGGAGCCGCCGATGAGAACGTTGGCGCCAAGCCCGGCGGCGACGGTGACTTGACCGCTCGCGCCGAAATAGTCGCCAGCGAGAAATCCGGGTCCCGGAGGCGCGATGCTGTCCGTGAATACGGCCCACACCATGACCCCGCCGCCGGTGGCGCCGACATCGAGTCCGAACTTGCTGATCGTGCCGTTGTAGACCTGTTGCGGGCCGGGCGGCTCCGGCGCGAAGTTGCAAGCGACCGACTTCTGCGAACCAATGATGAAACTCATGCCGGCCGAAATGTCGCAAGTCAGGACGCCGGCTCGCACGCGCTGCGCGGCCGCTGGATCGGCTGACGCAACGGTCAGTGCAAGCGCTGCTGCCCCGACGGCATAACGAAACATATGGACCCTCCTTTTGCTCGATCGCACAAGCCCGATCGGGGTGTTCCATCTGAAAGACATCAATGCCTTATAGTGGCAAACCTACCGTCGCGACGCCTTTGAATGTCAAAGGTGATTTGGCGCGCTGGCAAACCCGACAACTCGCCCCGAATCAAATACACCTCGCCCCTGAGAACCAGACGACGACAATGGACGCCAAACCTGAGCACAACGCCGCCCCCAAGGTCATCAATGGCCGCATCAACGGCAAGTTCGCCAAGGGGTTCTCCGGAAACCCTGGCGGCTCGCCGGAAGCTACGCGCCGAGCGTTCAACAAGCGCTTTCTGCTCGATCTGGCGGAGGATTGGCAGCAGCATGGGCGAGAGGTGTTCAAGCGGGTTCGGCGCGAGTCACCGGCTGCGTATTTGAAGGTCTGCGCAATGTTGGTGCCTAAAGAAATGCAGATCGAGCACAAGGGCGGCATTAAGGCGATGACGGATGAGCAGATCGAGGCCGCAATCGAGATGATCCAAGGGATGCTCGCGGCGCGGGAAGCTGGCGCCGATGCCAAGGTGATCGAAGGGATTGCGGAGCCGGTGAACGAACCGGGTCCGCGGCGCAAGGCGAAGCGCCTTGCCGATCTGACGCTTACCGAGCCAGATAACAATGGCGATAACGCCAGTCCAAAAGGCTTAAGAAGCCGATCTGAATGAGGAGCGAGGCTTGGTCCCATGAGACAGGGAGCACATCTTTATACCTATCGCGTGATGACGCCGATGGTCCTCGCCGCCAAGTGACGGCGCCTCGACCGGCGCCCTCGATGTCGGAAGGAGACCAAAATGAGAATGCGGAGTTTTCAAGTGTGCAAATGCGGCGCGCCGTTGCATGTGAACGAGCGCGAGGCTCCAAAGCCGGAGGGCGCGCAGGTGCTTTTGAAGATGCTTGCCGCCGGCGTGTGCCACTCCGACCTACACATCTGGGACGGCTACTACGAGATCGGAGGCGGTAAGAAACTGATGCTGGCGGACCGCGGGATCAAGCTGCCGCTCACCATGGGGCACGAGAACGTGGGCGAAGTTGTTGCGCTTGGCGCAGAAGCCAAAGGCGTCAAGGTCGGCGACGTGCGCCTGGTCAATCCATGGATGGGCTGCGGCCAATGCAAGGTGTGCCAGCGGGGTGATGAGAACCTTTGCCTAACGCCGCAGAACGTCGGCGTGTTCTCGCAGGGCGGCTATGCGACTCACCTGTTGGCGCCGCATCCGCGCCATCTGTTCGACATCGGCAATCTTAAGCCCGAGCAGGCCGCGCCGCTTGCCTGCTCCGGCGTCACCGCCTTCAGCGCGCTGAAGAAAGTCTCGGCGACGCTCAAGGACGAGCCGGTGGTGATTATCGGCGCGGGCGGCGTCGGCTTGATGGGTGTGACGCTCGCCCGCAAGAGGGGCGCCAAGGAGGTCATCGTCGTCGATATCGACGCCGGCAAGCGCGAGGCTGCCAGCAAGGCGGGCGCGAACAAGACGATTGACGGCGGCACCGCTGATGCCGTGCAGCAGATCCAGGCCGCGACCGGCGGCGGCGCCTGGGCGGTGATCGATTTCGTGGGCTCGAGCGCGACCGTTGGGCTCGCCGTGAGCAGCATCATCAAGGGCGGCACCGTGGTGGTGGTCGGCCTTTACGGCGGCGACATCACCGTGCCGACGCCGTACCTGCCGTTGCGCGCGATGACGCTGCGCGGCTCCTATGTGGGCAGCCAAACCGACATGGCCGAGCTTCTCGACCTGGTGAAACGTACCGGCATGCCGCCGGTGCCGATCCGCACGCGCCCGCTCGACGAGGTGAACGCGACCCTCAACGACCTGCGCGCCGGCAAGATCGTCGGTCGGGTCGTGCTCACGCCGGCCGCCTAAAGAGAAACGGATG
>Ga0306924_10000721_pt1 | contig 28547 bp, 22 predicted proteins | sample sta12Can44000111_FD_203756 | JGI IMG/M metagenome (GOLD analysis project Ga0306924, IMG submission 203756) | Lab enrichment of tropical soil microbial communities from Luquillo Experimental Forest, Puerto Rico - statanox.12C.anox.44.000.111 (v2)... | ecosystem: Environmental > Terrestrial >... | reverse complement strand
CAGGACTGCCAGAAATTCAACAGGACTTCACGGCCGACGAAACGATGCAGCACGTACTCCTCGCCAGCATCGGTCTTGAACGAAATATCAAAGGCGATGCCGAAATCCATGCGCTGTCGCGCTGTCAGATGGTCCTGACCGAAGCCAAGAAGCGCGCGCAGACGGAGTTCCAGGCGGCGCTGGCGGCGTCCGGGCTCACCCTTGCGGCGGCGCGCGAGCGTATGGATGGGTTGCCGCGGTTGAGACGGGCCGCCTACCGCGTTCCGCGGCATGGCTGGATCGGCGTGGGGGCAAACCTCGTGTCGCAACTTGCTCGCGAGCGCGCGTCGTGAAGATCGCCGGCATCGATGTCGGCTCGACGACCGTCAAGGCGGTTCTCGTCGCTGACGACGAGATTGTCTGGCGGGATTATCGGCGTCACGGCACGCGACAGGCCGAGGCCGTGCTCGATTTTCTCGACCGCATGGAAGCGCAATGCGGGCTTCGCCCCGGCCGCGACCGCGTTCTTTGCACCGGATCGGGAGCGGGACTCATCGCGCCTTTGCTGGGCGGCAAGCTCATCCAAGAAGTCGTAGCGGTGGCGGCGGCGGTGGAGAAGCTTCATCCCGATGTGAGATTCGTCTCCGAGATCGGCGGCGAAGACATGAAGACCATTTTTTTCACGTCATCGGGGCAAGCGACGAGCAAGCAGGTCTACATGCAATCCGCCTGCAGCGGCGGCACCGGCACGTTCATCGAGAAGACCGCGCGCAAGCTGCAAATCGGGTCGGAGCAACTCGCGCGCATGCACTATACGGGTTTGACTCTGCACAAGATCAGCTCGAAATGCGGGATTTTTGCCGAAGCCGACGCCAACATGCTGCTCAAGGCGGGCGCTGCCAGCGAGGAGATCATCGCCAGTCTGTTCGATGCGGTCGTTTGCCAGAATCTCGCAACGCTCACGAAAGGGAATACACGGGCACCCGACGTGCTGCTCCTCGGCGGGCCGAATCTGTTTTTTCGCGGCTTGCAGGAGGCTTGGCGCCATCATCTCAAGAAGCTGTGGGCGGAACGCCATGTTGCGCTGCCGGCCGATCGCGATCCCGACGCGTTGATCCACGTTCCCGAGCAGGCTCTCTATTACGCGAGCCTTGGCTGCGTCATCCTCGGTGCGGGCGACATTGCCGCCGACACGACCTATGCGGGGACCGAGCGGCTGCGATGGTGGCTCACCCATGGCCAGCATGAGCTCAAGGCCAACGAAGGCGCGCGCGGGCTCATCGGCAGCGAGGAGGAACTTCGGCAGTTCCTGGATCAGTACGGCGAGCGCAACCGGCATTTCGGGGCTCTCTCCTGCCGCGCGCGCACGCCGCCACGCAATTCCGCGCCCGGCATCATCGTCGGCTGCGATTTCGGCAGCACCACCGCGAAGGCCGTGGTGCTCGACCATGACGGCGAGATGCTGTTTAGCTGCTATGCCTTGTCGCAAGGCAATCCGATCGAGGACGCCAAGGAGCTCATGCGGCAAATCCGCCGCGCCGGTCACGATCGGATCGCCGCGCTGGCCCTGACCGGATACGGCAAGGACCTCCTCGTCGATATTCTCGGCGCCGATCTCGCCATCGTGGAAACGGTCGCCCATGCCCAGGCGGCGCTCCACTTCTTTCCCGATGCGGATGTGATCTGCGACGTCGGCGGCTGCGACGTGAAGGTCATGATCCTGCGACAGGGCACGGTGGCCGACTTCCGGCTCAACTCGCAATGCTCATCGGGCAATGGAGCCCCCCTGCAGGGCGTCGCCGAGCGCTACGGCGTACCACTCGAGTCTTACGCGGAGCGAGCGTTTTCGGCGAAGGCCATGCCGACGCTCGCCATGGGATGCGGCGTCTTTCTTCAGTCGGACATCGTCAATCAGCAGCGCAAGGGCTGGTCGGCGGACGAGATCATGGCTTCGCTGGCGGCGGTTCTGCCGGTCAACGTCTGGGTCTACGCCGGACAGTTGCAAAATCTGCGCGCGATCGGCCGCAAATTCGTGTTGCAGGGCGGCACGCATCGCAACCTGGCCGTGGTCAAGGCGCAAGTCGACTTCATCAAGGCGAAGGTACCCGATGCCGAGATCGTGATTCATCCCTATTCGGGCGAGGCCGGGGCGATCGGCGCGGCGCTGTGCGCGCGGGAGAAATTAGAGATCGGAGCTTCGAGCCGGTTCCGCGGATTTGAAGTCATCGAGTCGCTGGCCTACCGCAGCACGACGAGCGACGACACCGTTTGTCACTGGTGCAGTTGCAACTGCAAGCGCACCTTCATCGACGTGCAGCTGCCCGGAGCGGCAGGCCGTTCGTGGAGCAAGATTCCTCTGGAGGAGGGCTGGCAGCGCGTGATCAGCGGAAACTCCTGCCCGAAGGGATTGTTGGAAGACGTCGACGAGATGCGGTTGGTCAAAACCCGATTAGAGGAGGGCAGACGTGCGCATCCCAACGTGGGAGAACTGGTTCGCAACCACGCCTTCCACCGCTTCAAAGCGCCGGTCTGATCTGCGCATCGGCATCCCGCGCGTTCTCAACATCTGGTCCACGCATCAGTTCTGGATCGGATTCTTTTCCGCGCTCGGCGTCGAGCGCATCGTGTTCTCGTCGCAGACGTCGGAAGAGCAGGGCCGAACGTTCGGCCGCGGCCGCGGGACGGTCGACTGCTGCTATCCCGTATGCATGTCGGGTCACTACGGCGAGCTGGTGTTCGGCCAGAAACGCAAGATCGACATCCTGTTCTCGCCGATGATCCGTTCCTTGCCGTCGTGTCTCGCCGGTCACGTGGTCGACAGCTTGTCCTGCCCGCGCGTCATGGCGGGGCCGGAGAACATCAAGGCCGGATTTACCAGGGAGCGCGATGTATTTGCCCAGGAGCAAATCGCTTACATCTCGCCATTGGTCTGCCTCGCCGAGCCCCGCCTGGTGCCGAAGCAATTGCACCAGTCGCTCGCCGGCGCCATTCCCGGCCTGACTTACGCCGAGACCGCCAAGGCCGTAGCCGCCGGATACGCGGCGCTCGAGCAGTTCAATCGGATGGCGCGCGGCGCGAGCAGCGAGGTGCTCGCGCAATGCGCCAAAAGCTCGCGGCCTTGCATCCTGATCCTGGCGCGGCCCTATCATCTGGACACCGGCATCGGACACGAGATCGAAATCGACCTGCAGGCTTACGGCTATCCGATCTTGTGGGCGCAGTATCTGCCCACCGATGCATCGCTTCTCGACTGGCTCTTCGGCGACGATCTCCGCTCGGGTGCAATAGCCTCTCCCTTCGACATTTCCGACGTGTGGCCCTCCTCCTACAGCGGCAACACCAATGAAATTCTCTGGGGCGCCAAGGTCGGGGCACGGCTGCCGTGGGTGACACGTGTCATCCGCTTGACGAGTTACGAGTGCGGCATGGATCAGCCGACATTCACCCCGGTGCAACAGATCGTCGAGGCTTCAGGGACGCTGTTTTTTTCCTTCCAGGATCTCGACTGCACAAAGCCGGCTGGCTCCGTGAAGATCCGCGTCGAAACCATCGCGCACTATCTGGAATGCCACTCGCCTCGCATCATCCGCGAGAAGCTGGCGCGGCTATCTCCTGCGTGCCCGCTGATGGCAGAGGACACGGCAAGCTGAGTGGGGATCCGTCTTGCCCCGAGCGGCTAGCGATCCTCCTCCACCGCCTTGGCCTTGAGCGCATAGAGCGCCTCGAGCGCCTCGCGCGGCGACATCTCGTCGGGATGAAGCGCCGCGAGCACGGCGATGACGGTGTCCGCCGCGGCGCGCGGCGAGGGCGGGCGCGGCGCGGCGGCAAACAGCGGCAGCTCGTCGAAGCCGCGCGGCGAGGCGCGATCCTCGGCTTCGAGCTTGGCGAGCACCAGCTTGGCGCGCTCGATCACGGCCGGCGGCAGCCCCGCGAGCTTCGCCACCTGGATGCCGTAGCTGCGATCGGCCGCGCCCGGTACCACCTCGTGCAGGAACACGACCTCGCCCTGCCATTCTTTCACCCGCACGGTCGCGTTGAACAGGCGCGGCAGCGTCGCCGCCAGCGCGGTCAGCTCGTGGAAATGCGTGGCGAACAACGCGCGGCAGCGGTTGGTCTCGTGCAGATGTTCGATCGTGGCCCAGGCGATGGAGAGGCCGTCGAAGGTCGCGGTGCCGCGGCCGATTTCATCGAGGATGACGAGCGCGTGCTCGCCGGCCTGATTGAGGATGGCCGCGGTCTCCACCATCTCGACCATGAAGGTCGAGCGCCCGCGCGCGATGTCGTCGGCCGCGCCCACGCGCGAGAACAACCGGTCGACCGCGCCGATCTTCGCGCGTCGCGCCGGCACGAAGCTGCCCATCTGCGCGAGGATCGCAATGAGCGCGTTCTGGCGCAGATAGGTCGACTTGCCCGCCATGTTCGGGCCGGTGACGAGATAGATGCGCCCGTGGGCGGTCGAAGCGGGCGGAGAGAGGTCGCAGTCGTTGGCGACGAACGGTTCGCCGGCGAGCGCCTGTTCCACCACCGGATGCCGTCCGCCCTCGATGACGAAATCGACCGAGGCGTCGATCTGCGGCCGCACGTAGCGGCGCTCGACCGCCGTTTGCGCCAAGGCCGCGGCGACGTCGAGCATGGCCAGCGCCTCGGCGCCTTCTTTGATTCTGCCAGCCGCCGCCGTCACCGTTGCGGAAAGCTTGTCGAAGGTCTCGAGTTCGATGCCGAGCGCACGGTCGGCGGCGCTGGCGATCTTGGCTTCGAGCTCGCCCAGCTCGGTGGTGGTGAAGCGGACTTGGCCGGCGAGCGTCTGGCGATGGATGAAGGTCGCGTTGAGCGGCGGCGCCATGAGTTTGTCGCCGTGCTGCGCGGTGACCTCGACGAAATAGCCGAGCACGTTGTTGTGACGGATCTTGAGCGCGCGCACCGAGGTGAGATCGGCGTAGCGCGCCTGCAGCGCCGCGATCACGCGGCGCGACTCATCGCGCAGCGCGCGCGCCTCATCGAGCGCGGCATTGAAGCCTGGGCGCACGAAGCCGCCGTCGCGTTTGAGATGGGGAAGCTCCTCGGCAAGCGCCGCATCGAGCTCGCGCGCGAGCGCAGGATCGAGCCGGCGCAGCGCCTGCGCCGCCTGCGCGATCTCGGCGGCGATGTCCGCCGGCTTCTCCAGCTCGGCCGCGATGCCGGCGGCGGCGATGATGCCGTCGCGGATGGCGGCGAGGTCGCGCGGGCCGCCGCGCGCGACCACGAGCCGCGCCAGCGCGCGGGCGAGATCGGGTGCGGCCTTGAGCCGCTCGCGCAGCTCGGCGCGCGCCGCGGCCTCGGTCACGAAGAATTCGACCGCGTCGTGCCGGGCGCTGATCGCGGCGGGATCGGTGAGGGGAGCCGCAAGGCGTTGCGCAAGAAGCCGCGAGCCCGCCGCCGTCGCGGTGCGGTCGATAGCAGCGAGCAGCGAGCCGCGGCGCTCGCCCGCCAGCGTGCGCACGAGCTCGAGATTGCTGCGCGTCGCCTGGTCGATCGCAAGCGTCGCGCCTTGCGCCTCGCGCACGGGCGGCGAAAGCGGCGGGCGGGAGCCGAGCTGGGTGCGCTCGATATAGCTGATGCAGGCGGCGGCCGCGGTGAGCTCGAGCCGCGACAGCGCGCCGAAGCTTTCGGTAGTAGCGAGCGCGAAATACGCCGCGAGCCGGCGCTCGGCGGTCGCGCCGTCGAACACGTCGCGCGCGAGCGGCGTCACCGCCGGCAGCGCGCGCAGATAAGGGGCGAGCGCGGCGTCGCCGTAGAGCGCGTCCGAGACGATGATCTCGCCCGGCTCGAGCCGGGCGATCTCGGCGCCAAGGCCCGCGCGGTCGCACTCGGCGATGCGGAACTCGCCGGTGGAAATGTCGATCCAGGCGAGCGCGAAGCGGCTCTCCTCGCCCACGGACGCGCGCGCGCGGGCGATCGCGAGGAGATAGTTGTTGCGCTTGGCGTCGAGCAGCGTGTCCTCGGTCAGCGTGCCCGGCGTGACCACGCGGATGACGTCGCGCCGCACCACGCTCTTGCCGCCGCGCTTTTTCGCCTCGGCGGGGTCCTCGAGCTGCTCGCACACGGCGACGCGATGGCCGAGCGCGATCAGGCGGTTGAGATATTCGTCGGCGCGATGGACCGGCACGCCGCACATCGGGATGTCGCGGCCGAGATGCTTGCCGCGCTTGGTGAGCACGATGCCGAGCGCGTGCGCGGCAACCTCGGCGTCCTCGAAAAACAATTCGTAGAAGTCGCCCATCCGATAGAACAACAGGCAATCCGGATTGGCGGCCTTGATCTCGATATATTGCTCCATGACCGGCGTGGCACGCGGGGCGCCTTCGCCGGCCGGCGCAGATTCGAATCCGGATGGAACGAGCGGGCGCGCGGCATCCATGGTGCGGCGACGCTAGCAGATGGCGCGCCGAGATTCAGGGGCGGGGCGCGAGATAGCCACAGCGATATGCACAAGCGGGGAGACGCGCGCGGGCGCTCAACGCCGGCGCGGAGGCATCCGATCACTCCGGCCTGATGCCGGAGGCCCTCACCACTTTGCCCCACTTGTCGACCTCGGCCGCCATATAGGCGCCGAACTCGGCGGGGGTGAAGAAGATCGGCGTGGTGGCGACGTCGGCGAGCCGCGCCTTGATCGTCGGATTGACCAGCCCGGCATTGATCTCGTGGTTGAGCCGCTCGATGATCTCCGGCGGCGTGCCGCGCGGCACGCCCACGCCGCACCACGAATTCGCCTCGTAGCCTTTGACCGTTTCGGCGATCGTCGGCACGTCCGGCAGCGCCTCGGAGCGTTTCTTACCGGCCACGCCTAAGGCACGCAGCGAGCCCGAGCGGATATGCGCGAGCGAGCCGGTGAGCACGTCGATCGCAACCTGCACCTGACCGCCGATGAGGTCGGCGACCATGGGCGCGCCGCCGCGATAGGGCACGTGGATCATGTTGATGCCGGCCATCATCTTGAACAGCTCACCAGAGACGTGCGAGGTCGAGCCGGTACCGAACGAGCCGATGCTGATCTTGCCCGGATTGGCCTTCGCGTAGGCGATGAGCTCGCCGACCGACTTCGCCGGGAGCGACGGATTGGCGACCATGACCAGCGGAAAATCGATCAACCCCGACACCGGCGCGATGTCGCGCAGCAGGTTAAAGGAAAGATTGTCGAACAGCGTGACGTTGACGGCGGCGGAGGCGGGAACGAAGAGGAGCGTGTAGCCGTCGGGCGGCGAGTTGACGACGGTCTGAATGGAGATGTTGCTGCTGGCGCCCGGCTTGTTTTCGATCACCACCGGCTGGCCGAGCCGTTCCGCCAAGTACGGCGCCACGATCCGCGACACGATGTCGGCCCCGCCGCCGGGCGGAAATCCGACCACCCAGCGCAAGGGCCGCGCCGGATAGGCTTCCGCGCGTACGCCACGCGGCGTGGCGGCAAGCGCGCCGGCCGCGCCGGCGAGATGCAGGAGGCGACGGCGGGAAAGGGTCATGGCGTTCCCTCGCTGCCGCCCCGATGGGCTCGTACTAATGTACGAGCTTCACGCCGGTGACGGCTTCCAGATTCTTATAATCGATTTTCTCGCGGTCGGCCTTGGGAATATTCAATGAATCGAGGATCTCGAGGGTGAGGCGGGGATACATCGTGCCGCCCTCCGGATCGAACGGGCAGTCGGAAGCGAACACGATCTTTTCCAGCGGGAAGAACTCCAGGCCGCATTTGGTGGCGGGCTTGCCGCCGAACACCGCGGTGTCGGCGTAGAAGTCCTGCTTGAAATAGTCGAGCGGCCGCTTCTTGAGGCTCTTGCGCAGCGAAACGTAATCCTCATCGCTGGTGCGCGAGCCCAGCACGTCCCACCCCGGCCCGATGCGGCCTTCCAGCATCGGCACGATGCCGCCGAAGTGGTGGGTGATGATTTTCAGGTTGGGATGATTGTCAATGATCTTGGAGAAGACGAGGCGCGCCATAGCGGTCGCCGTCTCGTACGACCAGCCGAACGTCCACCAGATTTCGTAGAGCGATTTCTTCTCGTCGATGTAGTCCGGCATGCTGGCGCCGCGCGCCGGATGCAACCAGACGGGCTTGCCGAGCTCGTTCATCTTTTTCCAGAACGGCAGATATTGCGGCCGGTCGAGTGGCTTGCCGGCGACGTTGGTGTAAATCTGCACGCCGAGCGCGCCCAGTTCCTTGATCGCGCGTTCCGCCTCGCGCACGCCCGCATCCGGCGCATCGAGCGAAATCTGCGCCACCCAGCCGGGAAAATGGTCGCACTCCTTAGCGCACAATTCGGCAAAGCCGTCGTTGATGAGGCGGATCAGCTCGTCGATCTGCGCCGGCGACTTGGCGAAGGTCTCGACCGGCGGTTGCGGGTAGGACAGGATCTGCTGATAGTCCTTATAGCGGTCGACCATCTTCTTGCGATGCTCGAGGTCGAACAGCGCCGGCAGCGAGCGCACGCGCTTGCCCATGTCCTTGTAGTCGCCGGCGACCTCTTGCATCTTGTCGAAGAATTTTTTGGGAAAAAAGTGCGTATACGCATCGATCCGCATTTGCGGTCCTCCGGCTTTTCTCTTTCGTCATGCCCGGCACGCAGTCAAGCTTGCGCAGACTGCGTAAACTTCTCTGCGTTGCCGGGCATCTCCGTCTTCTTTCCTTGCTACGGCAAAGACGTGGATGGCATGGGAACGCGGGCCTGCCCGAGTTCCGCACTATTAAGTGCCGCAAGTCGGGTAAACCCGACTTGCGGTGACAAGCCCGGCCATGACGGCTTGGATAGATCAGCGTCAACGCCGTTGGTATTAGCTAGTCGAATGGCCAGAGTCCATCATGCCTCCGCCACTACTCGGCGGCGATGGGCATTGCCGCCTGCGCCTCGACCTCGGCGAGGCAGCGGCTGAGCGCCTCGCCCTCGGGATCGGCGAGCGCGGCCGCGCGCGCGCTGGCGATGGCGTCGATGCCGCGGGAAAGGGGCATGCGTCCCGCCAGGATCGGCGCGATGAGGCGCGTCTCGATTGCGCGATAATTGGCGCCGCCGCGCTTTAACGTGTCACCGTAGCCCTTGATCAGCCGCGCGCATTCGGCGATTTCGAGCGCGAGATCGCGCGAAAGCGCTGCCGCTGCGGCGATGCGGCCGAGCCACGCCTCGATCGCGCGTTGCTCGTCGTGGAAGCGGTGCGATTTCGGGCGCCAGCGGCGCAGCTTGGCCAAAAGCCAAAAACGCAGAAAGCCCGACACCGACGTGGTGCTGACCTCCATCCCCCAATGCAGGCGTTCGGTCAGCCCGCGCCGCTCGGCGGCGGCGAGGATGGGCTTGGCGAGCGCGGGGGGCAGCAGCGAGCACAGCTCCTCGATACCGGGCTTGAGAAACTCGGTCACCGTGAACGGCTCGCCCGGCTTGACCCCCAACTCCGCTGAAATGCGCGCCAGCCGCGCCGGATCGATCTTGGCTTGCGCCACGCGGATCACGTCCTCGTAGGACATGCGCAAGGCGAGATGCCGCGCCGTCTCGCGCACCAGCCGGCCGTCTGCTTGCGCGCGCGCGTCGGCGGCGCGGATCGGCGCGAGGCGATCGAGGTAGAGCCGCGCATAGGCGAGGTCCTGATACGCCGCGAGTCTGCGCACGCCGGCGACGACGACATCGCGCGCCGCCGCCGGCATCACGATCGTGTCCTCGAGCGCGGCGAGCGCGGATGCATCGCGGCGATCGTCTGCGGCGACATCGTCAGCATCGCGCGAGCCAACCACCTTCTGCACGGCCGCTAGCCCGGCGCGAAATCCGCGGAGATTGGCATCGACCGCCTTGCCGTCGGCGCGGATCGCGCGCTCGAACGCCTCGGCGGGGATCGGCACGCGCCCGCAGCCGGCGATGGCGCCGAGCATCACCGCGTTGATCATGGCGCCGCTTTGCTTGGCGAGCGCCTCCATGTCGAAGAGAACGTGGCGCTGCGCATGCGTCTCGATCGCCTTGACCAGGCGCGCGTTGTCGTAGCGGCCGTCGCCCATCGCCATCTTCTCGACCACCAGGTAGGAGCGCCCGGTCGAGGCGATCATCCAGGTGCGATCGGGTGCGACGAAACCCGAACCGATGGTGCGGCCCGCTTCCAACAACTCGCTGGCCAGCACGATGTCGACGTCGCCGCCGCCGGGCGCGAGCGCCAGCACCGGACGCGCGGGAAGCTCGCGCGCCGGCACCGGCACGATCTCGATGTAATAGGTGGTGGCGCCAGTGCGCTGGGCGACGCCGGGGATCGAGGTCGATTGCACGGGGAAGCCGAACTCGCCGGCCGCCGCCACGATCCAGTCCGTGAGCACGCCGCCGCCTTCGCCGCCGAGCGCGGCGATGAGAATGCTGATGGGGCGGGCCTCGCTCATGCGCGCGCCTCGGCGTCGCGCGCCGTGAATGCGCCGATGATTTTTTGCCGCGCGCGATGGCGCGCGCGATCCCACCAGTTCGGATTGCGGATCACTTCAGCGCGGTAGAACGAAGGGCATAGCACGGCGGCGTGCGCGACCTCGCCGCACAGCCCGCAGCCGACGCAGCTCTCGATCACGGTGGCTACCGGATCGCTGCGCAGCGGGTCGGGATTGGGCTTGACCGTGAGCGAGGGACAGCCGGAGAGGCGGATGCAGGAATGGTCGCCGGTGCAGATCGCGTCGTCGACGCCGAAGCGGACCTTCGCCACCCGTTCGCCGCGCTTGAGCTTCTCGGCCTCCTCGGCGCGCACGCGGCGTTGGCGGGCGAGCTGGCATTCGCCGTCGGCGATGATCACTTTGAGCCCGCGCTCGGCGGTGCGCATCGCGGCTTTGAGCGTCTTGGTCATCTTGGCGACGCTGTAGCTGCGCACCGTGCGCAGCCATTTGACGCCGAGCGAGCGTAGCGTCTGCTCGATGCTCATCCCCGTCGCAGCGCCGAGCCGGTTCGCGGTGCTCGACGGCAGATATTGCTGGCCGGTGGCGGAGGCGTAGCCGTTCTTCATCACGATCAGCACGCCGTCGCCCTTGTTGAACAGGTTCGAGGCAACGCCGGTGACGAGGCCGTTGTGCCAGAAGCCGCCGTCGCCCATCACCGCGATCGGCCGCCGCGCCATGTTGGGGCCGACCGCCGCCGCGCTCGCGAGCGACATGCCGTAGCCGAGAATGGAATTGCCAAGGCTGAACGGCGCGAAGGTCGCGAACGAGTGGCAGCCGATGTCGGCGCTGATGTGGGTGGGCCCGAGCTCGCGCTGCATCAGCTTGATGGCGCTGAACACCGGCCGTTCCGGACAGCCGGTGCAGAAATTCGGCGGCCGCGCCGGGATATCGCCGACCGCGGCCATCGCCGCGGCTTTGTGCGCGAGCAGGCCCTTGGCGCGTGCGGCGACCGCGTCGGCATCGACGCCGGCGGGCCGCGTCTCGGCCAGGAACGACGCAAGGCCATTGAGCAGCACATCGGAGGTGTATTCGCCCGCGCGCGGGAGTGCGCCCTTGCCGAGCACCCGGGTCGTGATGTCGCTGCGCCGCAGCTCCACGTTGATCGCCTGCTCGACGTAATCGGGGCTGCCTTCCTCGACCACGAGAACGGCGCGCTTTCCCGCGCAGAACGCGCGCACCTCCTCCGGCACCAGCGGAAAGGCGACGTTGAGCACGTAGATTGGGATGCGGCTTGCGCCGTAGAGATCGGCAAGACCGAGCCGTTCCAATGCGCGCAGCACGCCGTTGGTGAGCCCGCCGAGCGCGATGATGCCGATCTCGGCGCAATCGCCGGCGATCGTCTCATTGAGCTTGCACGCGCGGATGAATTGCTGCGCGGCGGGAAGCCGCTCCTCGACCTTGCGCCGCTCCTGGGAAAAGATGACGGGCGGATGCGCGAGCCGGCCGTAGTCGAAGCGCGGCGGGCCGGCGAGGCGGTTCTTGCCGGAGAAGGCGGCGCGGCGATTGGCTTTGGTCTTGAACTCGCCAGTCACGTGGCAGGCGCGGATGCGCAGCTCCATCATCACCGGCGCGTGGCTCGCCTCGGACAGTTCGAAACCTTCCTCGACCATGCGCACGATGGTCGGCAGATCCGGGCGCGGGTCGAGGAGCCAGATCGAGGATTTCATGGCATAGGCGTAGGAGCGCTCCTGGATCACGCTCGCGCCTTCGCCGTAGTCCTCGCCGAGAATGATCAGGACGCCGCCTACGACGCCGGGGGAGGCGAGGTTCGACAGCGCGTCGGCCGCCACGTTGGTGCCGACGATCGATTTCCAGGTCACCGCCCCGCGCAGCGGATAATTGATCGAGGCGCCGAGCATGGCCGCGGCGGACGCCTCGTTGGTGCAGGTCTCCAGATGCACCCCGAGATCGCCGATGATGTCCTCGGCGTCGACCAGCACGTCGAGCAGGTGCGACACCGGCGCGCCCTGATAGCCGCCGACATAGCTCACGCCGGATTGCAGCAGCGCCTTGGTCACGGCGAGGATGCCCTCGCCGTGGAAGGTCTCGCCCTCGCCGAGCTTGAGCGCCTGCACCTCTTTTTTGAACGAGCGTTCCATCGCCACCGCCTTCGCGCGCGGAGGTTCTATATCGGCGCTGAGGCGAATGCTACCGGGACCACCGCGACCTGCGGCGCGCTATTTGACGGTGATATTCGCCTCGCGAATGATGCGGGTGTAGTCGTCGACCATCCGCTGCAGGTAGGCGCCGAATTGCGCGCCGCAGATGCCGACCGGAAACAGCCCCTGCTGCGCGAGCTTGGGCTTCATGTCGGGAGCTTTCAGCGCGCTCACGAACAAGCCGGATAGTTGATTGACGATTTCCGGCGGCGTCTTTGCCGGGGCCACGACGCCGTAGAAGATGTCGGCCTCGTAGTTGCTGATGCCGGTCTCGATCAACGTGGGCACGTCCGGCAGCGCCTCGACCCGCGTGTGCGAGGTGGTGACGAGCCCGCGCAGCGTGCCCGAGGCGAGCTGCGACACGACGGTCGGATAATCCGCCCACACCGCGGCGACGTGATTGCCCATCAGCGCGTTGATCGCGGGGGCGGTGCCGCCATAGGGCACGTAGGTGATGTTGATGTTCGCCGCCCGCTTGAGCACCTCGATGGCCACGTGCAGCGAGGAGCCGGGTCCGCCGCTGGCGAAGGCGAGCTCGCCGGGCTTGGCGCGCGCCGCGGCGATCAAATCGTTCAGCGTGCGATAGGGCGAGGAACCCAGCACGACCAGCACCATGGGCGTCGCAGCGAGGTAGCAGACCGGGTCGAAGCTCTTCGTCGGGTCGTAGTTCGCGCGCTTGAGCGGCGGATTGGCGACGAAGGAATTCGCCACCAGCAGCACCGTGTGGCCGTCGGGCTCGGCGCGCTCGACCGCTTCGGTGCCGATCACCGTGCCGCCGCCGGGGCGGTTCTCGACCACCACGGTCGGCCCCTGCGCGCGGCCGATCTGCTCCCCCATCAGGCGCGAGAGAATGTCGGGGCCGCTGCCCGGCGTGTAGGGAACGACGATCTTGATCGTCCCCGCCGGCTGCGACCATGCGCTCGGCGAAAGCGTTGTCAGTAAGCCGGCCGCAAGGACGATTGCCAGGCGAGCGCGATGACGGGCGGTCATGCTTTGCTTCCTCGCAGGAATGGTGTCACGCGGAGCCCTCGATCAGCATACGTCAATGGCGGCCGCTAGAACATGCCGTTGTCGTTGGCGGCTTTCTCCGGCACCGGCTGGATCACGTCCCAATGCTCCACCACCTTGCCGTTCTCGAGCTTGAAAATGTCGACGATGGCGTTGCCGCGCGTGCCCGGCTCGCGCACGGCGTGGACATGGACGATCACGTAATCGCCGTCGGCGAAGATGCGCTTAATCTCGCTGCGATTGTTCGGAAACTTCTCCTTCAGAAAGCCGATGAAGGCCTTCAAGCCATCGCGCCCGTCGGCCGCTGAGGGATTGTGCTGGGTGTAACGCGCCCCGAGATACTGTGAGGCCTTCTCGAAATCCTTTTGATTGAGGGCGGCGTCGTACAAGGCGGCGACGATCTTCTTGTTCTCCTCCATTTGCTTGGCGTCGGCCGCAAGCGCGGCGGGGCTTGCGATCAACAAGGAAAAGGCGGCGGCAAATAGCGGACGAACCATCTCGACCTCCTGTGTCAGAGAACGCGAACTCACATGCGCGACGGCAGCCACAACGCGATGATCGGGAAGGCGATGAGAGTCACCAGCCGGATGAGGTCGGTGACGATGAAGGGCAGGACCCCGGCGAAGATGGTCGAGAAGTTTATGTCCTGGATCACGCTTTTTATGACGAACACGACCATTCCGACCGGCGGATGGATCAATCCCAGCTCGACCGTCATGACGATGATCACGCCGAACCAGATCGGGTCGAAACCGAGCTCCTTGATGACGGGAAAGATGATCGGCACGGTGAGGATCACCATGGCCAGCGCATCCATCAGGCATCCCAGCACGAGATACATCAACATGATGAGCGCCAGCACCCCGTAACGCCCCACCCCGAGGCCGGTCAGGAACGCGGTCACTTTCTGCGGCGTCTGCGTGATGGTGAGAAAGTAGCCGAACAGCAGCGCACCGATGAGCACGGTGAACACCGCGGCGGCGGTGCGCGTTGCCTGCAGCAGCGAGCGGCGAATGTCGGTGCGGCTGAGGCGCCCGCGCAGGACGCCGATCAAAAACGCACCGCCCGCGCCCATGCCGCCGGCCTCGGTCGGCGTGAACAATCCGCCATAAAGCCCGCCGATGACGAAGAAGAAGAGAAGGAGCGTTGCCCAGATGTCGCGCAGGCCGCTGAGCCGTTCCTTCCAGTCGGTGCGCGGGCCGGCGGGCAAATATTTGGGCCGCAACCAGACGATGACGGCGACCGTCATCATGTACATCGAGGCCGCGAGTACGCCGGGAACGATGCCGGCGATGAACAGCTTGCCGATGTCCTGTTCGGTGATGATGCCGTAGACGGCGAGAACCGTCGACGGCGGCAGCATGGCGCCAAGCGTACCGCCGGCGGCGATCACGCCGGCGGCAAACGATTGCGGATAGCCGTAGCGGCGCATCTCCGGATAGGCGACGGTGGAAAAGGTGGCCGCGGTCGCCACCGACGAGCCGGAGATCGCGGCAAAGCCGCCGCAGGCCGCGATCGTGGCGACGCCGAGTCCGCCCCGGCGATGGCCGAGAAAACCGTTGGCTGCGCGGAACAGCTCGCGGCTCATGCCGGAATTGGTGACGAACGCGCCCATGAGCAGGAACATCGGGATGACGCCGAAGGTGTAGTCGGTCACCGTGCGCATGGACGTGTGGCCGACGATCTTGAAGGCGGCATCCCAGTTGACGAGATAGGAAAAGCCGGTGACGCCGACCAATCCCATTGCCATGCCCACCGGCACGCGCAGCAGCATCAATACAAAGAGCGTAATGAAGCCGAGGATGGCGACGGCATCCGTGTCCATCGCGACGCTCACTCGACCGGCTTGATCTGATACTGGCCGCCCATCAATTCCGGATGGAAGATCAGCCGGTAGGTGCGCACGGCGATCAGCAGCACCGCGGACACGTCGCCGAGCCACGCTACCAGGAAAAACGGCCAGGTCGGCAATCGCAGATCGAAGGTCAAGACATGGTCGGCCCGCGTGCTCAGGACCTTGTCGAACAAGGTCCAGGTCTGCATCGAGACGACGAACAGCAGCACGAGCGTGGCGAAGACGTCGATGAAGCGCTGCAGTTTCGGCCCGACATTCGCATAAACGAGGTCGACGGTGATGTGCGTGCCCCGGTACGACGTCGCGGCGATGCCCCAGAAGATCAGGATGCCCAGAAGCAGCCGGCCGAAGTCGTAGCTGTCGGGAATCTGCACGCTGAAGAAGTAGCGCAGCAGGACCGAGGTGAAGATATCGGCGGCGACGATGCCGACGAAGAACGCCGCCAACAGCTCGATCCCATCGATGAAGCGATCCATCCGATTGCGCTTGCGGGCGCCGCCGCCGGGGTCTGGTCTCGCTTCCGCTTCGGTCATGCGATCGGCCATTTATTCATTGACCTTGCAGCGATGAGCATGCGCGAGAGCGGGCCGCGACTTCAAGCGCCACGCGAGCGGAAAGGCCGTCTGTGGAACGAGGCGCTCCCGCCCGCTTCCCCGTGAACTCGAGGAGTGCGGCGGGCGAGGCGCCTGGCGGAGCGAGCGGTCAGTACGCCGCCTTATATTGCGCGAGCGACTCCTTGAGCTCCTTCCTGATGGCGCCTGGATCGCCGCCGGCCTTGCGCACGTTGTCGACCCACTGTTGTTCCAGCGGCTCGGCCGATTTCTTCCATTCGTTGAGCTGCGCGTCGGTGATCGGGTAGACCTCGTGCCCGGGCTCGGCTTTGACCTTGGCCAGGCCGGCGTGCTCGAAATCCGCCCACGGGTCGGCGAATTTCCCCGCCCACTCGGTGGTGCAGTGGTCGTCGATGACCTTCTTCTGCGCCGGCGACATCGCCGCGTAGGTGCGCGGGCTCATCAGCCATTGGAACGTGACGGTATGGAGCGGCGCGTCCATGTGATATTTCGTGACTTTGTCGACGCCAAGCAGCGGCACCGAGCCCCAGGGGAAGGTAACCGCTTCCGCCACGCCTTTCTCCATCACGTCGCGCACCTCGGTCGCGCTCGCCTGCACGTTGGTGCCGCCGAGCAGCGTCACCCACGCCGCCACCGTCGCCTGCGACGGCCGCACCTTCATGCCCTTGATATCGCCTGGCACAACGATCTTCTTCTTGCTCGAGTGCCAGGTGAGCGGGTCGAGAATGAAGGAGAAGCAATATTTCACGTCCTTCATCTCGGTCGCGGCATATTTGCGATACCAGGCGTCGACCGCGCGAATACCGCCCTTGGCGTCGCCGACGAGGAACGGCAATTCGCCGGCCGCGATGATGGGGAAGCGGCCGGGCTGGTATCCGGGATTGACGTAGGTGAAATCGGCGATGCCGTCGCGCGCCATGTCGTAATGGTCGAAGGCCTTGCCGAGCTGCTGCGATGGAAACACCTTGGATTTGATCGTGCCGTTCGACGCCTTCTCGACCGAGGCGCCCCATTCCTCCATCGCCTTCTGCAGCGGGTGGGTGGGCGGCACCCAATGCGACAGCTTCAGCTCGAAGGTTTTGTCCTGCGCCGGCGCGGCGGACGCCGCGATCAATAATCCTGCGGCTGAGACAATCAACGTAACAAAGGGATGCTTGCTTCGACGCGCCGGCATCGTTTCCTCCTGGCTCGAGTTCTTGCCCCGCTTGGCCGGATTTGCCCGCATTCAGCCCGAAGCGGTGAGAACTGTAAAGTAATCTTCCCGGGCCTCATGGGTACAATCTCGGCTGCGTGCGCGCGAGCAGGGAGTTCTCACGGTCATGCTTGCGACGTTGCAAGGACGAGATTTGTAACGTTGGCGCGACGCTGCCCCTCACCCGGCCCTCGCTGCGGTCGGGCCACCCGCTCCCCGCTCCGCGGGGCGAGGGCCGCCGCGGCTCCATCATGAGTAGATCGGCAACGTGCGTGCGTAGCTAAGCTCAGCGAGCGGGTCGGACTTCCCGTCGCGTGCCTAGCCCCGCTCGCCGAATTGGTCTATGCGGGCGTCCGCTGCGGGTTTGCTGGAACGGGATCGTGAACGACAAGCGCGACAAGGCCGCCAAGGTCGATCCGGGGTTGCTGCACAAGAAGATGCTGCAACTGCTGAGCAGCCTGTGGGTGACCCGGGCGGTGGGAACTTTCGCGCGGCTCGGCCTTGCCGACGTGATGGAGGCGGGCACCGCGGACTACGCGGCAATTGCCGCGGCGCGCGGGCTCGCTCCCGATCGCCTTTACCGGCTCTTACGCGCGCTCTCAACGCTGGGTGTCGTGAGCGAGCCGTCACGCGGGCGCTTTACGCTGACCCCGCTCGGGCGGCTCTTGAGCTCGCACTCGCCCAACAACACCAAGACGACGGCGATCTTCCTCAACGACTATTTCGCCGACATGTGGACGCATCTCGACGAGGCGCTCGCCGGCGAGCGCACCGCCTTCGAGGCGCTCAAAGGCGCGCCGTTCTTCGAATGGCTCGCGCAACATCCGCACGAGGCGCGCCGCTTCGACCGCATGATGCTCGAGGTGCACGGGCCGGAGACGCCGGCGATCGTCGCCGCTTATGACTTCTTGCCCTTCGCGCACGTCGTCGACGTCGGCGGCGGCAACGGCTCGCTGCTTTCAGCCGTGCTCGCTGCCAACCCGAAGCTGCGCGGCACGCTGTTCGACATGGCGGAAGCGATCGCCGCGGCCAAGCGCGGGGAGGGCGGTCCGCTCCCCGGCGTGAGCTTCGTGAGCGGCGACGTGTTCACGACGCCAGCGCCCGCCGGCGGCGACCTCTATCTCATCCGCCATCTCCTGCACGACTACGAGGATCGCGACTGCGTCCGCATTCTTAGCAATGTGCGCTCCGCCATGCAGCCGCAGGGACGCGTGCTAGTGCTCGAGGCGCCGTTGCCCTCCGACGACAGTCCGGGGCCCGGTCGCTGGCTCGATCTGCAAGTGATGCTGCTGTGCGGCGGGCGCGAGCGCACGGTCGAGGAATACGCCGGCCTGTTCGCGCAAGCGGGGCTGCGCCTGACGCGCACCATCCCCACCAAGCATCCGGCAATGACCATCATCGAAGCGGTCGCGGCGGAGCGCGCGCGTGGCTGAGCGAGCGGGCATTCGCGGCCAAGGCGCTTTGATCGCCCGGCGTCACGTCATCTATGTCAGCGGCTACGATCCGCAGGGCGCGGAGGGGTATTACCGGCTGTTCGCGCGCGCGTGGCAACGGTTCCTCACCATGTGGCCGCTCGCCGCCAAGCTCGCCCCGCTCGAACGCGACTCCGACGACTTCGCCCACTGGATGATCGACGCGGCGGGGCCGAACTGGCAGGTGTCGACCCGCTACGACTTTCTTCGCCAAGAGCAGATGATCCGCGCCAACATGGCGGAGCCGATGATCCGCCAGGCGCCGCGCGCGCTCGCCTGGGCGTTCGATTATCTCGTCAGCGGCGCGCTTGCGCGGGTGATGCGCACGTCGTGGCAGTTCGCCTGCGTGCTGATCTACTTCCAGACGATGCTGATCGCGTGGATCGCGCTCTCCGTCGCCGGCGGCGTGCTCGCCGCCTACGTCGCGGCGCGCTACGGGCTGCCGCTCCTGGCGGCGCTGCCGCTCGGCATCGCCGGCGCGGTTGCCGTCTTTGCGCTGCTGCGCCCGCTCGCCGACCGTGCCTTTGTGGTGCAGATCAACAGTCACTGGCCTCATCTGTGCGCCTTCGCCCGCGGCGAGCCGTCATGCTTCGATCGGCCGATCGAAGTCTGCGCGCAACGCCTCATCGCCGCCGCCCGCGCCAGGGAGGCCGACGAGATCGTCGTGGTCGGCCATAGCGGCGGCGGCGCGCTGGCGCCGGCGGTCGTCGCGCGCGCGCTCGAGCTCGCCCCCGATGTCGGCCGCCGCGGCGTGCCGGTCGTGCTGCTCACCCTCGGCTCGATTGCGCCGGGAGCGGCGCTGCATCCGAAAGCCGTGCACCTGCGCGCGATTTCCGCGCGGCTCGCGGTCGAGCCGTCGATTCTGTGGATCGACTGCCAATCGCGCGCCGACGTGATGAATTTTTGGGACTTCGATCCCGTGGAAGGGATCGGCGCGCAGCCGGGCGCGGCGCGCTGCAATCCCTCGATCTGGATGCTGCGCTTCCGCGACATGCTCTCGCCAAAATTCTTCCGGCGCATCCGCTTCCATTTCTTCCGCCTGCACTATCAGTTCATCATGGCGAACGACCGCCGCGCCCGCTACGACTACTTCATGCTGCTCACCGGCCCGATCCCGGTCGCGACCTGGGCGCGCCACGACTACGCATCGATGCTGGCGTTCGACAAGGACGCGACCTTGGCGATCGATCGCGTGCCTGCCTCCGACCTGCCGGGCGCGCGCACGACCGACTACCGCAATCCCGCCGCCGGTTCGAACCTGGCGACGTCGTAGTCAACTTGTATCGGTGATCGGATGCAGTCGGGACCTGCGGTGCGCAAGACCGCCCCGCATCTCGCTTCCCTCATGCGGGGCTACAAGCTACGAGGGCACACCATGCGCGGAATAGCAAACGCATAGCGCGAGGCTGGCCCAGACCGCCGCACTGAAATAAAGCGACATCCAGGCAATCTCATCCTTCCACTCAGCGAGGTCGTGTGTCACGACCCAACGAAAGGTCGCGTCACGCAGACCCTCCAGAGGGCTCAGAGGTCTGCTGCCGTTTGCAACATCGGCCCGCCATCTCGTCACATACATTGGGACGTCGATGGTCGACAAAAACGCGAGATAGCCTGCGATGCCAATGATCGCCACGACGAGCGCCACGCGAACCACACCGTCAAACTCCGGCAGCAACCGGCAAAGGCCAACCGCGACGATGAAGAAAGCCAACGCCCATATCGAATTTTCGATCGCGTGGCTAAAGTACTTCTTGGTCAGCACCGCATGCCACGAGAAGCATTGCGCGATCAGGATCAACGGCACAATCGCCCACGCGGCGTTCAAGGTGGTGTCCGCGCCCGTCATGGTGCCCAGCTGATGCAGGACAATCGCCCATTGCGCTGCGAAACAGACCTCGGCCACGGTCGCCACCGACCGTCCGATCATGACGCTCGACAGCCAGGTGTCGAACAGGCAGATCCGCTGGACATCCGCGCGGGGAAGGAACGATCTGAATGCGCAACCAAACACATATGCCGCGCAGAGAACGAGCATCAGCTCGGTGCCGGACGTGCTGCCGAGATCGCCGATCCGCGGTTCCTGCAGGTAGTGGTGCAGCGAGAACCAAGCCGCGATATTGATGGCGCTTACGAGCGTCAACAGGGACCACCACCACGCGAGCGGATTTGACCAAGCCAAGGACCTTGACCGCGCCGGCCATTCCGAACTCATGGATCGCTCGCGTGTAACCGAACTGACATTTGATCGTAGCAATTCTGTCACATGGCTTGCGGCCAGGCCAAGACAAAAAAATGTTGTGTGCTGACTTGCCGGCCGGCGTGCGATCTTCGCCACAGGCGGTGAACCCCTCGGCCCGCGTAGCGGGGAGAGGGAAAGGGCGCGCGGCGTTACTTCTGCGACAACCGCTCGATCACCGCCTGCGGCAGCGGCTTTGCCTTCATCGTGCCTTTGGCGGGATCGCCTTGCACCCACACGCGCGTCTCCAAACCTTCGGCCGCGAGCGCGCCGTCCTTATACAACCGGTGACGCACGTCGAAGCTCGAGCGGCGCAGCGCCGTGACCGCGGTCTCGATCGTCACCTCGTCGCCGAATCGTGTTGGGAGGAGGAAACGCGAATCGGCGTTGACCAGCGGATGCCCGGTGAAGTCATAGGCCTTGAGGTAGTCGATTTTTTTCATGCCCAGCGCGCGCTCGATGAGCGCCGAGGTGCAGGCGTCGAAGATGGTGAAATAGCGGGGGTAATAGATGATGCCGGCCGGGTCGCAATCGCCCCACTCGATGCGCACCACGCGGTAATTGACGAGCATGCGCCCCCGACCCTCGCTCAGCGCGGCGCCAGGCGCAGCGCGCCGTCGAGGCGGATCACCTCGCCGTTGATGTAGGTGTTTTCGATGATGTGGCGCGCGAGCGCGGCGAACTGATCGGGGCGGCCGAGCAGCTTGGGAAACGGCACCGCGGCGGCGAGGCTCTTCTGCGCTTCGTCCGGCAAGGCGCGCAGCATCGGCGTTTCGAAAATGCCCGGCGCGATGGTGGCGACGCGAATGCCGAACTGCGCGAACTCACGCGCCGCCGGCATGGTCAGCGCGGCGACGCCGCCCTTGGAGGCGGAATAGGCGGACTGGCCGATCTGCCCTTCGAACGCGGCGACGGAGGCGGTCATGATGATGACGCCGCGCTCGCCGTCGGCGAGCGGGCTCACGCTTTGCATGTCGGCGGCGGCGAGCCGCAGCATGTTGAAGGTGCCGATGAGGTTGATGCTGATGACGCGCTCGAACTCGGCGAGCGGCATCGGCCCGTCGCGGCCGACGATGCGCTTGGCCGGACCGACGCCGGCGCAATTGATCAGGATGCGCGCCGCGCCGTGCCGCTCGCGCGCCTCTTTGAGCGCCGCGCTCGCTTGCTCGGCATTGGTGACGTCGCACTGGAGCGCGAGGCCTGAGATCTTCTGCGCCAGCGCACGCGCCGCATCGAGATTGACGTCGATGACCGTCACCTTGGCGCCGGCGCGGGCAAGCTCGCTCGCGGTCGCCGCGCCGAGGCCGGAGGCGCCGCCGGTGACAACCGCGGCGTGTCCCTTGATGTCCATGGTCAGTGCTTCCGCGTGGAGGATACGTCGGGATTTTCGATCAGCAGCGCGATGCCCTGCCCGCCGCCGATGCAGGCCGAGGCGATACCATAACGCAACTGCGCGCGCTTGAGCTCGCGCGCCAGCGTGAGCGCGAGCCGCACGCCGGTTGCGCCCAAGGGATGGCCGATGGCGATGGCGCCGCCGTTGACGTTGAGCTTGGCTTCGTCGATGCCGAGCTCGCGCGCGCACGCCATCACCTGCGCGCCGAAGGCTTCGTTGATCTCGAAGCGGTCGATATCGGCAAGCTTGAGCCCGGCGCGCGCGAGCACGGCCTTGATCGCCGGCACCGGGCCGATGCCCATGATGTCGGGCGGCACGCCCACGGTGGCGCCGGTGACGATGCGCGCGAGCGGAGCCTTGCCCGAGCTTTTCGCGTAATCGGAGGAGGCGACGAGCGCCGCCGCCGCGCCGTCGACGATGGCGGAAGAATTGCCGCCGGTCTGCACGCCGCCGAAGGCGGGGCTGATGGCGGCGAGCGCCTCGAGCGGGGAGGAGCGCACGTGGGTGTCGGCGGCAAGCTCGTCCACGCCCTTGAGCTTGAGCGCGCGCGGCGTAAATCCCTCGCGCTCGAACTTTTCGCTTTTGACCGGCGTGATCTCGCCGGCGAGGAAGCCCGACGTCTGCGCCGCGAGCGCGCGCGCAAAACTGCGCGCGGCATAGGCGTCGACTTCGGGCCGCGTGATCTGGTAGCTGCGCGCGAGGTTCTCCGCGGTGTCGCCCATGGTGACGTCGGCGGCCGGATCGCGCAGCGCTTCCCAGAGAAAGTCCTTGAAATCGACGGCGCCCATGCGGAAGCCGCGCATGGTGTAGGAGGCGACCGGATTGCGGCTCATCGACTCGGCGCCGACGCATAGCGTGAGCCCGATCTCCTTGTGCGTGATGACGTCGGCCGCCTGGATCAGCACCTCGAGGCCGGTGCCGCACACCCGCTGCACCATGTGCGCCGGCACCTCGATCGGGACGCCGGAATAGAGCCCGATATGGCGGGGCAGGCAGTAGGTATCGAAGCTCGCTTGCGCCATCGAGCCGGTGATGACCGCCCCGACGTCCTCGGGCGGCACGCCGGAGCGCGCAAAGGCGGCGCGCGCCGCCTTGATGCCGAGGTCGGTCGGCGACACCTGCGCCAAGGCGCCGTTGTAGTCGGCGAACGGCGTGCGTACGCCGTCGAGCAGCCACACGTCGCTCCAGCTCGCGCCCAGGCCTGCCGTCTTGCTCATGACCATGGCTCCTAGCGCGGATTGCAGCGCAATGGAATTACCGCGCGCCGCAAGCTCGGTCTGCTCCCCTCCCCCTTGTGGGGAGGGGTTGGGGGTGGGGGTCCGTCAGCGGATCACCGCACCACCCCCACCCGGCTCGCGTCGCTCGCCACCCTCCCCACAAGGGGGAGGGTAGCACCGAGTTTGCTGCTCGCGCTGAATCAACTTCACTTAAATGCTCTAAACCACCAGCACCCGCGGTGATGGCACGGCGGCATACAGTTCCGCGACGAGATCGGCGCGGCGGTCGAGCACCGCGCGTTGGTTGATCGAGCCTTTGTCGGTCATTTCGCCGGCGTCGAGCGACGGCGGCTCGGCCAATAGCATCGCGCGGCAGACCCGGTTGGAGCTGCCCGTGCTCGTGCCGGCGAATGCGCCGAGCCGCGCGCGCAGCTCCTCACGCAGGCGAGCGTCGCTGGTCAGGTCCGCGCCGCCGGCGAGCGTGCGGCAGGCTTCGAGGTTGGGAAAAATCAGCGCGCCGATCTCGTTGCGATCGGCGCCGGCGATGACGACGTCGCGCGCGTAGGGCTCGAGTGCTTGCAACAGCCGCGCGCGCAGCGGGCCTATGTTGACCCAGGTGCCGGTCGCAAGCTTGAAATCCTCGGCGACGCGGCCGTCGAACAAGAGGCCGGCGCGCGCATCGTCCGGGTCTTCGAATTTGAGCGCGTCGCCCAGCCTGTAAAAGCCCTCCGCGTCGAAGGACTGCGCGGTGAGATCGCCTTGGCGCCAATAGCCCGGCGTGACATTCGGCCCACGCACGCGTGCCTCGAGCTTGCCGTGGCTCGGAACGAGCTTGAGCTCGACGCCGGGCACCGGCACGCCCATGTTGGTCGAATCCTGGCTTTGCCACATGCGCGCCATTGCCATGGGCGCGGTTTCCGTCGCGCCCAGGCCGGTGAGAAACATGATGCGCTCGCCGCACGCTGCGAGCGCAAGTTCTTGCATCTCCTCGAACGCCGATTGCGACAGCGCGGCGCCGGCGAACCACAGCACCCTGAGCTTGCTGAAGAAGGTTTCTCGCAGCGCCGTGTCGGCGCGCAAATAGGGCAGCAGCGCCTCGTAACCCTTGGGCACCGTGAAGTACCAGTTGGTCGCGATCTCGCGCAGGTTTTTGACCGTGGTTTCGATCGCGCCCGGGGTCGGCTTGCCCTCGTCTATATAAAGAGTGCCGCCGTTGTAGAGCACGAAGCCGAAATTGTGGTTGCCGCCGGCGGTGTGGTGCCAGGGCGCCCAGTCCACGATCACCGGCGGCTCCTCGGCAAAGAAGGCGAGCTGGGAAAGGATCATCGCCTGGTTCGCGCAGCACATGCGCTGGGTGTTGATCACCGCCTTGGGCGTGCCGGTCGAGCCCGAGGTGAAGAGAAACTTGGCGATGGTGTCGGGGCCGGTCCTGGCGTGGGCGGCGTCGGCGGCGTCCGTCGCCGTTGGTGCGAGTAATGTCTCGAACAACGTGGTCCCCCGGAGCGGATTGCGGGTGACGACGATTTCGGCATCAGCAGGCACCGCCGCCGCGATCGCGCGGGCGTAGGTTTCCCCGTCGGCGGCGAAGACGAGGCCCGGCGTGAGCAAGGCGATGATCGATTTGAGCTTGGCGAAATCGTTGGAGATGAGCGCGTAGGCGGGAGACACCGGCGCGTAGGGAATGCCGACATACATGGCGGCAAGGGCGATGAGCGCGTGCTCGACGTCGTTGCCGGAAAGGATGACGAGCGGCCGCTCGGGGGAGAGGCCGCGCTCAAGCAGCGCCGCGCCGATGCGGCATACGCACGCGAGCGTCTCGCCGTAGGTGAGCTTGCGCCAGCCGGAGGCCGCGCGTTGCGCGAGGAACGTGCGCGCCGGCGCCGCCGCCGCCCAATGTTCGAGCCGCTCGGTCAGCTTCGCCGGATAGGGCGCAAGCGCATGCGGTGACGTGAGCAGGATCGTCCCATCATCCCTGCGCGCGCTCACCACGTCGCGCGGCCCGAGTCGCACCGCTCGCACCGCTGCGGCTTCGGCTCGACGCGATTTGACGGATGTGGCCATAGCTAGCGCGTAGTTCACTGACGCGGAATTGATGCGCGCGAAACGCAGTCCAACCGTTCATTCCCGCGCAAGCGGGAATCCAGGGCCACTTGCTCAGAATTCTGGGTCCCCGCTTTCGCGGGGACGAACGGATATTGGAATGGACCTCTCAAGATCGGCGCACACATGTCCCTAACTGCGCGCGGTTTTCGGCGCGCGTTTCTCGAGAAAGGCCTTGAGCCGCGATTTTGCCTCCTCGTCGCCCTGGGCGATCGCCGAGGTCAGCGCCTCCATGAGATAGCCGGTGGCGGGGTCGGCGCCGGCGATGCGCGGCAAGACGTGCGTGACGGCGAAATTGGTCATGGGCGCGTTGCGCGCGATGTGCTGCGCCAGCTCGAGGCCTTTGGCGAGTCCCGCGCCGGCGGGAACGAGATAGTGGGAGACGCCGAGCGCCTGCCCTTCCTCGGCGCTGTAGATGCGGCCGGTCAGCATCATGTCCGTCATGCGCGCGGTGCCGATGAGCCGCGGCAGGCGCACCGCGCCGCCGCCGCCGACGAAAATGCCGCGGCTGCCTTCGGGCAGCGCGTAATAGGCGGAGGCTTCCGCCACGCGGATATGACACGCGGCGGCGATCTCGAGCCCGCCGCCGACCACCGCGCCGTGCAGCACCGCCACCACCGGCGCCTTGCCGAATTCGATGCGCGCGAAGGCGCGGTGCCAGCTCTCCGAATGGGCAATGCCCTGCGCGATGTCGCGGGAGGCGAGCTCGGTGAGATCAAGGCCCGAGCAAAAATGCTCGCCCTCGCCGGCAAGCACGACCGCCTTGATCGCATCGGGCAGCGCGGCGAAGAACGCCTCGATGCCCGCGACGGTTGGATCGTCGATGGCGTTGCGCTTCTCCGGGCGCGCCAGGAACAGAACGGCGATCTCGCCGCGCCGCTCGGCCTTGAGCGAGCGCGGCAGCTCAACGTCGAATCCGCCGGTGGGTTTGCTCACTGCGATCCTCGTGGCTCGGATTACGATCGCGAGAGCCACATCGTTCCCTCCCCCGCTTGCGGGGGAGGGACAGGGAGGGGGCGTGCAATATGATAGACCATTTCAAGTCGCCCCCTCCCCAGCCCTCCCCCCGCAAGCGGGGGAGGGAGCACACCGAGCGCGCTGCTCCCGGTGACTCCATTTCAATGAGATCCGCTCTAACTCTCGCCTGCGTTCGGTGACATTTCCCCGAAAAGGGGTCAAGCGCTCACACCACCTCATAGACGTCGAGATGGACGGCAAGCTTGTCGCGCGCCCCGGTGCCGAGCGCGAGGATCCGGTTGAGCCAGGCCAGCGCCGGGTCGGCGGTCTCGAAGCGCATGACGGTGCGGAAATAATAGCGCGACGGGTCGACCGCCTCGCCGCGCGCGAGCGCGGCGATGACCTCGGGCGGACCGTGGCGCAGCCCGTCGCTGCGCACAAGAATGCGCGCGCCGCCGTCGCTCTCGATGCCATAGCGCGCCGCAAGATCGGTGACGCCGTCCGGCCGCACGATCTGCCAATCCGCGCCGGGCAGAATCTTTCCCTTCAGCCGCGGACCGTCGACCCAGCCGCCGAGGATGTCGATCACGCGCCGCTCGCCATAGGGCGTTTGCCCGAAATGCCGGATGTCGGCGAGCTCGGCGTGGATGGTGAAGATCGGTGCCTGGGAAATCATGATCAGTGCTCGCTTCTGGCGCCGCTGCGCCTGAGATCCCATCTGTTGACTTCGCGCCGCGCGCTTGCGAGGACGATAGTAGCGAGTTTGCCCATGCCGAACGAGGTTTTTCTCTGCGATGCCGTGCGCACGCCGATCGGCCGCTATGGCGGCGCGCTCGCCAAGGTGCGCACCGACGATCTCGCCGCTATCCCGATCAGGGCGCTGATTAAACGCCATCCCAACATCGACTGGTCGGCGCTGGACGAGGTCGTGCTCGGCTGCGCCAATCAGGCCGGCGAGGACAACCGCAACGTGGCGCGCATGGCGGTGTTGCTGGCGGGCCTGCCCGATTCCGTTCCCGGCCTCACCGTCAACCGCCTGTGCGCCTCGGGGCTCAACGCCATCGGCGATGCCGCGCGCGCCATCCGCTGCGGCGAGACGGAGTTCGCCATCGCCGGCGGCGTCGAATCGATGACGCGCGCGCCGCTGGTCATGGGCAAGGCAAAGGAAGCGTTCCAGCGCGGCGCCGAGATCTACGACACCACGCTCGGCTGGCGGTTCGTCAATCCGCTGCTCGAAGCGCAGTACGGCGTCGAGTCCATGGCGGGGACCGGCGAGAACGTGGCCGAGGATTACCAGGTCGCGCGCGCGGACCAGGACGCGTTCGCGCTGCGCTCGCAGCAGCGCGCGGCGAAGGCGATGGCGGCGGGCTATTTTGCCGAGGAGATCGTTCCCGTCGAGATTGCCGGCAAAGCCGGCCCGGTCACGGTCGACAAGGACGAGCATCCGCGGCCGGGCACCACCCTCGAAGCGCTCGGCAAGCTCAAGCCGATCGTACGCGAGGGCGGCACCATCACCGCCGGCAACGCGTCGGGCGTGAACGACGGCGCGGCCGCCGTCATCCTCGCTTCGCAAGACGCGGCCAAGCGCCACGGCCTTGCGCCGCGCGCGCGCGTGCTCGGCATGGCCTCGGCGGCGGTGCCGCCGCGGGTGATGGGAATCGGTCCGGTGCCGTCGACGCGCAAGCTCATGGCGCGGCTCGGATTGAAGATCGGTGATTTCGATCTCATCGAGATCAACGAGGCGTTCGCCTCGCAGGGGCTCGCCTGCCTGCGCCAGCTCGGCGTCGCCGAGGACGCCGAGCACGTCAATCCGCACGGCGGCGCGATCGCGCTCGGCCACCCGCTCGGCATGTCGGGCGCGCGGCTCGCCCTGACCGCGGTGCATGGCTTGGAGAAGCGCGGCGGCAAGCTTGCGCTCGCCACCATGTGCGTCGGCGTGGGGCAGGGGGTCTCCCTCGCGCTCGAGCGGGTGTAACGCCTGTTCAGGTGAAGT
>Ga0306924_10000718_pt1 | contig 28608 bp, 24 predicted proteins | sample sta12Can44000111_FD_203756 | JGI IMG/M metagenome (GOLD analysis project Ga0306924, IMG submission 203756) | Lab enrichment of tropical soil microbial communities from Luquillo Experimental Forest, Puerto Rico - statanox.12C.anox.44.000.111 (v2)... | ecosystem: Environmental > Terrestrial >... | reverse complement strand
CGAGGCGATCGTGGTCGCCTTCACCTACTACTCCAACGCGACGCGGATCATGTTCGAGTTCAACCAGATCTACCGCCAGATGGAGAGCTCGCTGACCGAAGCCGCGCAGTTCACCGAGTTGCTGCTCACACAGCCGACTGTGGTCGACCCGGTCGCGCCCGAGCCGCTATGGGCGAAGGCGAGCGACGTCCGGTTCGAACATGTGACGTTCGCCTACACCGGTGGGCTGCCGCTGTTCACTGGTCTTGACCTCACTGTGCCGAGCGGGACCAAGCTCGGCCTGGTCGGCCGATCAGGCGGAGGCAAGACCACGCTGACTCGCCTGCTGCTGCGGATGATGGACGTAGATGACGGCCGGATCCTGATCGGCGGGCAGGACATCAGCAAGCTGCGCCAGTCGGATCTGCGCAGCCTGATCGCCTACGTGCCGCAAGACCCGGCGATGTTCCACCGGACGCTGCGCGACAACATCGCGTTCGCGCGGCCGCACGCGACCGACGCAGAGATCTACCAGGCGGCGCAGGCCGCGCACGTGACAGAGTTCGCCTGCGCCCTGCCGGACGGATTCGACACGATGGTCGGCGAGCGTGGCGTGAAGCTGTCCGGCGGGCAGCGGCAGCGAGTCGCGCTGGCCCGGGCGGTTCTGCGTGACGCGCCGATCCTGCTGCTGGATGAGGCGACCAGCGCGCTGGACTCGGAGAGCGAACTCCTTGTCCAGCAGGCGTTGTGGCGACTCATGGAGGACCGGACCGCGCTGGTGGTCGCGCACCGGCTGAGCACGGTCGCGCATATGGACCAGCTGATCGTGCTCGACCAGGGCCAGATCGCTGAGCAGGGCACGCACCAGGAGCTGCTCTGTCAGGACGGAATCTACGCCAGGCTGTGGCAGCACCAGTCCGGCGGTTTCCTGGACGGCGGCACAGCGTCAGTGATGCTTGCCGACGCCCCGCGGCTGAGCGCGTAGGCGCTCTCCGCGGGTCCGCGCTCCGAGGACGCCGCCGACGGCCACGAGAAGGGCGGATAAGACCAGAACCGGCTACCTTAGGGCGTCTATCACGAGGTCGGCAAGCTCGGCTGGCGGATGCCGATCAGCACGAAGGATCAGCGTGCTGCCTGGCAGTTCCGCTCCGGCCGCTACACAGCGCTCGACGTTACGATGCCTGAGCGTGCGGGCGGATGCATCCGCCTCAGGGTTGTCGTCGTGCAAGACCTGAGCGTCGATGCGTCGGTGGAGTTCGTCGGGCGGCACATCCAGGAACACGTGCAAGATGGTGTCACCCGCCTTGCTGATAAGCCCGAAGATCTCATCCCGGTAGACAGGGTTGACCAGGGTCATGGGGACGATCAGCGCCCTGCCGTAGTCCGCAGACATGCCGGTGGCGAACTCTGCGACAAGCTTGCGCCACAGCGGGATGTCCTGGAAGTCGCCACTCTCGGGAAGGGGCACCCAGCTGCTCAGAATGTAGCCGACATACTCCGGGTCAAAGGCCAGCGCATCAGGCAGCCGCCGGTGCAGTTCCTCGGCCGGCGTTGTCTTACCAGCTCCGAACGCACCGTTGATCCAGATGATCATCGCCGGTCTCGCTTCCCAGCCTCGGCCTGAGGCTAGGCGACGTATCAGGAGGATGTCGGTCCGATGCGAGAACTGCCGCCACGTGCCGGGACCGTGCAGATGCCAGAGCACTGTCCGAAGCGGCCAGGTTGACAGCTAGACAGCGGCTACCCTGCCCACATGCGGAAGCTGATCGTCTCCAACTTCCAGACGCTGGACGGTTATTACGAGTCGACCAACAAGACGTTCGACCGATTCTTCGACTACTGGCACGAGGACTATGGCGCGAACGAGGCATTCGACGAGTACAACACCGGGCTGCTGCGCGATGCCGACACGCTGCTCCTTAGCGGACGTACGTCATTCCTGGCCAACAAGGACTACTGGACGTCCTATCCCAGCACCCCCAGCGACACCCCGCCCGGCACCGCGATCCGGCGCCAGTTCGCGGCGCTTATCGCCGCTACGGAGAAGTACGTCGTCTCCAACACCATCGCTCCGGAGGATCTGGCGCCGTGGCAGGACACCACCCGCATCATCCGCGGCGCGGACCTCTACCTAAAGATCGCCGAGCTCAAGGCGCGGCCCGGGCGCCCCATCCTGGTGCAGCTGAGCCGGCAGCTCTGGAACGACCTTCTCGTCCACGACCTGGTGGACGAATTGCACCTCACCATCTTCCCGGTGATCGCAGGCGGGGGGATTCCGCTGTTCACCGGCCGCCCGCCGGTCTCACTCAAGCTGCTGTCCACCCGGAGCTGGGAAGGCTCAGGCAACATCCTCGCGGTGTACCAGCCGATCCTCCGCGAACCAGCGCCGGAGTAAGGCGATCGGCTGCCGCGCGGGGATCCGAGCTAACGCAGTTGAGACGGTGACTGTCCGCTTTCGCGTTGGGCCCTGGCTCGGATTCCGTTCGGATGTGCCCCTGAGGTGGCTGAGATGCCCCCGGGGTCCCTGGATAGCCGGAGAACTTGGGATCCAAGGCAACCTCACGAGGGCTCCGGCGTCTTGAATGCCGAGACGACGTGCCACCGCCTGGAGGCTCCATGAGGCAGTACGCGGGCCGCGCAGCTGCGTCGATCATGCTGGCGCTCCTGACTGTCGGATGTGCCAGTCACCGCAGCAGCCAGCCCGGCAGGACCAAAGGCCGAGCCCAGGCCGTGGCACCATGCCGGGCCGCTGCGCTCAGCCTCGGCACCGCACCGCCGCTCGCGCCGATGACCGGTGAGCACGGCGATTTCTACACTCTGACCAACCACGGGCAGCAGGCCTGCACGATCACCGGGTACCCGAAGGTGGGCCTGTACGACGCGGACGGCAGGCTGCTGCCGTTCCACTACGCCCACCAGCTGCGTCCCTACCTCCTCGCCACCCGGCCATTCGTGGTGACGATTGCGCCGATGGCATCGGCCGGTGTGCTAGTGGTCAAGTACACCTGCGTCCTGGGCGATCTGCGCAACGCGGCCACGATCCAGCTCACCCTGCCCGGCCCCCACCAAGCGGCGCTCACCGGGCCAGTAGCCAGCAACGGCCTGGGCGTGTCCATGCTGTCCTACTGCCGCGGCGGGCCGGATGCCCCCGGGCAAACAGCCGCCGTCTCGCCGATCGAACCAGCAAACGCAGCCGTGCTGTGGGACCGGATCCGAGGACTGCCGGCGCCGGCAAGCCCCCCGCCCAGCCAGGCGGCTCCCATTTGCCGGACTTCCGGGCTGAAGATCACCATTGCCCGGGGCGGAGTGGCCGCCGGGACGATCGGCGGCTACCTCGCCTTCACCAACACAGGCAACACTCCGTGCCGCCTCGTCGGGTGGCCCACCGTGGTAGCGATCACGGCAGGAGGGGAAACGAGCACCGCGACGCATGTGCATACCACTATGTTCGGGCCCGTTAACCCGGCCGTCCGTAGCGTCACTATCAGGTCTGGAAGACGGGCTGACGCCGTCTTCACCGGCCATGACATCCCGGCCGGAACCGCGGATCGCTGCCCTCCGTCCTACCGCCAGCTGAGGGTCACGCCGCCCGGGAACAAGCAAAGTGCGGTGATCCCCGCCCGGCTCCCGGCACCGGCTCTGGGCATCTATATGCCCGCATGCTCCCAGATCGTCATCTCACAGGTGGTGCCCAGCGCTGCCCTCTACCACGGTTAAGCAGTCAGACCGACCTGCGTGTGAGCCCGCTCGGTGGGTCACCGTCGTCGGTGATCTGCTATTCGACCTTCCGGAGAACAGAGACGACCTTCCCGATAATGTCCGCGTCGTCGCCGGGGATGGGCGTGTATGCCGCGTTGTGTGGCATGAGCCAGACGTGGCCCGCGGCCCGCAGGAAGGTCTTTACCGTGGCCTCACCATCGATCCTAGCGACCACGATGTCACGGTTCTCGGCCACCTGCTGACTGCGGACGAGCACGAGGTCGCCGTCGGCGATCGCCGCGCCAATCATGGAATCGCCGAAAACTCTCAGCAGGAACAGTTCCCCGCTGCGGGGGACCAGCCAGCGGGGCAGCGGGATGACGTCTTCGATGTTCTCCACGGCCAGGATCGGCGGTCCGGCGGCGATCCGGCCGATCAGCGGGACGGCGACGGTGTCCGCCGCGCCCTCCGGTTCACTAGCCGTAGGCCGCCAAGGTGGCAATAGCTCTATCGCACGCCGGCCGGGACCAAGGCGCAAGACACCTTTGTCCCTCAAGATGCGGAGCTGGCGCCAGACTGCCGAGCGGCTCTTCAGCCCAACCGCCATCCCGATCTCTTCCACCGACGGCGGATAACCGCGGCGCACAAGGAAGTCACGAATGGCGCGGGCTATCTCCAGCTGCCGTGAAGAGAGAGCGGAATTTCGGCCAGACTTGTCCTCATCAGGGGACCCAACCTCGGCTGCGCTCATCGGGCCTCCGCCTGACGGACATCTAAATTGATCATCCCCGTGATTACCGTGATAGCAACCGCGCAGGCGGCAGGTTCTGGCCTGGAAAAGCACAGACGGCTAAGTCCATCGCATGACCCACCCCTGCTCTCTCCGGCCAGGAAATCATGGCAGCGCCCACGCGGTCGCGATGCCGCGCTTGCCGATCACCGCGCCTGACCACAACGGCATCCGGGACGGCGCGATCCCAGCAGGCGCCCTCATAGCTGCCGTCCCAGGTGAGCGACCATATCCACAGCCCGGGCCGGCGTTGCACGCGGTAGCAGGGAGGTCCTTGGAGAGAGCAGCCACGGTCCCGGACGGTTGACAGCGAGGGAAGGAGCTAGTACTTTCCCTATCAGTTAATTATCTACTAAGGAAAGTACAGACCATGGCGGCGACGATCGATGACGACCGGCTCAGCGAGACCTTCGCCGCCCTGGCCAACTCGACGCGGCGAGCGATCCTCGCCCGCCTCGCAGAAGGCGGCGCGACCGTCAACGAGCTCGCTGAGCCGTTCGAGATGAAGCTTCCGGCGATCTCGAAACACATCAAGGTGCTGGAACGGGCCGGGCTGGTCGTTCGCGGCCAGCGAGCCCAGTACCGACCGTGCGCTTTGGACCCTGCACCACTGGAGGAAGTCTCGACCTGGGCTGAACGCTACCGGCCCATCTGGGAGGCCCGCTTCGACCGGATGGACGACTACCTCAAACAACTCCGGCCGCCGACGAAGGGGAGGCAAGCAGGATGACTGAGAAGAGCTCCGCGGACGCGGTCGTGATCGAGCGCATCGTCGATGCGCCGTCGAGTCTCGTCTGGCAGATGTGGACCGACCCGGAACACTTCAAGGCCTGGTACGGCCCCGAGGGCGCCACCATCCCGGTTGCGAAGATGGATGTACGGGTCGGGGGCACCCGCCTTGTGTGTATGGAGGTGCAAACCCCGAACGGCCCGATGCGGATGTGGTTCACCGGCGAGTACCGCGAAGTCATTGAGAACGAGCGGCTCATCTACACCGAGTCCATGTCCGACGAGAACGGTGATGTGTCGGCGCCGTCGGACATGGGAATGCCAGCGGGGCATCCCATGACGACCGAGGTCCGAGTGGAACTGAGCGACATCGGTGGCCGCACGAAGATGGTGCTGACCCACGTGGGAATACCCCGCGACTCTCCGGGTGCGGCCGGATGGGAAATGGCACTCGACAAGCTCGCCGCCTACCTCGCGACGCGCCGCGACCGGTAACGTGGCCATCTTGGCCGTACGGCGCGGACCAGGGTCTTTCCCGACGTCAGCGCTGTGGAGCCGTGCCCGGGGCCGACGGCCGGCCCCAGGCAGCGATGCCCTCGCATCCCAAGCGCTCCCGGGGGTGCCAGGGCCTGGCGAGCGCGTTCACTTGGTTGATGAGCGCTTCACCTTGGGCGATGAGTTGCTGTGCCAGCGCCCCGGGCGGATCGCCGTCGACGGGATGGCGCTAGCCAACCAAGGTTGGCCCGCACTGCCGTTACGCAGCGGCCTCCCTCGATGCCACCGGAAGGCAGACCACGAGGCAACACCGTGCCACGGCATGCTGGCGATGTCCGCCGCTCCCGCCCGCAGGGTTAGGTCGGTCCCCGCGGCCGCGTCGCAGGCGATCGGACTCGCCGAACGAGGCCCGGATCGCTCCGCTGGTCGCTCGCGAGTCGTGAATCCGCCCACCTCGCACGGTACCGGGATGATGGAGTTGACCTTGTGAACCACGATCAGAGGGCACCGCGATGACGCAGCCGGACGATTCCCTGCACGTGGTCTTCGGCGCGACGGGCGCAATCGGCGGTGCCGTGGTCGACGAGCTGCTCCGCAAAGGGCGGAGGGTCCGGGCTGTCAGCCGGGGCGGGCGGGCGCCCGCGGGAGCCGAGGGCGTGGCCGCCGATGCGGCCGACACCCCCCAGGCGGCCGCGGCGGCAGCGGGTGCGGCTGTCGTCTACCACTGCGCAAATCCGCCGTACACCAAGTGGCCGGAGCTGTTCCCCGCGTTGACCCGCTCCATCCTCGGTGCCGCCGAGTCGTGCGGCGGCAAGCTGGTCTTCAGTGACAACCTGTATGCGTACGGGCCCGTTGACGGCCCCCTGCGTGAGGACCTGCCCGCCATCGCACATGGCCGCAAGGGCCGGGTCCGAGTCGAAATGGCCGCCGAGCTGCTGGGCGCGCACCGACTCGGCCGGGCGCGGGTAGTGATCGGCAGGGCTTCTGACTATTACGGGCCGCGTGGCACCGGCTCGACCGCTGGCGAGACGGTGTTCGGGCGGATCCTGGCCGGAAATAAGCCGCAGTGGCCCGGGCGGCTCGACCAGCCGCATACCTTCCATTTCCTGCCTGACATCGCCCGCGGGCTGCTGGTCCTCGCCGATCGACCGGAAGCGGACGGGCAGGTCTGGCACCTGCCAGCGGCCGGGCCACTCACCGCGCAGAGGTTCTTCGACATGATCGCGGAAGCCGCCGGGCAACCGGTGCCAGTCCACGCGAGCGTCGCCAGCCCGGCGGTGCTCGCGGTGGCGGGTGTTTTCTCACCGCTGCTGCGGGAGATACGTGAGACGGCCTACCAGTTCCGGGCGCCCTTCGTGATCGACGCCAGCAAATTCGAAGCCACCTTCGGCGGCCTCGAGCCCACCCCGCACCGCGACGCGGTGCAGCTGACTGTCGCCTGGTACCGCTCCCGCTGAGCGAATGCTGGTCTCTGCCGGTAGCAGTTACAGGGCTATCGGGTCCCAGCCGCGCAGGTGCTTGACGGTTTGCCGGTACTCCCACTCGATGGCGTCTTTGAGCAGGTGTGCCAGGTGCCCGCCGGTGGTGAGGCCGGCGATGTCGGCGACCCCGCGGCTCGTCCCGACCGAGACAACGAACCCTTTGTCGTGGAAGCTGAACGCCTCCAGCGGCCGGCCATTCTGCTCCGCTTCCACGTTGCGGGCCACCGTCTCGCCCTCTTCCAGCGCAACCTGCGCCAGCGGGGGCAGCACATGCCCGGTGCGCGGATTGGTCACCGAGGCGAGGTCGCCGGCGACGTAGATCTCCGGGCGGTCGAGCACGCGCAGGTACTGGTCGACCTTGACGCGGCCGTTGTGGCCGGTGGGCAGCGCCGAATCTGCCACCAGCTCGGGTGCTTTTACCCCACCCGCCCAGACGAACACCCCGCCCGTCACCAGCTGGCCGTCGGTGAGCTGGAAGCCCTCCTCGGTCACCGCGGCGATCTTCGCGTTGGTGTGCACCTGGACTGCCAGGTCGGCAAGGATCTTCGTGGCCTTGTTGATCAGCTGCGGTGAGGAGCCCGCCAAGATGCTGGGGCCCGCCTCGACAAGCCGCACGGCGGGCCGATCGGGCGCCAGACCATGGCCGCTGGCCACCCTGGGCAGCACCTCGGCCAGTTCGCCGGCCAGCTCGACCCCGGTCGCGCCACCGCCGCCGACCACCACGGTCGCCAGGCGGCGCTGCTGCCCGGGGTCGGTGGTGGCCGCGGCAGCTGTGAGCGCTTTGCTGGCCGCCGCCCACACTCGCTCGGCGTCGCTGGCGGAGTACAGCGACAGCGTGCGTTCGGCCAGCCCGGGGATGGCGAAGTCGTTGGGCCGGCTGCCAAGCGCTAGCACCAGCCGCCTCCAGCCGATCGGCCCAGCCCCGGTGAGCAGCTGCTGGCCGGCCAGGTCGAAACCATTGATCTCGGCCTGGATGAACCGGACCCCCGTGGCCAGCGTGTCCTGGAGCGGGATGCGTACGTCGTCGGCGGCGCGGGTGCCGCCGGCGACCCGGGGCAGCTCGGTGATCGCCTGGTGGTAGTTGTGCCGGTCGACCAGGGTTAGCTTCGCCTGGGGATGGTTGCGCAGCTTGGCCGTCAGGCGCAAGGCGACGTGCAGCCCGGCGTAGCCCGCGCCGGCGATCACGACCGGGCCGATGCTCGCCTTGGTGGAAGTACTCACGGCGTTCTCCATGGGTATTGTCTCTGACGTAGATGATCTTCGCGACGGACGGTCGCTGGCTAGCCGGCGTCGATGGTTTCTAAACCGGTTAAACCACGCCTCAGCGCCGGGGGCGCGATCGCGGATGTGCGGCCAGTTCTATGGCGGAGAAGCTGGGAAGCGATGCAACCTAGGCGGCCGGATCGGGCGACAGGGGACCCCGGTTGTTGGCGTGGCGTGCCACGCGCCAAGTCCGGCGCAAGCCCTCCGGTAGCTCGACCCGCGGACGCCAGCCCAGGCTGCGTTCGGCCAGCGAGATATCCAGCCAGGTGCTCGGTGCGTCGAAGCTCCGGGCGGGCGCTCGTTCGACGGTCACTGCGCGGCCAGCAGTGCTGACGACCAGATTGCTCAGTGTCGTCAACGAGGTGCCGTTGCCGCTGCCAATGTTGACCGTCTGCGGCGGGCTCGGGTCTCTCCCGCACGACATCAGTGCCGCGACGAGGTCGTCGACGAACACGTAGTCGCGTCGGGAGTCCGGGTCTCCGATGACCCGGATGGGGGTACCCGTCGCGATCGCCTCAAACCAGTGGGCAATCACGCCCTGGCCGCGGCGTGCCAACTGACCTGGCCCGTAGACGTTAGAGGCACGGACTACCACGTGCCCGGGCCAGCGCTCGCGCAGCTCGGCCTCAAGGGTCAGCATCGCGCGCCCGTAGTCGTTGACTGCCCTGGTCGCTGAGAGCTCCGAGTAGGGCGGGGGCTGCGCCGGGTCATAGACGGTGCCGCCGGAGCTGACCATGACGATGCGTGGGCGCCCCACTGAGCCCTCCCCAGCGCGGGAGGCAAGGCCGCTCAACAGAGCACGGAAAGCGTCGAGGTCGGCCTGGCTCGCCTCAGCTTGCGCCACGGCTGGCCTGATGCTGCTGGCCAGCCAGTAGACGACGTCGCAGTAAGCCAACTCGGGAGCCAATTCGCCGCGGCCGGTACGGAATGGCCTGGCCCGGGTGAACTGTTGGCACGCGATGCCATCGGTCTCACAGCGACGAACCAGGGCCGAGCCGATGAATCCGGCGGCGCCCACCACGGCGATCGTCGGCTGCGACACCGCTCGGTCTCCCCTGTGAAATCATGGCCGCATGTCGCGGCCGAGACTCGTTGTCATTGCGTCCACGTATCCGGCGCATCCCGGCGACGGAACTCCCGCGTTTGTGCGGGATCTGGCGATCGCCGAAGCACAGGAATTCGACACCACGGTGATCGTACCGGCCGTGCCGGGCGGGGCAGCCCGAGAGCAGGACGGCCCGCTGCGGGTGCGGCGGTTTCGTTTCTTCCCGCGCCGCTGGGAGGATCTCGCCGCCGGGGCGATCTTGGAAAACCTGCGCTCGGCTCCGCACCGCTGGCTGCAGCTGCCGAGTTTCTTCGCCGCGGAGTGCTTCGCGCTGCGTCGTGCCGTGCGGCGATCCGGCGCCGACGTCGTGCACGTGCACTGGCTGATCCCGCAGGGCATTGCCGCGCTGCTGGTTGCCCGCCGGATGCCGGCGCTCGTCACCACGCTGGGCGGCGATCTCTACGCGCTGCGAGATCCGGTGAGCCGGTTCCTGATCCGGGCCGTGGTACGCAACGCTGCAGCGATCACGACCATGAACCAGGATATGCGGGCGAGGCTGATCGAACTCGGCGCCGACCCGGCGACCACGGTGGTCCTCCCGATGGGCGCGGATGTGGACGTGATCCGGCCGCTATCCGCGGCGGTGACTCGGGAACCTGGACGGATCCTGTTCGTCGGCCGACTGGTGGATAAGAAGGGCGTCGAAGTCCTCATACGCGCGTTGCGGGGACTCGCCGGGGGCTACGAAGCACGGGTGGTGGGCGACGGGCCGCTGCGCGCAGAGCTGGAGCGGCTGGCGGCAGAATTGCCGGTGACCTTTGTCGGCACGGTCGGGCGTGAGCAGCTGGCGGCCGAGTACGGGGCGGCCGCCGTCGCCGTCTTCCCCTCGGTGCGGGCCACTTCCGGTGATCAGGACGGGCTGCCAGTGGCGATGCTGGAGGCGATGTCAGCCGGTTGCGCGGTCGTGGCCTCTGACCTACCTGGCATTTCCGAGGCAGTGGTCGACGGTGAATCCGGCTTGCTGGTTCAGGCGGGTTCGGTCGATCAATTGCGCGACGCACTTGACAGGGTGCTGGCCGAGCCGGACCTGCGGAAGAGACTCGGGGCAGGTGCGGCATCGCGAGCCGACCAATTCAGCGTGGCAGAGGTGGGACGCAGATATTGCGAGTTGCTGACCGCCGTTCTCGCGCGCCACGACGCTGGGACCGGCGCCGCAGCGGGGCCGGCATCGGTCATAGCCGCCGCTGAGCGGTGATCTCCATTTGCAGGACGCCGACCGCCGGACCCCCGTGAAGTGGGCAGCACTGCGACAGCGCGTTCTGCGTTGGCTGCCGGCCACGTTTGTGGTGGTGGCGGCTGGCCTGGCGATCTACGCGGTTGTCCGGCACGGCCACGACCTGCGCGCCGCCTTCGCCAAACTCGGAGCGCTGCCACTGCTGGAGTCACTCGGCCTCGGGCTGCTCGGCACGTACCTTGTTGCCCGGGTGTGGATCGAAATCGTGCGCGGCCTCGGAGCCCGGCCACCGCTCTACTCCTCGACTCGCGCGTATTTCGTCAGCCAGCTGGGCAAGTACGTGCCCGGTTCGGTCTGGCCAGCGCTGGCCCAGATGGAATACGGGCGGCGCACCAAGATCGGTCGGATGACCATGCTGAACGCCAACATGACCGCCCTGGCGCTCAACGTCGCGGTAGGCCTCGCGGTAGCGGCGGCGTGTCTGCCCTTCGCCGGCCCGCAGGCGCTGCGTCACTTCTGGTGGGCCCTCCTCGCGCTGCCCTTCGTGCTGGCGCTGCTGCATCCTCGAGTGCTTCCGGCCGCGCTGAATCCCGTACTGCGCCGGATGAGAAGGACAACGATCGATCAGCGACTGCCGTGGTCGGCTGTCTTGCGAGCCGCGATCTGGGGCGTGCTTTCGTGGATTCTGTTCGGTCTGCACCTATATGTCATGGCCCGCGTTATCGACGGCGACAGCTGGCATCTCGTCGCCGCCTGTATCGGCGGATTCGCGCTTGCCTCAATCGCCGGAATCCTCGTTATCCCCGTGCCGGCGGGCGCCGGAATTCGTGACGCCGTCATCGTTGTGACCCTCGCGGCAGTGATGAGCACCTCGGACGCGCTGGCGATTGCCATCGCCTCCAGGGTGCTGCTGATCCTGACCGACCTCATACTGGGCGCGGGTCACGGCGCAATACCGCAGCGCCGCCGCTCCACCGTCGACCGCCCCCGGGCCGACCGAGTGATCGCCCCTTCCAGCGATGCTCAGCCTGGCTCCCGAGGCACCTGATCAGCGCGGCCAGCGCCTCGCTTCCAGGCACAGAGCGGGCGGTACCGCAGCGCCTCAGTCTGCTATTGCAATGTGATATGTTACGTGCTTTTCTGAGCGGTAAACGCCAACCCTCGCGATGCCTTGACCCGCTAGCAGCGAAGGAGCATGGCCATGACCGCGCCTACTGAACCCGCGCAGCCGCGGGCCCCTGGAGTTGACGCTGCAGCTCCAACACTGGAAAAAAACGCCATCGGTCTCGTCCGGTCGACCATCTTCGCAATGGCGGGCGCGGCACCCGGCCAGACCGTTGCGATCACGCTTGCCATCCTGGTTGCGGCCAGCGCGTACGGCACCATCTTGCCGGTGATTTTGACCACGGCCGGCCTGCTATGTGTCGCGCTGGCGTTTCACCGCCTGAACATGTGGCGGCAGAATGCGGGGGCCACCTATGAGTGGGTCTCGCGGGCGTTCAGCCCGTACGTCGGGTTCCTGGTGGGCTGGCTGATGCTGGTCGCGTTCACCCTGTTCGTCCTCATTGACGTCATCACGATCGGGCCGAGCGTGCTGGCTCTGCTCGGCATGTCACCCAGCAACCAGTGGGGCGGCGCGATAGCGATCGTCCTCATCGGCTCGTTCCTGACGCTCACCGCGGTCCGCGGCATCCGGCTGAGCGCTCGCATCCAGGTAGTGGTCGCGCTGCTTGAATACTCGATCGTCACGGTTTTCGCGGTCTGGGCCTTCATCGCGGTCTTCATCGTCCACAAGGCCGGGACCATTCACCCGACGACACAATGGCTGACGTTCCACGGCACTGGCGCCGGCGTTTTCGGGGCTTCGATGATCATCGCCGTCGCGTCGCTGTCCGGCTGGGACGGGGGCATTTACCTGAACGAGGAGACCTCGACGCCGGAGAAGAACCCTGGCCGGGGCGCCGTCCTGGGCGTCGCCCTGACCGGCCTGCTGTTCCTGATCATGTACGGCACTTACCAGGGCGTTGGCCCCAGCTCGCAGCTGCAGGCGCACTCAGCGAACGCCATCGCTTGGGTCGGCCAGACGCTAGGGGGCACGGCCGGTGAGAGGATCATGTCGTTCGCCGTGGTGATCTCGGTCCTCGCGACGACGCAGGTGGCCATCATCGGCACGTCGCGGGTCGCGTACTCGATGGCCAGGGACCGGGTGCTGCCGCGGCGCCTCGCCAGCATCAACCCGCGCTTCCGGACCCCGGCCTTCGCCACCCTGCTGCTCGGCGGCTCGATGATCGTGCTGGGCGTCATCGACGTCTTCGCCACCTCGGTCAGCTCGGCCATGACCACCATCATCAACACGAGCGGCGTGCTGTACGCGATCTTCTACGCGGTCACCGGCATCGCCGCGGCCTGGTATTACCGCAGGCTGCTGTTCCAGTCGGCCAAGAACGTAATCATGCTGGGGGTTCTGCCGCTCGCCGGCGCGGCGCTGCTCATCTGGGTCGCCGTGAAGGGGACCCAGGTGCTCACCCAGGGGGAGCAAAACGCCCTGATCGTCATAGCCGTGCTCGGGGTGATCATGATGATCGTCGCGGCCAGGGTCTACAAGGCACCTATCTTCAAGGCCAGGATCGAGACGGCGGAGACGACTGAGGCCGTCTCGAACTTCGGCGCCGGCAGCTGATGGCCAGCGTGTTCGCGGGCGTGCTCCCCGCGGTCATGACGCCGTTCGACGCCGGGCTCGCCATCGACGACGACGAGCTGGCCGGGAGCGTCGACTGGCTGATCGGAAAGGGGGCCAGCGGCCTGGTCGCGACCGGCACTATGGGCGAGGCGAGCGCGCTGTCGGAGGCGGAGCGGGAGCACGTCGCCGAACTCGTAGTCGGGGTCACCGGCGGGCGTGTGCCGGTCATCGTGGGCGTGTCATCGGACACCCCCGAGCGCGCGGTGCGGCTCGCGCGCACGGCGCAGCGGGCAGGGGCACGCGGGCTGATGTGCACGCCGCCGACCAGCTATCGCGCGGACGACCAGGAGATCATCGCCTACTACACCTCCGTGGCGGCGGCTACCGACCTGCCGCTGATGGCGTACAACAACCCGTCGGTTACCCACAACGACATGTCGCCACCGCTGATCGCCCAGCTCGTTGGCGTGGGCACCGTGTCCGCTGTCAAGGAAACGTCGGGTGACTGCCGCCGCATCTCGGAGATCCTCGACCTCACCGACGGTGCCATGGAGGTCCTCGTCGGCGGGGACGACTGGGCACTCGAGGGAGTGGCGGCGGGTGCCACCGGATGGGTCTCCGGCTGCGGCGTCGTCGCGCCCACCGAGAGCATCGCCCTGTTCGATGCGTGCCTCGCCGGGAACCTTGACCGGGCGCGGCACATCTACCGGCATCTGCTGCCGCTGGCAAGGCTGGACATGGAGCCAAAACTCGTGCAGTACTTCAAGGCGGCGCTGGATGAGACCGGGCGTTACGGCGGGCCCTGCCGCCCGCCCCGCCTCCCGCTCACCACCGCCGAGGCGGCCCGTGTCGCGGCAGCCATCGAGACACTGCGGCGGCTGGCCGACACGCCCGCCCACCAGTGAGCGCCAGCTGGCTAACCACAGGGCAGCGCCGCACCTCCGCCCCCCCAGCCCACCGACCGCCGAAGGAGCATGCGATGAGGGTCACCGGCGTCGACATCCGCGTCGTTTCGGTCCCGTTCACCCATCCCGAGACCTGGCGCTTCGGGCGGCTGTGGGGGCTGACCAACGCCATCGTGGAAGTGCACACGGACGCGGGCATCACCGGGATCGGGGAGGTCCCGGGCAGCCCGCTGATCGGCATGGTCCGCGACGCGCTCGAGGCCACGAGCGCGTGGATAATCGGCGAGGACCCCATGAAAGTCAGGCAGTTCCTGCGCCGGGCATCTGAACGCGGCTGGCACCACTATCCGTACATCGGCAACGCGGCGGCCGCGGGCATAGAAATGGCCCTCTGGGACATCTGCGGCAAGGCACTCGGCTGCCCTGTGCACCAGTTCTTCGGCGGGCTGGACACGGAGAACGTTCCGTTCTACTGGTACATCTGGGTGACCGACCGCCAGCCCGACACTGCCCGGCAGCAGGCGGCCGAGGGGGTGGCGCGCGGCTTCAAGACCATGTACATCAAGATCGGCTTCGATCTGAAGAACGACCTCGCGCTCGCCCGGGCCATCCGGGAGGAGGTTGGTGACGACATAGCGTTGCGGGTGGATGCGAACGAGGCCTGGACCGCGTTCGAGGCGATCGACGCGGTGCAACGATTCGAGGACGTCGGGCTTGAGTTCCTCGAGCAGCCGATCGACATGCACGACATCGCGGGCATGGTGGACCTGCGGACCAAGTCGCGGACACGCATTGGTGCCAATCAATCCGTCTGGCAGCCGTGGCAGGTGCCCGAGGTCCTGGCCCGGCGGGCAGGCGATGTCATCGTCACCGACCAGCACCAGCTTGGCGGGCTCGTCCCGTTCCGGGACGCTGCGGCGATGTGCGAGGTAGCGAACGTGCCCATCATCAAGCATGCGTTCGGTGACCTGGCGATCACCACCATCGCCGCCACCCATGTGCTCGGCACGTTGGCATCGCCCCAGCTTGGCCACCAGCAGTACCTGACGATCCTTGAGCACGATCTGCTGGCGACCCGGGTGGAGTTCGTTGACGGCGGGATCCCGGTTCCCACTGGCCCCGGCCTTGGTATCGAGCTCGATCAGGAGGCCGTCCGGTTCTATGAGGACGTCTACCGCGAGCACGGCGAGTTCGAGGGTTACGGGCCGATAACCGAGACATCCGGCCTGCCAGCGCTGCGGGTGCCCGGACGGTGACCATGCAGACCTTCCTGGCCGAGGACCTGAAATACGTGTACAGCCCGTGGCATCAGCCGGTGGGGACGGTGCAGGCTGGTGAACGGTTCACGGTGGATACCCAGGACTGCTTCACCGGGCTGTACCGCGACCCAGCGAACTTCAGCCCGGAGACCGCCGCATGGGTGGAGGAGAACCTCAATTGCGTCACCGGGCCGATCAGCGTGGCCGGTGCCAAACCCGGCGATGCCATCGAGATCCACATTGAGTCGGTCACCGTAACCTCACCGGGAAGTCTCATCGTGAGCAGGTGCCAGGCGTTGTCCCCGGCAGACTGGTGGCATGAGGAATACCGTGGCGTCTCGCTCCGGGTCGCCGACGGGCAGATCTGGCTGAGAGACGACTGGACGATACCGGTCCGTCCGCTGATCGGCTGTCTGGCCACGGCGCCAGGCCGGGAGGCGATCCTGAGCCGCCGCGAGGGCTCCTACGGCGGCAACATGGATTGCAATGAGATCACCAGTGGCGCGACAGTCGTGCTTCCAGTCGAAACGCCGGGCGCCTTCCTCTACTTCGGGGACTGCAAGGCGGCAATGGGGAACGGCGAGATCACCGCGGCGCCGGAGGTCGCGACCCGGATTGTCGCGTCCGCCACGCCTGTGCCCAGGCCGGAAGGGATGAATGCGCCCCGGGTGCGAACCAGCACGCAGCTGACCACGGTGGTGTCCGGCATCAGCCTCGCCGAGGCCTGCCGCACCGCGTTCCGCGAACTCAAGGGATGGCTATCGGATGAGTACGGTCTGACCTCCGATGACGCTGCCGTACTGATGGGCATCGGCGCCCATTGCGGCGTCTGCCAGGTGAGCAATGCCCTGCACACCGCCCAGTGCTCGATCTCGCTCAGCCTGCTGCCGTCCCAGCCAGCCGATGAGTAGCCGCGGCGGGAGATATGTAGCTGGCCGGTGCGGACGCCAGCGAATGTTTCAGTGAAGGAGAATGCAGCGCATGGAACGGCTCGACGGGCAGGTCGCGATCGTCACCGGGGGAGCGCGGGGCATCGGGCTGGGCATCGCCACAGTCCTCAGGGCTGAGGGGGCGGACGTGACGATCGCCGACGTCGATGGGGCGGCGGCGGCCGAGGCGGCATCGCGGTTGTCTGGCACTGGGGAGCACGCACTCGCCGTCCAGGCCGATGTCACCGCGCAGCCAGATGTCGACCGCGTGGCCGCCGAGGCGGTCCGCCGGTGGGGACGGATCGACATTCTGGCCGCGAACGCTGGCATATACCCGCACATTCCGCTGGCCGATCTCGGCGTGGCCGACTGGAACAGGGTGATGGCGATCAACGTCACGGGGGCGATGCTGGCCATCCAGGCATGCGTGCCACCAATGACCGAGCGGGGCTACGGCCGTATCGTGCTCACCTCGTCGATCACCGGTTCGGTCGTGGGCCAGCCCGGCTACACGCACTACGGCGCCTCGAAAGCCGCGATGCTCGGTCTCATGCGGTCTGCCGCACTTGAACTCGCGGCCGCGGGAATCACGGTCAACGCCGTGCTGCCCGGCAATATCCGGACGCCCGGATTCGCCGATCTTGGGGCAGAGCACAAGCGGCGGATGCTGGCAGCGATTCCAGCGAACAGGTTCGGCGAGCCCGAGGATGTCGGCTGGGCGGTACGGTTTCTGGCCTCTCGTGAAGCCGCGTATATCACTGGCCAGACGCTGATCATCGACGGCGGCCAAGTCCTTCCGGAGAGCGCCTTGTGAGATGCGATATGGCGGCACGCGATTGCGCCCGGCGTCGTTCACCGGCGGCGGCTGTGAGCCGTGGCCGCACCAGTCCAGCAACGTCGCCGTTGCGATACAGGAGAAGTGCCGGGCTTGACATCGAATAGCGTTCGCGCTGACGGAACCGCGTCCCAGATCACGGTGCTGCGCGCCGGCAGTCTCCGGGAACAGGTCACCCGTGCCCTTGAGGCGGCCATCGTGGACGGTGAGCTTGAACCGGGTGTCATTTACTCTGCGCCCGGACTCGCTGAACGGTTCGGCGTCTCAGCCACGCCGGTCCGGGAGGCGATGATAGACCTGGTTAAAGAGGGATTCGTTGAGCCGCTCAGGAACCGTGGGTTCCGCGTGGCCGAAATGTCAGATGAAGACCTCGACAATATCGCTCAGATTCGCCTGCTCATCGAGGTCCCCACCATTTCACAAGTCGCCTCGCTGCTAACTCCGGCCCGGTTCGAGGAACTTGCCGTCGCGGCCGAGGCAATAGAGCAGGCAGCCGCAGACGGTGATGTCCTGCAGTACCTCGACGCCGATCGCCGGTTCCACGTAGAACTAATCTCGGCCATCGGCAATGCGCGGCTCACTGACCTGGTGGACCGATTGCGCCGGCAGGCCCGGCTGTTCGGGCTGAAAGATCTCGCCAAGGCTGGCCGGTTGATGGCGTCCGCGCGCGAGCACCGGGCGCTGCTGGACGCGCTCCGTGTGCAGGATATCCAGGCGGCCGAGAACCTGATGCGGGCCCACATCGGCCACACCCGCGGCCTGTGGGCGGGACGGCGGGATCGCAGCTGACAACTCAGCCATGACGGCATGAAAGAGTCGGACCAAGAGGCCCAGGAACTCCCGGACACGGCGGCTGGTGGCAAGCGGCGGACGCTCACCCTCCGCTGATTTGCCGACGTGGGCTTAAGGAGTCATGCGTGCAACTCCAGCTCGTGCAGCCGCATCAACGTGAACCAGTCACGGTTTTCCGCCATCATGAGGCGTTCAGCCGCTTCTGCGTCTCGTCGCAGGTCATGCAGCGTGGGGGCGCGCGCAACCACGTCGGCAGCATGCCGGAGGCGGCGCCGCATCGATTCGGATGCCTCCTCGTGGCGGCGGAATTCGAAGTGATGTGTGAGCGCAGCGGCCACCGCTGCAAGAGCGGGGAAAATGATGGCAACCAGCGTCAGCGCCTTCTCTACGTGGCTACTGCTGGCTCCCACGCCCATAGCGTGCAGCGCCGCGACAGCGGCAGTCGCTATGAAAACAGCGCTAATGGACACCGTGACTGCGTTGTCGTTGCGCCGGTTCCGGCGGCTCGCCTTGAGGTGGTAGGTTTCCTGGCCGCGTATCCACTGCTCGGCGAGCACGTTACGCACCAGGGGGAGGTCGGAGGCGGTGACGACGGTGGGTGGCCGCCGGTGCCAGATCTCCTCGCACAGCCGTGACAGCCAGTTTTCGGCAGACTCGTGAAAGCTCTGGATGAGTGAGGCAGCCACCTGGAGCGGCTGAATGTCCGCCGCTTTCAGCTCGTCGTATTCCGCTTCCGGCCCGCTGGGCTCCGCTACCGTCTCCTTGGCGGGTGGCGACTCGACCGCTGCCAGGAAGAAGGCGGATCGTAGCCGTTCGGCCAGGTGCCGGCAGGAAACCCATTGTTGCTGGGCTGACATTGGGAGTCGGCGTCGCCGGGCTCTCTTATCAGCCCTATCACGGTGAAGCCAGGAAATACGGTCGAAGCCCATCACCAAGGGAATGACGATGAGAAACACCACCTCAGCCCAGAGCAGCCAGCGGAGGTGCGGCAGGAACTGGGATTGGACCGCCACTGTGGCGATTGCCAGCACCGGGAAGATAAAAGTGATGGCCAGCAGCCACTTGACTCTTCCCCGGGCTGTTTGGGCCAGCAAGTCTGCCGTGGCATAGCGCGGGACCAGCCAGGTCGCAATGGGGTCCCAGATCGCCCTGCCCTCCGGTGTGGTGATGCACTTCATGAGGTCCGTGCGGGCCTGTTCGCTAGCAGCGGCAAGTCTGTCGGCGCCGATGTCGATCCGGTTATAGGCCTCCATGCCGCGAAGAGACCGCCGAAGCTGGCTAAACGGATCAGCGGTGGATACCCGTTCCGGCGAGGGGGCATCGTCGCCGGGGGCGACCTGTTCCCCATCCGCCGGCAACGGGCTGGGCCCGTTCTCGGCGAAGGGATGCAGGACCTGGATCTCCTGGCCGATCCCGATTGGTATACACACAACCGGGCGGCCGTAGCGGCGGGCCAGCCTGACGATATCCGCGGTGCCACCCACACCGCGGGAGGGCAGGCCGTCCCACACCGCGATGACGATATCGCTGCGGCTCACCATGGCCTGTCCGGCCCACTCGTACGCTGAGTCCCGCGACTCGAAGTGCGGTGCGCAGGTGATCAGCGATGCCTGGCCGTACAGCTGCTCGAAGGCGGCTTTCGATTCGTCGGACTTGAAATCGGTCTCGTATTCGTCCCGGGGTAGCGGTAGCGGGACTTCCAGCAGCGACCCGGGCCGGGCCAGGATGGCGTCCGCGACCAGCCGGTCGGCCCCCTCAGCGAGGGAGGAGATCACCAGCCAGGCGAGGGGGGTGTCACCTGCCGGAGCCAGCTTCGCCTCTATCAGGCCGAGCGCTTCGCCAACCTGCTCGGGCCAGTTGGTGTGCTCGGGCAGGTGCCGATGACCGGTTACTCCGATTCGCAGGCGAAACGGCACCGGATCGCCGCTTTGTGGGATTGGACTGCCGAGTTCCCCCGCCATGGCGCTGGGTCACCCGCTGACGCCGGTGAGGTATTCCAGGCGTTCGGCCGGAGTGAGCCGGCGGGTAACGCGGTGTTCGGCGATCCGTTCGAGCGCCGGCAGTGAAGTCGTTGCCAGCTCCGAACTCCAAATGCTCACGCCACCCATATTGTCTGCGTCGAAGGTCGTGACGATGCTCTTGCCGTCGGGACTGAACGCAGCACTGTTGACCTCACCCACGTTGGCCCCCTCCAGCACCGTCAGCTGCTGGCCGGTGGCGACCTCGAACACTGGCGCACCGCCGTTTCCACAGGCAACCACGATCTTGCTGCCATCAGGGCTGAACGACGCCGTGCTGGGTGATGGGCATGCGTTGATCGAGCGAACCGGCCGGTCGTCGCCTGCATCCCAGACGGTGACGACACCGCTGTCGGACGCTGTCACGAATTGAGTGCCACGGTTGTTGAACTCGAGATCATTGATCCCCGGGCCCGGCCTGCCTAGCACCCGCTTGGCTCCGGTGGCAGCGTTCCACACCTCAATCTGGCCGTTGCCATCGCCAGTGAGGATCTGGTGCCCGCCCGGGCGAAATACGGCCACCGTGAGGAGGAACCCGTGATTCGGGTTGAGAGTCATCTCATGACCGGTCCTAATGTTTCGCACAACGGCCGTGTTGTCGTTGGTCACAATCACGATGCGGGACCCATCTGGGCTGAAGCTGGCATCGTGCGCAGGCCCTCCCTGTGCCCCGGTCAGGCGGATGGTCTGGATCCGGGTGTAGTCCGAACCGCTGGCACGCCACAGGTCCACCGTCCCGTCCGAGTCGGCTGTGACGATCTCCGTGCCAGCGCCATTGAACTGGGCCGAGTTCACATCGGCTGTCCCGGACGGGAAGAGGACGACCTGCCCGCCGCTGGCGTAGACCGGCTTGCCGTCGGCCGTGTACAGGTAGGCATTAGTGCCATCGCTGGTGAGGATCCGATCACCATCGGAGCTGTAGTTCGCTCCGAAGACCGGGGATGGCGTGCTGCCCGCCCACGAGCCGGAGAACTCCGTCCGCTGCTCACGTGGCAGCGCATCCCAGACGCGGATCGTGCCGTCAGCACTCGCCGTGACGACCTCGCTGCCGGTGGGGCTGAACCGTGCCGCATAGACGGCACTGGCGTTGCCGGCGAGCGACGTCAACTGGAGCCCAGTGCCAGCAACGTCCCAGACACGCGTCGCCCCGCTCTTATACCCAGACACAACAAGCTTGCCATTCTGGCTGAACGCGGCACTGTAAGCTGTTCCCTCGGACGCATCGAGAGTCTTCACCTTTTTGAATTTGGCGAGATCGTAGATCCGCACATATCCGTCGGCGTCAGCGGTCACGACTTCTCTGCCATTGGGACTGAACTCGGCATCGTTATTCCCTCGGCCCAGATACCGGTTCGTTGGCGAGCTCCCGTGCAGGCTCCAGATATAGGTGCCTTTGTCGGTGGTTACGGCAAATTGCTGCGAATCATGCGGGTTAACGGCGACGCTGTAGGTCGGACTGCTGGACAGCGTGCTAAGCCCTTTCCCAGGCTGCCACATTCTGATACCGCCCAGCGTTGCTATAGCCAGCTTCCCTGTGTTACCCACGAATCGCACGTCGTAGACCGTCCATCCGATGTTGATCCGCGGCGGCAGCTCCTTTCCGCTGCTCGCGTCGAACAGGACCACCGTGCCGCTCCCATAGCCCACCGCGACCTGGGTGCCGGTTGGATTGAAGGCCACGGAGTCCGCGGTGCCATTGACCGCGAAACCAGACTTCGGCGACAGGCGCAAAAGGCGGTGTCCGGTCTTGACATCCCAGATCGACGCGATGCCGTCCTTCCCTGCACTCGCGACCTTGTTCGCGGTGACGGGATCGAACACCGCCCAGGAAGACGTCGTCCCGATTCGGAGTGTCCGCATTTCCTGGACCCCGGGAAGCGACTGTCTCAGTGCAGCTTCAGCTTGGCTCGTGTCATGCACGTGCAGCGCCTGCAGAGCCAGGAGTGCGCTCAGCTCTGGATCGCGTGCGACATTGACATCTGCGGCGGCCGCTAGCTGACGTGACTCAGCGGTCTGTTTGTCAATATGCGCCCGGTACAGTTGCCAGCCGCCGAAAACGAGCGCTGCAACGGCCAAGAGGCCGAGTCCGAGCACGGCGCCCTTCCGGAGCCGCTTGCGAGCGCGCCGCCGCTCCTCGCGCGCTGCGATCGCCCGGTTGATCGTCGGCGCCAGCACGTCGTGGAAAATTTCGTAGCGGCGGTACCGCATAGGGTCCTGCCCGGGCGCCGCCGGGATGGGCCTGACGATGCGCTCGTGATCGAGCTTGTCCAGGATGCTGCCAACCTCGGCCTCGCTGTGCCCAGTCCGCTTCGCCAGATCGGGGACCGATTCCGCGATCTTCCCGCCCGAAGGGGTCACCAGATGATCGAACATGTCGATAGCAGTCTGGCGCTGCCCGCTGTCTAGTGAGTTGAGCGCCCGGCCCAGGTGGGCGTCGACGATCATCCTGACCCCACGCAGATCCTGGAGGGTCGAGAGGCGCAGCTCGTGAGAGCCTGCAGCGCGCTCTCGCTCCCAGACCGTCTCCATCACCAGTTGCAGAAGTGGCGTCGCTACCCGGCCGGCATCGCCATTGCTGGTAGCCTGCGCCCGCGCTCCGCCACCGTTGCCGTCGCCATTGAAAGCACGGACCTGGTCGAGCACGGCCTCGACGAGCTCATTCTGGATCTGTACGTGCTCAGTAACGTCAGGCTGGCCATTGTAGGTATCAAGTGGCTCCCGGATCGCCTTCTCCGCCGAGGCGCGATCAAGGTACTCGACGTGGAGATAGTTGCTGTAGACGTTGGGGATCCGTCCCTTGAACAGGTCACCGAGGGCGGCGTAGGCGTCCTCCCGGATCGCGATCAGGAAGTTGGCGCGAAGATCGGTCCGGTTGATGCACTGGCCGAGTTCGTCGGCGAACCGCTCCGGAGTGGGCTCACGGGAACGGTAGAGGAAGTATTCCTCGAACTGGTCGAGCATGATGAGCAGGCTCGCGTCCGCCGCGTCCGACGCTGCTTCGATGGCCGCGTCGAGCCGGTCCGTCGGCAGCTCGGGCTCCGCGCGATCGGCCAGGTAGGGCTTGATCGCCGTGCGGATCGCACCCGTCAGCTCGAGGACGGGGTCGTCCTTCCATGAGCTAAAGACGATCGGGACAGAACGAGCCGTGCCGCGGCGTGCGAAGTTATCGTCGGCGAGCTTTCGCATCCGCCATGTGACACCGGCGCGTAGCAGCGAACTCTTGCCGACTCCGCTCTCGGCATGCAGCAGCGTCAGCCGGGCGGCCCGCAAGTTCGTGATGATCTTGCTGCCCTCGGACTCGCGCCCGAAGAACCACGAACCGTACTTCTCCTCGTAGTAGTCGAGCCCGAAGTACGGGTTGTCGCGGTGCTCGACTACTCCCGTTGTCTCGCTCATGTCAGCTCGTCACGATGCTCGGTGAGAAACCTGTCGAACCCGGCTACATAGTCGGTCAGCCGGCTCTTATACAGGGCCGCACCCGAGCGCTGCCAGAACTGCCGCTCGAGCACGTCGGGGTCCCGCTCCACTGCCCAGTGGGTGGCCCCGCTGAGGCGCTCGCCCTGCCAGATCCAGTGCAGGAATACTCTGAGCCGCCAGTCGGCGATCTTGTAGCCGAGGAACAGGCAGCTCGCTTGACGGAGTTTCGCGAGGATCTGGGTGGGCACCACCTCCTCGGCCGGGCGCCCGCCGAGGTAGTCGATGTAATGATCTTCTGTTATGACGAAGTTGCTTTTCCAGCGATAGCCCGTATCGAGGTCATCGACCGCGCCGCTGATCCTGACGATGACCGTTCGGGTCAGCTCACCGTAGTCGGTGGCAATAGGGAAGCCGGTATATTCGTTGGGCGTTATGACAGGCCGTGGGTCACCATCCCATGGCACGTGAACAAACCTGCGCGCGTATTCCGTTCCTGGTGCCATGTAAACGGCAACGTCGAATGGCTCCCCCTGCTCCCGGAGTGCCCGCTCCAGTGCCAGATCGAATTTAGGTGTGACGATCATCGGGTAACGTTTCCGGAGGCCCAGTTCCTCGAGCCGCCTCGGAAGGCGGGCCAGATACTTGTGGACCGGGCCCGGTTCTGAGTCGACCCCGACGACCTGCTTTACCCACCTGAACACATTGGGCTCGCCGCGGATCATGCGGACATATTGCGCGACCTCCGCCAGATCGCGCTGCCCAGATTCCAGCCTGATCTTGGCCGCAAGGTACTCCGCGAGGGCTGTGTCGTCCGGGAGCATCGCGGCCCCCTCCCGGAAAGGGCCCTCATGGTCATCCGCGTTGGCGCCCGCGCCAAGGAAGATCACCAGGTTGTCGGCCTCATCAATCAGCATTTGGTAGTGCTCATCGTCGGCTGCCAGCACCGGCGGCGGCTCGATCACCGGGGATTGTGGCTCGATCACGGGGGATTGCTCCGCGACCTTGCCCTTCGTGTCATTACCGTTCTCGTCTGTACTGCCTTCACGGATCTCGTTGAGCCGGGCGCTCAGCGCCTTGACATCATCGTCCAGGTTCATCTGGCGCAGACGTGCTGCCTGGCAATCCGTAAGTGCCCTGATCGCCCGCGGGAGCTGGAGCGGATCCGGGAGCGTGGCATTGTCGACCAGCACGGGGATCACAGTCCACCTGTTCTGCAAGGCAAGTTCAATTTCCTTGGTGACGTAGTCGAGGTCGCCACGCTGCCGATGGGCGAGCATGGTCGGCACCCATCCCGATCCGATCAGCGCTAGGAACGCGCCGTTGCTGTCGGTCAGGTGCGACCTGATCTCTGCGGGGAACCGCATTCCCGGCCGCAGCGTGCCTTCGTCGAAAAAGATGTTCTCGCTGCCAAACCGCTCCCTGAGTTCCCGGTACAGCATCATCGCCGCGAACGGCATGTCTTCATGGCGGTAATTGATGAAGATCTTCAGCTGCGGGCCCGCCGGTTGCTCAGTGGAGAGACCGTCGGCAGGCCGGGCTGAGTCGGCCGTGTCCACACCTGCCATCTTTACCCCCAGACCTAGTGCTGCCAGTCCGGCTGGAAACCGACGGGGAATGGCCGCGATCTCCGGATCCGCGTGGCGCGGGGAGGGCGCCCGGCTGGAGTCGGGAGCCGGCGGCAAACCTCACCCAGCCGGGCGAGGCGTCCGCCGGGGCTTAGTGCTCGGCCAGGCAGGCAGGTCAACTTCCCCCCCACTCCCTTGGGACTTTGCTGAAAAGGTAACTGTGCGTCTCTTGGCGGTCAATAGCCCGGTAAAGAGCATGATTAACACTCAATGGCCCGGTGACGACCGAAGACGGCGGGACTAGGCTCCCGCAGTGATTACGCCCGCGGCTTCCTTGATCATGAATGTGCGGCGAGATTCTTCATGCAGGCCCAGCCGGGCCCGCGGCCTCGTCACTTGCTCCTGCGTCAGCTTGGCCTCAGGGCACACCTGCCGGACCAGCAGGAACTCCGCCGATCTCCGCAAGGCGGCTCCCATGTCAGCGGCGGACACGGTGGAACCCAGCTGTGATGGCGGTGGCGAGGCGGGGAACACCAGGGGACACGTTTGATGGCTGAGGACGGAACCGCCGACTGCTGGGAATAGGGGCGTCATGACCGGGCCTGGCGCGCGAGAACGGACGCGGACGTCTGCAGTGCTGGCCGATCTGCCGGCTACTGAGGGCGAACGGCGTGCCTCAGGGAGGGCCGCGAGGAAACGGGTGAGGCGGGGCGCGCTCGGGTACTGGGCCGAGGATGACCGAGGGCAGGATGCGCTGGAGACAATCCTGGCCCAGAGCCGGCTGAGGGTCCCCGAGCTGATTCCTATCCGGCATCAGCGAATGGCGGTCTCCGCCTGGAACTACTACCGGGGTGCCGCCGCGGTCATGGCTGCTGACCTGGCGTCCCAGCCCAGCAGCGGCCTCATGGTGCAGTTGTGCGGGGACGCCCACATACTGAACTTCGGCCTGTGGGCCACGCCGGAGCGGAACCTCTCATTCGACCTGCGTGACTTCGACGAAACCCTGCCCGGCCCGTTCGAATGGGACGTCAAGAGGTTCGCCGCCAGCATTGTGGTCGCGGCTCGGGAGAACCGGGTCAAGCCGTCCAGGGCCGCTACTGCGGTCACCGCAGGCATCGGGGCCTACTGCCGCCGCATCCGCCGGTACGCGGCCATGCCGGAACTCGACATCTGGTACGACAGCAGGCACGTCGACAATCTGGTCAGCTACTTCGAGCCGGCCGACCGCGGGCGGGTCTCGATCCACATCGAGCGCCAGCGCAGCCGCCGCACCAGCCGTGGGGCTTTTGCCAAGCTCACAAGCATGGTGCACGGGCGTCCACGGATCACCGAGGATCCGCCGCTTCGTGTCACCATGAGTGACTCCGAGCAGGCGGATCTGGCCGGCAACCTGCTCGCCGGTTACCGGCTCACCCTCGCCGAGGACCGCCAGGTCCTGTTCGACCGGTTCACTGCGGTTGATATGGTCCGCCAGGTGGTCGGGGTGGGCAGTGTAGGGATGCGGGTCTATCTGGTTCTCTTCGAGGGCCGAAGCGGTGCCGACCCGCTGTTCTTGCAGGTCAAGCAGGCAGGGCCATCGGTATACGAGGCTCACACCCAGCCAAGCCGCCACGGTAACCAAGGCGAGCGGGTCATCAGCGGGAAGCGGCTGATCCAGAGCGCCACCGATATCTTCGTCGGCTGGGGCTCACTGCACGGACGAGACTACTACGTGCGGCAATTCCGCGACATGAAGATCATCCCAAACACCGAGCTGATCGCGCCCCGTCTCGCCGAGTTCGCCACTGCGTGCGGTGGGGCGCTCGCCCGCGCCCATGCGCGTACGGGTGACCCGGTGGCTATCGACGGCTACATCGGCAAAGGCGCGAGCTTCACCGCTGCTATCAGCCGGTTCGCCCAGCTGTACGCCGACCAGAACGAGCGCGACCATGCCCAGCTCGTCAGCGCCATAGCCGCCGGTGACATTGAGAGTTTGCCCGGCTGACACCACATCGGGCCAGCGCGTCCGCGCCGGCTTCCCGGCCGCGGGTTGACACATGTCGATATGGGCATATGATGTTCCCGTGGCGCGCTCTCCCACGACGTCGGATGTCTTCAATGCAGTCGCCGAGGCGCGCCGTCGCGAAATCCTGGACACGCTGATCACAGGCGAGAAGGCGGTCGGGGCGATCGTGGACGACCTCTCGATGTCCCAGCCCCAGGTTTCGAAGCATCTGCGGGTGCTCAGTGAGGTCGGGCTGGTCAGGTGGCGGGCAGAGGGGCGTCGCCGGCTGTACCGCCTGGAAGCCGCGCGCCTCCGGCCACTGCAGCAGTGGCTGGCCCAGTACGAGCAGGCGTGGAACGACCGGCTGGATCGGCTGGATGACTACCTCAGAGAGCTACAACAACAGGGAGAACAGTAGTGACACCGAATCGGCATGGATCGGCGGTCCTCGAATTCCCGAACGATCTCGAGATCGTCATCACGCGGGAGTTCGACGCCCCGATCGGGCTCGTCTTCGACGTATTGACGAAGCCGGAGCACGTGAGCAAATGGTTCCCTCCATTTGAGTGTGAGATGAAGGAGTGCTCGATCGACCTGCGGGTTGGCGGGAACTACCACCAGGTCTTCGTGACTGAGGACGGAACCGAGTGCTCGTTCCGCGGCACCTACCTGGAGGTCGAGCCGCCGGCCCGGACTGTCGAGACGTGGCGGTTCGAGGGGTGGCCAGATGCGGAGGCCGTCGAGTCCGTGGATCTGCACGAAACTGACGGAGTGACGACGCTGACGATGAAGCTGGCGTTCCGCGACAAGGCTGGCCGCGCTCACATGACCAAGACCGACGGCCAGCAAGACAGCCTCGACAAAATGGAAGATTACTTGCGGTCGCTGCTCGATCCCACGGGACCTGTCGCTGGGTAGTTGAGGTTCGATCCACTTCAGCTGAGCCCCGCCCGAAGGTAAAGGCAGGATAAAAGAGACCTGCTGTCCGGTCTTGCTCTGCCGTGACCGGCGTGGGATCTTGCTTTCCAGCCGCGCCGGTCGACTCCGGACGGTGCAAGAGGGGGCTCACCATGAGGCAAGGACCTGCAGCGTCGGGTTGCTGGTGCGCGGGCCGCTCGTTGCCAAGCCGCAGGTCATTCTCTTGAGCGCGGGCTTCGCTGGTGCGGCGGCCGGTGCCGCTGCGGTGACCGGGGCGGGCAAGCCCGCGGGGGTGGGACCGCCGGCCGGGACGGTCACGTTTTTGCTGACCGATATAGAGGGGTCGACGCGGCTGTGGGAGACCGTGCCGGAGGCGATGGGGGTGGCGCTGGAGCGGCACAACCGCCTGCTCACGGAGGTGATCGGGGGGCATGGCGGGGTGGTGGTCACCTCCCGCGGCGAGGGCGACAGCTTCTTCGCCGTTTTCCCGAGCGCGGTGGCCGCGGTCGAGGCCGCGGGCGCGTGCCAGCTGCGGCTTGAGAGCGAGGCGTGGCCGGAGGGGGCCGTCCTGCGGGTGCGGATGGGGCTGCA
>Ga0306924_10000716_pt1 | contig 28638 bp, 26 predicted proteins | sample sta12Can44000111_FD_203756 | JGI IMG/M metagenome (GOLD analysis project Ga0306924, IMG submission 203756) | Lab enrichment of tropical soil microbial communities from Luquillo Experimental Forest, Puerto Rico - statanox.12C.anox.44.000.111 (v2)... | ecosystem: Environmental > Terrestrial >... | reverse complement strand
TCCTCGTCATCGAGGACAACGAGCAGAACCTCTACCTCGTCCGGTTCTTGCTCGAGAAGAACGGGTACGAGGTGGTCGAGGCGCGCGACGGCCAGACCGGCCTCGAGCTCGCCAAGCGGCTCGTTCCTGCGGCGATCATCCTCGACATCCAGCTTCCCGTCATGACCGGCTACGCCGTGGCGACCGCGCTTCGCGAGCACGACGCGCTGGCGCGAGTGCCGATCATCGCGGTGACCTCGTTCGCGATGGTCGGGGACCGCGAACGCTGCCTGGAGGCAGGCGCGACCGATTACCTGGAGAAGCCCATCGACCCGAGCGCGTTCCTGGCGAAGCTTCGCGAGCATCTCGGTGCGTGAGGGTGTCGTCGCCGGTTCAGCCAGGCTTGACGACGATGGGACACCGGTCCGCGGCTCAGCCGTGGCCTCCGCCATCCAGTTCTCTCGGTCGGGTCCTTCTCCGTCCCCAGAGCAAGCTCGCGCCCACGACCGCCAGGAGCACTCCCCCCACGTGGAACGCCAGGAGGTGGGGTATGGCGTCCCGCGCCGCGCAGGTGACCTGAAGCGCAGCGTCGCCCGCCAGCGCCCCGGCGGCCGCCGCGGCGGCGATCGCGGCTCGCGCCGGGGAGGTGCTCCCTCCGCGGATCGCCAGCCACACCGCTCCGACCACCATCGCGGCCGACACGAGTTCCATCGTGAGGCAGCGTACGCCGACGTCCACTGCGAGTGGGCCGGTTCGCCCCGTCGCCACGGCTGCGGTCACCGCGGCCAGTACGGCCGTCGCGATGACGAGCGGCGCTCTTCGACGGGCCGCCGCGGCGAGGACGGCGGCGAGCGCCCCGAGGGCCGCGGCCCAGGCCCAGTCCCCCGCCGGGCGAGCGCGATCTCGTGCGAACCCGACGAACACCGCGAGCGCGACGCAGACCGCGGCGATCGAAGCGATCATCCGCCTCCGGGCCTCGCGCCGGAGCTCGGCGACGATCGCCCGCGACACCCCCTCGGCCGGCCCCGCGGCGAGCGAAGGCGGCTCTCGCCCGGCGACGAGCGCGTGCAGCCGCTCCGCTTCACGCAGGGCGCGCGCGCACCCGGCGCAGCCGCTCGCGTGCCGCCACGCGGCGAGGCGCTCGGGCGCGTCGGCCGGGAGCGAGGCGAGCCCGGGCGCGTCGCCCCGCAGTCGTTCGCAATCGCTCAAGCCGGTTCCTCCGTGACGAGATCGGCGAGCAGCCTTCGCAGCTCCGCGTACGCGCGAAATGCGCGCAGCTTGGCCGCGCTTTCCGAGATGCCGAGGACCTCGCCGATCTCGGCGAAGCTCATGTCCTCGAACCGGTGAAGGTGCACGACGACGCGCTGCGGTCCGGGCAGGCCTTCGAGCGCTGCGCGCACTCGGTCCGATCGCTCGCGGGCGAGAACGGCGGCTGCGGGGTCGCACGACGCGACCGAGTTCGAAACCGCCTCGTCCTGGAGCTCCTCACGGCCGTTTCGTCTCAGCCAGTCGGTGCGAACCCGCGCTGCGATCGTGAAGGCCCATGGCCGGAGCCTAGCTCCTCGCCGCCAGCTTCCACGCGCGCGATGGAGCTTGAGGAACGTCGTCTGCAGCAGATCCTCGGCCACGGCGCCACGACCCACCGTCCGCGCGAAGAACGCGTGGATGGCAGGAGCAAGCGTACGGAAGAGACGCTGGAACGCCTCGGCGTCACCCGCGACGTAGGCCTCCATGAGGTCCTCCTCGCTCACCCCCGTGCCTATATGCGGTTCGAAGACCCGGCGGAATGCCCAGAGCGCGCCCGGCCGTCTCCCGGCACGGCGCGGCGAGGCCGTGCTCGCACCGAGGGCGCACACCTCGGCCGCGCTGGCGGGCAAAGGGAGCTCGTGTCCTCGTATACGGACGTGCCGCTCGGGGAGTTACGCGCCTCCAGGAGCCTGACCGGGGCGCATAACGGATTCCCGTGGTCCGCGTAGTGCTCGAGGACGCCGTCGCGGGTCACCGGCTTCGAAGCGACGGTCGTCGCCACCGGAGATCGATCGGGAGACGAACATGATGATTCGCAAAGCCGTGTTGGGAGCGGCCGTCGCGAGCGCGCTCGGAAGCCTCCTCGCCAGCGGCGTCGCCTTCGCAGCCGACAAGGGGGGCAAGACCGCGGAGAAGACGGTCAAGTGCGTCGGCGTCAACGACTGCAAGGGCAAGGGGAGCTGCAAGAGCGCGAAGAACGACTGCAAGGGGCAGAACGGCTGCAAAGGGCAGGGCTTCACCGAGATGACGGAGAAGGCGTGTCTGCAGAAGGGCGGAACGGTCGAGCAGCCGAAGCCGATGTGAAAGGAGGGAGGACCGGCGCCCCCAGGGCCGCCGGTCCCCTGAGCCCATGACGATGGTGCGTCCACCTCTCGGGCACGGCGTGGGCCTGCGGCCCAGGCACTTCGGACGCTGGTTCTCGGAGCGTACCCCGGTCGACTGGGTCGAGGCGACGAGCGAGAACTACCTGGGCCTTGGCGGGCGGCCCTATGCAGTCCTGGAGAAGGTACGCCACGACCTGCCGGTGGTGCTCCACGGCGTCTCGCTCTCCATCGGCGCGACCGAGCCGCTCGACGAGCGTTACCTCGCGAGCCTGCGGCGGCTCGCGGACCGGATCGAGCCCGCGCTCGTGACCGACCATCTCTGCTGGGGCCGGCACGGCGGCCGTTACGTTCACGACCTGTGGCCTCTCCCCTACACCGAGGAGGCGCTCGCGCACGTCGTCGCGCGCGTCGCACGCGTGCAGGATCTCCTCGGGCGGAGGATCGCGCTCGAGAACGTCTCCTCGTATGTCGCCTATCGCGCCTCCACCCTGACCGAGTGGGAGTTCCTCGGGGCGCTCGCGGAGAGGGCCGACTGCGGGATCCTCCTCGACGTGAACAACGTCCACGTGAGCGCCCGCAACCACGGGTTCGATCCGCACGCCTACCTCGCCGGCGTGCCCGCGGACCGCGTCGTGCAGATCCACCTCGCGGGCCACGAGGACAAGGGAGCGTACCTCCTCGACAGCCACGACGCGGCGGTCCCGGAGCCCGTCTGGGATCTCTACCGGGAGGCGGTGGCGCGCTTCGGCCGCGTGCCCACGCTCGTCGAGTGGGACGACCGCATCCCCGAGCTCGAGGTGCTCGTCGGCGAGAGCCGGAAGGCGGCCGCCATCGAGGCGAGGGTCTTGGGGAGGAGCGCGGCATGACGACACTCGCCGAGACCCAGGCGCTTTTCCACGCGTTCGCGACGCGCTCGCCCCTGGCGGCCGGGTGTGACCCGGCCGAGACGTTCGTCGGGACCCGGGAGCTGTCCGCCGCGGACCGGCTCGCGATCTACGCAAACATGTACCTCTGGCGCCAGGTCGACGCGCTGCGCGAGGACTTCCCGAAGCTCGTGGCCGCCCTCGGGGACGACGGCTTCTACGCTCTCGCCGAGGGGTACGTACGCGAGCACCCCTCCGAGCACCCATCGCTCTCCATGCTCGGCCGCCGCGTGGCGGAGCATCTGACGAACCATCCGGCGGGGCGCCCGGACCTCCCGGATCTCGCGCGGCTCGAGTGGGCGCGCGCCGAGGCGTTCGAAGCGGAGGAAGTCCCGCTCGCGGGGATCGATTCGCTGCGCGCCGTCCCTGCCGCGGAGCTGCCGCAGGTCCGCGTCGCCCTCGCTCCGTCCGTGCGACTCCTCCACCTCGCCCACGACGGGCCCGCGCTCTGGCGCGCGATCGAGGACGGGGCCCCGCTCCCGCCGCCGCGTCGCGCCGAGGTCGACGTCGCGGTGTGGCGGAAGGGATTCGAGGTCTTTCACGCCGTGATGGCCGCCGACGAAGCGTGCGCCGTCGAGCGCGCCATGGCGGGCGAGCCGCTCGCCGCGGTGTGCGAGCCGTTCGCCGGGCGCGATGACGCGGTGGACGCGGCCTTCGGGGCGATCGCGAGCTGGTTCTCGGAAGGATGGGTGCGCGCATGGTGAAGAGCATCGAGAAGGTCCTCGCGCGGGCGGAGTCGATCCGCGTCGGGCTCGAGCGGGCGAGCTGGCTGCCGCCGCTCCTCGTTCGGCTCTTCGTGGGCTACTTCTTCTTCGAGACCGGGCTCGGCAAGGTGGGAAACCTGGGAGCGTTCGTCGAGCGCTTCCAGGGGTGGGGAATCCCCTTCCCGACGGTGAGCGCAGCCGTGTCGGCGTACACGGAGCTCATCTGCGGGGCGCTCCTCGCTCTCGGGCTCCTCACGCGGCTCGCCGCGATCCCGCTCTTCATCAACATGGTCGTCGCGACGCTCACCGTGAGGCTGAAGAAGGTGGCGGGGCTCGACGACTTCGTGGAGCTCGACGAGCCCCTCTACGCGCTCTCGTTCCTGTGGCTGTTCGTCTCCGGCCCCGGACTGGTGAGCCTCGATGCGCTGGTGGCGAGGCTCCTCCGCCGTCGGACCGCGAAGGTGCCTCCGCTGGCCTCGGCGAAGGCGTCGGAGACCTGAAGAGCGTCCTCTCCGCTATCGTCGGCGACGGCTCTGGTCACTCGAGCCGCTGCTCGGCGCCGTGCGCGAGCTCGAGCGCATGGGCCGCGCGGCGGAGGACGAACCGGGTGCATCGGCGGCACGTCCAGCTCGGCCAGCCGTGGATGAGCGCTTCGTCCAGGCACGCCTCGTAAGCGGCGCAGAGGAGGTTGCCGCGCCGCCGCGAGCTCGAGCAGCCCCATGAGGCTGATCACGTCACCCATGTCCCCTCCATCGCGGCGCCCCGCCGCGGCGCCTTCCTGGAGCGAAGCATGAACGACCAGCGTGGCCGGCTTGCCTCGATGCTGCGACGGGGAGGTTCCAGTGCGCCCGGGCGCGGTCGTTCCGCGCGACGTCGCCCGCGACCGTGGGACGCGCCGGAGGCTCCGTGGCTGAGATGGGCGGGGCGCGCTCGTCCTGAACGGGCTCACGGACCGCGCGTCGCTGGTCACCGAGGGATCGCGCTTAGCAGTTCGGGAAGCTCGCCTCGGCTTCACCGTGCGCCCGAGGCTCCCGCTCGATCTCGAACAGGCGCTCGTTGGCGATGCGCAGCCGCCGGCTCAGCTCCCGCGCGATGTTCATCTGGATGAGGGCGAACTGCTCCAGATCGGCCTGGTAGACGCGATGGAGGTCCGCGTTCGTCAGGCGGATGGCGGAGCAGTCCTCGACCGCGATCACCGAGGCGCTGCGCGGGGACATGTCGATGAGCGCCATCTCGCCGAAGCAGTCGCCGGCGCTCAGCTCGCGGAGGTGGCGGTCGACTCCCTCCCGGCGCTTCACCACGGAGACGCGGCCCGACTCCAGCACGAACATCGCGTTCGCGGCCTCTCCCTCGCGGAAGAAATGGGCGCCGGCCGGGACCTGCACGTTCACGGTGCCCCGCAGGAGGACCTCGAGCGTCGGCGCCTGGATCGCGCCGAAGATCGGCGTGCGCTGGAGCAGCTCGATGCGGCGTTCGTCCATGACCGCCCTCGCCAGCCTCGACTAAGCAGCGGGGGCGCAGGACGGAGGGCTTCGATGGGCTGGCCGGCAGAGGTCTCGGTCGGGATCCCACGGGGAGGCGGGCGCGCGGTCGACCGGCGGACGGCTAGCCGTGCCCGGTCCAACGGTTTGCGCCCTCATCGAGGCTTGGCGAGGCGAGGCCGCCGGGGCTCAGCTCCCGCGGCGCCTCGAGGGCCCCGCCAGCTCGCGGGCCACGTCCACGAACGCCCTGAGCGCGGGCGACACCTGGGCCCGACTCGGGAAGTAGAGGAAGAACCCGGGCACGGCCGCGGCGTACGGCTCGAGGACGAGGCGCAGGCTCTCGCGCCGCAGCTCGTCCGCGATCTGCGGCTCGAACGCGTAGAGGAGGCCCACGCCTGCCACGGCGAGGGCTCGCATCAGCTCGGTGTCGTTCGTCGTCACCGTCCCCTGGACGGGAACCCGCCACGTCTTCCTCCCGCGCTCGAGCTCCCACGCGTACCGCGCCCCGTGCATCGACGAGCGGATGCCGAGGCAGTCGTGCTGCAGGAGGTCCTGGGGCTTCTGCGGAGCGCCGCGTCGCGCGAGATAGGAGGGGGCCCCTGCCACGACGAAGCGGCCGGGCTCGGTGAGCCGCACCTGGACCATGTCGCGCTCGATCGCCTCGCTGAGGCGGATCCCGGCGTCGAGCCCATCGGCGATGATGTTCACGAGCCGGTTCTCGACCTGGACCTCGACCTCCACCTTCGGATGGCGCTCGATGAACCGCGGCAGCAGCGGAGCCAGGATGAGCGGCACCGCCGCCGCGGGCACCGAGAGCCGGACGCGGCCCGTGATCTCTCCCGGCCGGACCGACACGGTCTTGAGCGACTCCAGCGCCTGATCCACCGCCGCGCCGGCGTCCTCGAGGAGGCGCTGGCCTGCGTCCGTGAGGGCCACCGTGCGCGAGGTCCGCGTGAGCAGCGCGACGCCGAGGCGCGCCTCGAGCTGCCGGACGGACTGGCTCAGCGCCGAGGTCGAGACGCCGAGGTGCCTCGCGGCCCCTGCGAAGCTACGGCGGCGCGCGACGGCGATGAACGCGTTCAGGGCGTTGAGCGGGGTGAACGCCATCGTGAAGGTTTCCTACAGGAGCTCGGCGTCCTGCGCCAGCCCGGCGCCCGCCGCCGCGACGGGCAGCGCGGGATGCGGCTATCGCCGCCCGCGGCGCACCCGGTATCGGATCCACAGCAGATCGCCACGCCGGCGCTCGACGGCGAGGAGCTTCAGGGGCCGGGCTGGACCCGGCCCCTCCCTCGCGTCGAAGAGCGTCGGCGTCCCGATCCCGCCGTCGGCGACCGGCGCGATCAGCAGGCTGAGCTCGTCGACGAGGTTGGCGGCGAGGAACGAGCCGTTGATCTTGCCGCCGCCCTCGAGGAGGAGCGTGCGGATCCCGAAGCGCGCCCGGAGCTTCCGGAGCACCGTCGGGAGCGCGATCCGCTGCTTGCCGCCGAACAGGTACGAGACGCCCTTCGAGCGGAGGAACGCCAGGTAGCGGTCCGGGACCTGCTCGGTCAGCACGGTGACGGCGTGGTCCTGGTCGATCGAGCCGGACTCCCAGCGGAGCTTGCCGCCGGGGTCGATCGCGATCGCGTAGGACGGTGCGTCCGAGCGCGCGACGAAGTCGGTCCGGGGGAGCCGTTCGCCTCCCGGTCCCGCGCGCAGCCCCGCTCGACCCGCGTACGGCTCCATGGAGACGCGGCCGATGATCCACGCGTCGGCGCCGAACGTGGCGCCGGTGCGCTCGTACTCCGCGAGGAGGCCGCGCGGGAGGCGCCACGTGCCCGTCACGATCCGCCCGTCCACGGACGGGACCATGTGGCAGATCACGTAGGGGCGCATGCGATCCCTCCCGACAGGCCTCGTGCCCTTCTGCCGGCCCCTCCGAGCGACGCGCGCCTGGCTCACTCCGATCGGAGCGACGCCATGTCGATGGAGAAGCGGTACTTCACGTCCGACCGGAGCAGCCGCTCGTACGCCTCGTTCACCTTCTGGATGGGGATGACCTCGACGTCGGCGGTGATGCCGTGCTCGCCGCAGAAGTCGAGCATCTCCTGGGTCTGGCGGATGCCGCCGATGAGCGAGCCGGAGAGGCTCTTGTTCCCGAAGATTAGCCCGAACGCGGAGACGGGGAGGGGCTTGTCCGGCGCCCCCACGAGCGTGAGGTTGCCGTCGCGGCGGAGGAGCTGGATGTACGCGTTCACGTCGTGCTCGGCGGAGACGGCGTCGAGGATGAAGTCGAAGCTGCCGGCGTGCCGCCGCATCTCGTCCGCGTGGCGCGAAACGACGACCTCGTGCGCCCCCAGGCGGAGCGCGTCCTCCCGCTTGCCGGGGCTCGTGGTGAAGACGACCACGTGCGCGCCGAGCGCGCGGGCGAACTTCACGCCCATGTGGCCGAGCCCGCCGAGGCCGACCACGCCGACCTTCTTGCCCCGGGTCACGCCCTGGCGGCGCATGGGCGAGTACGTCGTGATCCCGGCGCAGAGGAGGGGAGCGGCCCCGGCGAGATCGAGGTTCGAGGGGACGCGCAGGACGAAGCGCTCGTCGACGACGACGCCGTCGGAGTAGCCACCGTAGGTGACGCCGCCGAGGTGCCGGTCCGGCGAGTTGTAGGTGAAGGTCGCGCTCGGGCAGAGCTGCTCGAGGTGCGCCTGGCACTCGGGGCACGTGCCGTCCGAGTCGACGAGGCAGCCGACGCCGGCGAGGTCGCCCGGCCTGAGCTTCGTCACCGCGGAGCCGACCTTCGTGACGCGGCCGACGATCTCGTGGCCGGGGACGCACGGGTAGACGGTGGGGAGGCCGCTCCACTCGTTCCGGGCCTGGTGGAGATCGGAGTGGCAGATGCCGCAGAAGAGGATCTCGATCTGGACGTCGTGCGCGGTCGGGTCGCGCCGCGCGATCGTCGTGCGCGCGAACGGGGACGTCGCGCTCGCGACGGAGTAGGCCTTCGCCTCGTACATGGTCTTCCTCGCAGTGGACGGCGCGCGCGCGGGCGCTCGCCGAGAGTCGCCGAGGAAGCTACGCCGCCGCGCGAGCGGGCGAAACGGCCGGCCGGCGGATGGGCCATCCAGGAAATCTTCACGATCGCGTCGTCCGGCGCTCGGCGGACTCACGCCGACGGAGGCGAGCGCTCGTGCTCGCCCTACCGCTCCTGTCGCTCGGCGTCCGGGTCGGGGGGCGAAGCGAGGCGCAGCTCGGGGTGCCAGTCGAAGTGCAGGTCGGGCTCGCGGAGCTCGGGCTCGCCGAGCTCCGGGGCCTGGAGCTGCCCCGGCACCGCCTCGCTCTGGCCGGCCAGCCGCGACCCGACGTTGAGCTGGGCGGAGGCCCCGGTCCCGACGTTCAGCTGGGCGGACGCGCCGGACCCCACGTTGAGCTGGGCGGAGCTCCCGGGAGGAGGGGCCGCCGCTCCGCCGGCTGTCGCCACCACCGGTGACGTGAGCAGCAGCGCGGTCGATGCAACGGAGGTCGCGAGGGACATCTTCATGGATCGATCCCTGCGCATCGCGAGGACCGGGCGCAAATGGAGGAGGTTTCGATGGCACGCACGCTGGCGGCGCGAGGCAGGCGGGGGCTCGCTGGCTCCGTCATCGCCGTCGCGGTGCTCCTCGTCGTCCGCGCAGGCCTCGCGGCCGCCGCCCGACCGGCGGTGGCGCCTCCCCCGATCCCGTCGCCGGACGCGCTCGCCGCGCCGAGGACCCCGACGCAGAAGGGGGTGACGGCCGAGCAGGTGGCGGCCGTGACGCCGCGAGACAACCCCCAGACGCCGGAGAAGATCGCGCTCGGCCAGAAGCTGTTCTTCGACGGTCGCCTCTCCGCCGACGGGACGGTGGCGTGCGCGAGCTGCCACCAGCCGGAGCGCGCCTTCACGGACGGCGTACCGACGTCGATCGGCATCCACGGCGGCATCGGCCAGCGCAACGCGCCCACCCTCCTCAACGCGCTCTTCAACAAGACCCAGTTCTGGGACGGCCACGCGAGGACGCTCGAGGATCAGGCCGCGTTCCCGATCGTCAACCCGATCGAGATGGGCCAGCCGAGCATGGACGCGGCCGTGAAGGCGATCGCCTCGATCCCCGAGTACCCGGACCTGTTCCGGCGCGCGTTCGGCCGTCCGCCCAACGCGCTCGATCTACAGCGCGCGCTCGCCTCGTACGAGCGGACGTTGCTGGCGTTCGACTCTCCGTTCGATCGGTTCATCGCCGGCGACGCGGGCGCGATCTCCGACTCGGCGAAGCGCGGGTGGAAGCTCTTCAACGGCCGCGCGCTGTGCAACCGCTGCCACGCCGTCAGCGAGAAGCAGCCGAACCTGACGAGCTTCACGGACGACGACTTCCACAACATCGGGATCGGCATCCTCCGGCACAACGTCGTCGCGCTCGCGCAGCAGGCGGAGCGACTCGTCGACTCCGGGCACGCCGACGCGATCGACCGCGCGGCCATCCAGACCGACATGAGCGCGCTCGGGCGGTACCTCGTCACCAGGAAGCCGGCCGACATCGCGTCCTTCAAGACGCCGAATGTGCGCAACGTGCTCGTGACGGCGCCCTACTTCCACGACGGCTCGCAGCAGACGCTCTGGGACGTCGTCGATCACTACAACAAGGGCGACGGCCTCCAGGATCCGTACCTCGACGAGGACATCCAGCCGCTCGCGCTCTCCGAGGGCGAGATCGACGACCTCGTCGCGTTCCTCGCCTCGCTCACGAGCAGCCAGTACGCGGAGCAGGGCGCCCGGGAGCTGGAGCGCCAGCGCAACCTCGCCCGGGTCCACCGGCCCCAGCGCGACACCGCCCGCGCGTTCGGACCGAAGCCGGCGCGCGCGAAGCCGCCGGACGCGGGCGGCTCGCGATGAGGGGCGCGGTCACCTCGACTCGCGCAGCTTGCGGTAGAGCGTCGATCGCCCGACGCCGAACCGCTTTGCGGCCGCTGCGACTGTTCGTCGAGGCGCGGTAGGCGGCCGAGCGGCGACGCGTGGCGGGCGGGCGGCGGTCGCCCGCATGGTCGCCTCCCGCGGCTATCGGAACGTCGCCACGTCCCCGGGGACCGGACGGCCCGCGCCCAGGTCCCTCCGGGGCCTCGCGGGTCAGATCGCCGATTCTGACCGGTCCTCTCCCAGCGTAGCGCCGGACCACGGTCGAGCGAGTCACTGACGGTCGTCCGTCGGAGTCTCGACGGACGTCTCGACCGTCGTTCGACGCCCGCGCCCGCTCGCAGCGAAGACAGGAAAAGGCATGTCGACCATCGATCGCCGAGAAGCACTGACTCACGCCCTCTCGCTCTTCAAGGCGAAGGTCAATCAGCATCCGCGGCTTCGGACGCTCCTCCAGGGATGGGACCGCGACATCGTGATCGAGTGTGACGACGCCGACGTGAGCCAAGCGCTCCACGTCAGGAGGTCGCTCGTCGCCGACGTCTCCGAGGCGACCTCCGGGGCCGACGTGACCATCACGATGCGCGGCAGCCATTCCGTGCTCGTCGACGTGTTCGAGGGTCGCCGCAGCCCGGCCACCCTCTTCCTCGACGGCGATCTCCAGGTGTTCGCGAGCGACAAGGACCAGGTGAAGCTCGACGCCATCGCCTTGCTCCTCTGGGATTGACATGGGTCCTTCGCGCTCCCGCTCCTCACGGCTCGAGTGGCTCGAGTACGTGTCGGCCTCGATCGGAATGGCGTTCGCGTGCAGCGGCTTCGCCATGTTCGGCCAGCTGTTCGCCTTCGCGACCGGCTGGGTGTTGCTCGCCGCGGTGGTCACCGCCGGCGTGTTCTGCGGCGCGCTGTCCCTGTCCATCGGTGAGCTGGCGAGCATGTACCCGTCCGCTCCGGGCGTTCGCACGTACCTCAAGGCCGCGTTCGGCGATCACTTCAGCCTGGCCGTGACCTTCGCGATGCTGTGCGTCGTCCTGCTGTTCGCAGGCGTCGAGAGCTTCGCCTTCCACGCGGCGTTGAGGCAGCTCTTCCCCTCGCTCTCGCCGATGGCGGGGATGACGCTCGCCATCGCGACGGTCGCCGGACTGAACCTCGCGGGGTTCGAGGTCCCGCGCAAGGCGCAGCTGGTCCTCGCGGGCCTCATCGTCGCGCTCCTCGTGGCGGTCTCCCTCCTCTCGCTCGGCGCCGCCACGCCGGCGGCCCACGTCGAGGCCGCAGCTCCGGCGGGCGCGACCGGGGCCGTCGCGGCCGTCGGTGGCGCGGTGTTCCTCTACACGGGGTTCGAGTGGGTCACGCCGCTCGGAAGGAGTCCGCAGGCGTACCGCGCGCGGATCCCGTGGTCGATGCCCGTCGCGCTCTCCGTGCTCACGGTCGTGTTCGGGCTGCTGACCGTCGCGCTCTGGCGATGCGTGCCGGGGAGCATCCTCCGCGACTCGCTCACGCCCCACATCGTCCTCGGCGAGCGCTGGGCTGGGCGCGGCGCGCAGCTCGCGATGATCGCCGTGTCTCTCTTCGCGACGCTGACGACGTTCAACGCCGGGCTCATGGGGGGCTCGCGCCTGCTGTACATCCTCGCGCGCGATCGGCGGTTCTTCTCCTGGGCCGCCCACCTTTCCCCGCGCACCGGCAATCCCACCCGGGCCGTCATGGCAATCGCCGGTGCCTGCTGGCTCGCCGCGATCGCGGAGTGGTACCTGAACGCCTACTCCCAGGCGGCGACCATCTGCGCTGCACTGTACGCCGCGGTCTACGCCTGCTTCGGTCTGGCGAGCGCCGCGCTGCGTCGGACCCGCCCGTCGGCGCGGCGGTCCTACCGCACCCCGCTGCCCGTCCCCGTGCAGCTGGCGCTCGCGGGGATGATGGGGCTCTTCGGGCTCGCGCTGCTCGCCGCGCCGCGGGTGGACGCTGCGGCCGTGCGCGGAGGCTTCGCGCTGATCATCGCGGCGAGCTCGGCGCTCGCCTTCGTCTTCGTCCGCCGGGCGACGGCCCCGCACGCCCAAGCGCCTGCTCCCCTGCAGAACCCGCTCGAGGCTCGATAGCGAGGAGAACCATGTCCCGAATTGCCGACGAGAAGAATCCGAACCAGCCGCGAGCCGCCGCCCTCGCGGGCCAGAACGATGAGGACGAGAGGTGGAGCACCCAGACCTGGCTCGAGCGAACCGCGTGGCGCAGCCTCCGCGACACGAAGCACGGGCGCCCGCTCGGCGGCGGCGACGAGCACCCGGCGCTTCGCTCGGATCCGCTCCTTCGCAAGGTGTACATGCTCGATCTCGCGCTGTTCATCGGCGCGGAGCGGGCCTCGTATCACGCCGTCTCCGGCATGGTCGGCTTCGCCCCCGACGAGCGCGCCCAGATGCAGCTGGGCACGCAGGTCTTCGACGAGTGCCGCCACTTCGAGGTCTTCTGCCAGCGCATGGCCGACTTCGGCGTGACGCCGGAGCAGCGCAACCGGATGATCCAGCAGTACACGACGCGTTCACTGCGCGCCTTCTACGACCTCATCCAGGAGCAGGTCGACCGGCGCGACTTCCTGGCCTCGTGCATCGCGCAGAACCTTGTGCTCGAAGGCATGGCCTATCCCATGTACCGCTACGAGATCAAATACTGGTCGCGCTTCGATCCTGGATTGAAGCGCACAATCCAGGGGGCGTTCGCCGACGAGTCGCACCACGTGACCTTCGGCGAGGCCATCTGCGCGGAGGCGCTCCGGCGCGCCACCGTCGAGCAGCGGAATCACGTCACGCGGATGCTTGCCGACTGCCACACGCTGATGTCGCAGGCGTTCGAGGAGGTCATCACCCACTACGTGGGCCTCTACCAAGAGTGCGCCAACCAGTACATGGACGAGATGGGCGACATCGAGATCTTCCCCGGCGTCCAACTCGCGACCGTGACCGAAGACGACCAGGCTCGGCTCCTCCTGCAGGAGATCCAGCGAGAGCACCACGGCCGCATGCGGCGCATCGGTCTCTAGTCGAGGTGTCGAGGTGAGGCGAACGAACATGACGATGGGCGCACGAGACGGAGAGCACGCGGCGGAGCCCGCCGGCGGCACGGAGCCATCCTCGCTCGCCGCGACGTACGGGACGTACGCTCGCCCCCGGACGGCGGAGCTGCTGCGCGCGATCGGGCTCGACGTGGTCTACCACCGCGCCGAAGGCGACGACCTCTTCTACTCGGATCCATCGGGCCGCGAGGTGCGCGTGCTCGACATGCTGGGCGGCTTCGGGGCCACGCTGTTCGGGCACAACCACCCCGCGCTCGTGTCGGCGCTGTGCACGAGCGTTCGCGCCGGCCTCCCCACGCACGCGCAGGCCAGCACCCGACGCTTCGCCGCGCTCCTGGCGGAGCGGCTGTCGACGCGCGCCCGGCGCGTCACGGGGCGGTCTTACGTGGTGACGCTCTCCAACACCGGGACCGAGGCCATGGAGGCGGCCCTCAAGCACGCCGAGATGGAGGCGCTGGCGAGGGCGCAGCAGGCCCTCGACGACCAGCGGCGCAAGATGACGCTGGCTCGCGCGGAGCTCTCGGCCGGGCGGACGTCCTTCGCGCCCGGGATGGCGATCGGCGCCGGCGATTGCGCCGCGTATTTCGAGCGCCTGAAGGGGCGGGTGGAGGACGCGTGCAGCCGGCCGCCGGTCGCCGTGGCGCTGGTGCACGGGTTCCACGGAAAGACGCTCGGCTCCCTGCGCATGACGCACAACCGCCTCTTCCGCACGCCGTGGGAGCGGCCCGGGCTCAGCACGTTCGTCGACGTGGACGACGTGGACGCTCTGGATCAGGTCGTGGCGAGCCATTCGTACGACTTCGACGCGGTCGACTTCGACGACCGGGGTCGCGTGACCGTCCGCCGTCAGCGCAGGGTCGCCATCACCGGCTTCTTCATGGAGCCGATCCAAGGCGAGGGCGGCGTGCGGGTCCTGCCGCGCGCCTTCCTGGAGCGCGCGCGGCGCCTCGCCGACGCGACCGGCGTTCCGCTGGTCTTCGACGAGATTCAATGCGGCATGGGCCGAGCGGGGACGTTCTTCGCCTCCGAGCAGGCCGACGTCCACGGCGACTACTACGTCCTCGCGAAGTCCCTCGGCGGCGGGCTCTCGAAGATCGGCGCGACGCTCGTGCCCGTCGAGCGCTACCAGCACGAGTTCGGCTACCTCCACACCTCGACGTTCGCCGAGGACGACCCGGGGTGCGCGGTGGCGCTGGCGGCGCTCGATCTGCTCGAGGCCGACGGCGATGCGCTGATCGGAGCCTGCGCGGCGAAGGGACAGCGCCTCCTCGCGCGTCTCGGCGGCCTCAAGGACCGCTACCCGGACGTCATCGGCGACGTCAGGGGGCGGGGCCTGATGGTCGGCGTCGAGCTCGCCTCGCAGCCCCACCACCCTTCGAGCATGGTCCGCCTCCTCTCGGAGCAGAACCTGCTGGGCTTCGTCCTGTCCGGCCACCTGTTGCGCGAGGAGCAGATCCGGGTCGCGCCGACCCTCTCCGCGCACGGGACCATCCGGCTCGAGCCCTCGGCCTACGTCTCCGAGGCCGCGCTGGAGCGGCTCTGCAGCGCGCTCGCGCGATTCTGCGAGATCATGCGCGGCGGCGACGTCGCGCCGCTCTTCTCGTTCTGCATGCGATCCGAATCGCCCCGGCCGCGCCTCGTGCGACCGGCGAGCGGCGTCTCGCGCGCGACCCAGGAACCGATGGAGGACGTCGCCTCCTCGGTCGCGTTCCTCGCGCACTTCCGCACCGGCAGCGACGTCCAGCGCTTCGACCCCGCATTCGAGGCTTACCACGCCGATGCGTGCGAGGAGTTCATCTCCCGCGTCTCTCCCGTCCTCCGGCCGTTCTCGCTCGCGCGACGCATGGTGAAATCTCCGACGGGAGCCGCGACGAGGGTCCACATCATCGGCGTGCCGTTCACCGCCGAGGAGGCCAGCGCCGCGCTCCGGGCTCGCACGACCGCGCACCTGGTGGCGAGAGTGCGCGCCGGGGTTGAGCTCGCCCGCAGGGAAGGGGCGACGATCGTCGGCTGCGGCGGATACACGTCGATTCTGACCGACAACTGCCGAGATCTCGCCGAGGAGGACCTCGGCGTCACGAGCGGCAACTCCCTCACGGTGGCCGCGAGCTTCGCGGCGCTCACGCGCGCGGCCGGAGAGCTCGGCCTGCGACGCCGCGTCGTCGGCGTCGTCGGCGCGACCGGCAACATCGGGGCGGCGCTGGCCGAGCTCGCCTCGGAGCTCGCCGACGCCGTCGTGCTGGTCGGCCGTCCGGCGGCGGCGCGGCGCCTCGAGCGCCTCGCGGCGAGGCTCGGCGCGACCGCGACTGTGGCGACGGATCTCTCGGCCCTGCGCGACTGCAACGTCGTCGTGAGCGCCTCCAACTCTCCGAGGCCGATCATCTTCCCCGAGCACCTGGCCAGCACGCCGCTCGTGCTGTGCGACGTCGCGGTCCCCCGCGACGTCCACGAGAGCGTCGTTCGCGAGCGGCCGAAGGCCCGGATCATCCGCGGGGGGATCGTCCGCCTGCCCATGGGCCAGACGCTGGACGTCGCCGCGCTCGATCTGCCGAAGGGGCACGTCTACGCCTGCCTCGGCGAGACGATCCTGCTCGGGCTCGCCTCGCGCCGGGAGAACTTCTCGCTCGGTCCCGTCCGGCCGGACCGCGTCCGCGAGATCCTCTCCGTGGCCAAGCGTCACTCGTTCGCGATCGACGTCGAAGACTGGAACCCTAGCCTATTGGGATGATTGCCATGAATGAACAGCAGCTCACATCCATCGTTCTCGATTGCCTGCACGAGGTCACCGGCGTGACCCGATCGCACGTCATGCCGTCTCGCCACCTCCTCGACTACGGCGTGGACTCCATCCTCGCGGTCGAGCTCCTCGTGTCGCTCGAGGATCGGCTCGGAATCGAGATTCCCGACGAGGTCGTCTTTCGCCTGAGGTGCGTCGACGAGATCGTTCGGTACCTGGGGCCGCGCCTCGAGGGCGCCCGTGAGGAGGCCGAGGAGGCCGACGCGGAGCTCGCGGTTTGCGAAGGGTGAATACGATGAGAGGCGAGATGACCGAAATGAACCTGGTGTCGCTGGCGCGGGAAAGAGCGAGCCGCGACGGCGACCGGATTGCGTACACGTACCTCGACGATGGGTTCGCGGCGCCGCGCTCGTTCTCGTGGCGAGACCTCGACGAGCGGTCGCGCGCGATGGCCGTGATGCTGTCGCACCACTGCCGGCCGGGTGATCGCGCCCTCCTCGTCCTCCCGCCGGGGCCGGACTTCCTCTTCGCGTTCCTCGGCTGCCTCTACGCGGGCGTGGTGGCGGTGCCGGCCCCGGTCCCCGCGCGCTCTCGAGACATCGCCCGGCTGTCCGGCCTGCACGCCGACGCGACCCCTTCGGCGGTCGTGTCGGCCCGCGGCATCCTCGAGGCCGGCCTCGCCGCGGCGGCGGGGGTGCCGTGCCTCGCCGCGGAGGAGGTCTCCCTCGGCAGCGCCGCCGGGTGGGAGGAGCCGAGCATCGACGCGGCTTCGCTCGCCTTCCTGCAATACACGTCGGGCTCGACCGGCAATCCGAAGGGGGTGATGGTCTCGCACGCCAACATCCTCGCCAACGAGGCCATGATCAGCCGCTCGTTCGGCACGGATCCCGCGGCGACCGTGGTCGGATGGCTGCCCCATTTCCACGACATGGGGCTCATCGGGAACATCCTTCAGCCGCTGTTCGTCGGCGCGCACGCCGTCCTCGCGTCGCCGATGGCGTTCATGCGCGACCCGCTCGGTTGGCTGCGGACGATCTCCCGGTATCGCGGGCGATCCAGCGGTGGCCCGAACTTCGCGTACGAGCTCTGCGTTCGCCGGCACGATCGGCTCGGCCGCAAGCTCGACGTCGATCTGTCGGGCTGGGAGCTGGCGTTCGTCGGCGCCGAGCCCGTCCGCGCCGACACGATGCGCAGGTTCGCCGACACGTTCGCCGCGTACGGCTTCGACGAACGCGCGCTGTTCCCTTGCTACGGGCTCGCGGAGGCGACCCTGTTCGTCACGGGAGGCGAGAAGGGGATCGCGCCGCGCACCTGGGGCCGCGAGTCGCGTCCGGGCGTGAGGAGCGTGTTCGTGGGATGCGGGCGAGCGGCAGCAGGGCTCGACGTCGAGATCGTGAACCCCGAAACGAGGCAGGTCTGCCCGGACGGCGTCGAGGGGGAGGTCCTCGTTCGGGGGCCGAGCGTCAGCTCCGGCTACTGGAACCGTCCAGAAGAGACCCGGGAGACGTTCGGGCAACGCGTCTCCGGGAAGGACGGGTCGTACCTAAGGACCGGCGATCTCGCCGTGCGGCTCGATGGAGAGGTCTACATCACGGGGCGGATCCGCGACCTCATCATCATCGCGGGGCAGAACCACTACCCGCAGGACGTCGAGGCGATCGCCGAAGGCGTGGGGAGCGGAGTGAGACCGGGGAATTGCGCGGCGTTCGGCTTCGACACGCCCGAGGGCGAGCGGGTTGGCCTCGTGTGCGAGGTGAACGACCTGCCGTGCTCGCCCGCGGCGCTCTGCGCCGACATCCGTGCGGCGGTCGCCGACGGACAATCGATGCGCCTCGACGTCATCGTCCTCGTCGAGCCTCGCTCGCTGCCGAAGACCACGAGCGGGAAGATCGAGCGTCGAGCGACCGGGCGCGCGTTCCTGGAGGGCACCCTCAGCGCGGTGGCCGCCAGCAGCCTGATCGCGAGCGCGGAACCGTGGAGCGAGGCGCTCGCGCGCGTACGTGTCGACGAGTCGGCTCGTCGCGACCCGGCGGCGGCCGTCAGGCCGAGCGGCGTCGCGGTGTGACCGGTCTTCACGCGAACGACTTCTCCAGGAGAGCAACGAAATGGATGCGGCGAATCGCTTCGAGACACCCACGACCTTCGCGCTGGTGAGGATCGAGTACGCGGCCGTGCTCGCGGTGAGCGTCGTGTTGACGGCCGTTCATCACGCGGACGTCGACTGGCGCGTCTTCGCGGCGCTGTTCGCCGTCGTGGACGTCATCGGGTACGTCCCCGGCGCCATCGCATTCCGCGCGACGGGGGGCCGACCGCCGAAGGTCTTCTACGTCCTCTACAACGTGATGCACTCGATCACGACCTGGGTGGCCGTCCTGGGCGTGTGGTCGCTGGCGGCCGGGCCGCAGTGGGCCTTCCTCGCGATCGCCATCCATCTGGCCGGGGATCGCTCGATCTTCGGCAACTCGCTGAAGTCGTTCCGCGTCTCGTTCGAGCCGGCCGTCCATCCGGCCTTCCGGCGCTTCGAGGACGCGCTCGCGGAGAGGGGCTCGTGAGCACCCTGATCTCGAACGCGCTCGCCGCTCGCGAGCCGAGCAACGGAGACGGATCCGGCTCCGACGCCGTGCAGATCCTCGCGGCCCACGGCGATCACCCCTCGTCCTATCTGGCGCTGAACGGCTCCGCCAGCCACTTCAGGACCCCGGGGATCGACGGGCTCATCGCCTACGCGCCCGCCGGCCGCCGATACACGGTGCAGATCGGAGGGGTCTACGCGCCCGCGTCGCAGAGACCGCCTCTCTTCGAGGCCTTCCTCGCCTGGACCATGGGGCAGGGGCGACGTGTCATCGCGGTCCAGCTGCACCGGGACGACGCCTCGCTCTACGCGGAGCGCCGGTTCTCGGTCAATCAGCTCGGCTCGTCGTATTCCGTGTCCCTCCCGGAGTTCTCGCTGAAGGGCACGCGCTTCATGAAGCTCCGGAACAAGATCTCGCGGGCTGCGCGGGAAGGCGTCCGGGTGCTCGAGCTCGGCGTCGAGGCCCCGTACTCCAGCGAGCTCGACGCCAGCCTCGCCGCCGTCGACGACGTCTGGCTGCGCAGCAAGGGCGCGCACGCGAAGCACCTGCGGCTCCTCGTGGGCGACCGCGGGTCGGTCGCCGCCCCGGAGGCGGGACGGCGGATCTTCGTGGCGACGAGATCCGACGAGGTGCTGGGATACATCTCCTATCGCCGCACGTACGGTCGAAACGCGGGATGGATGCATGACCTCAGCCGGCGAATCCCGAACCAGGTCCCCGGCGTCCTCGAGGCGTGCAATTCCGCGGCGATCGAGCGCATGCGGCAGGAAGGTTCGCGGCTATTGCACTTCGGGTTCACCCCGTTCGTCGGACTGAACGCCGAAAACGAGATCGCCCGCGCCTACAGCCGTGCGACGGGGTGGGTGCTGCGCAAGCTCGCCAGGCACGGCCGGCTCGTGTACCCCGCGCAGAGCCAGCTCGAGTACAAGCTCAAGTGGCACCCAGACCTGGTCGAGCCGGAGTTCATCGCGTTCGAGGACGGGCTCTCGCTCCGCGGCCTGTGGAGCTTGTTGAGGGCCACCAACGCCATCTAGCGCTCGCGGCACGGGGGTCGAGCCCTGCCGCCGTTGTCAGGTCTTCAATCGCGGTTCGTCAATGGGTGAGCCGCGCAGGCGCCGCGGAATGGAGAGCAATGATCATGGAGTCGAGGCAGACGGGGACGGTCGCGCGTGAAGGAGATGGGGATCGAAAGACCCTCGTGCAAGACGCGCTCGAAACGAGCCTCGACGTGCGCACCTGCGACCTCGACTTCTGGTTCCGGGAGGTCGCCACGCGCTTCGGCGCGCTTCGTCGTGGCCGGCGCGACGACGCGGTGGTCCCGCCGTGGATGCTCGAGGACGGCCCGCTGCGAACCTCGATCATGGAGGAGTTCGGCTTCCGGGCGCGTACCGAGGAGGCAGCGGTCCGTTCCATCACGCACATGGTGCGCTGCGCGCCGTCGCTCGCCGTCATGGACTTCTACGCGACGCAGCTGGTGGACGAGGCCCGGCACGCATTCGTGTTCCGGCATCACCTCGTCGACCTGGGAGTGGAGGCCGACCGCGTGGACGCCGAGGTCGAGCGGATCAGCGGCGACAAGGTGTCGGCGATCATCGAGCCGCTGGCGCGGTTCATCCAGCCCGCGATCGCCAGCGAGGACTTCATCGGGATGGTGGTGTTCCTCGCGATCATCGCCGAGGGCGCGCTGGCGCCGGCGGCCGAGATGAGCACGCTGCGCTGGGCCGAGGTCGATCCGCCGGCGGCGGAGATCGGCTACGGGACGAACCTGGACGAGATCCGACACCTCGGCGTGGGCACGAGCCTGGTGCGGGAGCACGTCCTCCGGCACCCGCACGAGCGCGCCCGGCTCCTCGAGATGATCGAGGCGGGACTGGGGCTCTTCGCCCGGCTGCCGCTCGCCGAGGCGCTGGTGCATCGCGAACGGCTCTTCCAGGAAGGCCTGCGCCAGCACCACGATCGCTTCCACGCCTTCGAGTTCGTGAAGGGGCGACCCCTCGTGGACACCACGGTGGAGGAGAGGCTCGGATTGCAGCAGCGATGGTCCGACGAGATGCGCACGGCGCGAATTATCCAGATGGGCCTCGTCGAGGCGTGACGATCCGGGAGCGCAGGATGAACGAGGCATCCGTCCACGACGAGCTGCTCCATCCCGACGAGATCGCCGACGCCGTGCGCGTGGCGCTCGGCCTCGGGTCGGCCCGCTGCCTCGGCGTGACCGAGGTCACGCGGCACACCAACGTCAACTACGTGTTCCACGTGACCGGCGAGGACGTGTCGGTCTTCGTGAAGTGCGCCACGTCCAAGCTCAAGGCCTTCGATCTCCTCGGGCCGCGGAGCCGCGTCACACGAGAGGCCATTCGCGCCGAGCAGTTCCGTCGGGCGTGCGGGCACCTGCTGGAGATTCCTCGCGTGGTCTTCCTCGACGAGGAGCGCTTCATGGTGGGCCTCGAGAGCGCCGGCGACGGCAGGGAAGTCCTCCTCGACGCGCTGAGCGCCGATTACGCCTCTTGCACGAGGGACGGCGAGGTCTGGGGAACCGCCCTCGGCACCCTCGCACGCGTGACGCGTGCTCGGGGCTCGGTCGCTCCCGAGGACCTGCCGCTCTCGCAGGCGATCTGGCTGCGCTTCATGGCGTCGGGCGCGGCGCGCCTCTTCCCCGAGGCGATCGACGGACTCCTCCGTCCGGTCGCCGAGCGGACCGAGTGCCTGATCCACACCGACCTGTGGGGCAAGAACATCCTAGTCGGTCGCGATTGCCGCCCCGCCGTCATCGACTTCGAGAACGCGGGGATCGGCGATCCGGCGGTGGACGTGTCGTCCCTGCTGGCGACGCTGCTGATCCCGGTGCTCGGGGACCCGTCGGCCGACCGCGATCGATACGGCCCATTCGTCGAGCGGCTCGCCCACGCCTACGTGGCCGCCGCGGGCGATGCCCCGTGGGGCCGCGAGGTGCTCGTCCGGAGCTACCACCTGGTGAGCGCGAACCTGGCGCTCCGGGCCGCGGGCATCTCACCGTACCCGATGTCCGAGCGCGCGCGTGAGCTCACCGTGATCACGGCCCAGGGACTCTTCCGGGCGAGGCCCGACAACGCAGCCGACTTCGTCGCAGCCGCGCTACGCGAATTGCCCGCCCGCCGTCCGACTCGATTGGCCCGGGATTGCCAATAGGAAGCGAGAGGCACATGGATCATCGGAACTTCAGGCGCCCGCCCATCCCGTCCTCCTGGTATCGCCCCAGGGTGGCCGGGTTCATCCTCTATCTCCTGTTCTCGGTGACGTGGATCCCGCTGTTCGGCTGGGGAACGCTGGCGATCTGGGGGAGCTCGCTCCCGCTCTGGCTGCGGATCGTCCTCGCGGCGCCGTGCGTCGTGCTCGCCGGACACGGCTTCCACATGCTGGGCTGGTTCGCCCACGACGGCGTCCACCTGTCGCTCGTGAAGAACAAGCACGCCAGCATGCTCATCGGCATCCTCGCCGCGGGGGCGGCCCTGTTTCCGCTGCTCGGCTACGGGATCACGCACTGGAACCATCACCGCTTCACGAACCAGGAGTCGGATCCCGACACCAGGCTCTACCCGCAGCACCGCACGTTCTGGAGCAGGTTCTTCAAGGGCAGGGCGACCGCCAATCGCGGCTATCTCCGCAATACGCTCCGGGTCGCGGCGGGTCGCCCCATCGACGAGGGCTACCGGTTTCCGTTCTCCCGCGGCTGGACCCGCTTCTTCGCGGTGTGCACGCTCCTCGGCATGGGCCTGTGGCTCGGGCTCTACGTGACGCTGGCGATGGCCCGGCCGACCGTCGTCCTCGCTTGCGTCGCCATCCCCTTGCTGTGCGCCGCGCCGACGAGCGGGCTCAGGATCTATCTCGAGCACAACGGCACGGGCCCCGGCATCCTGCGCGACACGCGGAGCTACGTGTCGCCGGTCTGGACGGTGCTCATGTTCGCGAACAACTACCACCTCGAGCACCACCTCTATCCGATGGTGCCCGCGTACCACCTCCTCAAGGTGCATCGGCTGCTGCGCGATCAGGGGATCTACGAGCGCTCGCAGGCTCACGTCGTGAGGGGATTCTTCGCGCCCCTGAAGTACGTGACCGGGGCATTCGAGTATCCCGGCGCCCTGCTGCCGGATCTCGAGGCCGATCCGTTCGCGAAGGAGACCGTCTGAACCGGTGGTGCCCATGCAACTGTCCTCCGTCGATCTCTTTCACGTTCGCCTACCGTTCAAGCGGGGGTTCGCGCACGCCAGCGCGGATCGCCTGTACTCCGACAACGTCATCGTCCGCTGCCGCACGACCGCAGGGGTGACGGGCTGGGGTGAGACGATCGCCCGTGAGTACGTGACGGGCGAGACGACGGAAGGGACCATCGAGCGGCTCGTCGCGCTGCCGAGATCGACTTGGGCAACGCATCTCGTGTCTCCTGACGCCATCTCCGGCCTCTTCGCGCAGGACGTCCTCCGCGACGCGAACGTCGCGTCCTGCGGCGTCGAGGTGGCGCTGCTCGATGCGTTCGCCCGCAGTGCAGGCGAGCCGTTGTACCGGGTCCTCGCCTCGGCCTGGCCGCGGCTCGCGAGGGTACGCCCCGAGAGCTCGGTTCGCTATGGCGGCCCCTTCGGCCTGGGCTCGACGACGGACGCCGTCGCCACCGCCCTGAAGCTGCGCCTTCATGGGTTCGACGACGTGAAGCTCAAGGTGGCGGGCGACCTGAGGCGGGACGCGACGCGCCTGAAGCTCGCACGGCGTATCCTGGGCGGACGCGTCGATCTTCGGGTCGACGCCAACGAGGCCTGGAGCTTCGAGCATGCGCTCGCGATGGCGCCCATCCTCCGGCGCTACCGGGTCAGCGCGGTCGAGCAACCATTCACGAAGACCATGGACGGGGTCCTGGGCGATTTCTACCGCGCGACGGGACTACCCGTCATCGTCGACGAGTCGCTCCGCTCCGAGGCCGACGCCACGTCCCTTTCCGCCACGGACGCGAAGCTGTTGTTCGCGGTGAAACTGGCGAAGGTCGGTGGCTTCCGCAAGAGCTTGGGCGTCCTCGCCATCGCGGCGAGCAACGGGATCCCGGTCCAGATCGGATGTCAGGTCGGCGAGTCGGGGATCCTGTCGGCGGCGGGGCGGCATCTGGCGGCGGTCTGTCCGCACCTTCGCTACCTCGAGGGCTCACACGATCGGTTCCTGCTGTCGAGCAACGTGATCGCGGGCGACATCACCTTCGGCCGGCGCGGGCTCGCCCCCGTGCTGAACGGCCCGGGGCTGGGGGTGGACGTGCTCGAGCCCGAGGTGGGGCGACTGACGGTGAAGAGGGTGGAGCTCTTTCGCCGAACGGTGGCGTCCGCCTGACGCCGTCCTCGTTCCTCGTGAAGTGCATTTCGGAGGCCCCATGTCAGATCACAGCACCTCAGCCCATCAGATGCCCGACGTGCAGCAGCCGACGCTGGTCGATGAGGCGTCGTCTTCGGGCGCCGCGCCGGCGGGCGCCCGGCGGAGACGGGCGATCCGCTTGCGCGTCGTCGCCAGCGCCGCCGCCCTTGCGCTCGCCTTGGCCGGGTGGTGGCTCCACGCGCGCCGGTACGAGGACACCGACGACGCGCAGATCGACGCGAACATCAGCGCGGTGAGCGCCAGGGTCCAGGGGACGGTCACGGCCGTCCACGTCCTCGCGAACCCGGAGGTGAAGGCCGGGGACGCCCTCGTGGAGCTCGACGCCACCGACCTCGAGGTGGCGCTCGCACAGGCGAAGGCGAACGTCGCGCAGGCGGAGGCCCAGGTCTCGGCTGAGGACCCGAACGTCCCGATGACGATGGCGAGCAACCTCGCTGCTCAGCGGAGCGCCGATGCAGAGGTCGAGAATGCGCGCGCGGATCTCCAGGCGGCCGAGGCCGAGGCGGGGCAGGCCGGAGCGGTCGACGCGCTCGCGCAGCTTCGGCTCGAGCGAGCGAAGGCGCTCGTCGCCGGGGGCAGCATCGCCCGGGCGGACTACGATGAACGCGCCTCTGCCGCGGACGTGTCGCGCTCGGCGGCCGCGGCAGCGCGCAAGCGCGTCGCGGGCAAGAGGGCGAAGCTCGACGCTGCGCTGGCGCGCCAGCGCGAGATCCAGCAGAACGGGCCGCATCGGCTCGGCTCGCGCGAGGCGACGCTGGAGGTCCGCCGCGCGAACCTGGAGCTCGCGCGCGCGCAGCTCAGGCAGGCCGAGCTGAACCTCGGCTACGCGAGGATCGTCGCGCCCGCGGACGGTGTCATCGGCAGGAGGTCGGTGAACGTGGGCGACCGGGTGCAACCCGGTCAGCAGCTGATGGCGCTCACGCAGATCGGCGACCTGTGGGTGACCGCGAACTTCCGTGAGACCCAGGTCGAGCGGATGCGCGTCGGCCAGCGCGTCAGGATATGGGTCGACAGTCTCTCCCGCGCCTTCGAGGGCGAGGTCGAGAGCTTCGCCGGCGCGACCGGTTCGCGCTACTCCCTCTTCCCGCCCGAGAACGCGGCGGGGAACTACGTCAAGGTGGTGCAGCGCATCCCGGCCCGCATCCGCCTCGAGCCCGGTCAGCCGGAGATGAAGAGGCTGGTTCCGGGCATGTCGGTCGAGCCCAGGGTGTGGATCCGATGATCGGCCACGAGGAGCACGGCTTCACCGGGGGCCACAACCCCTGGGTCATCGCCCTCACGGTCAGCATGGCCACGTTCATGGAGGTGCTCGACACGAGCATCGCGAACGTCGCGCTGCCGCACATCGCGGGCAACCTTTCGGTGAGCCTGACCGAGAGCACGTGGGTGCTCACCTCGTACTTCGTCGCGAACGCGATCGTGCTGCCCATCAGCGGCTGGCTGGCGACCCGCCTCGGGCGGAAGCGCTTCTACATGACCTGCGTCGCCCTCTTCACCGTGAGCTCCTTCCTGTGCGGGATCGCGCCGAACCTGGGCCTGCTCGTCCTCTTCCGGGTGCTGCAGGGGATCGGTGGAGGCGGGCTCGCGCCGAGCGAGCAGGCGATCCTGCGCGACACCTTCCCGCTCCGGCGGCTCGGGATGGCGATGGCCATCTACGGCATGGCGGTGGTGATGGCTCCGGCCATCGGCCCGACGCTCGGCGGGTTCATCACGGATCATTTCAGCTGGCGCTGGGTCTTCTTCATCAACATCCCCGTCGGCCTGCTGTCGCTGCTGCTCTCCAGTCGGTTCGTCGTCGACCCCCCGCACCTCGCCGAGGCGAAGAAGCGCGCCGGCGGCGTCGACTACGTCGGCCTCGGCCTCGTCGCCCTTGGCCTGGGGGCCCTCGAGTACGTCCTCGATCGCGGTCAGGAGCTGGATTGGTTTGCGGCGCCCACGATCGTGGCGTTCTCCGTCATCTGCCTCGTGGCGCTCGTCTCGTTCGTCGTCTGGGAGTGGCAGCACGAGGAGCCCGTCGTCGACGTCCGCCTCTTCAGGTACAAGGGTTTCGCGGCCGCCAACCTCATGATGCTGGTGCTCGGGATGTCGCTCTACGGGAGCACCGTCCTCTTGCCGCAATACGTCCAGACGTGGATGGGCTACAGCGCTCAGCAGGCGGGCATGGCGCTGTCGCCGGGCGCGCTCGTCATCGTCGCGCTGATGCCGCTCGTCGCACGCCTCGCGACGAGGTTCGACGCGCGCTGGCTCATCGCGGTGGGCTTCGGCGTCCTCGCCATGGCGCTGCTCCACATGGCGCATACCCTCTATCCTGGAATCGACTTCTCGACCGCGATCTGGTTGCGCGTCTACCAGGCGGTGGGCATGGCGTTCCTGTTCGTACCCATCAACACGGTCGTGTACGCCGGCATCCCGGCTGCGAAGAACAACGCGGTCTCCGGGATCGTGAACCTCTCGCGAAACATGGGCGGCAGCATCGGGATCGCGCTCGTCACGACGACCATCTCCCGTCGAGCGCAATTCCATCAGGCGACGCTCGTCGCCCATCTCGATCCGGGCAATCAGACCCTGCTCGCGAAGATCGCCGGCCTCTCGCAGGCGCTGCAGCACGCCGGGAGCACGTCCGTCGAAGCGGCTCGGCAGGCCTACGGCGCCATCTACCGCGTGCTCGGGCAACAGGCGCAGACCCTCGCCTATGGAGACGCCCTCATGATCCTCGGCGGCGTCGCCGCCGCGATGGTGCCGCTCGTGTTCCTGACCGCCCGCAGTGCGAAGGCGCCCGCCCTGGGCCATTGACCCGACGGCTCGCCGCCGCGGGTAATGTGCGCGGTCGATGCGACGGAGGCGAAGAACGTCGAGGGCGCTCACCTCGACTCGCGCAGCTTGCGGTAGAGCGTCGATCGCCCGACGCCGAGCCGCTTCGCGGCCTCGCCCATGTCCCCGCGGCACTCGCCGAGCACGCGCCGGATCACCGCGATCTCCTCGGCGCCGCGCGCGCTCCGCAGGTCGACCTCGCGGCCGTCGGCGCCGGCCTGGAACAGCTCCGGGAGCACGGCGCGGACGTGCTCGGCGTCCACCCCGCCCGGCTGCCCGGCGCGGTGCGCGTGGAGCACGGCGATCCGCTCGAGGACGTTCTCCAGCTCGCGGACGTTGCCGGGCCAGGCGTAGCGCTCCAGCCACGGCAGGACCAGCCCCAGGGCGCGCGGGAGCGCCTCCGCCACGCCGTGGCGGGCGAGGGCGCCGCGCAGCAGCGCCTCGGCGATGGGGGCGACGTCGTCGGACCGGGCGCGGAGCGGCGGCACCGCGATCGGCAGGATGTTGAGCCGGTAGTAGAGGTCCTCGCGGAACGCGCCCCGGCCGATCTCCTTCTTGAGGTCGCGGTTCGTCGCGGCGATGACGCGCACGTCGACGGGCGTCGGGTCGTTGCTGCCGAGCCGCAGCACCTGGCGCTCCTGGAGCACCCGCAGGAGCCGGGTCTGGAGCGTCATGGGAACGTCGCCGATCTCGTCGAGGAAGATCGTGCCGGTGTGCGCGGCCTCGAACAGGCCGGCCCGCCCGCCGCGGCGCGACCCGCTGAACGCGCCCTCCTCGTACCCGAAGAGCTCCGACTCGAGCAGCGTCTCCGGGAACGCGGCGCAGTTGATGGCGACGAACGGCCGGTCGCGGCGGCGGCTGCGGTTGTGGATGCCCTGCGCGACCATCTCCTTCCCGGTGCCGCTCTCGCCCAAGATCAGCACGGTCCCGTCGGTGGCGGCGTACTGCTCGGCGAGGTCCCTGACCGTCCGGATGGCCGCCGACGCGCCGACGATGTCGGCGAGCTCGTAGCGGGCGACGAAGCGCCGCGGGCGGAGCTCGGAGCGGAGCTCGCGGTCGACGCGCAGGAGGGTCCTCGAATCCTGGCAGGTGAGCACCGCGCCGACGAGGAGGCCGTGCTCCCGCACCGGGACGCGGCTCACGACGAGGCTGCGGCCGCCCAGCTTCTGGAACGACCGCAGCTCCGGCGCGCCGGTCTCGAGGACGCGGGCGAGGCCGAGATCGGGCGTCACGATCGACAGGCGCTTCCCCACGAGCTCGGCGGCGCTCTTCGCGACCAGCCGCTGGAAGCCGGGGTTCACGACCGTGATCCGCTCGCTCGCGTCCACCGCGACGACCGCCTCGTCGATGTGATCGACGACGGTCGCGATCTGCTCGCGCCGGATCCGCTCCGCGCGCGCGACCTGCGCCATCTCGATCGCGCGCTCGATGGTGCCGCACACGCACTCGAACGAGAAGAGGAGGACCGCCTTCAGCCCGGCGCGCTCGGCCACGTCACAGGCCGGGCCGGGGCCGACGATCACCTCGAAGCCCTGCGCGGCGAGCTCCGCGACCGCCGCGCGCGCCTCCTCGGGCGTGACGTAGGAGCGCTGCTCGATCAGCACGCCGCGGAGCAGGTCCTTCCAGCGCTCGAGGCCGGGGAGGACGCGGCGGAAGTTCACGATGCCGACGCGGCGGCCCAGGGTGCGCGCGTGCGCGAGCGCCTGGAGCGCGTCGGTCGTCGA
>Ga0306924_10000713_pt1 | contig 28703 bp, 21 predicted proteins | sample sta12Can44000111_FD_203756 | JGI IMG/M metagenome (GOLD analysis project Ga0306924, IMG submission 203756) | Lab enrichment of tropical soil microbial communities from Luquillo Experimental Forest, Puerto Rico - statanox.12C.anox.44.000.111 (v2)... | ecosystem: Environmental > Terrestrial >... | reverse complement strand
AACTGAGGTTCTCGCCCCGGCGCCTGCTGCGCTTCGCGCGCCGCGTGGGGGCGTCGTTCCTCGCCAACCGGGGCTTCCTGCTCGCCGGCGGGGTCGGCTACAACGCGCTGCTCTCGCTCGTGCCGTTCCTCGTCGTCGCGCTCGACGTCCTCTCGTTGTTCTTCGACGAGAAGCGCATCCTCGCCATGCTCGACGCCGAGCTCACCGAGCTCATCCCACAGCACGCCGACACCATCCTCGACGCCGCCCGGACGTTCCTCGAGCAGAAGGCGACGACGAGCTACATCGGCATGGCGCTCCTCGTGATCTTCAGCTCGCTCGCGTTCCGCATGCTGGAGGAGGCGGTCGCCGCGATCTTCCACACCTCGATCGAGGCCGGCCGCCGGAGCGTGTGGGTGTCCGCCGTGCGTCCGTACCTGTTCATGCTGGTGCTCGTCGTCGCGCTCCTGGCGATGACGCTCGTCACGTACGGCCTCGACGCCCTTGGGGAGCGCTCCGTGCGCATCCTCGCCGTGGACCGCCCGCTCGACCCCGTCGTCGCGTGGGCGCTGCGGCTCGTCAACTTCGCCGGGCTCGTGCTGCTGTTTGCCGCGATCTACGGCGTGCTGCCGCTCGTCCGGATCTCCGTGCGCCGCGCGCTCGTGGGCGGGCTGTTCGCGGCGGTGCTCTGGCGGCTCGTCGGCCGGTTCATGGTCTGGTACTTCACGAACGTCTCGATGGTGAACGTGATCTACGGCTCGCTCGCGACGGTCATCGTGGTGCTGCTCTACCTAGAGATCGCGTTCATCATCCTGCTGCTCGGGGCGCAGATCATCGCCGAGCTCGAGGCGAGCGCCGCGGCAGGGCTGCCCTGGTACGAGCAGCCCCCTGGACGCGTCGTCCACCGCCGCGCGTGACTGACCGGCGAAGCCCCGCCGGATCGTGCGATCTGGCGTGCCGGCGTGCCAGGCACGAACTGGCGCCTATCAGTACGTGAGCACCGTCGTGTCGTGCAGCAGGCCCGACGCGCCGTCCGCCTGGACGATCACGTACCTCTTCGCGCCGTCCCCGCTGTGGAACACGTAGGCCCCGTGCGTCTGGAACGCGTCGTCGCCCACGGACCACCAGGGCAGAGACATGCGGTCGACGTGGCCGAGGTACGTCATGTTGAAGAGCTCCACCGCGGTGTCGTTCGCGGCGGTGCTCGCGTCCCAGCTGCTCGTGGCGGGGATCGCGGCGATCTCGTCGGCCGAGCAGTCGAGGTGCTTCACCGAGGTGATCCCGGACAGCCGCCCGCCGTACACGATGTCCTGCGCCTGCGTGGAGGACGTGCGGAACGCGGTGCCGGCCGCGGTGAGCAGTCGGGCGCCGTCCGCGCTGAACCAGAGCTCGGGGCCCATCGCGTAGTCGCCCCAGTACTGGGACTGCCACTTGAAAGTGGCGGCGCCCGCGGAGACGTCCCAGCGGTAGATCTGCGCCGGGATGACGCCCGTGGTGACGACGTAGAGCGCGGTCGGATCGGTCGGGCTCAGCGCGGCACGATCGCCGGCGTACACCTGCCACGAGCCGGACTGCACCTCGACGCCGGTGGCGATCTCGACGTTGTGGATCGCGACCCATTGATCGATGCGCGGGAAGAGGTACGCCCAGCCGTTCCCGCCGAGGACGCAGTCGCCGATGTCGGCCGAGACCGGGATGGTCTTCGCGACCGAGGCGGAGGCGAGATCGACGTACGAGATCCAGGCGTTGTGCCCCACGACGGCGTACTTACCGTCGGGGCTCAGGCCCAGGCACTGCGGCGGGAGCGCGAGCCCGACGGTCGACTCCTGACCCGTCGCGGGGTCGTACACGTACAGCGCGTTCGGCGAGCCGTCGGTCATGACGATCCGCTCGAGCGACCGGCTATAGGCCGCCTGCGCGACGCGGTGGGCGAGCGCGGTGAGGGCCTGGGACGGGGGCACGACCTTCACCGTCACGGCGGCGCCGGCGCTCTGGCCGTCCGTCGCCGTCACGATCACCTGGACCGTGTAGATCCCCGGGATCGACGAGGAGAACGTGGGCTTCGCCGTGGTCGCCCCGGTCAGCGTCGCGCCGGTGCCGTACGGCTGCGTGATCTGCCAGGAGAACGTGAGCGCTCGCCCGTCGGGGTCGGCGCTCGCGCTCGCGTCGAGCGTCACCGGTGCGCCGGGCGACGTCGTGACGGGCGACACGGCGCTCGCGGTCGGCGGCCCACGATCCGTCGCGCCGGGCGGCGTCGCGGAGCGGCCGCCGAAGAAGGCCACCGTCATCGACTCGCCGGACGCGCCGCAGCCATGGGCCGTACCGGTCGCGGAGAACACGAGCGTCCCGTTCGCGAGCATGCCGCCGCCCGACGCGATCTCCCACGTCAGCGTGCAGCTGTCGAGCGGGACGGGGCAGGAGTAGCTCGCGAGGACGAACTCGGAGTCCGACGTCACCCTCGCCGCCGGCCCTTTGCCGTCGCCGCAGAATCCCGGGAACGTGAGCGCATTCCGGCCGGTCACGTCGATGTCGAGCTCGGTCGTGCCGGAGGGCGGCTGCTGCGCGCCCGAAACCGTCAAGTTGGCCGTGCCGTACCAGGCACCCGCGAACAGGCTCGAGGCGTCGTGATCCAGCGTGTCGGGCGGCAGGGTCGCCCCGGTCTCGCTGTCCGAGCGGTTGCACGAGACCGCTCCTGCGATCGCGAGCGCGACGGCCAACCCATGAACGTTGCGCATGGCTTCCCTCACCGTCGTGTTCTGCGCCTTCTCACGTGCGCCCCGGGCCACACGCGTGGGCCTGCGGCAACACTTCGCGCCCCGGTTTAGCTTTGTCCGGCGGGATTTCGGGCGCATAGCGCCGGCATGGCGCTCGCACTGCAGGTGTGGCGTGGCCGCGGCATGCGGGCACGAGGGAGCGCGAAGATGACCTTCACCGACCACGTCACCGCGATCCGGCCGCTTCGCGCGCTCGTCCTCCATCCCGACGACGGTTCTGCCCTCTCGCTCCGCCGGGCGCTCGAGGCGTGGTCCTTCTCGGTCCTCTCCGCCTCGGACGGTGACACCGGGCTCGAGATCCTCCTCGGCGAGGTGCTCGCGCTGGATGTCCTCGTGATCGCCGCCGACCTTCCCGGCCGCGACGCGCGCTCGTTCGCCGAGCTCATCCGACGCGCCGGCGGCGAGCGCGACCTCTCCATCGTCGTCGTGGACGCCTCGTCCCCTCAGCTCGAGGCCGAGCTGCTCGCGGCCGGCGTCGACCGGGTGATCGGTCCGGCTGCCGATCCACACCTCGTTGCCGAGGCCGCCGCGAGCGCAGTGGCGTTGCGGCGGAACGCGGGCCGACGGGCCGCGCCGGCCGCGCTCGAGATCGAGCTCGAGGACTCGCCGGCGCCGACGCGGGCCCGGTCGTCCCCGCTCCGCGGGATGGCGCTCCTGGCGTCATGAGCGCCTGCCTCCCGGCGGCGAGCTGCCGGAAGCGGCGAATCGGGCGGTCAGCGAGGCGCCGGGCGGGCGTCGCCGTTACGAGGACATCATGACCGTCACGGCCGATCTCGTCGTTGCCGCGGGCCGCATCTCCGAATCGCTCGGGAGACCGAGAGTCGGGCGCGTGGTCCTCCCGGCGCCGGAGCGGCGCGCGGACCAGCATGGGGCCTTCTGCGCCGTCCAGCTCGCCGGCGGCAGCACGGGCCTCGCCTACGTGCTGCTCGGCGATACGCGAGCGCGGCTCGGGTCGCTCGACGTGGACGCGCTCGAGGGGCGGGAGGCCGCCGCGGTCGCCGAGGGGCTCACGCAGGACGACCCGGCAATGCGCTCCGTCGCGCTCGCCGCGGTGAACGCGCTGACGCGGCTCCTGTTCGACGCGGCCGGGTTCGCGCCCGACTTCGCCGCGAACTCGCTCGGCTCGCTCGGGCTCGCGCCCGGCGATCGGCTGGGGATGATCGGCTTCTTCCCGCCCCTCGTGCGGCAGGCGCGCGAGCGCGGCGTCCCGCTCACCGTCCTCGAGCTGCGCGAGGAGCTGGTGCAGGAAGCGGCCGGCCTCACCGTGACGCTCGACGCCGCGCGCCTCGCCGGGTGCAACGAGATCGTCTCGACCAGCACCGTGCTGCTCAATGACTCGCTGGAGTCCGTGCTGGAGCACGCCCGCGGCTGCCGCGAGTTCGTCCTGGTCGGGCCGAGCGCCGGGTGCGTGCCGGATCCGCTCTTCGCTCGCGGCGTCACCGGATTGGGCGGTCCATGGGTCATGGACCCGGAGCGCCTGCTGAAGCGCGTGGCGAGCGGCGATCGATGGGGTGACGCGTCCCGCAAGTACTCGCTGCGCAACGATCGCACGTGGCCCGGGCTCGACGAGCTGCTGTCGAGGGCCGCGGACAGGCAGCGGGGCGCCTAGCAGACGCTCCAGGCGCGCGCTCCCGGCCGCTCGCGCGCATCGACTTCACGGTGCGGTGCACCCACCGGGATCGGGTGCGAGTCGCACCGTCACGACCTCGTCGGCTCCCTCGCGCAGATCGACCGTAACTCTTCCGCACATTCCGTGGGCGTCCCCGGTCGCGAGCACGGTGTACCTGTCCGGCGGCAGGTTCGTGACGGGGTGCTCGAGGTCGACGCCCGTCCCGTAATGGGGCACGCGGACGCCTTCACGATCACGCAGCGGTTCCCGGGTCGTGATCTTCTCCGGGAGGATCACGACCGATGCATTCGCGAACGTCCCGTCCGGCATGAGCACGTGCACCCGAAGTCTCGACGGTCGCCGGGGATACCGAAACCGACCCTCGCCGGGCCGATCGGCTGGCACCCGGACACGAAGCTGCCACGGCTGCGGGCGCGGTACGCCGACGCCGCGAACGCCGCTGAGGTTCAGGGCATAGTTGCCCGGCGCGAGGCCTCCGATGACGCACATCCCGTCGTCGTCGCTGACGCAGGTACCGTTACCTCTGGGGCTGATGGCATGGATGTAGGCACCGCGCAGCGGCGTCCCGTCGACGTCCTCCACCCTCACGCGCGCGCTCGACGCCGTCTCGAGGCGGATCTCGACTTCGTCGACGTCCGCGCGGATGACGTACTGCGTCCGCCGATAGCGCGGATGGAACAGCCGGACCGACGCGTCGCGCTCCTCGAGCCCGTTCAGCACGAAACGCCCCGCGGCATCCGTCGTCCCGAGCGGCGTCGCCGTCGCGTACTTCTCGAACCCCGGGTTGAGCGCGACGCCCTCGATCGGCTTCCCCGCCTGGTCGACGACCCGGCCGCGCACCGTTCGTCCCGGGCTCAGCACGATCTCGCCGAGATCTCGCTCCTCGCCCTGCTGAAGAGACACCTGGAACGTCGAGAACGCGAGCGTCCTCGACCCCTTGGACCAGACGAGGATCGGGAGCTCGAACCACGGGCGGAAGACGGGGACCTCGAATGCGCCGTCGGCTGAGTCGAAGATCCAGCCGCGTGTCGCCGGCGTCTCGACGACGAATCGCTCGGCCGGGATGATGCGTCCATCGTCCGCCGCCTCCACGACCCGGCCGCGAATGACGCCGGACTTGATGACCGGAAGCACGAGCCCTCGCTCGCCGGTTCGCACAGGCTGGCCGTCGAAGCCGATGCACTCGCACCAGAGCCCGCGGCCGGAGGCGAAGACCCGATAGCCGCCCCGGTGCAGGCCGGTGATCCTGAACGCCCCGTCGTCGCCGGAAACGCCGACCCCGAAGCTCGCGCCACCTTCGGGCGCGTTCGGAGCCGGCTCGGGGTATGCGCTCACACTGACGCCCGGCACGGGATTCCCATCGGCGTCGACGACGAGCCCCGTGATCTCCGCGTCGCCTCCGAACTGCAGACGAACGCCGCGCATGCTCGACGCCGCATCGATCGGCACAGCGCGGGCTTGGACGCTCCGACGGTTTGCCTCGTGGACCGCGAGCACGAATGCCGCCCCCGGCGCCGCGCGGACCCGAAACGTTCCCTGCGAGTTCGTGCGGCTCGTGAACGCCCAGTGTCGCCAGGTCTGGATGTGTCGCAGATCGATCCCGACGTCGTTCCGGCCGATGACGAAGATCCCTGCGTCGCGGAGCGGAGCGCCGCGTGCGTCGAGCACGCGGCCGGCGATCTCGACGCGCTCGGTCGGGTACGTCGCCGCGCCATCGCGTGTGGGCGTGGCAGCAAGAGCAACGAGCAGCAGCGCGGCCAGGCTCGGCATGTCGTCCCCCCTGACAGGGATTTGAACCATGCACGGGATCTCGTGTCGATGTCGCCATGTGGCGCGCAGGACCGAGCGTGAAGGGCCCCGGCGCACACCGCGCTCGCTTGCGCGGCGGCGCGCACCGCCGAGGCGCGTACGAAATCGCCCGCTGCAGCGCGATCCCGTCCTCCACCGGGCGTCCGCCTTGCAGCGTCGTGCTCGCGGCATGTCTGCCTAACCCCGCCGCGAGCCGAGCAGAGGCTCGTCCACGCCGTCGTCCGCTCCCGCCGCGCCGCCGGGGCCGCGCCGCCGTCAGTGGATCCGCTTCTTCTGCCCCGACCACTCCTTCTCGCGGAGCTTGAACTTCTGGGTCTTGCCGGTGGACGTCTTCGGCAAGGGGCCGAACTCGACCTTCTTCGGGCACTTGAAGTGCGCGAGGTGCTCCCGGCAGTACTCGACGATCTCCTCCTCGGTGGCCTCGCGCCCCGGCCGCAGGGTGACGAACGCCTTGGGCACCTCCCCCCACTTCTCGTCGGGGATCCCGATCACCGCCGCCTCGAGCACCGCGGGGTGGAAGAAGAGGACCTTCTCCACCTCCACGGTCGAGATGTTCTCGCCGCCCGAGATGATGACGTCCTTCTTTCGGTCGCGGAGCTCGACGTAGCCGTCGGGGTGCATGACGCCGAGGTCGCCGGAGTGGAACCAGCCGCCCGCGAACGCTGCGGCGGTCGCGTCGGGGTCGCGGAAGTACCCCTTCATCACGTTGTTCCCGCGCATCACGATCTCGCCCATGGTCTCGCCGTCCGCCGGGACGTCGCGCAGCTCCGCGTCCACGACGCGCAGCTCGGGCGCGTGGACGTACCCCACGCCCTGGCGGGCCTTCAGCGCAGCGCGATCCGCGTTCGCCTTGCCGTCCCACTCCAGCTTCCACTCGCAGACGGTGTGCGGGCCGTAGGTCTCGGTGAGGCCATAGACGTGGGTGATCACCGCCCCGAGCGCCTCCATCCGCTCGATCACCGCGGGCGGCGGGGGGGCGCCGGCGGTGACGGTGCGGAGCGGCTGCGGGAACCGGTAGTCGGGCCGCGGCAGCTCCGACTGCAGCATCACGAGCACGGTCGGTGCGCCGCAGAGGTGGGTGACGCGCTCCTCGGAGACGAGCTCGAACACGCGGGGCGGATCGACCTTCGGGACGACGACGTGGCGCGCGCCGGCGGCCGTCACGGCCCAGGTGAAGCACCAACCGTTGCAGTGAAACATGGGGAGCGTCCAGAGGTAGACGCTCTCGGGGCGAAGCCCCGCCTCCACGATCTCTCCGAGCGAGTTCAGGTAGGCGCCGCGGTGCGTGTACATGACGCCCTTCGGCTGCCCGGTCGTGCCGCTCGTGTAGTTGATGGTGATGGTCTGTTCCTCGTCGTCCACGTCCGGCGCGAACGGCTCCGGCGAGCCGGTGGCGAGGAACCGCTCGTAGCCGATCTCGCCCCAGGCGGGGTCGCCGAGGGCGGCGTCGACGACGAGCACCCGCGCGCCGCTGTGGCGGAGGATGGTCGAGACCTCCTGGGCCGAGAGCCGGACGTTGATCGCGACGAGCACCGCGCCGATCTGCGGGACGCCGAAGTGCGCCTCGAGGACCTCGGCGGAGTTCGGCGAGAGCACCGCGACCCGGTCGCCCTTGCGCACGCCGGCGCGCCGCAGGGCGCTCGCGAGCCGGTACACCCGCTCGCCGATTTCGCGGTAGGTGAACCTCCGCGGGCCGTCCACGACGCCCACCTTCTCCGGGAAGACGTGGAGCGTCCGCTCCAGGAACGACAGCGGGGTGAGCAGCGCCCGGTGCACGGGGAGGCCGGCCCACGCGTCGCGGGCCCAGAGCTTCTGGAAGAGGGGTCGGTCCATGGCCGCCGAGCCTAGCAAGGTCCACCGGCGCGACGTGAGGTCCCCCCGGGGCCGCGGGGCCTCCGAAACGGCAACGCGCTGCGGCGTCGGAGAGGTCGCCCGGCACTCCCCCCGACGCCGGTCGTCGGCCCGATGGCCTCACCTGTGGGCAAGAGGCCTCTACAGAAGAAGGCCTGATGAGCACCCGCCCAAGCATAGGCTCGAGGTGCGCGCTCCCAGCGGTGCGCGCTCCCAGCCGCTCGAGCGGTCCGGTCGGCCAGCAGCAATCCGCCGACCGGCCCTCAGCCGCGCGCTGACCCGCGAGGTGTGAGTCGTCGCAACAGTGTTGCGCCGCCGCGATTCGACGGTCTCGGGCGAAGAGGCTCCGGCCGAAGCGGTTCCATGCAGCCCTCTGCGTGGCGCTCGATATGCACGGAAGGTTTAGGGAATCCCCGAGGTGGAAGATGCGCTTTCCTCCTTCGAAGTCTCATGCGTTGACCCTTCCTCTTCTGCTCCTCGCGTCCGCGTGCGGCTACTCGAACCCAGTAGGCGGCTATGGCGGCGGCTATGGCGGCGCCTACGGAGGCGGGGGCACGGCGGCTGCCTGCCCGCCCGGCACGCAGGTGGTGGCCGTCGGGGCGGGACCGGACGCGATGTCGTTCGATCCTGCATCCGTCACCATCCACGTGAACGACACCGTCTGCTGGACCTGGCTCGATGGGCCACACAGCGTCGTCTCCGGGACGCCTTGCGTCGCCGACAACGCCTTTTGCTCACCGGTCGACACGGCGTGTGCGAGTGCACCGGGGGAGGACATCGGCGCGGCCTACACGCACAAGTTCACCGCCCCGGGCACGTTCCCCTATTTCTGCGGCTTCCACTGCAGCCTGGGGATGGTGGGTTCCGTGACCGTCCTGCCGTGACGGACTCGCCAGTGGTCCGCGGGATGAGCGGCGGACGCGGTACCGCACCGTCCCGAGGACTGCGCTTCGGCCGAGCTCAGGTGGCTCCGGGCCCGTGCGCGGGTCCCGGTTCCTTGTTATGACAACTAAGCGTTCCTTGTTATCACAAGTAACTGTCGCGCCGCGCCGCCACCACGATGCCCGAAAGCCTCCGAGACTCCCTGGCGCACAGCTTCCGGGCGCTGCGCCACCGCAACTTCCGCCTCTTCGCGTCCGGCCAGTTCATCTCGCTCATCGGCACCTGGATGCAGACGGTGGCGCTCGGCTGGCTGGTCTACCGGCTGACCCGTTCGCCCGCCCTCCTCGGCGTGACGGGGTTCCTCACCCAGATCCCCACGCTCTTCTTTGCGCCCTTCGCGGGCGTCTGGGTCGATCGCTGGAACCGGCACCGGATGGTGATCGGGACGCAGGTCCTCTTCATGATCCAGGCCCTCGCCCTCGCAGCGCTGACGCTCTCCGGCAGGGCGACCATCCCCCAGATCCTCGCGCTGAGCCTCCTCGGGGGCTTCATCACCGCCGTCGACGTTCCCGCTCGGCAGTCGTTCATGATCGAGATGGTCGGGCGCCGCGAGGATCTGCCGAACGCCATCGCCCTCAACTCGTCGCTCTTCAACGTCGCGCGGCTCGTCGGCCCATCGATCGCCGGGCTCCTCATCGGCCTGCTCTCCGAGGGGACCGTCTTCCTGCTGAACGGCCTCTCCTACGTCGCGGTGATCGCGGCGCTCCTCGCGATCCGGGTGGCGCCCCAGCCCCGGCCCGCGGCCCACGGGGCACGGATGTGGGAGCACCTCGGCGAGGGGTTTCGCTACGTCGCGCGCTTCGCCCCGACTCGGGCGGTGCTGCTCCTCCTCGCCTTCGTCGGCCTGGTCGCCGCGCCGTACTCGGTGCTCATGCCGATGTTCGCCACCGACGTGCTCCACGGCGGCGCCCACACCCTCGGCTTCCTGGTGGGCGCCATCGGCCTCGGCGCTCTCGGCGGCGCGCTCTTCCTGGCGCGGCGCAAGAGCGTCCGCGGGCTCGGCAATGTCATCGCCTGGAACGCCGGCGCCTTCGGGGCCTCCCTGGTCGCGCTGGCGGTGGCACGGCGCGAGTGGGTCGCGTGCGCGGTGCTCGCCGTCTCGGGGTTCGGGATGATGGCGCAGATGGCGGCGAGCAACACCATCCTCCAGACCCTCGTCGACCCGGACAAGCGCGGCCGGGTGATGAGCCTGTACGCCGCGGCGATGCTCGGGACGACGCCGCTCGGGAGCCTCGTCGCCGGCACCCTCGCCGGGCGGATCGGCGCACCGCTCACCGTCGCGATCGGCGGCGCCGCGTGCCTCGTCGCCGCCCTGCTCTTCGCGCGGGCGCTCCCGGCGCTTCGCGCGGAGGTGCGGCCGATCTACATCCGACTCGGGATCATCCCGGAGATCGCCGCCGGGCTCGAGGCGGGCGAGGAGCCCTCGTCGGCGGTGACCGAGACGCCTAGAACGGGGTGAGCGTGTACGAGCGACCCGGCGCCACGTTCGCGTCCGCTGCCAGATACGAGATCTGCGTGCCGGACGCGCCGAGGAGATCCTCGATCCCGATGCTCGCCGTGGACGCGTCGGCCGTCTGGCCCGCGCCGTAGATGAAGTCGATCGAGTCGTCGTCGTGGAGGACCAGCTGGAACTGGACGAGCCCGGAGGTGCCCTTGAGCGGGCCTCTCCATTCCAGCGTGATCGCGTGCTCGGCCTCGAGGTGGCACACGTCGGCGGCGAGCGGTGCCCAAAACGGCGCGACGACGCCGTTCGGAGGGTTGGCGTCCGGGATGGCCGCCACGCTGTCCAAGCCATTCCAGGAGGCATCGAACGAGACGAACCCGTTCCCCCAGAGGTTGAACCGCGTGGCCGGAAGCCCGAACAGCTGGAACGGGAACGGCACCGTCCACGGCCCGGACGCACCCCCGCCATACAGCGCCACCGCTCCGGCGCCGCCGTCGGCCGGGCAGATGGGCGTGAGCGGGAGCGTACCCGTCGTGACCTGGTATGGACGGAAGGAGGGGGGCGGTGGCGGCGGCGGCGCGATCTCGACGAGGTACTGGCTGGTCTTCACGGCCTCGCGGTTTCCTGCGGCGTCGACGCCGAAGTACCGGAGCGTCGTCGCTCCCGTGCCGACGCGGATCCAGAAGACCGGGTTGTAGCCGACGAACGTGCCGGCGGCGCCCGGCACCGGATCGCTGCCGTCCGTCGTGTAGTAGATGGTCGAGGGCTCGTCCGACGCGAGGGTCACGTACTGCACCGCCCCGTAGCTGCCGCCCCAGGGCCGCGCCTCGGTGACCGGCGGGACGTCGGGTGGCGTGCCGGGGCCGGGTTGCGTCTGCTCCGTCGGCCAGCATCCGGTCGCGAGCAGCAGCGCCGCGAGCGCGAACCGGCGCGCGGCCCGCGACAGCAACGCCGCGGCGGCGGCGAGCGCGGCGAGCACCGAGGCGAGCGCTACCCAGGGATGCTTCACGGCGTGGACGAGCGGCGTGAGCGCCCAGCGCGTCGCGATCCGCAACTGCTCGTGCGCCGCGATGAACCGCGCGAAGGGCGGCGAGTGGGCGTAGTAGAAGCGGACGAAGGCGCGGCCGGGCGCGTTCGTGAGGAGGTGCGCGTCCCGGAATCGGCGCAGGGCTTCCACCTCGGGCGCGAGCGCGCTCCCGTACGCCGCGGTCGCGATGAAGCACTGGGTGCCGGCCGGCGCGCACTCACCGTTCAAGCAGAGCGAGGGGTCCGAGCCGCCGCTGCCGGCCAAGGAGAAGGACGCGGTGCAGGTGTGATTCGCGTTCATCGTGACGACGCCGCCCGCGCAGTCGCCGCTCCAGCCCAGGAAGTACGAGCCGGAGTTCGGGACGGCCGACAGCGTCACCGTGGTCGCAGGGTCGAAGCGCGCCTGGCACACGGGTCCGCACTGGATTCCGTCAGGTGAGGACGTCACGGTCCCGATCCCGTTGCCGTTCTTCACGATGGTGAGCGTGAGCGCGCCGCCGATCTCGACCACCGCGTTGCTGCTCGCGCGGCTGACGTACAGGCGCTTTCCGTCCGGGCTCATCGCGATCCCCATCGGCGCGCCGCCGACGGGGATCGTATCCATGACCGTGTCGAGGCTCGTCGCGATGACGCGCACGTCCCCGCTCCCTCGGTCGGCCACGTAGGCGCGGGCGCCGTCGGGGGAGATGGCCAGGCCTGCGGGCGAGACGCCGACCGGGATCGCCTGCGTGGCGTTCGTCGCGAGCTCCACGGAAGTCACCGACGCGGCGCCCTCGTTCGAGACGTAGAGCTTTCGCCCGTCCGGCGTGACGGCGACACCGAGCGGCCCGTCGCCGACGGGGATCGTCGCCACCACCGCGCGCGAGAGGAGGTCGAAGACGCGGATCGAGTTCTCCGCGCCCGAGAACGCGAGGTAGACCCGGGTGCCGTCCGGGCTCGCCGCGACCCCCGTGGGAGATGATCCCGCGCCCGCCGACACCGTCGCGACCACGCTCTTGGTGGCGAGGTCGACGATGCTGAACGCTCCCCCGTCTCGACGCGCGGACACGACGAGCGTCCCGCCGTCCGGCGTGACCGCGACCCCGTGCGGGTTGGCCTTCCCGTCGCCGGCTGCGTCGAGCGGGATCGCGTTCACGACCGAGCTGCGCGACGACTCGAGCACCGTGATCCCGCCCCCGCCGCTCGCCACATAGACTCGCCGCCCGTCCGGACTGACCGCAAGCGCCTGGGTGGCGCCGCACGCCGTCGAGACGAGGACGCGCCCGAGCGCCGTGTGGATCATCTGGACCATCCCGTCCGCGCTCACCACCCAGGCCCGCCGGCCGTCCGGGCCGAAGACCACGCCGGATGGCTCGGCGACGAGGTCGATGGGAGTCCCCGGCCGCGAGAAGGGATGCGCGACATAGACGTCGAACGGCCGCGGGCTGAGCGCCGTACCCTGCGCGGTCGTCACGTAGACCGGACCCGTGGTCGCGGCGTCCGGGACTCGCACGGTGAGGCCCGTGGCGCTGGTGGCCAGGATGTCGGTGGCGGGCACGCCGTTGAAGTCGACGTGCTGGTTCGCAGCGAGGTCGGCGAAGCCCGCGCCGACCACGGTCACGATCGCGCCAGGCCTCCCCGTGGGCGGGCTGAAGAAGCGGACGCGCGGTCCGCTCGACCTGGCGATCTGGATGCCGGTGAAGGTCCCCTGCGCGCCGGTGTTGTACTGGGTCCAGACTCCGCTCGTGCTCCGGTCCGCGACGTCGAGGTTCGTGAGGACCCAGCTATCTCCGTTGCACGGCGGACGGGCGATGTCGCCCGAGGCGATGCCTTTCGACACGCCACCGGTCATCGTGGCGTCGGGGCAGTCCACGTCGCCGCTCAGCGTGACCTGGCCGGTGACGGTGGAGGGGTCCTGCGTCACATCCGCCACCCAGTTCCCCGTGAGCGGTCCCGCCGCCGGGTCGAGCCCCGTCCACGTTCCAGCCCACACGCCCGACATGTCCAGCACCGCAGGAGGCGGCGTGGCCGGATCTCCGCTGCGTTTGTGGCAAGCGATGAGAGCGACGAGAACGAGCGCCAGCGACCCTCTCGACGGCATGACGCCCCCCCGGGCGATCGGGGAGTGAAGGCGCTTACGCCCCGACCTCGACCATCTTCCCTCACGTGTCGAGAAAAGTGCCTGCCGAGCCACGCCGCGCTCCTCGAGGGCGCGCTTCACCTTGCGCCAAGTCAAGCCGAGCAGGGCGATACGCATTCCATGCCGCTGCGGAAGGACCCGGCAAGCGCTCCGGGCTGGACAACCTCGCGCCGTCAGATTTACTAATCGTTACACCGGTTGCAGCGGCACGCTCGAACGAACCAGAGGTCAAACGTCATGCTGAAGAAGATGTTTTCGAAGCTGTACAACTGGGTGGCGGTGGCGATGGTGCTCGGCGCCCTGCTCGGCCACTTCTTCCCCGCCGCGGGAGTCGCGATGCAGCCCGTCGCCGAGGGCTTCATCAACCTCATCAAGATGCTCATCCCGGGCGTGATCCTGTGCACGGTGGTGCTGGGGATCGCCGGATCCGGGAGCCTGAAGAAGGCCGGGAAGGTGGGCGGCAAGGCCCTCATCTACTTCGAGGTGGTGAGCAGCTTCGCGCTCGTCATCGGGCTCGCCTTCGCGAACTTCTTCGGTCCGGGGAGGAGCTTCCACGCCAACCCCGCCCAGCTCGACCCGAAGCTCGTCGCCGGGTACGTCGAGAAGGCGAAGAACATGACGCTTCAGGATCACATTCTGAAGATGATCCCGAAGACCATGTTCAGCGCCTTCACGGAAGGCGACATCCTCCAGGTGCTGGTCATCGCCATCCTGATGGGCTTCGCCCTGGCGCACCTGAACGAGCACTACAAGCGCCCGCTCGTGGACCTCTTCGAGCGGATCAGCAAGCTCTTGTTCGGCGTCATGCGGCTCATCCTCTTCACCGCCCCGCTCGGCGCGGGCGCCGCGATCGCCTTCACCATTGGTAAGTTCGGTCTCAGGTCGCTGATCCCGATGGGCTACCTCATCGGCCTCTTCTACGCCACCTGCGCGTTCTTCGTCCTCGTCGTGCTCGGAGCGATCGGCGCCGTGTCGGGGTTCAACGTGCTGAAGCTGCTGCGCTACATCAAGAGCGAGCTGCTCCTGGTCCTCGCGACCAGCTCGTCCGAGTCGGCCCTCATCCCACTCATGGAGAAGATGGAGCGCATCGGCCTCTCCAAGTCGGTGGTCGGTCTCGTGATCCCCACCGGCTACTCCTTCAACCTGGATGGCACGAACATCTACATGACGTTGGCCTCGCTCTTCATCGCGCAGGCGCTGGGGATCGAGCTCACGCTGTACCAGCAGCTGACCATCCTCTTCGTCGCGATGATCACCAGCAAGGGCGCGACCGGCGTCACAGGCTCCGGCTTCATCACCCTCGCCGCGACGTTGGCGGTGGTTCCTGGGATCCCGGTGGCCGGCATGGCACTCATCCTCGGGATCGACAAGTTCATGTCCGAGGCACGCGCCATCACCAACCACATCGGAAACTGCGTGGCGTCCGTGGTGATGGCGAGCTGGGAGAAGGAGATCGACTGGGAGAAGTTCGAGGTCGAGATGGCGCGCGGGTATCCGCTGGAGGAGATCGTCGGAGAGGAAGCCGTTGCGGCGTCCAACTTCCCTCCCGCCGCGGCCTGATAATCCACTGGAGCCTGACCCAGGCGTCGAGCGCGCCCTGGCGGGAGAAGCCCGCCAGGGCGCTCTTGTCGAGGTGGAGCACCTAGCGACTCTCCGTCACCTCGCTTCGACCCGAACGAGCTCCGCCGGGGAGGGCCGTGCGTGCCGGAGGGTGCTCCCTTCCACGCCCGCGGGAGAGCCTCCGCGGGGCCGCGTAATCTCTCAGGCCGCCGCGGGACTCCGCTGTTAAAGGCGCGCTCGGCGCGACAAGGAGCGAAACCTATGCGGACCGAGAATCGTCGTTCAGTGAGCGAAGGCGTCACGGCTGGAATCATTGCCGGCGTCATCTTCGCGACGATGGAGATCATCGGTGCGGCGATGATGGGCAGGCCGGCGCTCATGCCCATCCGGATGTTCGCGAGCGTCGTCCTCGGGAAGGCGGCCATGGAGGGCCCGCTCGGGACTGCGCTGCTCGTGGGAACGATCGCTCACCTGGTGCTGTCGGCCGTGAGCGGAATCGTCTATGGCCTCGTGTCCGCCGGGCTCTCGGGTGCGACCAGGACGAGCTTCGCACGGCAGGCTGGGATCGGAATCCTGTTCGGTCTCGCCGTGTGGTTCGTGAACTTCCAGATCATCGCACGCGTCCTCTATCCCTGGTTCCTCGGAACCCCTCAGTTCCTCCAGGCCATGATGCACGGGTTGTTCTTCGGATTGCCGCTCAGTCTCATCTACGCAGCGCCCGAGCGTAGAGTCCACGCTCCCGCGCCGGCGCCGCGCACGGTGTGACACGAGGCGCAGCTCTCGGCGCCTGAGATCCTCGTCGAGGACCGCGTGGACGTCGCGCTGCTCGTGAAGGATGAGCGATGGGCGCAACCTCATTTGTTTCCGAGACGGGATTTCCCGTTCCGAGCGTCACCGCGGCAGAGATGCGCGAGGTGGACCGCATCGCGATCGAGGAGACGGGCCCCGCTCTCTTGCAGATGATGGAGAACGCCGGGGCGAACCTCGCGTCTCTCGCGATCGAGCGGCTCGGTCCGGGGTGGCGGAAGGCCCGCGTGCTCGTCCTCGCGGGCCGGGGCGGCAACGGGGGCGGCGGACTCTGCGCAGCGCGTCACCTCGCGAACCGAGGGCTCGACGTCTCCGCCTGCATCGCGGATCCGGAGCGACTCCATCCGGCGGCCGCCCTGCAGCGCCGGATCCTCGCCGTCGCAGGAGGAAGCGAGGTCGGCGCCGCGGCCCTCGATGGCTTCCGAACGGACCTCGTCGTGGACGCGTTGCTCGGCTACTCGTTGGTAGGAGCGCCGCGCGGGCATCCCGCCGAGCTCATCGCCTGGGCGAACGGGCAGACCGCCCCCGTGCTCTCGCTCGATCTACCCTCCGGCATCGACGCGACGACCGGCGCCGCACCAGGCGCCGCGATCCGGGCCAACTGGACGCTCACGCTGGCACTGCCGAAGCCTGGCGTCGCGTCCGACCTCGCGGGAGAGCTGTTCCTCGCGGACATCGGGATTCCCGCACCGGTCCTGCGGCGACTCGCGCCGGGATACCAGCCACCGTTCGATGCCCGCTCGCCCATTGCGCTCGCGCGCGGTCCCTGATCTCGGCGATCGTGGCAGGTCACGGCTCCCGCCGAAGACGCGGTCGGTAGGCGTGGCCACCGCGATGGACGTCAGCGTGAGCCGAGACTTCCGAGCGTTCGGCTCAGAATGGAAGGATCGGGGCGCAGCTCGCCGCGCGTGATGGCGTACACCGTCTCCACGATCGCGGCGTTCGCCGACGTCAATATTCCCATCGTCCGCCCGACTTCCGCGACGTAGCCGTTGATGAAGTCGATCTCGGTCGGGCGCCCCCGCTCGAAATCCTGGAGCATCGACGGCTTCAGGTCGCCGTAGGAAGTGAGAATGTCGCGCAGCCACCCGTCGTGCGCTTCGCCCGGAACGCTGTGTCCGCTCCACCCTGGCGGTATCGGATCGACGAGCATGCGTTGCGGGCAGACGCCGGTCGCGAGCGCGACCGTCAACGCCTCGTCATAGGCGAGCTCGAACAGTCTTCGCCCTTGGGGAAGCGCGATGTATTCGCGCATCGTTCGACCCGCGATGGCGCCGATTGTCGTTACGGAGCAGTTGATCAGCAGCTTCGACCAGACCGCACCCCTGATGTTCGTGGTGACACGCACCTCGACGCCGCCGCTCATCGCTTCGCGCACGCGCTCGGCGCGCGCCGTGTTGCCGCCGGAGAGCTCGCCGACGAGGAGGTGGCCTGCGTTCCGCTGCTCGTAAGAACCAGGCTCGTTCATCGTCGCGCCGAGGTTCGACAGGCCCCCGACGATCCGGTCCTGGCCGAGGCGATCCGCGAGTGCCTGGGCGACGCCGCCGTTCTGGATGGGCAGCAGCACGCCGTCGGCACCGAGCATGCGGACGAGCTTCGGAGCGACCTGCATCGCGTCTTGGGCCTTCGTCGCGAGCACGACGAGGCCGAAAGCGTCGCTCTCACCGTATGCGTCGAGAGGAGCGATTTCGTCCATCTCGACGGAGACGGCCCCGCCAACGCCCGAGACGTGCAGTCCGGTCGCCTTCAGCCTGGCGGCCTGCTGCGCATCTTTCGTCGCAAGCCACACCGTGCGGCCGGAGGCACGCAGACGTGCCGCTATGACCCCGCCCAGCGCTCCGACGCCGACCACGAGGATCTTGGCTGCGCACTGCGAGTCCGTCATTCGTCGTCCTCCGATAGGAGCTGCACCATGACGTCCTACGGTTCCCGCTCCGCCCTACTCGCGAGGACGGCGATGGTGGCGATCATCGTCACGATGTGGCGCTCGCCCGCCGAGCTCTCCGCATGGACCTCGCCGACGCAGACGGTCAGCGACCGTCCGCGCCGCAGCACCCTCGCGGTCGCGCGCATACGGTCGCCCGTCGCGGGCGAGAGGAAGTTTGCCTTGTACTCGACAGTGAGCACGCCCGCGTCGGGTCCGGCGAGGCTCATCGCCGCGTAACCGCACGCGCTGTCTACGATTGCCGTGACCGCCGCTGCGTGAAGGTACCCGTGCTGCTGCGTCAGGTCGTCCCGGAACGGCAGGACGATTTCGACCTCGCCGGGCTCGACGCGGGCCAGCTCCGCGCCGATCGTGCGCATGAAAGCCTGGCGACCGAAGCTCGCTCGGACGCGGGGCGCGAAATCAGGGTCGAGTGGCTGAAGGCCCGACATCCGTCACCTCACTGTCGATCTCAGGGGTGCAGCCGCTCCGCGACTGGCTGTACGCCTTCGCGCCCGGGAGGTGCTCGGGCGGCTCGGCGAGCGCGGTTCGAGCGCGGCGGCAAGCCGGGCGACGGCTTCGCGCAGCTCGTCTTCGTCGTGCCGGGCGAAGCCGAGCCGGAGATGCGACGTGGGTCGCCCGTCGAATGTGAACGCGCTTCCCGGCTGGACCGCCACGCCCTGCGCGAGCGCGGCCGCAGCCCAGGCGTCCGCGTCGATGCCGGCCGCCACGGAGCACCAAAGCGCCATGCCTCCCGGCGGCGGCGAGAAGGTGAGCGCCCCGCCGAGCCGGTCTCGCAGAGCCGACACGAGCGCCTGCCGCCGCGCCTGGTAAGCGCGGCGAGCGCGCCAGACGCTCCGCTGCAGCTCGCCGTCCTCGATGAGCTCAGCCACCGCGACCTCGAGCACCTGATCGCCCTGGCGATCGAGGCGCACGCGCTCCGAGACCAGCCGTTCCAGCACAGGCTGCGGCGCGGCTGCAAAGCCGAGCCGAAGCGCCGGCGCCAGGATCTTGGAGAGCGTGCCCACGTATACAACCACGCCCGCGCGATCGAGGCTGGCGAGCGGGAGCAGCGGCCGTCCCTCGTAGTGGAATTCGTTGTCGTAGTCGTCCTCGATCACGACCAGTCGCTCCCGCGCAGCGAAATCGAGGAGGGCCATCCGGCGCGCGGGGGAGAGCGCGACCGTCGTCGGGTAGTGGTGGTGGGGCGTGAGGTAGACGGCCCGGACGCGCTGACGAGCGTGGATCGCGACGAGCCGCCCCACGTCGAGGCCGGAGCTGTCCACGGGCACCGGCACGAGGCGCGCGCCCGCGGAGCGCAGCGCCTCCCACGCAGGCCGATACCCCAGCGCCTCCACGGCGACGAGGTCGTCCGGGGCGAGCAGCGCGCGCGCCGCGGCCGCGATGGCCATCTGCGCGCCCCGCGTCACGAGGAGGCCGTCCGCGCCGTGACTGATCCCACGCGTGGCGGAGAGCATCCCTGACAGTGCGTCGCGGAGGCGCCGGTGGCCGCGCGGGTCGCCGTACCCGAGGTGCTCGGGCCGCCGCAGCGCGCGACGCAGCGCCCGCGCGAGCTCCGCCGCAGGCGCGAGGCGCGGGTCGGGCAAGCCCCCGAGGAGCTGGAGCACGCCGCGCGGTACGGCATCGGCCAGATCCCCGGGCGCACGCGGCCAGGTGGACGCGGGCGGAAGCTCGAACCCGACCTTCTGTGGCGCGCCCGCGGAGGCGGATGTCCGGGCCGATGGGCGCGGTGGCAGGTCGTGCGCCACGAACGTGCCGTGCGTCGGCTCCGTGGCGATCCACCCCTCCCGCTCGAGCTCGCGGTACGCCGCGAGCACCGTGTTCCGGTGCACCCGCAGCGCGCGCGCCAGGGTGCGGCTCCCCGGGAGCGAAGCCCTGGGCCGCAGGCGGCCTTCCCGGATGGCCTCTGCGATGCCGTGAGCAAGGCGCAGAAACAGCGGTCCACGCCCAGCGGCGAGTTCGACGTGGAGATCCCAGTCGCGCACTGGTCCATCAGTTATCCAGGAACTGGACCTTTCACAAGGGCCACCCCGGTGCCACCCTGGGCACACCATGCGAAACGAACGTCACTTTGGGATGTCGCGCGACGCGGCGCTCGCGTTCCTGGCGCAGGCACCGGTGATCCACCTCGCCACCACCACACCAGACGGCGCGCCGGTGCTGCGGACGCTCGACTTCGCCTGGACCGGCGACGCCGTCGTATTCCACGGCGCGCGCGCCGGCGAGAAGGCGGCCTGCATCGGTCGGCCCGCAGTCCTCGGTGCGGAGGAGCTCGTGGCGCGACTGCCCTCCTACTTCCTCGACCCGGAGAGCGCGTGTCCGGCGAGCACGCTGTACCGGAGCGTCCAGGTCCACGGGACCATCGAGGAGGTGACCGACCCCGGCGAGAAGGCGCGCGCCCTCACCGCGCTCATGGAGCGTCTCCAGCCTGAGGGCGGGTACCGGCCGCTCGATCCCCGCGACGCGCTCTACACGGCCGAGCTGCGCAGCGTCCTGGTCCTGCGCGTGCGCCCCGAGCTCGTGGACGGCAAGGCGAAGCTCGCTCAGAACCGCACTCCAGAGGAGCGGCGGCAGATCGTGGAAGGCCTTCGCCGCCGGGGCGCGGCAGGCGACGAGGCCGCGATCGCCGCGATTCTCGAGGCCTGCGGGGAGGCGGCACCGGCCTGAACTCGGCTACCCGAAGATCGCCCTCGACTGTGAGCTCGATATGTACATCCCACGCAGCTTCGTCGAAGACCGCCTCGACGTCTTGCACGCAGCGATCCGCGAGGCCGGCCTCGCGACGCTCGTGACCCATGGAGCGGGTGGATTCGCCGTGAGTCACATCCCCCTGTTCCTCGAGCCGGAGCCCGGTCCGCTTGGCCGGCTGGTAGGCCATCTGGCGCGGGCCAACTCTCAGTGGGAGTCCACGGCAGACGGCAGCACCGCGCTTGCCATCACCCTCGGTCCGAACGGATACGTGTCACCGTCGTGGTACGCCACGAAGCGCGAGACAGGCCGCGTGGTGCCGACCTGGGACTACGTTGCCGTCCATGCCCACGGCACCATCCGCTTCTTCCACGACCGGGAACGCCTGCTCGAAGTCGTCGCCCGCCTGACCGACCGACACGAGCACGAGCGCGCGGCACCTTGGAAGGTCCTCGACGCTCCTCCGGACTACCTGGACGGCCTTTTGAAAGGAATCGTCGGCGTCGAGCTGGCCATCACGCGCCTCGAAGGACAGTGGAAGGCCAGCCAGAACAAAGGTGAGGCGGACCGCCGCGGCGTGGAGGAAGGGCTGAGGGATGAAGGAAATGGCGCCCTGGCGGACGTGGTTCGCAACCGCGGTGCGTGAGGCGCGGGTCCGAGACGAGCCACACGGCCTCCCCTGGGTCTCACTTTCACCTAGCGATCCACTCGTCCACGCGCTGACCCGAGACTCCTGCCTCGAAACGGCCGCTCCGCGCTCGGCGTGCGGAGGCACGTAGACGAGCATCAGGAGGCGGTCGCCCGCTCGGCCGGGACCATGCCTTACGCCCATCCGTGAATGCTTCACTCTCCGCGATGGTCGCGACTTCACCACATCAGGAATCGGCGTCATTCGCGGTCGTGGGCACTCCTCCTCGCCGTCTCACTGCGCGCCAGCCTCCGGCGATCGCCGGCGAGGCTGCTCCACAGTCACGGGTGGGGCTCTTGACCGGCGCTGACTGGTCGGGAAAGAGGCTCTCCGCGCAGGTAGCGCCTGGGAATGTGGCTCATTCACCCGAGGTGAACGATGCGACAGGAGAGCGAAGCCGGCCCGAAGCCCCTTTCTCCCTGGTGGCGACACGGGGTGCTGCTGGTGATGATGTTCGGCTTCTCGATCCTCACCGTCGTCACCGTCCTGACCTACACCAACGCTCCGCCCATTCCACGTCGCGTCGTGAATCCCGGCGGTGCGCTCATCTTCACAGGGGACGAGATCGAACGCGGGCAGGAGGTGTTCCTGAAGCACGGGCTCATGGAGCACGGAACGCTCTGGGGCCACGGCGCTTACCTGGGCCCCGACTACACGGCGGAGTACCTGCACCGTCAGGTCGAGATCGCGCGCGACGTCCTGGCCACGAGTCGGTTCGGAAAGGCGTTCGCGGAGCTGCCTCGGGCCGAACAGTCGTCGCTGGCCGACGCGGTGAAGGCCGAACTGAAGATCAATCGCTACGATGCGTCCACCGATACCCTGACGTTCTCGCCGGGGCAGGAGGCAGCGACCAAGGCGCTCGAGTCCTATTGGGCCGGCTACTTCGCCCGGGTGAGCTCCGCGCCCGGTCTCGCTCCCGGAGCCATCGACGACCCCGCGGAGATCCGGCTCCTCAACGCGTACTTCGCCTGGGCCACCTGGGCGACCGTCGCGAACCGGCCCGGTAAAGACTACACGTACACCAATAACTGGCCGTACGATCCGGACGCCGGCAACCACCCATCCACGCAGGCCTACGTGTGGAGCGCGCTCAGCCTGGTGTCGCTCCTGAGCGGCCTCGGGCTCGTCCTGCTCATGTTCGGGAAGTTCCACTTCCTCGGCTGGGGGGGCGAGGGCTCGGAGCCGCATCCGCTCCCCACCACGGTCGCGATGACCCTGACGCCCAGCCAGCGCGCCACCCGGAAGTACTTCGCGGTGGTGGGGTTGCTGTTCCTGCTCCAGGCGGTGGTGGGGGGGGCCCTGGCGCACTACCGGGTGGAGCCGTTCTCGTTCTACGGCCTGGACGCCATCCTGCGCCTGGCCCCCTACAACTTGATGCGCACCTACCACTTGCAGCTCGCGATCTTCTGGATCGCGACGGCCTGGGTCGCGGGTGGCCTCTTCCTCGCGCCGCTCGTGGGGGGTGGTGAGCCGCCCGGACAGAAGAGACTCGTGGACGTCCTCTTCCTGGCCCTGCTGGTCGTGGTGGTGGGGAGCCTCCTCGGCGAGTTCCTGGGCCTCACCGGCCGCCTCGGGAAGCTCTGGTTCTGGCTCGGTCACCAGGGGTCCGAGTACCTCGACCTCGGGCGCTTCTGGCAGCTCCTCCTCGCCGTGGGCCTGCTGCTCTGGCTCTTCCTCATGTTCCGCGCGCTGCGCCCGGCCATCCGGAAGGAGGGTACGCAAGACGTCTCGGCGCTATTCCTCTACGCCGCCGCGGCCATCCCGCTCTTCTACGTCCCTGCCCTGTTCTACGGTCCGCGCACCAACTTCGCGGTCATCGACAACTGGCGTTTCTGGATCATCCACCTGTGGGTCGAGGGCTTCTTCGAACTATTCGCCACGGTCCTCGTCGCCATCATGTTCAGGCAGATCGGCCTCGTGACCACGCGCACGGCGACGCGGCTCGTCTACCTCGACGCCATCCTGTTCCTCGCCGGCGGCATCGTCGGGACCGGGCACCACTGGTACTTCACCGGCCAGGGAACGCTCAACATGGGGCTCGCGGCCTGCTTCTCCGCCCTCGAGGTGGTCCCGCTCACGTTGCTCACTCTCGACGCGTCCGGGTTCATCCGGCTCGGAAGGCGCGCGAACGGCGCCGGAACCGACCTGGCCAAGAAGCACAAGTGGGCCATCTACTTCTTCATCGCCGTGGGCGTCTGGAACTTCATCGGCGCCGGCGTCTTCGGTTTCCTCATCAACACACCCATCGTCTCCTACTTCGAGATGGGCACGACGCTCACCCCCAACCATGGCCACGCCGCGATGTTCGGGGTGTTCGGCATGCTTGGCCTCGGCGTGCTCGTGTTCTGCTCGAGGGCGATGCAGAGCGACGCGGCCTGGCGGACCACCGAGAAGTTCGTACGCGTGGGCTACTGGGGCCTCAACGCTGGTCTGTCGATCATGATCCTGGTCGACCTATTCCCGGCCGGCGTCCTCCAGCTCTGGGATGTCGTCTCCAACGGCTACTGGCATGCGCGGCGCCTCGAGTACTCGATGAGCGGCATGTTCCACACGCTGGAGTGGGTCCGCGTGGCGGGCGACACCGTCTTCATCGTACTGGGCGCCCTACCCATCGCGATCGCGGCGCTCCGCCCGGTCCTGACCAAGGAGACTGGGCTGGCTGGCGCTCGGTAACCGCGAAGATGCCCCCTGCCCGCCGTCTCGCATGATGCCGGCGGGCGGAGGGCCTTCTTCGCGCCGACAGCTGACGCATCAGCCGCCAGCCACGGGCTCAACGGCGTTCGGTGTCTCCGCCTTGCTGGAGCTCACGTGGCCACGACGTCGCGCTGCGACGGACCTGGCCGGCAAGTTCCAGCGGGCTCGGCGCGTGGATCGCGCCTCCCAGGGCGGGCGGCCGTGGCAGAGTCGAAGCAGGCGGGGGCGTCAGAAGACGATCGAGTCGCCGTTGCCGACGTAGCGATTGCTCTTGCTTCCGAAGTTCGCGCTCCCCGACACCATCGGGAAGTTCCTCGCCAGCATCTTCTCGACCGCGGTGATACCCGTGCAATGGTTGCTCGCGATCTTGCTGAACTGGGTAGCTTCGATCGCGTCGAGCGTCTGGTCCGCCGCAGGGCTCCATACCTCGAGCGCCGAGATGTGCAGGCCACCGAACAGCCCGTAGAACTTCCCAGTCTGCGTGACGATGTTCTTCCGGGCGAAGTCGATCGCGGACTGGATCCCGCAGTGCCCGCAGCCCGTGACGATGACGATGCCCTTGTCCTTCACGTTGAAGAAGAGGATCTGCTCGCCGCGGACGCCGAGGATGATCGGAATGTCGATCACGGTCGAGGCGAAGCCGGGGAAGTGCTGGTGGATGCTCCCCGGCACGACCTCCGTCATGGGGCCCTGGTGCTTGCTCTTCTTCAGGAATTCGCGGCCCCGCTCGCTCAGCGTCGACGGTGCGTAAAGCGGGATCTTGCGGTCGAGGGCGGTGAGGGCCGGCAGCCCCCAGAAGTGGTCCAGGTGTTCGTGCGAGAGAACAGCCCGATCGACGCGGCGGTTTTCAAGCCTCTCGGCGACGCCTTCTCGCTTGAAGACCCAGCTCATGTACGCGGGGTCCCAGCCCGTGTCGAGCAGGACGGTGCGGACGGTTCCGTCGCAGTCCTCCGCCTCGATGAGCGCGGAGTAGCCACCCCCGTTCTTCGGATGAAACGGGATCTCCCACTGGCTCGTGTTCATGCCGCCGGCGGCGTTGATGTCCCCGAGGAACTGGGAAGTCGACCACCACCCGACCTCGCTCAGGCAGGTGATCTTCAGGCTCTTGAGCTCACCGATCGCAACGGGAGCACCGAGCTTGACCGGCTTGTCCTGTGTCTTTCCGTCGCCTGGGCATGCCCGCGCGACCTCTGGCCGCGCGAGGACGGTGGCGGCGGTGAGCACGCCAGCGCCACCGAGGGCCACGTCCCGGATGAATCCCCTTCGATCTGTGGTCCGCGGTCCGCGCTCGACGTTGCCGTTCTGGTCCTGGTGGTCGCTCTTGGTCGTCGTCATGATCGCGGTTAGAGCCGCCGCCTCCCATCGGGATTCACTGTACGGCCGCTTGCCCGTCGAGGATCTCCGGCGTCGACTTGCGGAAGCGATGGGCGAGGCAGCGCCGGTGCAACGGCCTCCGCGAAAAGAGCAGGATCGGCGTACTCGCCGGACGAGACGGACTCGGCCACCTCGCTACCGGCAACAGCCGAAAATCAGAAGGCCCACCAGACCTTGCAGTCTGATGGGCCAGATGTTCGAGCGGCGAAGCAACTCGTACCGCGTTCTGCCCCAGGGCGCACCGATGCGTCTCCGCTCCCTAACTTAGGGGCGAAGGGACGTTAACTAGTGATGGAGGATCTTCGACAAGAACTGCTGGGCGCGCTCCGACCTCGGCTTCGTGAAGAACTCGTCCTTTCCCGCGTCCTCCACGATCTCGCCGCGGTCCATGAAGATCACGCGGTGCGCGACCTTGCGCGCGAACTCCATCTCGTGCGTGACGACCATCATGGTCATTCCCTCGCGGGCGAGCTGGACCATGACGTCGAGCACCTCGTTGATCATCTCCGGGTCGAGCGCGGAGGTCGGCTCGTCGAAGAGCATGCAGATGGGGTCCATGGCGAGCGCGCGCGCGATGGCGACGCGCTGCTGCTGGCCGCCGGAGAGCTGACCGGGGTGCTTCGAGGCGTGGGCGGAGAGGCCGACGCGCTCGAGGAGCTTGAGGCCCCGCTCCGTCGCCTCGACCTTGCGGCGCCCGAGCACCTTCGTCTGGGCGACGGTGAGGTTCTTTACCACGGTCATGTGCGGGAAGAGCTCGAAGTGCTGGAACACCATCCCCACGTGCGCGCGCAGCTTCGGGAGGTTCGTCTTCTTGTCGCCGACGGAGATCCCGTTCACGACGATCTCGCCCTCCTGGAAGTCCTCGAGGCCGTTCACGCACTTGATGAGCGTGGACTTGCCCGAGCCGGACGGGCCGCACACGACGATCACCTCGCCCTTGTCGACGTGCGTCGAGCAGGCCTTCAGGGCCTGGAAGCCGTTCGGATAGGTCTTGCTGACCTTGCGGATGTCGATCATGCGGCCACCTTGAGGCGGTCCTGCCAGTACTTCACGAGCGACGACAGCGCGAAGCTGATGACAAAGTAGACGCCGCCGGCGAAGAGGATCAGCTCCACCTGGCGGCCGTCGCGAGTGCCGATGATGGTCGCCGCGCCGAAGAAGTCGCGCACCGCCGACACGTACACGAGCGAGGTGTCCTGGAAGAGGATGATGGTCTGAGTGAGGAGGAGCGGGGTCATGTTGCGGAAGGCCTGAGGGAGGACGACGAGCCGCATCGCCTGGCCGTAGCTCATGCCGAGCGCCAGCGCTGCGCCCATCTGCCCGGCCGTCACGGACTGGATGCCCGCCCGGATGATCTCCGCGTAGTAGGCCGCCTGGAAGAGCGAGAACGCGACCATCGCCGAGGTGACGCGCGTGTCCGCCGTGCGCGGCAGGTTGAAGATGCGCTCGATGAGGGTGGGGACGATGAGGAAGAACCAGAGCAGCACCATGATGAGCGGCACCGCCCGGAACAGGTTCACGTACGCTGCTGAGAACCCGGAGAGCACCGGGTTCCTCTGGAGCCGCAGGACGGCGAGCACCGTCCCGAGGGCGATGCCCACGGACATCGCCGTGAGCGTGATCTCCAGCGTTACCTTCATGCCCAGCCACATGAACGGGAGGGCGGGCTTCACCGAGCTCCAGTCGAAGTCGTACACGGGCTAGTGCCCTCCCCCGAGGAACCCGGGCACCCGCGCCTTCGCCTCGACCCACCGCATGAAGACGAGGACGACGAGGTTGACGAGGATGTAGAGCACCGTCACGGCGGTGAACGACTCGTATGCACGGGCCGTGTAGTCGACGAGCTGCCGGCTCATCGCCGCCGCCTCGAGGAGGCCGATGGTGGACGCCACGGCGGAGTTCTTCACCAGGTTCACCATCTCCGACGCGAGCGGCGGGACGATGATCCGGAAGGCCATGGGGAGGAGCACGTTCTCGTACGTCTGCGGCAGCGTGAAGCCGAGGGCGAGGCCCGCCGCCTGCTGCCCCCTCGCGAGGGACTCGATGCCGGCGCGGACCTGCTCGGAGATGCGCGCCCCGGTGAAGAAGCCGAGGCACAGCGTCGCGGAGAGGAACTGCTGGACGAAGGGGTCGCGTTGCTTGAACCAGGTGCCGAGGCCGCCCGGCGCGAGCTCGGGGACGACGAAGTACCAGATGAACAGCTGGACGAGGAGCGGGACGTTCCGGAACACCTCCACGTAGACGGTGGAGATCGCGTACAGGATGCGGTTCGGCACGGTCCGGAGGACGCCCATCACCGAGCCCCAGACGAGCGCGATGCACCACGAGGCGAGCGACAGGTACACCGTGAGCTTCAGCCCCTCCAGCAGCCAGTCGAGGTACGTCGCGCCGCCGCCCGCCGGAGCGGGCTCGAAGAACACGCGCCAGTTCATGTCACGAACATCTCCCTCGCCGCGCTCGAAACACCGCGGGGCGGCTCACGCCGCCCCGCCCCGACACCCTCACGTCGTGCGATGGCTCACTGGAACGCCTTGTCGTTCGGGTTCTTGAACAGCTCCTTCATGTCGTCGGAGAGCGGCAGGTTCAGGTTCACGCCCTTCGGCGGGATGGGCGACTGGAACCACTTCTTGAACTCCTGCTCGCCCTGGCTCTTGAGCGCGGCGGAGATCGCCTCGTCCGCGAGCTTCTTGAACTCCGTGTCGCCCTTGCGGAGCATGCAGCCGTAGGCCTCCCTCGACTGCGGCGTCCCGAGGATGATCCAGTCGTCCTGCTTGCGGGCCTTGGCGCGCTCGCCGGCGAGGAGGGCGTCGTCCATCATGAACGCGACGGCGCGGCCGCTCTCCAGCGTCAGCCACGACTCGCCGTGGTCCTTCGCGGAGATGATGTTCATCCCCATCTTCTTCTCGTCGTTCATCGCGCGGATGAGCTTCTCGGAGGTGGTGCCTGCGGTGGTGACGACGTTCTTCCCCTTGAGGTCCGGGAAGTCCTTCACGCCCGAGTCCTTCTTCGTGAGGAGCCGGGTGCCGACGATGAAGATGGTCGTCGTGAAGTCCACCTGCTTCTGCCGCTCGAGGTTGTTCGTGGTCGAGCCGCACTCGAGGTCGACGGTGCCGTTCTGGATGAGCGGGATGCGGTTCTGCGAGGTCACCGGCGTGTACTTCACCGCCAGGTTCGGCAGGTTGAGCTTCTTCTTCACGGCCTCCACGACCTTGAGCTGCATGTCGTGCGAGTACCCCACCACCTGCTGCTTGTCGTCGTAGTACGAGAACGGGATCGACGACTCGCGGTGGCCGAGCGAGATCGTGCCGCTCTGCTTGATGCGCTCGAGCGTCCCCTGCTGCTGGGCGAGCGCCGGTGCGGCGAGGACGGTACA